>Ga0209985_10000739_pt1 | contig 34421 bp, 26 predicted proteins | sample NOAtaG_FD_187305 | JGI IMG/M metagenome (GOLD analysis project Ga0209985, IMG submission 187305) | Freshwater lake microbial communities from Lake Erie, under a cyanobacterial bloom - NOAA_Erie_Diel6S_1000h metaG (SPAdes) (version 2) | ecosystem: Environmental > Aquatic > Freshwater > Lake ...
GGAAACGGATATCAACGGAGAGCGAATCACATAATGACACTATGCATAGCTTTGTATAGGTTTTTATGAGCGGTATCCCGGTAATTCTAGCCGACAGCCTTGGCCTCCGATGGAGCTTCGACAGGCACTTTGATCACAAAATAGAACTTCATAACGTCACCTTGGATTGATTCTGCCTCGATGCCTAGGTCGGCCCCAACTTCAAGAAGGAAGCTCCGCGCCGCATCCAACCCTACCCCTCGACCCGAGATGTCCGTCGTCTGATCTTTGGTACTAAAACCCGGCTCGAAGATCAGGTTTACTAGTTCGATTGGATCCTCAGGGATGGGCCCAAGTCTAGCAGCTTTCTCTCTTATCCTCGTGAGGTTCAAGCCGCGACCATCGTCTCGATAAATCAGGCGACCTTGCTCATCAACGTAGACCTTGATACAACCTTTGGGATCTTTCCCGGCGAGAACACGTTCCTCAGCTGTTTCGAGGCCATGGTCAACAGTGTTGCGGACCAGGTGCACCAGAGCTTTGTGCATAGCGGAGACAAACTGGAGGGGCGGCTCGAAACTTGGGGGAAGCGTAATCTGCGTGAAGCATCCTGCCTTGCCAATAGCCTGGCATAAACGATCTCCGAGTTCACCCGCTTCCTGCAAAACCCCCTGCATGGAGTATTCAGCGAACGGCAAGGTAGCCGTCGGTTGTGCCAGTAAACTGCTCAATTTGAGGATCGGATCAAAGGCTTTCCAGTAGGAGGCAAGCCAAGTCGAGATATCACCCAAGGATTCGAGAAGTCTTTCAAAATCCCCTCCGTCGATCGACTTTCTTTGACGCACAACTTCTTCTGCCGAATGGATGGAATGGGACAGTTCGGACAGAGCGAACATACGGGCGTTGCCCTTCATAGTATGCAGCCAGATGAAGGCCTTTCGAACATCGATTTCAGAAAGACCCGATCTCCCCTGGGTTAGGGCCTGGAGGGTACCCATACTTTCTTCGAATAGCCGCATGACCTTGGTAAAGCGGCTTGGTCCTATTTCTAGAACCTCAGAGAGGAGCTTGACGTTGCGCCGGCTCTCTTCTGCCTCTTTGCGCAAATGAATGGTCTCCGTGCTGTCGCGCAAACTGATCAGTATTTTCTCGACCATTCCGTCTCTATTAACCACCGGTGACCAATCGAGGTCGATATGTTTGCGCTTGCCATTAAATTCGGCTTCCACCTCCTTGGGGAAGCAACTTTCATTAGCTTCGAAAAAAATATCCTCGACACCAATCGTATACTCGAGTCCAGCCATCAACCGAGAGACCGAATCAGCACCGAGATTCGTTTTACTGAGGAACACGTCGAACACAGATCTCCCAGCCAAGTTGTGCTCTTCGAGAATTGTTTCCAAGTATCGAGCGTAATCCTTGTGAATCGACAGGTCCCGAGTCACCGAAAGCAGGCCAATTTTGGTGTTTTCTAGCATTGAGCGTATATCACGAGTCTGGGCATCCACCCTCTGCTCCAGCGAAGAATTAAGGGCTAAGATTTCGCTCTGCTTTGCAGCAAGGTCGGCGTTTGATCTTCCAAAGTCTTCCGTTAAATTTTTTTGATGTATCACCATCGAATTAAAGTTTCGGTTCAATCGACCAATTTCGTCTTGTATTGAAACGTCTCCTGTTGTTTCAAATTGCCCTTCGATCACCCTCAGGCTACTGGCAGCCATATTGCGGATGGGATTGAGCACATACTTTTTCGTATAGAATAAAGCGAGCATCGTGCAGAAGGCACTAAAAACAAGGATTGTCAAACCGACTTGAATCGCAAAATGGAAGTTTTCTTCAATTTTCTTCAGATCTCTAACATACTGTTTGTAGATGTCCTCACGGATCGATCGGAAGCTTTTGTTTAGTGCGTTCACCTGAGTTAAATAAATCTGCGTCTTAGGATCGTTAGGATTTGGCTGTGACTCCTTGGCAAGAAGTTCACGGGCCCAGGCTGTTGACCCTTCTTGAAAATCCCTGAAACGGGACTGGGTTTCGAGGATTCGGTCTCTAAAGTTCAGATTCAGCTCAGCAATGGCCGAGAGTTTCTCGTTGATATCGTTTGCAATATCATCAGCTTCGTCGATATAATCCTCCTCGCTCTGACCAATTCCATCCCCCATCTTCAATTTGAAGTCGTCGAGTCCGCGTATGACCTGATCGAGACCCAAGAGCGTGGGAAATGTCTGTTCGTTACCGATGTTCATGAGCCGAAGGGTATTTATTGTCAAGATATAATTACTGGAAAACAACACACCCATAAGTCCAAGCAGCATAGAAAATAGCAGCAATATCTTGAGGGCCAAGCTCCTGCTAAGCATGGTTTTCAGGCTGCTAAACACGTTCATACCTGCAAGCTCCTCGAGATTGGACTCATGTTTCCCATCTGATAAAAACTATCACTCTGCCCCCCTCCCAACACGCGAATTGAGTAGCTCACAAGAAGCGATAAAACAGCTCAAGATTCCCAATATTTTTTTGGACGTGGCCTTTCGTCAGAATCCAAGGGACACTGGGCATCGGCTCCTCGAAGTCCCTCTCCGCCACCATCGAGATATCGGTACCTTAGCCCACCCCCGTGAGTTCGGGCCGTTGCAAAAATACAAACCTTTTCTGAAAGTAATGCACCTCAACAGCACACTCCAGAGGCTAGCCCCATGCAAAGCAATCGTGAGCTTAGGATTTTTTTGATGAAAATCCTGTTATTCAAAGATGCGAATTGATAAACTGTCTTTACTATTCTTTTGGTTTCAAGTCTGCTGGAAGGCCTTTCGGTATGTGCCGGAGTCTACAAGATGGTCTTGGAGCAGATTGGGGGAAATTATGTCAAAGCTTCTCCATCAGGCGATCTTCATCACGACTCTCTTGACCGGATCAATGAAGGTTACCGCTGAACCCGTCTTGATCGGTCACCCGGAGATCAATGTCAATCCAGATCTGACAGCCGTCAAAAGACTCTATCTGGGAAAGGATAAGTCTTTAGGTGGCAAGGAGGCCCTGTCACCCATCGATGTCGACGAAAATAGTCGCGTACGACCGATCTTCTTGGAAAAAGTAGTTGATAAAACCGAAACCGAGTTGAGGCAGTATTGGTCTCGACTTGTATTTACAGGTAAGGGAATACCACCCAGGAGCGTCGGTGGTGATGAGGCTGTCCGTCAGTGGGTTGCTACAAATAAAAACAGTGTCGGAATCATAGATTCTGCCCTAGTCGATCAATCCGTAAAGGTATTGCTGAATATCAAGTGATCAAAAAAATGCGGCATATGATGTGATCAAGAATGGATGATCTACGGATGGGAGTTATAAGTGAGCAAAATAAATGCATGCATATACCCACTGCTGTTGAGCGTAGGATCGACTGCTCTAGCTCAAAATAAGATTCAAGTCAGAACCTTTGGTTCGGTCGGCTATAGTCGATTGATGAGCTCAAAACCAGGGGAAGCCGAAAAAATCATCAACTATGACACGTTCGAAATGGGACAGATCAAGCGCGATGTTACAAGCTACGATGGTGCCGATAAAGGCGGCACGTGGCGACGCAATACTCGTTTTGGCTTCAATCTGTCAGGAGAGCTTTCGACAGACCTGAGCTTTTCTTTGGGCATCCTTACAGAGGCTTTCAGTCTCGAGAATGGTCCTTTTCTGGACCGAGGGGCTTATCCGCTCCGTGCAACAGTAGCGTCGCTGAACTATGAGGGCATCCGGAACCTGAGTGTTCAGTTCGGGCATTTGCCTGCCCCCTTCTGGCTGATATCCGAAGAAAAATTTGTAGGCTATACATATCCCTGGATCCGCCCTCCTTTCGAACTTTATTCAATCCCTGCAGTCACCGAAAACCTGGAGGGGATCCGGGCTATTTACCAATTCAATGTTGGAGATTTTTTGATCAAACCGAGCCTGTTTGGAGGCGATTTCCCGGTTACTTTAGTCGATGGATTTAAGGGAAATTATCGTGGTGGTGGCTTCAAAATTGATCTCGAATGGGAGTGGCTCACAGCTCAGATCGGGATGGTGGATGCAATCGGAGTCATCGATGACAAGACCGTGATCGGAACCACCACTGTTCCGACCAGTGATGGCGGCACCGCCTCCGTCGAACAACTGCGCGTGAGCGTCAACGGTGGAAGTTCGACACGATTCAACACAATTGGCGTTCGAGCGACTCCTGGTGACTTTTTGATCATGGCCGAAGCAGCTGATGCCATTCAAGAACGCTACGACATAACGGGAGCTGACCAGCCATTTAGTGGCCTAGGGAGCCATCCTCGCGCCTATTATGTGACCCTCGGTTATAACATCGGGCGCTTCATGCCCCGGGTGACTTACTCCCAGCTAACGGATGAGTTCACGAACATCGATAAATGGGTCAGCAAGCCGTTGATCGATCAGGCAGCTGCCGAACAAGGGCAGGATGTTGCGGATCGCCTGCAGCGAGCTATCCTACGGGAATATTCCTACGATGCTTTCCGAACAATTCAGCTCGGACTCAACTTTGTCGTGACACCTTCTGCGATTCTCAAGGTCGAATATCAGACCAGCAAAGCAAATCAAACAGACTTTGATGGCGCCTTTGGAATGCTCTCCGGCGGGGAGGCGAATATAGCCCAGATCGCGATTGACTTCGTTCAGTGAAGCTAACTAACGCCTGAGATCGGGACTGCAATGTGCTGGACAGGGTGCCGCACACAGTACCCCTGCCACGGAACAGAAAACATGTGACGACGTTGGTTTCCGGCCCATAGCCGGAGACTGTTTTGCGGGGTAGAACGATGAAACGAAGCTCCAAGGTTTGGATCTGGCTAGCGATCGCTCTCTCCTCGACCACCTGCAAGACCTCAGGTTTTCGCAGTCAGGCACCTGCTGAGAACGCCCCTCAGGACCAGCCACCCGAAAGGGTCATCACACCTTCGACGAGCTCGACCCTTCCCGCACGTGTCCAAAGCGAAGTATCGGAACTTCAAGTCAAACAAACCTGTGAACGTCCAGTGCAACTTTTGATCCGCACGGTCAAAATCAATTTTCCTGAACGTATGGGCTGTCGTTTTGGTCAAGCCCCCAACCAGGTTCGTCAGGACGCTTTTGTGCAAGCCCACGAGATAAGCCGGGGTGACCTCGAACTGCCGGAAAACGCTGAAATCTGCGAGATCACCCTCGAAGCCCCCAACGCCAAGCTCCATTATGACGACTTTATCGTCCTCGCGCTCAACAATCAGGTGATCTTTGCAAGCAACAAAATGCTGGTTGAGAAGCTCGAAAAGAACGCGAGCGGTGTTTATACATGGGACTTTACTAAAGTCGTGGGATCCCCGATCGCCCTGTTTGAAGATGGTCCCTTTTGTATCGCACCGACCGATCGGTGCAGGCTACCTGCTCACGACAAAGAGGGTGACGTCTATCTCAAAACAACCTATATCGAGATCGCGTCTATCACGAAGGACTTCACTGGCAAGTCCGTGGTCCCCGTGAGTCTCATTGCGACGGGAGACAATGACGATCAGGACTGTTTTCACAGCTTGCTTACGCTCGATGTCACCATGCGTTTCATCAAGCGTTAGAGGCTTCTGAGGCTATCATGCTCAAACCTTGGTCCCAAGCCTATCACGATCTAGAATGGCTGATTCGCAGTCCCTTTTTACTCGATGCCTGCCATCCCCACTTTCGGGACTACGTCCTGGATGCGGAATGGGCCCACGAGATGCAAATCAGGTCCGAGCCTTTACTCCGATCGCTGGGGGAGGATCCCACACCGCTCGAGTACTGGCTGACTCGGCAGGCCATCCATAGGCTTGGGCACTATTTTGAGCATCTTATGGGCTTTTGGCTGCATCATCTTCCAGACATCCAGGATCTTCAGCAGCGGCTGCCGATTCGGGAGGCGGGTCGCACGCTCGGGGAGCTTGATGTCCTTTATCGCGACCAGCGTCGGCAGACCGTCTTCCATTTGGAGTTAGCTGTCAAATACTATCTGCAGATCGCCGGCGGAAGAGCGGTGCCCGAGGATTTTGTGGGCCCCCATGCGATCGATCGTCTGAGCCTCAAGATTCATCGTCTGCTCCACCATCAACTGCCACTCGCCCACGTCCCAGCCGCGTGGGATGCCCGACTCCCGGCCTGGCGACAGCACACTCTCGTATCAAGAGCCTTTGTCAAAGGCGGCCTGTTTTTCCCGCTAGCGGACTGGATGCGTGACGCTCACACAAAGAGGCTAGCCCTCCCTCCCGGGTGTCAGACACCTCAGGGCTGGTGGATGAGGGCCAGCGACTGCATACCTGCAGCACTTGACCGGCTTGAGGGTGACCGGTGGTTGGTCTTGCCACGCCTTCGCTGGCTCTCGCATTTTCAAGGGCCTTTACCCGGGGATATGCTGATGAGTGCATCCCAGTTTTGTTCTGAGCCCTCCGTGAGTGCTCTCAGCCGAGCTATTTTAGTCGTCGGGTGCCGACCGCAAGAAAGTCGATGGACTGAAGTCACTCGCGGATTTATCGTTCCCGACCAATGGCCTCACACGGATGCTCAGGCATAGCCTTACGCTCGTTCTGGTTCGCTGTTCCCATCTGGGCTTTGCTAATCTGCACATTCAGCCCTAGACCATATCTAAAGGCCCAGACCAACATTTCAGGATAGATCACCTGCTTACTGAACCGTGAAGATGCGTTTCATCCAAGCTAGGCTCCACTCCCGGAAGCGATCGATATAGGAATAGGCCGCTGGAATCACCACCAGGGTCAAAGCGGTGGACGATATCAGTCCACCGATGATAGCCACCCCCATACTAGTCCTTTGGGCTGAGGCTTCGTTAAGGCCAATTGCGATCGGTAGCATACCGGCGATCAAAGCGAACGTCGTCATGAGAATGGGCCGCAGACGGGTCTTACCCGCTAGCAACATGGCATCAATCCGGGTCATACCCTCGGCTACTTTTTGGTTAGCAAAGTCCACCAGCAGAATCGAGTTCTTAATCGCAACGCCGAGGAGCAGGATGCAGCCGATCATGGAATAAAGATCCAGCGACTTTTGAGTGACAAACAAGGCAGCAAATGCCCCACAGACTGCTAGCGGCAGTACGAGCATAATCGTAAAGGGAGTCACAAACGATTCATAGAGACTCGCCAAGACCAGATAGATAAAGAGCACCGCAAGAATTAAGGCGATGACCATATTTTCAACCATCTCCTTGAAGCTCTCAGCCTGACCTACGAAGGTAAAGGTGACCGTATCCGGCAACTTCATCTCCTCATTGAAGAACTTGGCAACATCCGTCATGGCTGCCGCCATACCAGGACCATTTGCAGCCAGGTCTGCATTCAGCTGGATGTAGCGGGCTCGATTCTGGCGATTGATAGACGATGGACCTTCTGTCTCTTCGAATCGAGCGAAGTCCTTCAATCGGACGTTGGACCAATTCATGTTCGGCACATGGATCGTGTCCCAGTGTTCTTTCAAGTTGCGCTGATCCTCTTGGACCCTAAGACGGATATCGTACTCTTCACCGCGCTCCCGATAGACAGCCGGAGTCACACCCTCTACCTGTCCACGTAACTCCATACCCACAGTATTGACAAGGACTCCGAGCCGTTCCGCCCGTGCCTGATCCACGTGAATCTGGACTTCGGGTTTCCCAGGGCGATAGCTCAAGTCGACATCCTGCAAGGCAGGATGCTTTTTCATCTTTTCTTTGAGTGCATAAGCATAGGTTTCGATTTCCTTCAGATCAGAGCCGACGATATTCACCGCGAAGGGTCGCATCCCAGCCGCCACGAGATCGATGTCTTTGACGATGGGATTAGCTTGAGAGTACGCTTTCAGCTTTTCCCTCAGCAATTGCTTGAATTCGGAAGTATTGATGTTCCGTGCTTTTCGCGGTACAAGTTCGACAAAGAACTCTGCCCAGTTCGGCTCACCCTCACGCCCGACCGTGAGAGCGGTGTGGTCGACTTCACCAAAACGCCGAATCTCCATTTCGACCTCTAACGCCAACTTCGACATGGCTTCCAGGCTCGTGCCTGGAGGCATGTCCAAGGTCACAAGAAACTCGCCAAAGTCCTGTGGCGGAAGAAAGGTCTTAGGCACATGCTTCACCAGTGCCAGGCTCCCCACAAAGAGAGCAAAGGAGCCCAGGAGGAACACAAAAGGTAGCTTGATAACCCAACGCAGAAGCACAACATAACTCGCTTCCATGCGATCCTGGACCCAGTTGAAGCCGCGCAGCAAGGCTCCGAGCGTGTAATAATGCAGCCCTTTCTTCACCGTCCCATGCACCTGCCCAGCGAGATAGGCCGAGAGCATAGGCGCAATGGTCAAAGCATCGAACAGTGAGATCATCATGGCAAAGCAAATGGTAAGGCCGAACTCTTTAAAGAATTGACCGACGATACCCTGTAGGAAGGCGATAGGGCCAAACACTGCGACGACGGCCAGCGTGGTCGCGATCACGGCGAGAGCAACTTCGCTCGTGCCCTTAAGTGCTGCATCGATTGGTTTTTCACCCATCTCAATGTGTCGGTAGATGTTCTCTCTTACGACGATTGCATCATCGACTAACAAGCCCACGGCTAGACTGAGGGCCAAGAGAGTCATGATGTTGATGGTAAAACCAAAGATGGCCATGAGTATAAAGGCGCCCAGCAGAGAGTTCGGTAGAGCCAGGCCTGTGATCATGGTTGAACGGCCGTTAGAAAGGAAGAAGTACACCACGATAATCGTCAGTATGATACCGATGATGATGGCTTCCTTCACATCATCAACGTTAGCCTTGATCAACTTGGAGCCATCTCGGACAAGCGCAACTTTCGGCTGACCAGGCATGGCCTCCAGCTCTTTTTGTAGGGTCTCAAGCTTTTTACTTACACTCTGCACGACCGCTACAGTATTCGCACCAGACTGCCGGAAAACCTGGATAAAAACTGAGCTTCGCCCGTTGTAGTAGGTCCGTGCAGACTCGTCCTTCATCGCATCTTTAACTTCGCCTATATCACGGATTCTCACTGGCACTTCGTTTCCCAGGAAGTTGACCACAGTGTTACCGATCTCATCGAGTGCTGCGTATTCACCAAGCGTCCGATAGACGATTTCCTGTTTGCCTTCGGTGACTTTACCGGCTGGTATGTTCATGCCGCTGGCACCGAGTCTTTGAGCGACTAGGTTGACCGAGAGCTCACGATCCTTCATCTTATCTCGGTCGAGCACCACATGGATCTCACGCTTCCTGCCGCCGATGACGTCCACCAGACCCACCTGAGGAATCTGCTCAAACCGGGGCCTTATGGTGAGATCGGCAAGCTCGTATAGCTTCGTCGGCGGCAGGTCTGCTTCGACGGCCAGTGTCACGACAGGTTGCTCGCTCGGTTCGATGCGTCGGATGATCGAATCTTGGATGCCATCGGGCAGCTTACGCTTTGCCAGCGCGACCTTGTCTTTAACCTGCTGCTCAGCGTACTTCACATCTGTCTCGAGAGAGAACTCTGCGATCACGATGCTCAAGCCTTCCCGGCTAATAGATCTAACCCATTTGACACCGGGAGTCGAACTTACCTGCTCTTCGATGACTTTCGACACCAGAATCTCAATCTCTTTCGGACCAGCACCAGGATAGGTGGTATAGACGGTGACAACCGGAAAGGTGATATTGGGAAAAAGATCGACTCCAAGGCGTTTGAATGCCAGGTATCCGACGATTAACATGGCGATAATGATACAAGTGATGAAGGTCGGACGCTTGATCGATAGCGCTGCCAGATTCATAGTGCATCTCCGAACGTTTTGAGTTTGGCCATGATCTCAAGTATGTCCGTCCTGGCTTTGATCGCCCCCAACTGAGCGTTCGCATAATCGTTCTCGAATTGTAAAATCTGAAAGGTCGTCGATCGCCCTCGCTCGAATCGTTGCTTCTCATAGTCGAGCTTTTCCTTCTGGGCACTTTCGATCTCTAGCATCAACTGCAAGCGGGTGCGCCCGTCACCGAGCTGCCGCTGGAGTTCCTCCCATTCCTGTCTGGCTTGAAATTCTTTCTGTTCACGGTCATAACGTGCGGCTTCGCTGGCCTTGACCAATCCATTTCGATCCTGGTTGATCAGATCGCGATCCAACGGCATGGCAATCTTGATGCCGACGATGTAGGTAGGTTTTTCTGTTGTAAAAGCTCCACCCGCCGCCTTACCCAGTTCGGATTCCTGCTCCGAATTCAAAGCCACGGTTCCGAATAGATCAAGTTGAGGCTGAAACCTTTCGCGATTCTGCGCGACCTCGAGTTCCGACACCTTCTCCTGAGCCCGTGCGACATCGACATCGAGCCGTTTGACGCCACCCTGGGGAGGGCGAGCTTCTGTCAACAATCGGCTTGGAATCGGCGCCAGATCCCCTTCTACTTGATCTCCAGTGGCGGCCCGTAGAGTATTGAAGGCTCGCTGGGCTAGGATGCGATCACGTTGTGCTAATTCTAATTCGTAGCGCTTGGCCTTGACGCCTGCTTCGGCTTGCAGCAGGTCGGCTCGGTCAGCGAGCTGCATCGAGACCCGACGAGCGGCCCATTCTCGAATCTTTTGAAAGCGGGCAAGACTGCCCTGTTGGGTGCGAACGGCCTCGTTGGCAAGAGCGAGCTTCCAATAGGTGATCTCGGCCTGTGCGAGGATGGCCCGCATGCGATACTGCTCCCCAGCCCGTTGCATGCTCAGTTTAGCTTGCAAGGATTCTCGCTGCAGATCGTATTCATCACCGAAACCATTTTTCCAGAGCGATTGGACCAATTCCAGCTTGGTCTGAGCTTCTTTGTATTCGGAGTCCTTGCCGAAGACCACCAGCGGATTCGGTACCCCTGGCGCTAGGAGAGATGGCGAAACCGCGTCACGGTCGATAAACACATCGCTGAGGTTGTAGCTGAGCTGGCTCTGGAGGCCGAAGCTCCACAGCTTCTGCACTCCAAGCGAAAGCTGCTGAGCTTCGAGCCGCTTCCCTTCGAGAAGGTTCGCTTTGGGCTTCTTATCGATCTGCTGTACGTACTGACTGAAGAATTGGGGCGTGAACATGAGATCACTAGAATTCTCACGCAGTCGACTGGCTTCCACGGTTGCTGTCGCGCTGCGAACGCTCTGGTTCGCTTGACGGACCTGTCCTAGATACTCGTCAAGGGATATCGTACGGCCTTGTGCAGCCGAAGCTACTCCGAGGAGCCACGTAGCGATATACAATCTTCCACCCATACCATTTACCCTGTCTGCCCGGTGACGGAACTCCCAGCATCCTCGGGGATGAGAGAATTCCAGAACATACTGCCCCTCATGCTTACGGTCAGATTGAGCTGAACTTTAGAAGTGAAGCTCGATACCGGACCGCTTGAGTGAACCTGAATTTTATAGGTTCTGGCAAACTCGAGACAGAAAGCTTATGATAAAGACTGCTTTTGCGTCAAAGGAGAATCGATCTATGGATCACAGTCCTGGCTTTTTGCAGCTGGTTGAGGAAGTTAAAAAAAACGTAAAAGAGCTCTCGATCGACGAGCTTCATATCTGGCAGAAGACACAACGTAAATTTGTGCTGGTCGATGTGCGTGAGGAGTCCGAATGGTCGGCCGGTCACCTGCCGCAGGCGCTGCATCTCTCGAAAGGCATTATCGAACGTGATATTGAGCTACGGATACCCGATGTGCAGACTCCATTGGTGCTGTACTGCGGTGGAGGATTTCGCTCTGCCCTTGCGGTCGCGAATGTTCAAAAGATGGGTTACCAAGCTGTTTATAGTCTACAAGGAGGATTTCGAGCCTGGAATGATCGGGGCCTCCCGCTTATCAAGCCTGACACCGAATAAGGTAGACCAAGACCGAAGGCGTGAGCTGAGGGAGGGGGTCACAGGCCATCATGGCGACTCCGGTACCTTCTTCAGCCTGCTCTTAGGACTGAACCTGGTTGGGATCCTTGCGAAGACTCCATCCGATGATCATGGCGATACCCGTGAGGACAACTGCGAAAAGACCGACCCAACCATAGTGCAAAAGGTGTCCCGCCTCATCTTTTTTGATGATATGTCCTGCAATAAAAGCGGCCGAAGCAGCCGAAAATTGCTGAACGGAGTTCGTGAGACTCATAAAAGCCCCTCGATTGCGAGGTGCGACAGAACCCGTTACAAGTGCCAAGGTCGGCACCATGCGACCGCCCATCGACATGAACAGGATCGCACAGATTCCCAAAGCTACAAACAGCGGCACCGGAGGCAACAGAGTCACGGTCAGAAAGACGACAGCCGACACGGGTGCTGCGATCATCATGACTTTGATGGGACCGATCTTATCACTCCATCGACCAATGAGAGGGGATGAAATGATCGAAAAAATACCCCCCACGAGGTAAACATATGGGAGCTGATCTTCTCGCAAACCCACATTCGCCACGAGCGAAGGACTGAGAAACGGAATGATGGAGAACTGGCCGAGAACGATGCTCGCCATCAGAATGATGGCGAGGCCCGGACGTCTCTGAAAGGGGACTGTTTTCAGGAAGTGCCAAGGATTCGCGACTGGACCTCCTGCCAAATGCCCCCGAATGGGCGGCACCGAGAGCATGATCATCGCGATCACAGGAATCGCTAGGATCGCCAGCAGATAGAGCGGCGTGTGCCAATTCCCAAGCCCTGCGAGGTATAAACTAAACGGCACGCCGAAAATGGAGGCTAAGGAGAACGCTCCCATCACGATGCCCATCGCGGTGCCCCGCTTCTCGGCGGCAATGACATCCCCAACAATCGCAAAGACCAGCGAACCAAGAATACCACCAAAGGCCCCAGTGAAAGCCCGAGCCGCCAGGAGCGCGTGATAACTTTCGGCCATAGCGCAGGCTAGGGTCCCTAGACCAAATCCAGTGTAAAAAAAGATGAGGCTTCTTTTGCGATCAAAATAATCCAGGAAAAAAGCGCTGAGCAATCCGGTCGCTCCTGCGCAGAAGGTGTACGCGGACACCAAGAGGCTGAATTGGTCCGGGTCGATCTGCATAATCCGCATGAGCTGGGGACCAAGCGGCATCACGATCATAAAGTCCACGATGTGGGTAAACTGAACCGCCGCCAGAATACTCAGCAGGCGCATTTCGCTCGGCGAAAACAATCGTCTCGACACACAGCACTCCTCGGTTAGATCCAGTCCAGCACTTTGGACAACAAGCTGACATCAGCGCCCGTCTCATTCGATCGGCAGGACGAGGTCAGGGACGCACCCGCTGATCTTTAGGGACTGTGGGTCCAACGCTAGCTTTGGACTCCGTCGCGCCTCGACTCTGGACTCTTTCAGAACACACAGGGGGGGTTCTTTAGGATCGACGTACATGGGATCTCTCATTATAACGCAGCCTGGACCAAATCACTGCGTGAAACCGCGCAGCTCCTGTCGCTGGCCCTGGACAGATCCAGGAGAGCCCCCCTTTTTCGGCGCTTTGGCTTTCTGGTCCATCTCTTGCTTACCCTGAGGTAGGCCTCATGTACGAGACTCTTCGGGTGGACTTCTCTTGATAGGGGGTACGATCGTGACAAGCTGGAAAACATCTCAAAAACCCATCGTTGTCGGACTCTTGTTGGACGAGCAAGATTCCGGACTCTTGAAAACAGCAACGTCCCTGGCTCGTCAGCTCGGATCGTCGCTCGAGCTCGTTCATGCCGTCAGGCCCGTGTTTAACTATATCGGTGCCGGCGACGTTGTGGTCAACCCTTATTATGGATACGACTGGGTGTTGAACGATGTGGAGGAGCAACAATCGAGACAGCGCATCGAGCTGGTGAAAAAGTCCCTAGCTTCGAATCTGACGGTCAACACTCATATCGTGCGGGATTATCCTGCTGAGGCGCTCTCCACGATCGCACACGAAGTGCGTGCTGGCATGGTGCTTTGCGGGATTCAGCTCAAGGCTTCTAAATCTTTGCTGGGGGGTCTTTCTACGGCCTTTTCGTTAGCGGCACACGCCGAGTGTCCCGTGATGCTCCTGCCCATCACGACCAGTATCGACTTTCAAAGTCCCTCGACTCTGCTGATCGCGGACAACCTAGAGGCCGAGGGCCGTATCGCGCTCGAGAGCGGTTTACGTCTGGCACAAGACCTGACCTGTCGGTCGATTGTGCACGCTCATGTGCACAACCTCGGACGACCTGAGATCGATCACATCGTCGAGCAAATCCGCACAGCGATGACTTTGGGCACCATTCCGAACAATCCAAAATTTTCTTCGGAGTTTTATCAAGACACCGTGCGCCAGCGCATCGTGGACGAGCTTGTATATCGCTATCACAACACCGAGGGTGTACAGCTCCTGGATTCCCAATACCAGCCCGCCGTGCGCTTCGGAGAGCCTGCGGACCAGCTGCACCAGTTGGTAAAGGAGCATAAAGCTCAGATTATGGTCTTCGGCCGTCACCATATGATTCACAAAAAGAACTTCGCGTTCGGTAAAATCCCGTACCAGGCGATGATCGAGGATCAAGTCGCTAGCTTCATTGTCCCAGATCTAGAGAGGCCACGCCTGATGACAACAAAGCCTGGTGAATGAGGTCGAAGGAGGTTCTCCATGATACGTAAAACGCTTTTGGTGTCGCTCCTGTCTCTGACTTCGAGCTTCGCAGCCTGGGGTGCTGATCCGCAGGCGGATCGAAAGACCGAAGCCAAGGTAGCAGAACGTCAGGATCTGCTGCTTGAGGTGGAACAACGGCAGACGGCTGTGGATGGCCTCCAGGTGGAGCAGGCGTGCCCTTCCTTCACGATGTGGGATCGGGCGCCCACAACAGGTTGGAACACACTTGAACTTGGATTGAGTTTCCCACTCGGTGAAACAGGGCAAACGGTGAAGCCTTATACACGCTACACCTGCCGTGGGCCAGGCGCTCGCTGAAAGATGCAGGCCTCGCCGCTGGGCGGCGAGGCCGTCCCCGTGGGGAGATCGACTGAGGTAGGTCTCCGCTTAGGAGCACTGCCAGCCATCTTTTTTCAGACCATCAACGAATCCAGAGTATTTTTCTTTGCAGACATCGTGCTGGACATCGTACTTCCACAGTTGCTTTTCGACACCTGGATTCTCGGTATCCTTGTAGTACTTCACAAGACAGCTTTTTGTTGCCATGTCGAGCTGAACCCGACGGACTTTTTCTCCACTTTTGCAAACCGATTCTTGCCCCTCTGAGCCCAGAGAGGGTTTTGCGCCATCGGCTTCGGACCTTGCTGCGGGCTTATCCGTGTTGGTTGAACGTGTTTCGTCAGCAAGGACAAATGCTGGGTTGCATAACAGACAAAGACCTAGGATCAATTTTTTCATGGATACTCCTCCACATTGTAGAGAGAGATATCGGCAGTCTTGGTGCACGATTGATTCTAAGTTTTTTCCCTAGTCGTTACGGCCCATTGAGAGACTCTCCTAGATTGCAGAGATCAAACAACAAGCTGGTCGGCACTCATTTGAGGCGAGTCGAGCGGCAGCCTCAGGTTTCTGACGACCCTTAGGCCAGATCGAACAAGAGAAAACTACTCGTCGCTAAGCCCTCCAGCTCCAATCTTTCCTCTCGACTGACGGCCAATCCATCACCCGCTTGAAGCTCCTGACCATTTATCCGCAGGCGACCTTCAATCTGCTGAATCCATGCATAACGTCCTGGGGGAAGAGGATAGTCGATCTTGGATCCACTCCCGATGTGCCCGCGATACAAGCGAGCGTTCTGATGGATTTTGATCGGTGCTCCCTGTCCTTCGGGCGCCACTAGCAACGTGAGGGCTTGCGGTGTTAGGGGTATCGTGGCCTGTTCGTAACTGGGAGGAATCCCCCGAAGCTCGGGTTCAATCCAGATTTGCAGCAGCTCGAGCTCCTGCTCCTTGGATGGGTTGTATTCGCTGTGCTGCACACCCGTGCCAGCAGACATGCGCTGCACATCGCCAGCAGGAATGAGTTTCGTGTTTCCCATACTGTCTTTGTGCTCGATCTGCCCTCGAAGGATCACCGTGATAATCTCCATATCGCGGTGTCCGTGAGTTGGAAATCCTTGACCGGGAGCGACGATGTCCTGGTTGATGACACGCAGCGATCGAAACCCCATATGACGAGGGTCGTAGTAATCGGAGAATGAGAAACTATAGCGCGTTTTGAGCCAACCATGGTCGGCATGACCTCGGTCTTCGGACTTTCTGAGTATGAGCATACTATCGACCTCCGTTCGCGACGTTAGGATCAAGGACCTGCGTCACTGATTCTTATGGATCAGACGTTCCATCCTCGGGGCTCTGAGTGTCCTGCGACCTGACTCCACCCTGACGACCTTTCGGTACCTAAGTTCCTCTCGTCAAGTCCTGGCGATAATGATATTGATTTTCATAATACCGCGGAATAAGAGTCGATCTGGCGCTCTTATGCGAGGCCACCCCAGCTCCCAACTTGGTGACTCGGAACGGCCTGGTCGGCCGGGCCTCGTCTGCTGTGCCTCGATTCTACAGCCAAAGATCGGTATCTAGAAATCTTTTGATAAGGACTGAGAAAGGTGCAGGATGTCATTCGAAGCGATCTTTGAACCCAGTCTCGCGATCTTCGATCCTTCGAAACGAGTCTTCTGGGGAAGCATACTTGGTTCTCTACTCCTGATCGTCCTGGTATCAGGCGGTCGTCGTTGGCAGCATCTGCGCATCCTTATCTCGCCGCAGATATGGTTGCACCCTTCGTCTAGAGCTGACGTCAAGATCGTACTGATCAATTCCTTGCTGCGCGCGGGACTGGCTCCTAGTTCCTGTCTCGGGGCAACCGGCTTGGCTGCCATCATCTCTCTTGGTCTGACCCGACTCTTTGGGGCCAAACCTGTCTGGGATTGGCCCGCACCTGTAATCATGGCTCTCTATTCGCTGACGATCTTTCTTGCCGATGACTTTGCTCGCTTTCTGCATCACTATCTGCAACATCGCTGGCGAGCGCTCTGGTTCTTCCATCAGGTGCATCACAGCGCCTTGGTCCTGACGCCACTGACCCTGTATCGAACCCATCCAGTTGACATGATCTGCGCTCACCTGCGCAACACTCTCACCTATGGTAGCGTCACAGGAATCTTCTTTTTTGCCTTCGGCCCCAGCCTCTCAGCTTGGGATATTCTAGGTGCTAGCGCGCTCGGATTTCTCTTCAACCTTCTGGGAGCCAATCTTCGACACTCGCAGGTGTGGATTGATTTTGGTCCACTCGAGCATGTTTTGATCAGTCCGGCTGCGCACCAGGTCCACCATAGTGCAGACGCAAAACATTTTGACAGGAATTTTGGAGTGTGTCTGACTTGCTGGGATCTTCTCTTCAGGACCTACTACGATCCACGCCAGATCCGAGAGACCCTGACGTATGGTCTTCCGGGTTCGCCTCTTTCAGCATCGGCAACACGACTTTGGGATTTTTATTGGCTACCTATTCGAGACTATCTTGCATACCGGCGAGGATCGGAAGGTGAGGCGTCTGATCGTCTCAAGGGATCAACTGGAGGCTTTCGGGGCGTGTTTTTTCGATAAAGCCAGTGGCTGACCATCGGTGGTGAGCTCTTCACCTAGGCAGCTGATCTGGCTATCGCGCCCCCACCAGTAGACATAGGTTTCACGGTAAGTCTTGCCATCGATCGATGCGGCGGTCTCTTGCTTGCAGCCACGGGCTGCTTTGCTACGATCACAGGTCTGGTAACTGACCTTGCCACCCGTTGCCGTACATTCAAAACCTCGAGATCCGGTGTCTTGCCCTTGCCATTCGAAGCAAGAGTACGTCTCCAACTTTTCGTCGACCACACAGCTACTCACTGACAGGTGACTGCTGGCGCGCGGCTCCTCGTTTTTTCCACAGTGGGCTAAGAACGGCAAGAAATAACTTAACCCGAGTAGTGCCAAAGCCATATGGCTGCGTTTCATGATGCTGCGACTCCATCGTTACACCCTAAAGAAGGGGTGGACCAACCTTAAGCAAAGCTAAGACCATCCTCCGAGAGATTTATTGAATGAAATATTATAGGGACTTAAGAGTTAGGCTTGGGTGTAGACTCAACCCCACGGGATAACTGGAATCTTACAACTGTCAGATTTATGACACACCCTCCCCCAGGATGGGGAGGGCGCCTATAGCCGCCACTATGACTTAGCTTGAGGGCGCAATTTCAGCCAAAGGTAGCTATACTCGAGGGCCAGGCGTTCCGCGGACTGTTGGAGGTTGGCACTCGCACTGTGTCCGCCTTCGATGTTTTCAAAATACAGGAAAGGCTTCTTCAAATCTGCCATGCGTGCCGCCATCTTCCGTGCATGCCCGGGATGCACGCGATCGTCTTTGGTCGAGGTGATGAAGAACACCTCGGGGTAATTCCGGTCGTTACGGAGGTTGTGAAAGGGCGAGTAGGTGCGAAGGACTGCAGCCATCTTCGGATCGTCCGGATTTCCGTATTCGGCCATCCAACTCGCTCCCGCGAGGAGCTTATGGTAGCGCAGCATATCCAACAGGGGCACCTGACAGATCACGGCCTGAAAAAGCTCAGGACGCTGGGTGAACGACGCCCCCATGAGAAGACCACCGTTGCTTCCACCTTGAATCCCAAGGTTCTTGGAACTTGTGATATTCTTTTGAATCAGATCCTCGGCCACCGCTGCAAAATCATCGAAGGCGCGCTGGCGATTCTCTTGGAGAGCGGCCTGATGCCACGTCGGTCCGAACTCTCCCCCACCCCGAATATTAGCCAAGGCGTAGACGCCACCGTTCTCCAGCCAAAGTTTACCTACGATGGCAGCATAGGTCGGTTGCATGGAAACCTCAAATCCGCCGTAGCCGTAGAGCAGCGTCGGATTCTCACCGTTCCGCTTGAGCCCCTTGCGATGAACGACGAAATAAGGCACCTTGACACCGTCTTTGCTCGTCGCAAATTCCTGGCGGATTTCCAAACCTTCAGACTTAAATCGAGCTGGAATCCGCTGCACAAGCTTTTTTTCGAGCCGGGCACCATCGATGGCATAGAGACTGGAAGGCACCAGAAAGTCTTCGTAACTGAGCAGTATCCGGTTCGACTCTTCATCGACCGACACGAGATTGATCGTACCTTTGTCATCCAAAGGCAGGGTCTTCTGGGACCACTGACCGTTTCGACTACGCTCGAATCTCAGCACCTTGTTGCGCACCTGGTCGAGCAGGGCAACGTACAGATAATCCTGCCCCTGGTCGATCCCATCGAGGGCTTGGCTCTCGTTTGGCGCAAAGATCAGTTCGATCTTGGCCTCACCCTTCAATAAGCGATCGTAAGGCGCCGAGAGGAGCGAGCCAGGCTTAAAGCCAGCCAGCGCTGAGCGGTTGCTGAATAGCAATTGGCCTTTGAACAGACCGCGGAATCCAATGTCGACGGGAAGAGGAAGCTTCACCAGCTTGTCACCATCTAAGGCGTGAAGCTCTCCCGTGTAAAAGCTCAAGGCACGATAGACGAAAAGATAGTTCTTACCCTGATCCCATACGACCTGGCTGCTGACGGACACGTCGGACTTCTGGCCCGAGAACACAGGTTTTGCATCCTGGAGCGGCGTTCCGCGTTTCCAGACTCTGGTCTCGATCGGATAGCCAGAATCGGTCTGAACTTCTGGAGTCAGAGCATTGTCAAAAAAGACTTGGTTCTCGTCTATCCAAGCCAAGCTCGACTTGGAGGCCGGCAGTACGAAACCATCAGGGACAAAACGCCTGCTTGGGATGTCAAATTCCCGGTAGTGAGCTGCATCACTTCCGCCCTCGGACAGACGGACCAGGCACCGTTCAAACTTCGGTCGAAGGCAACGCGAGCCACCGAAAACATAGCTCTTGCCTTCCGCTTTCGCCAAAGCGTCCACATCCAAAAGAATGTCCCACTGAGGCTTGCCGCTTTGATAGGAGTCCCATGTCGCTCGGCGCCAAATACCTCGGACGTGGTCTGCATCCTGCCAAAAATTATAGACAAAGCCGCCCACGATCGCGCCGTACGGTATCTTGTCTTTGGCCTGCAGAATCTGCAAAGCCTGCTCCTTAAACGCTGGATACTCCGGGTAAGCTCGGAGAGCGGCCAAGGACCGTTCATTCTGTGCCTTCACCCAATCCAAGGCTTCTTTGGAATCTAGGTTTTCGAGCCAATTGTACTCTTCATCCTTTTTCTGAGGGACGTTCATCGCATCTTGCCCCTTGAGATGTGGCATAGCGAGCAGCAATCCAAGCAGCCACCCTTTTCTATAGATCCATTGACGCACGGTCATCTCCTGTCGACGGGTCGAGACGGTACGCGGATTCGAACCGCCTAGCCCCGTCCCAACCGCTTTTTTCCGCGAACTGGTATGGAGAAGGCGCGGGGACACGGTTCCCCGGAAAGCCTCCATACCTCGTAAGTCTGCTGGCCACCTTACGAATCGGAACGGTGCCTGTAAAGTCCTTTTCAGCGCCGAAATGTGAGGGGACTCGGCTCGAGATGCCAGACATCGCGCGTGTACTCGGACACTGTGCGATCGGAAGAGAACCAACCCATGCGGGCGATATTGAGCAGTGCGCTGCGCGACCAGGCCTGGCTGTCTCGATAGCGCGCATCGACCTCCTGATTGGCGAGAATGTAATCGGGAAAATCGGCGAGGTGGAAAAAGCGGTCGCCGTAAGTCATCAGACTGTCCCAGATCGGCAGGAATCTATCCCTGTCTCCTTTGGCGTAATAGCCCCGACGAATCGTATCCAAGACGCTTCGGACATCCGCATGCTTTTGATACCAGGCCTGAGGCTGATAGCCTTCGGCGCTCAACGATCGAAGTTGTTCAACCGTATGCCCAAAGATGAAGATATTCTCATCACCCACGTGATCACGGATCTCAATATTGGCACCATCGAGGGTTCCCAAGAGCAGCGCCCCGTTGAGACAGAACTTCATGTTCCCCGTCCCCGACGCTTCGGTGCCAGCAGTGGAAATCTGCTCGGAGATATCCGCCGCTGGAATGATCATCTCCGCAAGTGACACGTTATAGTTGGGAAGGAACACAAGTTTGAAGCGATCCCGCGTCAGTGGATCGCGATTGATGACTGCTGCCACAGCATGGATCATATTGATCAAGAGCTTAGCCATCCGATATCCAGGGGCAGCTTTGCCCGCGAATATCACGGTGCGCGGTACCACATCCGCGTTCAGATCCTCGCGCAGCCAATGGTAGTGCTGAATGCAATGCATCAACTTCAATAGCTGTCGCTTGTACTCGTGAATGCGCTTGATCTGAACATCGAAGAGAGAAGATGGATCGATCGTCTCCCCGATCTCCTGTAGCACAAAATCGGCTAGGGTTTGCTTGTTGCGTTTTTTGACCGCCGCCATGCGATCGAGAAAGCTGGCGTCTTGCACCATCGGCTCGAGACGTCGCAAGCTTTCGAGATCGCTGACCCATTGGCCCCCGATCGATTCGCTTATCAGCTGACTCAAGGCTGGGTTAGCCAAGAGCAACCAGCGACGTGGGCTGATTCCATTGGTTTTGTTGTGGAACTTTTGGGGAAAGAGGCTGTAGAACTCCGGAAAGACTTTCTCCTTCAAGAGCTGCGAGTGCAGCGCTGCGACGCCATTCACAGAAAAACAAGCCGTGACTGCGATATTCGCCATACGAATGTCGGGGTGGGGACCTTTTGAAATCATCGCGACGCGATCGATAAACCCCTGATCATAGATCGGCCGTTCCTTGAGCTGTTTGACAAAGCGCCGATTCATCTCTTCGATCATCTGCATGTGTCTGGGCAAAAACTCTCTAAACATACTAACAGGCCAACACTCAAGGGCCTCGGGCATCACCGTATGATTGGTAAAAGCGATGGTTCGCTGTGTGAGGTTCCAGGCGTCTTCCCAATCGAGACCTTCGATATCGATCAGCAGGCGCATCAGCTCTGGGATAGCCAGCGTCGGGTGGGTATCATTGAGCTGGATGACCACCTTGTCAGGCAGATTGTAGATCGAGGCATTGCCACTCTTGAAGCGACGGAGGATGTCCTGCAGCGAGGCAGCCACCAGGAAATACTGCTGTTTGAGCCTCAAGACCTTGCCGAGGTAGTTCGAATCGTTGGGATAAAGGACCTTCGAGAGCGCCTCACTTTCTACCTTGTCCATGACGGCACCGACATAATCACCAGAATCAAAGATCGCGAAGTGGAAATCCTCGTCTGCTGCCGCTGCCCAGAGTCTGAGAGTATTGACATTACCAGTGCCATAACCAGGTACGGGAAGATCATGCGGAACAGCTAAGACTCTCTGCTGCGCTTGCCATTGAGCAAAGAGATGACCCGATGCGTTCTCGTGGAACTCGGTGGTCCCGCCGAATCCGACCGGATAGGCGTGAAAATTCTTTTCCACTTCCAAAGGATAACCATAACGAAGCCAAGGATCAGGACGCTCCTTTTGGACCTGATCCTCGATGACCTGCCGGAACATCCCAAATTCATATCGGATGCCATAAGCGTAAACAGGTAGACTCAGCGTCGACAAAGAGTCGAGAAAACAAGCCGCCAGGCGGCCCAGACCACCGTTGCCGAGGCCCGGATCAGGCTCCAGTTCACAGACCGCCTCGAGGTCGAGGCCAAGATCGTGCAGCGCCTGACTTCCTACCTGCAAAAGATCGAGATTGATCAATGCATTCTTGACCAGACGGCCCAAGAGGTATTCCATAGATAAGTAGTACAATCGCTTTTGGTTGGCCTGGAAATACTGCCCCTGGGTTGCAATCCAGCGGTTCATAAGCAAATGCCGCACCGTATCACACAGGCCTAACAGTTGCTCCCGTGGAGCTGATTTCTCGAGAATAGAGCCCTGCGTATGCTCGAGGCTTTTCCGGTAAGCCATCTGGAATGCCGAAACCTTCTCCTCGAAAGAGGAACTGTCAAGGATGACGTCAACGAGATCGCGCATAGTGAACCTTCGAGCGAGCTTAGCGAGTGACGACCTCGGTTACCGAGGCCAGAACCTGCTAAAATCTATGATGATGACACGAAGCCCTCATACTTTAGCAAAGTGCGTATAGGAAACCAACATGCTTCAAAAATCCAATGGCGACATCCTCGCAGATTTTCCTTCGGCTGACATTCCAGAACTTCCCTCAGGTGGTTTTCCCGTCGGCGCTGCAGGCGAAGCACGCTGGGATAGTTTTTGGGCCACGGATAGGCGCGCCATTCTATCGGTTGGCGAGACATTTCAGGTTTCTGTTCATGTAACGGCCGTTGGGAGTCGAGCCGCCGTTCGACTTTTAAGTAATCTCAACCATGCTCAAGGATCGGCCGCGTTCGACTCTCTAGACCTCATCATGCAAGAGCCTGGAGTGTATACGTTCCAAGCGAAGCTGTTGCGGGCGGGGCGGTTTCTAGTCTATGGACAGTACACTATGAATGGTACGCAATGGCTCTGGATGCGAGGCGAACCCTTGCTCCTGGTCGTGTATCCCTTGCAGCTACGCGGTCTGCGAATGTACATCATGATTCCTAACGCTGCGGGCCCCATCACTCATTGGACTCGTCACCTGGATCAGATTGCAGCTTTGGGCTTCAACATGATTCATCTCCTGCCTTTGACGGCCCAAGGCTGCTCACAGAGCCCTTATGCAGCTCGAGAACTCTTTACCCTCGAACCCGATCTCGTTGATCCAGGAGATTCACGTACGGCCATTCAGCAATGGGAGGATTTCGTCATCGCTGCCCGGCGCCGTAACATAGGCCTCTGTCTCGACCTGGTTCTGAATCATATCGCGATCGATAGCGAACTGGCTCGGCAGCACCCAGACTGGATCGTTCCCGACGAACAGGAAGACGACGGTCTCAAACGGGCGGGCTTTCAGGCGGCGGATGGTTGGCAAAAATGGCGAGACCTGGCCCTGGTGCATTATGCTCATCCCAATCCCGAAACGCGGCAGGCGATCTGGAATTATTTCCGAGCCTACGCTCTCTATTGGGCACGTTACGCTGCACACACCAGAGGCATGGTGCGACTGGACAATCTCCACAGTACGCACCCTCTTTTCGCTATGTCTCTGACTCGAGAGCTACGCCAACACTTTCCCGATCTCGCCATACTTGGCGAGTTCTTCAATAGCCACGAAGACATGCGCATGGTGGTCCAGAACTACGAAATCGACCTCTTCTTAGCCACTCCCTGGGAGCATCACTTCGCGCATGATCTCCGTCGCTACCTCAGGTACCTTCATGAGACCCGGCATAGCCTGCCCTGGTTTTGTCCGGTGAATTCCCACGACAGTGGCCCTCCAGCCGAGGAATTCGCCTCTGTACTATCGACACGCCCTCGCTATGTGATCTCCGCATGTCTGAGCACGGGAGCGACAGGGCTCAGTCAAGGTGTTGAACTCGGTGTCTTGCACAAAATCCAGTTCATCGGTCGACAACCCGCCATGGCCTTCGCCCCCGGCCAAGACTTTCGTCCTCTTGTTCGCATCGTGAACAGTCTCATCGCCGAGCATCCATGTTTTTGGCAGTCGGGCGGCATTCGCTTTATCGACTCCAATCATCCTGCAGTCATTGCGGCCATTCGCTTCGATGAGGAGAATACGGACGATCCCGTCTTTGTCATCATAGCCAATCTCGATATCAACCACGCTCAAAGTCTGAGTCTCGACTTTGAAGACCCACTTCTGAAACAGCGTGATCTTTACGAACTCTTGACCAATCAACCGATTCAGCCTCACTCACCCCAGCTGCTCCTGCAGCTAGAACCTTGCGGGGCACGCATTGTGCGGGCTACGACTTCTAAGATTTGAGACTGAGGCGACCTCAAGCTTGCTGATCGAAAAGTCGGAGGGTCACCAGCAAGCAAGCTACCTGGACGAATGTCTTGACTTGGGACATGAGATACAGCCGAGGTACCTGTTTCAGGCTAGCCTTTCACTTGCATTCTCACCCGCAAGCATGTGAGCGATCTTAGCCCATTGCCTGTGTACTTACTCCTACGCCCAGAATGATCCCGCAGTGTGAGTGTCTCGATACTTCCTACCAAACGGATGGGTGGAGCCTAAAATCTCTTATTGATTTTTGTTAGGAAAGCTCTAAAGATGCGTGTGCAGGACCATAATGATGACAGGCTAAGGCTTTCGAACCACCGATTGGTGCAAACGCTTTCATCGCGAGCTCGATAGCCAGAATGCGAGACGCTGACAAGCCCCCCCAATCGAGCGAACGCTGCGATTGACACCGAGCAAAACCTGGCTTGGCAGACGGGGACGCCTGTGTCTCAAAAGCCAGCCCGAAAGGGAGCAAGTCAGAGCAAGCCTTAGGATACTTGGACCGACTCGACCCGCTGAGTGGGTGTTTCCATGTAAGGGTTGAGGAGCATGGATCGGATCCGCACCTGAGAGTAGATTGATGTCGACGCCACTGTTCGCAGGGCCGGTCGAACCGAGTCGAGAGTCCGTTCTTCACCCTGACGAGTCAAAGCTGAGCTGGCAGAGGAACTTTGAGACCAACTCGCTCACACACGTTTTCAGACCGAGAATAGGGGGCCTTTCATGCTCGTCAAAGCAAGCAACCAACAGATGCACAGCTTACTGTCTCGCGAATGGCTCGATACCAACCTTCGCGGCAGTTATAGTTCCAATACTCTTGTCGACTGCCCCACTCGTCGTTATCATGGTCTGCTGATCAGCGATGCAGGCTACCTTCCAGAGAAACACAATTTCCTTGCCAAATTCGAAACGAGCCTCACCCATCGGGGCCGCACCATCGACCTCTTTACGAACAAGCACCCCGGAGGCGTGTTTTTCCCCGAGGGCTACAATCATTTCGAATTTTTTCGATACGATATCATGCCAGCGATGGGCTTTCGGGTCGGTCCTCTGCTCATCGAGCGCTCACAGATCCTCCTGCATGCGGAAGATACGGTTTTGGTCCGCTACCGAATGATCGAGGGCGAAGTGACGCGGCTTACGTTTCGTCCCTTGCTAGCCTATCGCAACCATCATCATCTGCGGCGGGAAAGCCTGGAATTTCAGGTCAAAACCTTTCCGGACCAGGACGGTTGGAAGATAGAACCCTTGCCGCAGAAGCCAGCCCTCTACATGACCTGTGATCAAGAGGTCGAGTTCTATCCCGGACCTTTCTGGGTCAAGGATATCGAGTACCCGATCGAACAGGAACGCGGCTTCGATTACCAGGAGGATTTGTTCTGCCCCGGTATCTTTGAGGCGACTTTGACACCTGACAGAGATCTGATCTTCGCCTTCAGCCTCAGCAGAGTAGCCCGTCAGCGCATCAAGACTGCCTGGGACGAAGAGGTGACTCGCCGGAAGACACTGCTCGGTACTTTTGCGCACTCTCCGTCCCCCCTTGCCGAGCTCAAGTATGAGGCTGAGAAGTTTTTCGTCCAGCGGGCCGACGGGCAGCTTTCAATCGTCGCTGGCTACCCTTGGTTTGGAGAGTGGGGGCGCGACGCGATGATCGCGCTGCCTGGCCTTACTTTGCACCGCGGTCAGGCAGAACGACTATTGGCTGTCGTGAAAACATTCCTGGCCCAGGCATCCCAGGGACTGATTCCGAATTTCTTGGGCCAGGCCTCAGCACCGGCCAATTACAATTCCATCGATGCCGTCTTTTGGATGTTCGAAGCCTTGCGCTGCTATCGCCAAGACCAAGGGCTCACGTCCGGACTCCGGGAGCTTGTCCCCACGCTTCGGGCGCTCTTGCTTGACCTTGTCGAGGGACGGTGCCCCTTCGCCCGCGTGGACGAACGAGGGCTAATTGCAGCAGGTGATCGCAATACCCAGCTGACCTGGATGGATGCCAAAGTCCACGGGCAACCTGTGACCCCACGCCATGGATATGCGGTCGAGATTAATGCTTTGTGGTACAATGCTGTCGGTTTCTTCATCGAGTTGCAGCAATCGCTAGGAGACAGTGCCGAGGCCAAGTTTTTAAAGTGCCTGGAAGTCTTCCCACGATCGTTCCGCGATACCTTTTGGTTACCCGAAGCCGGGTATCTTGCGGACTCTGTGGCCGATGGCAAGATCGATCCTGCGGTTCGACCGAATCAGATCTTTGCCGTCAGTCTCGAGCTGACTCCTCTGACGCCGCGTGAGCAAAAATCTGTGGTTGCCAAGGTCACCAATCAACTTGTAACGGCCTATGGCCTGCGAACCTTAGCGCCGCTCGATCCACAGTTTGAACCATTCTATCAAGGAGGCCCCGCGCAGCGGGATCAAGCCTACCATCAAGGGACCGTATGGCCTTGGCTACTTTTTCACTATGCAAAGGCTTATCTGCGCACGGCGGATGATCCGCTGGAGGCACGCGCATTCTTACAAAAAACCTTCGAGCCCCTATGGACCGAGCATTTGGTTCAAGCTGGAGTCATGGGCGTTTCGGAGATCTTCGATGCTTATCCACCCCACGCGCCCAATGGATGCATCTTCCAAGCGTGGAGTGTGGCGGAGTTGATTCGCTTTCTGGATGTGACAGGACTTATGGGTACGAACGTCTGAATCGGGGAGAGAGTCGTCATGCGGGTACTTATGTTCGGGTGGGAATTTCCACCCTTGATCAGTGGTGGTCTCGGAACGGCGTGCTACGGCATGACGAAACATCTAGCCGAAAGTGGCGAAGATGTGATCTTTGTCTTGCCAAAAGCGGAAGGTCACGTTCCTCGAGCTGGATATCAATTGCTATCGGCCAATGAAGTCAGCGAAAAATATGGCAACGGCCCGGACTATCAACTGCCCAGTAACGTGACGATCCTCGCCGTCTCGTCTCCACTCATGCCCTATCTTCAGGAGCAGGACTCCATTCCGATCCTCGATCGTCTAGAACGAACCTACGGCAAGGATGGGCGGTCCGAGAGCATTATAAGCATGTCGGGACACTACTCCCACAATCTCTTCGAAGAGGTGCAGCGCTTTGCTGAAGTCGGTTGGCGGCTGGGGGCACGTCGGGACTTTGATGTGATCCACGCTCATGATTGGATGACGTTTCCGGCAGCCGTCGCAGCGAAACAGCGTTCTGGACGGCCCTTTGTGGCCCACGTGCATGCAACTGAATACGATCGGACAGGGGACAATCCCAACCTGCATATCCTCGAAGTCGAGCGCTATGGACTGCATCAGGCTGACAAAATCGTCGCAGTAAGCCATCGCACCAAGGCCTTACTCCGCGAACGCTACCATATCCCCGAAAACAAGATTGAGGTGGTGCACAACGCAATCTCGCAGGAAAAACTGGTGGACCCAGCCAGTATTCGACGTGGTTTCCAAGAAAAACTTGTCATCTTCGTGGGGCGTGTGACCTTGCAGAAGGGACCTGAATACTTTCTGCGATCCGCCGCCAAAGTTCTCAAAAAGCGATCGAATTACCGCTTCGTCATGTGTGGTGCAGGCGATATGTTACCACGGATGATTGAGGAAGCTGCCCAGCTCCGCATCCAGAATCGCTTCCACTTCACCGGCTTTCTCCGAGGGGAAACCCTTGATCGACTCTACAGCATGGCTGATCTCTTCGTAATGAGTTCTGTCTCGGAACCCTTTGGCCTTACACCATTTGAGGCGATGCGATACAAAGTCCCAGTGATTGTATCCAAACAGACAGGAGCAGCTGAACTCCTGCCTCATGCTGTGCAGGTGGACTTTTGGGACCTCGATCAAACAGCCGAGATGATGATCAACTTCTGCGAAAACCGTCGCCTGAAGTCCGATCTCCTTCAGGCGCAGGAGCACACCCTCCATGCTATGTCATGGCGTAGAGTCGCCGAGCAGCTCAAACTCATCTATCAGAAGGTGGTGCACGTATGACAAGCATTTGCTTCTATTTCCAGGTTCACCAACCTTTCCGCCTGCGCAAAGATTATGATTTCTTCAAAATCGGGCACGACTTTCATTACGAGGATCTGCCCAATAATCGTGCCATCATGTCAAAGGTTGCGGACAAGTGCTACCGCCCCATGAATCAACTCCTCCTCGATCTCATCCAACGCTGGGAGGGACGCTTTCGGGTCGCCTTCTCGATCAGTGGTGTGTGCCTTGAGCAATTCGAACTCTACGCGCCCGATGTCATCGATTCGTTCCGGCGACTGGTTGATACCGGCTGTGTTGAACTGCTCTCTGAGACCTACTATCACTCACTCTCGAGTGTTTTTTCGCCGACAGAGTTCACCGAGCAGATTCACCTGCATCGGCAGAAGTTATCTGACCTGTTTGATTACGAGCCTCAAGTCTTTCGGAACACGGAACTGATTTACAGTGACGATATCGCAAAAAGGATTGAGGAGCTGGGTTTTCGGGGGATTTTAGCCGAAGGTGTTGATCGCATTTTGGATTGGCGTTCGCCCAATTATCTGTATCAGCCAGCTCCCTGCCGTAAACTCGGTTTGCTCCTCAAGAACTATCGCCTCTCCGATGATGTCGCCTTCCGCTTTTCGAACCGTGACTGGACAGCCTGGCCGCTCACCGCTCCAACCTTTGCTCACTGGCTGCATCAGGTGGCTGGCAATGGGGAGGTGATCAATCTATTTATGGACTACGAGACTTTTGGTGAGCACCAATGGGCCGAGACTGGGATCTTCCATTTTATGGATGCTCTGCCAGGCCAGGTCCTGGCACACCCTGATTTTAACTTTGCAACCCCGCGCGAGGTCCTGGGGACACGCCAGCCCATCGGTAAGCTCACCTATCCTCACTACGTATCCTGGGCTGATATCGATCGCGATCTTAGCGCTTGGCTCGGTAATTCCTTACAGGACTCATCCATCGAACGAATCTATGCGATCGAGCGAGCCGTCAAGGCCATCGGAGATCCCGCTCTGCTCCATACCTGGCGTAAGTTGCAAACCTCCGACCATTTTTATTACATGTGCACAAAGTGGTTTGCTGACGGAGATGTCCATAAGTACTTCAATCCCTACTCATCACCCTACGATGCGCATGTCATATACAATAATGTCCTAGCAGATTTCGAGCAGCGCCTTTTCCAAAGGTTTCCGAGCTTTGTCGGAGAGTCGCAGTATCTGTCGTGAGTGACGAAGGGTGAGGCGGACACTCACTCTGAGAAAAAATCCTAGCTGCTGCACCTTTTTCCTTGGCTGACCGGAAGCGGTAGCATTATGGTGCCTCCACAATCCTGACTGAAAAGTCTGGAGTCGAAAACCCGAGAGGCCTTCGCTGACGCTCCGATCGTAGCAGGGGTCAAGGCGTCAGTACGACTTACCCTATCGACAGGGCCTGTCGGCGCAAATCGCTGCCATATCCATTCCCGACGCCGCGACTCGACGCTCTCTGTTCCCCAGCATGGCCTCTTTGACCTGTGATAAGGAGGCCCTTTTGCTCGATGTATGGCAGAATCTCAATCAACTCTCGCTTCCTGAGATCATCCGCTTCGTGATCATCCACGCATGGCCCTTGCTCCTAGCCGCTGCTTGTGCCGGGTTGGTCGATTCTATTGGTGGCGGGGGAGGCCTGATCACCGTACCCACATTGCTCACCTTGGGGGTACCTGCCCCGCTCCTGCTCGGGACCAATAAATGCATCTCAACGTTTGGCTCCCTCCCTGCTGTGATTCGCTATGCGAGAGCGGGTCTCCTGCCCGACATCCATGGTCGCATGTGGATCGGACTCTTCGTGATGGCTTGCTTGCTGTCGAGTCTGGGGGCCTACCTCTCTCAGCAGAGTGTCATCCTCGAAAACCTGCATGTGCTCGTCCCGCTCCTGCTCTTTGCGGTGATGGCTTTCATGCTCAAACGCTGGTTTTGGGACGAACCAAGGGCGATACGCAAGGTCGCACAACTGGGGCCGGAAGACAGAGATAGTGAGTCGCAGATTCACCTCAAACTAGGCCACCCGTTCGCCCTCCTCGGTCTTGGGGCTGTCGCTTTTTATGACGGGCTTTTTGGTCCCGGTACGGGGACCTTTTTTCTTACGCTGTTCGAACGTCTTGGTCTGAAAACCATCACCGCCAACGCGATGACAAAGATTTTTAATCTAGCTTCGAATATCGGAGCCCTGGTATGGTTTGCCTCACAGGGAAGGGTCATCTGGACTCTCGGTGCTTGCGCAGTGTTGTTTTATCTCTGTGGTAACTATATCGGTGCAGGTCTCGTTCTCCGCCGAGGACAGAAACTGGTCCGCGTCGTGGTGCTCCTTGCCACAACAGGCCTCTTGCTCAAACACCTCAGCCGCTATCTTTGAGGAGTGATGCCCTATGCCCTTACGAAAAGCTTTTCTCATAAGCCTCCTTCTGACGATTTTAAAGCTTTTCACCTTCGGTCTATCAGGATCAAGCATCGTTCTAGCTAGTTTTTTTGATTCGATGACCGATAGTATCGTGTCCTATCTCAACTACATTTTTTACCAGCGAGCGCGGGAAAAGCCTGATTCTATGCATCCCTTCGGTCATGGTGGATTTGAAATTATCAGCAGTCTCTTACAGGGTGTCCTGATCAGCGTCTTAGCTGTCGTTCTCGCTTATGATTGCATCAACGCTCTGCTGGACCCGAAGGCGCAACACCTCGCAACCAAGACCATCCCCATCGCTATGGGTGTGATGTTTGTCTCGGCCTTGACAGGATATGGCCTCCAGTTTTACCTAGGTCTTCACGAGCGCAGATTGCAGCTCAATCGTGAACGCTCGCTTGCCCTCAGCTCGGATAGAGCCCACTACAAATCGGATTTTTACACCAACGCTCTTGGTGCGATCGGACTCTTCAGCGTATGGTGGTGGGAGAGTTATACCCTGGATAGGATCCTTGGTCTGGTCGGCGCGGGATTTCTCGTGTATACCGCCTACCCCCTTTTGAAGAGCTCACTCGAACATATCATGCAGACAGGCGCTGATCCAATGATCCAAAAAGAGATTACAGATGTGATCCTCGACACCGATGATCATATCCTCGGCTTTCATCTCCTGAGAACGCGGTACCATGGACCCGCCCTCTACATCGATTTTCATCTCAAGTTACCGGCGCATCTAAATCTTCATGACGCCCACGCACTCAGTGAAAAGGTCGAATCCCGGCTGCGTGCCGTGTTCCCTCAGGCTGACATCCTCATTCACTTGGATCCTGACGACTCACCAGATGAGCCAGACTTCAACTAGGCTCTGTTAAACAAGTTCTGAATCAAGGTACAAACCCGCAAAACATTTGAGCACGTTCACCGCACCCCTTCCGGTTTTCCGACCTGGACGTGCCCATACCCTCGACTCTTTCAGGTCGTATGTCTATTCCCGACACTCGATAAGTGAACGATATCCAAGTATTCCATCGTCTGCAAAAAACATCGACAGTGCCTATACTTTCAACACGAAAGATTCTTGGCACCGACGCTTTTATCCTTTCAATCACGGACAGTTATGATTTAGCCGCGCATGTGAGCTAAGCGGTGCATTTCTTGCAAATTTCTCTTCAAAGGGATTTTTTTCATAGGTTCTGGAGTCTTAGGGACACCAGAATGAGCTGAAGGGGGAAGGCAAGATGCAAGCGCACACTTCGAACCACACATCGGGGATCAGATACCAGTCTCCTGGCACGATTCACGTTGACCTCAATCGCGATCGTCGCCGTCGACAGCGCCATGCCACCGACGAGGATGTGGTCCGCCGCTTCACTCCCGGTCGCATACCGACTGTCATACGGACGTTAGGCTCTGAACGTTTCGCTCGCTTGGTCGACATCTTGGGGGCCTGCACAGGATTGCTGCTCTTCGCACCAGCCCTACTTTTGGCCATCTTGGCCATTCGTCTGACGAGCCCTGGACCCACGTTCTACGCACAGATTAGGGTGGGGATCGGTGGACGACTCTTTAAGATGTATAAGCTTCGGACCATGGTCACGGGCGCCGATCGCCAGCAATCTCAGCTGCAAAAGTATAATGAAATCTCTGGACCCGCCTTCAAGATGAGGCACGACCCGCGTATCACTCCTGTCGGCCGGGTGCTGCGAAAATTCAGCATCGATGAGGTCCCGCAGTTTTTAAACGTCCTTCGCGGTGACATGAGCCTCGTGGGTCCACGTCCTCCCCTGCCACGTGAGGTGAAAAAGTACCAGCGCTGGCATCTGCAGCGCCTCATGGTCAAACCTGGGCTGACCGGTCTTTGGCAGGTCAGCGGACGCAATCGGCTGAATTTCGATGAATGGGTCCGACTCGATATTCGTTACATCCGGCAAAGATCACTGTGGCTTGACCTCAAAATCATGCTAAAAACATTTAAAGTCGTTTTTATTCGCCCCGACGGGGCTTGATCGGCCGACGAGTAGCGAGTTGGACCCATAAGCTCATTCGAAGCCTCTCAGGGTAGGGGCTCTCGTATAGGCTTCTGTCTCGTTGGGCCGCCCCCTGGGCCGGGGTCTTTTGCGTGACAAGGATGTCAGTCTATGCCGATCCACTCCTGCAGCCTGAGCATCGGGTGTTGTCCTCCTGGTGACTCGTCGAGTCGCTTTGTCAATCGCCTACTGATCGTCGCGTTATTGCTTTTGAGCGACTTTGCCTTAGGTAACGACTGGCGGCAAGAAACGGCTTTAAGCCTTAGACTCCAGCAGCTTCGTCTCGAAACCAAACAGCCCGAGCAGAAGCGCAGCGATCGTCTGGGCGGAGTCGAAGCCTCCTATCGTCGCTACAGGGAAACAGCTGCGCTTACCCGCAATCATGAATGGGGAGTGAGCTATGGCGAAAGTCTCGAGACAGCCTCAGCGTTTCGCATTCTATCCACACGGCATACCATAGGTCTTCGTGAGCGAAATCTGTCTCACACCTTCAGTCTCGGCGCCCTGTACAGCAGCGGCAACGATCCTATCAACCAACCGGTCGAGCAAACGATAGACCTCGATCCCAGGCCCTTTACAAGTCTCCAATTGGGATATGTCCAGCAGCGAGAGCTCGACATACGCAATAGCATAGCATGGGAAGCGGGGATCAGTCGCAATCAGCAAGCGGATACGAAGATCGACACCGCCGACGGACAGGTCGCTTGGACTCATCGTCCCGGGAGAACTTGGACCAGCACCTTGCGCAGCCGAATCGGCAAACAAATGGGAAAGGGTCTTCCCGATAACAGTAATTCGAGCTCGCCCAGGGATAACCTTGTTGCTGTGTCACCTCGCTTGAGTTTTGACGGAGGATTGGGTTACAACGTCAGACGCGAAGGCGAACAAAAAGCTCAGTCTCTTCTCCTGCTCGCCGCCCTGAACTACAGCACCCAGACTCTGTTTCCCATGAACGAGGAGACCGGCGTCCGCATTCCCACTCCCGTAGAAAGACCGGAACTCGAAGCCGAACAGATCGATCGAGGCGTGAGCTTTCTGCGTTTGGGATGTTCTCGCGCCAGGGATCAAAGACGGAACGGGGATCCCTTCTTTATAGCTGATCGCTGCTTCTTCATCACAGCGATGCCTCTGAGTGACAATCAAGGCCTACGCCTGAGCCTATCGAGAACGGAATCACGCGATCTCGCCCTAAACAACAGCTTCGGCCG
>Ga0209985_10000740_pt1 | contig 34404 bp, 24 predicted proteins | sample NOAtaG_FD_187305 | JGI IMG/M metagenome (GOLD analysis project Ga0209985, IMG submission 187305) | Freshwater lake microbial communities from Lake Erie, under a cyanobacterial bloom - NOAA_Erie_Diel6S_1000h metaG (SPAdes) (version 2) | ecosystem: Environmental > Aquatic > Freshwater > Lake ...
TCGGATCTACGACGACATCCTCGCGCTGGTGCGGGACCTGGCGGGCGACATCGAGCGCATCGAGCGACGCGACGCGGATCTCGCGCGGCAGCTGCGGCGGGCGGCCTCGAGCATCGCGCTCAACACGATGGAAGGCGGCGGGCTGCGCGGAGGGAATCGGCGGCTGCGGTACGAGAGCGCACTCGGGAGCCTGCGCGAGGTGACGGCGGTGCTGGACGTGGCGGAGGCGCTGCGGATGGTCGTGCGGCGGCAGGAGGTGCGTGAGCGGATGGACAAGATCGCCGCGACGTTGTTCCGGCTGACGCGGAGGTGAGCGCAGCGATGGCCCCGGCCCGGGAGCGGGTCGGGGCTGCGACTGCGATTGCGACCGCGACTGCGACCGAGACCGAGACCGGGGCCGGGGCCGGGACCGGAGCCGCGACCGAGACCGAGACCGAGACCGAGACCGAGACCGAGACCGGGGCCGGGACCGGAGCCGCGACCGCGACCGCGACCGCGACCGCGACCGCGACCGCGACTGCGACCGAGACCGCGACCGCGACCGCGACCGGGGCCGCGACTGCGACTGCGACCGCGACCGCAACCGGGGCAGATGCCGGAAGCCGAAAGCCGCGGGCCGGAAGCCGCGGGCCGACCGCCGACAGCGGCGGCGGGCCGCAACACCCGCCGCCGCGCTGCGTTCATCCCCGCAGCTTGCAGAACACCCGCGCGACCCGCGTCCACTCCGCGACGATCTCCGCTTCCACCGCGACGTACCCGAGCGCCTCCGCGACCTCGAGGCCGCCCTTCACCTCGTCGGCCGATCCCATCGCGTCCTCGAGCCGCTGCCGCCCCTTGCCCCGCCCCTGCCGTTCTCCCTCGCGTCCATTCAGCACGACGCTGGTCATCGCGCGCCGCACCTGCCGCTCGAGATCCTTGTCGTGCTTGCCGATCGCCTCGACCGTCCCGCGCGTGCGCCGCACCAGCTCGATCACCTCACCCTGAATCCGCAACGTCATCGTCCTCATCTCCTGTCGAGCACCCGAACCGCTCGGGCACCCCGCCCCGCCCGCCGTCGCGCGCAGGCGGTGTCGAGACCCGCAAAGCGGCCGCGCACAGGCGCCCGGAGCCACGCGCAGCGCAGCGAGCATGGCGAGGACGCCGAGCACGGCGGCCCGCAGGGCCGGTCTCGACGCCGCCGAGCACGACGGCACGATCGAGAGGCCCGAGCGCCCCTCCTTGGCTGCCGGTGGCTGCTTGCTGCGGTCTTGTGGCAACCGAGGCCGCGACCGAGACCGAGACCGGAGCCGCGACCGCGACCGAGACCGGAGCCGCGACCGAGACCGCGACCGAGACCGCGACTGCGACCGAGACCGCGACCGCGACCGAGACCGGAGCCGCGACCGCGACCGAGACCGGAGCCGCGACCGCGACCGAGACGGGAGCCGCGACCGCGACCGCGACCGCGACCGCGACCGAGACCGAGACCGAGACCGGGGCCGGTGCCGAGACCGCAGGCCCCAGGCCGCAGGCCGCGCGCCCGGCTCGACAACCACGGCCCGCCCCCGAACCATCCGCCTCCTGCCATGGCCGGTCCCCGCGCGGCGAAGCCTCCGCGGCCTCAGGAGGCCGATCCCGACGTCGAGCTCGCCCGCTCGATGAAGGCCGGGACGGCGCCGTGGCTGCGCGCCGGCGTCCTGCACGTCCTGCTCGCCGCGGCGCTGATCGGCGGGCCGTGGTGGCGGGGCCGGGTGCGGGTCGAACACGCCGCCGGCGCGTTCACCCGCTTTGCGGCGTGTGTGTTCGACGGTGCACCGATCGCGGGCGGAGGCCTCGCGCTGCCCGAGGGCGATCGCCTGGCCTTCGCGCGCCAGGTCCGCCTCGCCGCGGCGGACTGGCCGGCCCGCTGCGAGGCGCCGCTCGACGACATCGCGACCGAGGAAGCGGTGCTCCTCATGCCGAGCGTGCGCGAGCACGAGGCCACGGTGCGGGTGGCGGTCACGGTCGTCCGCGAAACCCTTCGGCGCGTGGACCGGCAGCCGGGACGGGCCGTCGGGACCGAGCCCCTCGACGCCATCGGCCGCCTGCAGGCGGCCCTGACCGAGCTCGTCGGGGCGGCCGGCGTGGCCATCGATCCCGAGGCCCGTGGGATCACCCTCGCCGCGCCGCCGCCCGAGCCCGCCTCGCGGATCCCGCTCACCGTCGCCGAAGGCGGCCGGACCGAGGTGCGCTGGTCCCCCGAGGGGCTCGACCTCGTGGCCTCCGACGCGCGGCGCGTCGCGGTGGTGCGGGTGCGCGGCGGCACCGTGCTCGAGGAGCACGAGCGGCGGGCGAGCGCGGCGCGCGGGCTCGTCGTCGGTCCCCGCGCCGCGAGCCACCTGCTCTTCACGACCCCGCCCGAGACCTGCGCAACGGACGAGGACCGCTGCGTGCACCGCATGACCGGACTCACCGCGACCGACGGGACCGCGCCGCGGGAGCGCGAGGCGACGCTGTGGCTCGGCGGTCACCTCGCCGGGCGCCCCGACCGGAGCGCATGGGTCGAGGGCCACCGGGCCGGGCTGCTCGTCAGCGACGAGGACGGTCTGGCCGCCGCGCTCTTCGAGCTCCCGGCGCCGCCCGAGACCCCGGCGGCGGTCGAGGCCGACGAGGCGGAGGCAGCCGGAGAGGTTCCGCGGATCCCCGCACGGACGCGCCTCACGCTCGGTCGCGCGCGCGACGCGCTCCTCACCCGGGGACACCTGTTCTGGCTCGACGGATCGCTGCATGCGGCCTCGATCACCCCCGACGGCTTCGGCGCGCCGCTCGGGGTCGAGGCACGCGGCGATCGGCTGTGGGCATGCGGCGACTTCCTCGTCCTCGGCCGCCCCGAGGGGATCGAGGTCCGCCGCGCCGCGACCCTCGCGCTCGTCGGCGCCGCCGAGGTCCCCCTGCGCCCGCCGCTGGCCGCAGGGGCCCCCGAGGACGAGCCCGTGCAGCTCGCCTGCAGCGCCGACACGCTGCTCGTCGCGCTGATCCGCCGGCGCGGTCTGGACCTGTTGCGCTGCGACGGCGCGGGCTGCGTCCCCCTCGAGAGCCGGGCGGCAGAGGTGCTCGGCGCGGCCGTCGCCATCGCCGCCGGCGAGGCGTGGATCGCCTCGTGGGGCGGCGCAGGCGCGGACCAGGTGGTGGTGCGGCGCGGCGCCCTCGACGCGCCGGCGCTCGCCGACGCCGGCCTCCTGCCCCCCTGCTGGAGCGATGGCCGCGGGCTCTGCGGCCCCGCGATCCTCGCCGGCGACCTGGAGCGGCTCGCGCTCGTGGTGCGGGAGAACGCCGACGCGCTGGTGCTGGGCCTGACCGCAGGGCGCCTCGGCGGCCTGCCTGGCTTCGCGCCCGCGGCCCCTGGCGGGGCGCGCCCGGACCGGTGAGGCCCGATGGCCGCGCCCAGACGCCTTCCCTATACTCCCGGCTCGCCCGTCTCCGGGCGCACCCCGAAGGGCCTCGGTACCTCCGAATGAACGACCCCGCCGCCGAACCGTCCGACCCGGTCCGCGAACCCACCGAGAGCCCTGCCACCGGCGCCGGAGGAGCGCCGCCTCCCTCGGCCCCGCCGAGGCGCCGCGCCGCGCACGTCCTCTTGAGCTTGGCCGCGATCGGCGCCGCCTACGGGATCACCTACGGGTGGCCCGAGCGGAACGGGATGGACCTCGACATCGACAGCTCCGCCCGCGCGCAAGCGGTGACCGAGCACGCGCCCTACGACCTCACCCAGCTCACGCTGCTCAACCGGGTCCTGCTCCAGGTCGTCGAGCACTACGTCGAGCCCGACCGCATCGAGCCGCGCCGCATGCTCCTCGGCGGCCTCAACGCCGTGCAGCAGGAGGTCGCGCCGATCCTGATCGACTACGAGGACGGCGCCGCGACCCTGCGCGTCACGGTGGACACCGAGTCCGCCGAGTTCCGCGTCGACGACGTCACGAGCCCCTGGACCCTGTCCGGGCGCTACCGCGACATCTTCCGCTTCATCCAGGACAACCTCGAGGACGAAGAGGTGGACCTGCGCGACATCGAGGAGGCCGCCGTCAACGGCATGCTGCGGACCCTCGACCCCCACTCGCTGTACCTCGACACCGACACCTACGAGGACATGCGGATGTCGACGCGGGGCGAGTTCGGCGGCCTCGGCATCGTCATCTCCATCCGCGACGGCCAGCTCACCGTCATCCGCCCCATGCCCGGCACCCCCGCCGACCGCGCCGGGGTGCACCGCCGCGATCGCATCGTCCGGATCGGGGAAGAGTCGACGATGAACATGCCGCTCGAGGAGGCCGTTGACCGGCTGCGCGGCCCGCCCGGCTCCCCCGTAGACGTGTGGATCGTCCGCGAGGGCGACGGCGGCTGGACCGACCCGCGGCTCTTCACCCTCACCCGCGCGGTCATCCACATCGAGTCCGTCGAGTCCCGCATGCTCGGCGACGGGGTCGGCTACATCTCGATCTCGAGCTTCCAGGGCAACACCTTCGACGACATGCGCCGCGCGCTCGCGCAGCTGCGCGAGCAAGGGATGCGCGGGCTCGTGCTCGACCTCCGGGACGATCCCGGCGGCCTGCTCGACGAAGCCGTCGAGGTCGCCGACGCGTTCCTCGAGTCCGGCACCATCGTCACGACCCAGTCGACCGACCCCGCGCAGCGTGAGGTGCGGAGCGCCGAGGGCCCCGGCACCGAGCCGGCCTATCCGATGATCGTCCTCGTCAACGGGGGCTCGGCGTCGGCAAGCGAGATCGTCGCGGGCGCCCTGAAGAACCACGACCGCGCGCTCATCGTCGGGGAGCGCACCTTCGGCAAGGGCTCGGTGCAGGTCCTCTACGACTACGAGGACGGCTCCGCGCTGAAGCTCACGATCGCGCAGTACCTCACCCCCGGAGAGGTCTCCATCCAGGGCGTCGGCATCATGCCGGACGTCGAGATCAGCCCGATGACCGTCGACCGGGCCGACATGGACCTCGTGGCCGACCCGGCCTACCTGCGCGAGGCCGATCTCGCCTCGCACCTGACCCACTCGAGCGCGCGTGCGTCGGACACCCCGGCGGTCTCGCTCCACTACTATCTTCCGGCGACCGAGCGCCGCGCCCTCCGCGAGGCCGGCCCGGACGACGACGAGAGCGCGACGGAGGACGAGTTCTTGCTCCGCTTCGCGCGGGAGCTGCTCAGCCACGCGCGCTCGCCCGACCGGCGCGCGATGATCGACGAGGCAAGGCCGACCATCGAGCGCATCCGCGCGGAGGAGATGGCCCGCGCCGCCGCCGATCTCGCGGCGCTCGGGGTCGACTGGGCCGAGGGCCCCGACGCCGGCCCGAGCACGCTGAGCGTCGAGACGGCGGTCCTCGGACCCGCGGGCGGCGCGAGCGGCCGGCCCGGCGAGGCCCTCGACCTGCGGGTCCGGGTGACGAACACCGGCACCGCGCCGGTCTTCCAGCTCCGCGCCGAGACCCACAGCGACTACGGCCTCTTCAACCACCGCGAGCTCGCGTTCGGCCGCATCGGCCCCGGCGAGAGCCGGGAGTGGGTCACCTCGCTCGGCGCCTGCGTCGTCGAGAACGGCACGGAGAGCTGCCGGCTGCCCCTCGATGTGCACGACCGCGCGGATGGGATCCGGATCGAGTTCTCCGAGCTGCACGGGCACGTGCCCCCGCCCGCCGAGGTCCGCACCACCATCAGCGGCCTTCCCCGGCCCGCCTTCGCCTACGCCACGCACATCGCCGACGACGTCCGCGGCGATGGCGACGGAGCGGTCGAGCGCGGCGAGACGGCGACGCTCTACCTCCACGTCCGCAACACCGGCGCGGGACCGAGCCACGACACCCAGGCGAACCTCCGGAGCCTCGCGGGCGTGGGCCTGCTCCTCCGGGCCGGGCGCTTCCGCATCGACGACATCCCGCCGGGCGGCGAGCGCACCGTGGAGTTCACGTTCGAGGTGCTCGACGCGTACGAGGAGGACGAGGCCGAGCTCGAGCTGGTCGTCGCGGACACCGACCTCAACGAGGTGCTGACCGAGCGCGTGCGGGTCCCGATCGCCGAGCGCGCCGGGACCGGGATGCGCGCCCGCACCGGCCGGGCCACCGTGGCGGACGGGACGGTGCTCCTCGACCGGCCGGGCGGCAGCCCCTTCGCGCGCGTCGAGGGCGGCAGCGCGGCCGTCACGACCGCGGCCGAGATCGACGGGATGGTGCGGATCGACGCCGGCGAAGGCATGCCCGGCTGGGTGCCGGTGGCCGCCCTCGGCACGGCGTCGGCGGGGGCACGGGCGCCCGGCCGGATCGCCATCACGCTCGATCACACCGCTCCGTCCATCGAGATCGAGGGCGCCGAGACGGTGACCACCTCGGACCGGATCACCCTCCGGGGCATCGCCCGCGACGACACCGTCGTGCGCGACGTGTACATCTACGTCGGGATGCGAAAGGTCTACTACCGCTCCAACCGCAGCGCCGAGAACCCGCGGGAGGCGCGCTTCGAGGCCTCGGTCCCGCTGCGGCCGGGCACGAACTACGTGGTCGTGTTCGCCCGGGAGCGGGACGAGTCGATCTCCCGGCGGACCTTCGTGGTGCGACGGGACGGCCCCGACGGCGCGCTGCTCGAGACGCCGCCGATCAGCGACGAGTGGTTCCATTTCGGCATCGAGGGCATCGAGAGCGGGGAGTGACGCCGCCCGGCGGACCGGCGGGTGACGCCGCCCCGCGGAGCCGCTCCCCCTTTACAAGCGGAGGGTCGGTCTGATATGGCGCGGCGATTGTCGCGAGTCCGCGACTCCATCGCTTCCTCGGAGCCCCCCTTGGCCAAGACCTCCCCCAAGCATCCCGCGAAGAAGGCGGCCCCGGCGCCCGCTCCGAAGGCCTCCAGCAAGGCGAAGAGCGCCTCGGCCAAGCCCGCCCCCAAGCCGGCCAAGCCCGCCTCCAAGCCGGCCAAGCCCGCCTCCACGGCGAAGTCCGCGCCCGCCAAGCCCGCCCCCGCCAAGCCCGCCCCCGCCAAGCCCGCCCCGGCGAAGGCTGCCCCCGTCAAGGCAGCGCCGGCCGCGAAGGCTGCCGAGCCGGCCAAGGCGAGCAAGCCCGCGGAGGCCACCCCGCCGAAGGAAGCCCCCCTCGCCAGGGGCAAGCCCGGCTCCCTCTTCGTCGCCCCGATCCCCCCTCGCTCGCGGCTCACCGCCCGGGAGCCGGCGGCCGCCGAGGACCTGAAGGCCAAGCTCGGCGCCCTCGCGACCTCGATCAACCAGATCAAGGCCCTGAAGCGGTCCATCCAGCGCAGCTTCTGGGACGTCGGCCTGATCCTCGTCGACATCCGGGACCGCAAGCTGTTCGTGGCGAAGGGCTACTCGTCCTTCGAGGCCTTTCTCGAGCGGGAGATCGAGCTCGGCAAGAACGCGAGCCTGAAGATCGCCCGCGCCGTGCAGCTCTTCCAGAAGGACGCCGCCGTCGCGGCTGGGCTCGATCGCGTGCTCCTGGCCGTCGCGGCCTTCGACGGGGAGCTCGAGCCGCGGGAGGGTGCGAGCCAGGGCCCCCCGAGCCCGACGAGCGCGGGCACGACCCGCTCGCCCATCCCGTTCCACAAGCAGTGAGCCCGGACTGCCCAACCCCGGCCCTGCGCCCCGCCGCTGAACGCTCCCTTCGGCCCGTCCGCTGCGCGAACGCCCCGCGCGGCGACGGCTCGCCCAGCGCGCGACCCGGGCCGCGATGCTAGCGCTCGCCGGGGCCCTCTTCTGTGTCCTCGCCAACGCGTTCTTCGTGGCGGCCGAGTTCTCCCTCGCGAAGGTGCGTGCCACCTCGCTCGAGGCGAGGGCGAAGGCCGGTGACGCCTCCGCGGAGCGGGCCCTCCGGGTCCAGCAGCGGCTCGACGAGTTCCTCCCCGCGACCCAGCTGGGCATCACCCTCGCCTCGCTCGGGCTCGGCTCGGTCGGCGAGGACGCCTTCACCGATCTGCTCCACCCGCTCTTTCTGTGGTTCCACGTGCCGGAGCGGCTCGCCGAGGACGTCGCGGTCGGCATCGGCTTCGGCCTGATCTCGGCCCTGCACATCGTCGTCGGGGAGCTCGTGCCGAAGGCGCTCGCGATCCAGCGGCCCGAGGACGTGGCCCGCCACTCCGCCGGCATCCTCAAGGCCTTCTACTACGCGGTCTGGCCGGCGCTGGTCATCCTCAACGTCGCCTCGAAGCTCGTGCTGCGCGCGCTGGGGATGCCCGCCCCCGACCACGCCGAGGGCAAGCTCTCGCTCGAAGAGCTGCAGCTGCTCATCCAGGCCACCGTCCCCGAGGACGAGGGCCAGAAGCGCGACCTGCTCGAGCGGGTCCTGCGGGCCACCGACCGCCCGGTGCGCGCGATCATGGTGCCGCGGGTGGACATGGAGATCCTCTCCATGACGAGCCCGATCGAGGCGTGGCGCGCGCGGATCCAGCAGCACGGCTACAGCCGGTACCCGGTCTCGAGCGACGAGAACCCGGATCACGTGGTCGGCTACGTCTACGTGAAGGATCTGCTCTTCGGCGACGCGGCCCGGCTCGACCCCAAGACCCTGCGGCGCGACCTGCTGATCGTCCCCGAAGGCCGCACCGTCGGCGAGGTCCTCGAGGAATTCCAGCGGAGCAAGATCCCCATCGCGCTCGTCGTGGACGAGTACGGCGGCACCGCGGGCCTGGTGACGCTCGAGGACGCCGTCGCCGAGATCGTCGGGCACATCGGCGACGAGCTCACCGAGCAGGACCAGCCCAAGGTGCGACGCGAGCAGGACGGCTCCCTCGTGGTCGACGGGAGCCTGCCCATCGGCGACCTCGTCCTCGAGGGCACCACGCTCCCCGAGCCCGACGGGGCGGACACGGTCGGCGGCCTCGTGATCGCGTCGCTCGGACGGCTCGCGAGCCCCGGCGATCGGATCACGCTCGGCGGCTGGGAGGGCGTCGTCGAGGACGTGCGGGCGCGCCGCGTGCACCGCGTCCGCTTCCGCAAGCTCGAGCCGGGCCCGCCCCATGCGGGCGACGCGCCGGTCGAGACCAAGGACTGAGCCGCGCATCAAGCGCCGCGGCAGGCGGGTTGCCGGGGCCGAAGCGGCGCGCATTCTACGGACGTCGAACCGGTCCAGGTGACCGCCGGCCTTCGCGCTCTCGGGCGCAGAGGCGGGAGGAAAGTCCGAGCTCCACAGGGCAAGGTGCCAGCTAACGGCTGGTGAGGGCGACCTCGAGGAAAGTGCAACAGAAAGAAACCGCCCCGTCGCCGCGAGGCACGGAGCAAGGGTGAAATGGTGAGGTAAGAGCTCACCGGTCCGCCGGCAACGGTGGACGCATGGCAAACCCCACCTGGAGCAAGACCGAATAGGGGAGCGGACGGCCCGTCCCATGCTCCCGGGTGTGTCGCTCGAGGCCCGCGGTGACGCGGGCCCTAGAGGAATGGTCACCAGCCGCCCGAGGTGACGGAGGCGGCGACAGAACTCGGCTTACGGACCCTTCGACCACGCGGCCCCGGCACCCCCGGGGCCGTGTGCTTTTGTGAGGCCGAGCGCGCCGATCATCGGCCCCCCGCCGGCCGCCGCGTGCAGCCCGCCCCCCCGGCGCGGCTCACCACAGCATGTCTTGATCCTCGACCACCGAGACGACCTGCTCGAAGCGCCGCTCGCGGCCGGCGTGGCGGATCACGCCGCGCCCGAGCCCGATCGCCTGCACGAACTGCGAGCGGAGCAGGCCGAGGTCCTGCCGATCGCGGTGCATCGCGCTCGGCGTGACCTCGAGCCGCACCGTGCCGCACCCGCTCTCGACCACCCAGGGGCCGAGCGGCGCCGCGGGATCGAAGGTGAAGCGCCCTTCCCCCACCGGCACGAGTTCTTCCCCCAGCCACAGGGTGCACTCCGGAGCGCCGGCGAAGTCCTGCACGAGGTTCAGGCCGAAGGGCGTGCCGTCCTCGAGCCGGCCCTGCGCGAAGGCCCACTTCCAGCGGGTGTGCCGGGCGAGGATCCCGTCGGTCACGTCCCAGCCGAACGCGGCGTCATCACCGTCCCCGAACGAGACGCGCCGGCCATGCACCAGCGCCGAGCCGGTGAAGGGCGCGCGCACCCGCTTCTCGGTGACGTTCACGAGCCCCCCGGGGATGGGGGCGATGGCGGTCATCGGCGCGGGCGCGCCGCGCAGGTCGGCCTGCCCGGAGAGCACCAGATCGGGCAGCGCCAGCTCGACCTCGATGCGCTCGCCGCCCGCCGGCTCGCCCACCGACACGCGCCCGGCACCGAGGAGCGGCACGCTCCGGAAGCGGGCGCGCACGCGATCGACGCCGTCGCGGCGCACGGTGCCGAAGCCGGGACCGCCGAGGAGCGCGCGGTCGACCAGCATCCCCTCGCTCGCCGACCACGCGAAGCCGAACGTACTGCTCGCGTAGCCGAGGTCGACGACCGCGAAGGCGATCGCGAGCTCCTTCGTGCTCACCATCGCCCAGATCCAGCGCTTGTGCTTGGCCAGGCGCTCGAAGCGGTCGGGCACGAGCGGCGCGAGCTCGACCTGACGGAGCGCGCCGCGGTAGCTGCCGTAGCGGGGCAGCACGGTGGCCCGGTCGATGGCGTCCCAGGGCACCTCGAGCAAGGGGCCGCGCGCCATCAGAACACCCGCCCGCAGTAGACGTCGGAGAAGACCGTCACGTTGTTCGCCTCGCGGCACTCGCCCGCGATTCCGTCGTCGTCGGCGCGCACCCAGATGTCGGGCCCGGGGCCCTCCATGGGCGCTTCCGGCCACGGGCACTCGACCGACTCGCACTCGCCGGGCGCGAGGTTGCCGACGCTCGCACCGGCGCAGATGCGCGTGCCGCCCGCATCCGGATCGCCGACGTAGAAGCCGACCGTCACGCCCGAGCCGACCGGCTCCGTGCCGCGGTTGCAGACCCGGGCGGTCAGGCGCGCCCCGAGGTCGTCGCACACCAGCGGGTTGCCGGCCGTGGTGAGATCCGGGCTCGCGCCGGGGATCGCGTCGCCCACCACGTTCTGCCGGAAGTTGTTCAGCTCCGGGTCGAGCCAGTTCGACGCCATCGCGCTGGTGCGGGGGATCGTCCCGTCCTCGTTCGCGTTCGTGACGGAGTAGGCGTGCTGGTTCCAGATGCGGCGGGAGTTCACCCAGTTGTCGGCGGCGTCGCGGTAGACCCGGATGCCCAACGTGCCGACCGGGCGCGAGGCCCGGCAGGTGTTGCCCGCGCCAGGCGTGCCCGCGGGCGGCGCCTCGCACACGAACGCCGCGCGGTCACAGCCCGCGCCCGCGCAGCACTCCGTGTCGTCGGCGCACCGGCAGAAGCCCTCCTCGCAGCGGCCCGAGACGCAGTCGGCGGCCTCGGCGCAGCGCAGGCCGGGAAAGAGCGGATCGGTGTTCCGCGGCCCGAGGCCGGGACCGCGCGAGGTGTCGCCGCACGCGATCCCGCTGGCCGCGGATCCGCAGTTGTAGTTGTCCCCGATGACGATCTCGGCGTTGAAGTCCCCGTCGAGGTCGGCGACGACGGGGTTCTCGTACCAGGTGCAGCTCGAGCGGGCCTGGCTGAAGATGACCGCGCCCGTCGCGCCGTCGTAGACGCGCAGGAAGCACTCGTCGCCGTACACCGCCTCCGCGCGCCCGTCCCCCTCGAAGTCGAAGATCGAGCTGCCGGTGCGGTTGCTCGAGCCATCCTGGCTCGGGACCGACCACAAGACGCCGTCGGTCGAGCCCGAGGCGCAGGTGCCGACCGGGCTTGCGGTGCAGTCGAGGTCGAAGACCGAGTAGGCCCGGGCCCCAGCCGCGGCGAGCTCGGGACGACCGTCACCGTCGAAGTCGCCGATCGTCGGCGGACCGCCGAGGCCGCCGGCCGGCAGCGGCACGGGCCCGAACACGATCGTCCCGTCCAGGGTCTGCACGCGGGCCACGCCCGGGCCGGGCAGGCCGGAGATCACCGCGATCTCGGGGGTCGCCCTCGGCCAGCCCGCCGCGCCGGGGAAGTCTCCGAAGTCCGCGATCGCGACGTGCCCGCGGGCGTTCGCGGTCGTCACGTAGCCCTCCGGCGTCCAGCGGCCCATCGCCGCGTTCCACTCCCACACGCCGTCGCCGCGCACGTACTCGGCGCGCCCATCGGCGTCGACGTCGGCGACCACCGCGAACGTGCCGGTGTTCGAGGTGTAGTCGTCGGACGGGAAGGTCACGCCGTCGAGGAGGCGGCCTGCCGCATCGTAGACGAGGCCCGCCCGCAGCACCTCGGGCACGCCGTCGTCGTCGAGGTCGGCGAGGCTCGGCCCGGCCCAGCCGCCTCCGGTCGGGTTCGAGGGCGTGACGCCATCGGCCTGGGTCGAGCGCCACAGCACGGTCCAGGCCGCGCTGCCCTCGTCGTAGGCAAACGCCACGAGTCCGCCGCCAGCCTGGTAGGCGACGATCTCGGGCCGGCCATCGCCGGTGAGATCCCCGACCGCCGGGGGCGAGCTGTGCGAGACGAGCTGCAGCGAGCCGAGCTCGGCGGTCTGCGCGCAGGTGGCCCCGTCGAGGATGCGGATGACCCCGGAGGGCTGCTCGTTGCCCCCATCGACCCCGTCGTCGAAGACCACCACGATCGAGGGACGCGCGGGCTCGTCCGGGCCCCGCCCGATGGCGAAGTCCGCGACCATCGGCGTCGAGAGCACGTGCAGGTGCGCGGGGAATGCGTCACCCGCCGGCGCCTCGCGGAACTCGCACTGCACCGTCGGCGAGAACGTGCCCGCGGGCACGAGCCGGCGGCAGGTCTCGTCGGTCGTGAGGCCGCCCGGCAGCCCGTAGGGCACGCAGAAGCCGAGGGCAGCGTCGCAGTAGGTGTCCCCCGGGCATTCGTCGGTGCTCGCGCAGGTGCCGAAGTCGTCGATGCAGGTCGAGAGCGCGCAGCGGTCCGAGGCGCCGCAGCAGCGGTCCCCGCAGACGCGATCGGCCGGGCAGCCGGCATCGACCGGTCCGCCGTCGAAGGGCGGAGGCCCCGCGTCGGGGCGAGGCGCATCGGTCGGCGGCACGCAGGTCCCATCGACGCAGATGTCGGTGCCGTCGCAGTCGCTCGAGCCAGCGCAGCGGCGAACCGGACCGGCGCAGTCGCAGCCGGCCAGGAGCGAGGTGAGGAGACCGAGGCACAGGGCGGGGCGCAGCATGGGGCCGATGGTAGCGCCTCTGCCCGGGGCGCGGCTCGGTCATCCGGGCTGGGCCCTGCTAGCCTGCCGCCCATGACGTCCGAGGACGCCCCCTCCAGCGAGCCCCGCTGGCTGCGCCTCACCAAGCGCATCGCGCGGCCCGTGCTCCTCCTGCTCGGGATCGGGGCCATCGTGCTGCTCGTCCGCGACGCCGGCCCCGAGCAGGTCCTTGCGACCCTCGTCGGCGCGGGCATCTGGCTGCCGGCGATCCTCGCGCTCGAGATCGGCTGGATGGCGATGGACGTGGTCGCCCTGCGCCTTCTGTACGGCGCGCCGGCCCGGCAGGTCCCCGCATCCGCCTGGGTCCGCTCGGCGATGATGGCCTACGGGATCATGGTGCTGCTGCCCGGAGGACGCGCCGGCGGCGAGGTGGCCCGGGCGGCCGTGCTCGCCCCCCACGTGGGCGGCGCCGGGGCCGCGGCCGTCGCGACCCGCCTGCAGGCCGCGACGCTGCTCGCGAACACGCTCATCTCGGTCCCCTGCTTGCTGGCGGTGTGGCAGGGCGCGCCCGGCTCCGCCCTGGCCTGGATGGTCCTCGGCAACGCGGCGGTGACCGGCGTGCTCGGGGGCGGGATCCTGCTCGCGACGCAGCGGGCGAGCGTGGGCGGCTGGCTCGGCCGCCGCATCGCCGCCCTGGCCTCGCACGGCGCGAAGTTCGACGAGGCGCTGCGGGGCACGACCCCGGCCTGGCCCGCCATCCTCGCGACGACGTTCGGCCGCGCGCTGCAGGCGCTTCAGTACGGGCTGATGCTGCTCGCCGTCGGGGGCTCGCTCACCCTCAGCTCGGCACTAGTATCTCAAGCGATACACCTCGTGGGTGCCGGCCTCGGCGATTTCGTGCCGAACCAGGTGGGTATCACAGAAGGAGCATATCGCCTCTTCGCCCCCGCCCTGGGGCTGGCCGACGATCCCGCGCGGGCGATCGGCATCGCGCTCGTGGCGCGGACCTGCCAGTTCCTGCTCGCGGGCGTGTGCCTCGGGGCGAGCTCGCTCGGCGCGGCCTCCCGGCGGCCCGAGGCGCCCGCGTGAGGGCCTGGGTGGTGCACCCGGAGGAGCAGCGTCTCCGGGCGCCGCTCCGCCTCGTCGTGTGGCTCTCGGCCGTGATCGGGTGCGCCGCCGGGGCCGCCGCGCTGGCCTCGGCCCTCGCGCCCGGCTCGCTCCTGGCGGCCCTCGTCGCGCAGAGCCTCGCGGCCCTCCTGCCCACGCTGGCGGTGGCCCGCTTCGTCGATCGCCGGCCGCTGGCGGGCATCGGGCTCGGGCCGCTCCGCCGGCTCCTCGGCCACGGCCTCGTGGGCGCCGCGCTCGGGGCGGGCCTCATCGGTCTCGTAGGGGCCATCGAGCACACGACCGGCGCGGCGCACTACGCGCCCCGTCCCGCCGAGCCGCAGGCCCTCGCCCTGTCCCTCGGCGCGCTGCTCCTCGTCGCGCTCGACGAGGAGATCCTGTTCCGGGGCTACCTGCTGACGAACCTCGCCGAGGCGTGGGGCGGCCGCAGCCGGCGAACGGGCGTGGCGCTCGCGGCGCTCGTGAGCTCGCTGGGCTTCGGCGCGGCCCACCTGTTCAACCCCGAGGTCGCGCCGCTCCCGCTGCTGGACATCACCCTCGCGGGCGGGTTGCTCGCCCTGCCCTACGTCCTCACCGGCGAGCTCGGGCTCTCGGTCGGCCTGCACCTCGGCTGGAACCTCGCCCAGGCCTGGCTCGGCATGGCGGTGAGCGGCAACGCCCTGCCCGGCGCGCTCGCGGAGCGGCTGCTCACGCCGGGCCAGGAACTCTGGACCGGCGGCGGGTTCGGGCCCGAAGGCGGCCTCCTCGGCCTCGCCGCGCTCGGCGTCGGGGCGCTGGTGACAGCCCCCCTCGCCTGGTCCCTCGCCGACGACGACACGGCGAGCCGCCTCGGGCTGCCTCCGGTCTCGCTGGTACGGCCCACCTGGATCGAGCGGGCCCCGCCCGAAGCCCACCCGGTCCAGCCCATCGAGATCGGACCGGCCCAGCCCGACGACCAGCTCGAGCCCGGCCATGCGTCCCGCGGCCATCCCGGCACCGCCCTCGAGGCGCCCCCGAAGGACCCCTTCGGCGAGCTCTGAGCCGCGGCTTCCTGGACAGGGGCGCGGGGCTGAGGCATCGAGCGTCGATGCAGGCGCTGCTCGCGCAGAACCAAGAACGATACATTCGCTCTCCGCGCCTCGTCGGAGGGCCCGCGGGGCCGGTGCTGCACCTGCTCGCGTGGGACCCGGTTCGCGGGCGGGAGCAGCACCTCCAGGCGCGTACTCCATTCGATACTTTCACGAGCGTGGAGGAAGGCGCAGCCCTCCACGACCTCACGCACTCCGATGCGCCCGCGGTGTGCCAGGATCCGGCGCGCGAGGACAGGGCGGAGCAGGCGGGGCAATCGGTCGCGGTGCTCCGGAGCGGCGGCGCATCACGGGTGGTCCTCGTGCGGGACGGCCGCGAGCTCGAGGTCTGGAGCGGCGAGGCGACCGCGTCGGCGCCCGCGCTCGCCACGGCCGCGGACGGCACCTGGATCGCCTTCCACCACGACCTCCGGGAGGACACCGGGGTCCGCGACCTGACCAAGTGGATCGCCGTCTACTTCGTGGACCGCGCCGGCCAGGTCCTCGAGCCAGCCGCGCCCATGACGGATCGGGACCGGGACCGCGCGGGCGAAGAACAGGGCTTCGAGTTTCCTACCCTCGTGGCCGGCCCGGACGGCGCGCTCGCCCTCTTCGGCCGGGGCTCGCACCGGTTCTGGCGCCAGGACCTGAGCGCCCAGGGCTTCGGCCCGCGCATCCCGCTCGGCGGCGGCGACTGGGGCTGCCGGGGCCGGCGGGTGGCCGCGCTCTCCGTGCCCGGCGGAGTGCTGACGGCCCGCCGCGAGCGCCAGGGTATCTTTATCGAAACCCTCGCACCCCCCTCGGGCGGGCCGCCCGACCTGGTGCCGCGGCGACCGGTGCCGTCGCAGCGAGCATCCCAAAAGATACGGCCGGCGGCCCCCGACCCCGCCGCCCGCTGGGGATGCCGCACGCTCTTCGGCGACATCCACCAGCACTCGGCCCACTCCGACGGCTGCGGCACCGCGCACGAGCCCTACCTGCGGGCCCGCTTCGTCTACGGAGACGACTTCGGCGCCCTGTCCGACCACGAGTCGTTCCTCGGCAAGCGGATCGGCCCCGGCGAGTGGGGCTACCTCCAGGCGGTTGCCGCGGCGCACGACGCGCCTGGGCAGTTCTCGACGCTCTTCGCCTACGAGTGGACCGGCAAGGCCCACCCCGGACCGGGCCACAAGGTCGTGTACAGCGCCTCGCCGGGCACCCCGGTCGTCTCGCGCGACGCGGAGCCGACCGGTCAGGGCCTGCTCGCTCGGCTGCGGGCGCACGGCGCGATCGCGGTCCCCCACCACGTCGGCTGGACCGGCGCCGACGAGGCCGCCCACGACCCCGAGCTGCAGCCGATCTGGGAGATCTGCTCGTGTCACGGATGTTACATCCACGACCAGCATCCCCTCGGCGGCCGCGGCGAGCTGCGCGACCAGATGGTCGAAGCGGTCCTGCGCCGGGGCCGCCGCTTCGGGTTCATCGCCTGCTCCGACGGACATGGCCTGCTCTACCACCACGGCGTAGGGCGCAAACGTGATTCCTTCCGGACCGGGCTGACCGCGGTCCAGGCTACGTCGAACGACCGCGCGGCGATCTTCGAGGCCCTCCGCGCCCGACGCTGCTACGCGACGAGCGGCGTGCCCATCTACCTCGACGTCGACGCCGAGGGGCAGCCGATGGGCAGCGTGCTCGCCGGGCCGCGACGGGTGCGGGTGCGGGCTGCTGGGGTCGGGGCGCTCCGGAGCCTCTCCCTGGTCGGCGAGCACGGCACCCTCGCGAGCGTCGCTGGCCGCGGCGCGGAGGCGGAGCTCGAGGCGCGGCTCGAGCGGGGCTGGGCCTATGCGAAGGTCGAGCAGGCCGATGGCGAGATGGCCTGGTCGAGCCCGGTCTGGGTCGAGGGCCAGTGCTGACACGCTGACACGCCGCCGTGGGCGGCCTTCGACAACGTGGCATCCGGCCCCCTGCGCCCGGCGCCCTCGACGCAGGCGAAACCCCATGATTCCAGGGCTCCGCGGGGTCTGGCCCGGGCGTTGCTGAGGCCGCCGGTCATGGACGACGCCGAGCTGCACTTCCTCGCCGATCACCCCCGTTGGGATCCCTCCGAGCCAGCCCTCTTGGAGGGACCGCGGCGGGGCGACCGCGCCCTCTTCGCCCGCGAGGTGCTCGCGCACCGGAGCGAGCTCTTCGCCGCGGCGCTGCGGCTGAGCGGCGGGCGCGCCGAGGCCGAGGACCTGGTGCAGGACGCCATCCTCCGGGCCTGGGTCTTCTTCGATCGCTTCGAGCCGGGCACGAACGGCCGCGCGTGGATGCACCGCATCCTCTTTCGCACCTTCGTGGACCGCTACCGACGACGACGCCGCGAGCGCGAGATCCTCGGGCAGGTCCACCAGGAGGAGCTCCACGCGGCCGGCTCGGCGCTGGGCTCGGGGCTGCCGACCGAGCGGCTCTCCGACGAGGTCGAGCGGGCCATCGCGAAGCTTCACCCCGACTTCCGCGAGGTGCTCGAACTCGTCGACCTCGAGGGCAAGAGCTACCGGGACGCCGCCCAGGTGGTGGGCTGCCCGGTCGGGACGGTGATGTCCCGCCTGCACCGGGCGCGGCGGGCCATGAAGCAGCAGCTCGCGGACTACGCCCTCGAGCACGGGCTCGGTCGGGCCGCAGAGATCGAGCGCGAGGCCGCGTGATCGTCAGGGCGCCGGGATCGCCGGCGCGCCGGCGGCGAAGGACGCGAAGAAGCCCCGGATCCGCGCCTTCGCGGAGTCGTTCCGGAACACCGCGAAGTGCCCGTCCATGGGGAACTGCAAGAGCCCCGCGGTCGCCGCGCCGTCCGCGACGTTGAGGCTCACGGCGGGGCCCATCGTGGGGATCCCCAAGAGGGCGTAGGCTGGCACCGGGCGCGAGACCGGCTCGAGCAGCGGCACCCGCATCGAGACCGCGAGCGCCTCGATCGAGCCCGGCGAGACGTACGCGTCCATCAGGCCCTCGGTGCTGAGGATGCTCTTCGGCCGGAAGCCCGGCCGCGGCGTGGCAAACGCGTAGGTGCCGTAGTTCACCGGGTCGCTCGGGTCGATCCAGCCCTGCAGCAGGGTGATGACCGGATGGTCGAAGTCGAACCCTTCCTCGGCGAACACCGCCGCGGTATTGCCGGCGCCGAGGTTCAGCGCGGCGCGCACGACGTCGGGGATCGAGAGCGGCTCCTCTTTCTCGAGGAGCGCGTAGGCGATGAGCCCGCCGCCTGCCGACACCACCCCGCCCTCGACCGAGTCGTCGATGCCGAGGAAGAGCGGGCCGACGAGTCCGCCCTGCGAGTGTCCGAAGAAGTACAGGCGATCGGGATCGATGCGGATCGGACCACCGGTGATCCCGCCGACCAGGTCGGGCACCTCCATCGCGCGCGCGGCGCGGGCCTGCTGCACGATGTCGATGGCGCTCTCGAGGGTGTTGAAGCGGACCGCGTCGGGGTTGTTCAGGTTGAAGAAGAGGATCTCCGGGCCGAGGTCGGTCGGGTTGCGGGTGCCGTGGTGGATCTGGTCGATGCCCATCACCGCGTAGCCTTCGGCGGCGAGGAGCGCGGCCGTCCCGTCGGCGATGAAGCTGCGGTAGTCGCCGCCGGTGCCGTGGGAGTAGATCACCAGCGGGTAGCCGTCGGGGGGGACGGTCGAGCCGACGGGCACCGTGAGGGCAAAGCGGGCCTCGTAGGTGCCGTGGACGATCGGTGCGCCGTCCGCGCCGAGCGTGATCGCCCCACCCTCCGCGGTGTAGGGGACCTCTCCCTCCTGGAAGATCGGAGCGGTGTAGCGGCCCGTCACCTCGACGATGCCGCGGCCGCCCGTCCCGGCCGCCCACCCGTCGAAGGTCGGGACCGCGTGCGGGCTCGCCTCGTCGCGCAGCCAGTCGCGGACGGCGAAGCCGATCGCGGTCGGATCCTGCGTGGTGAACACCGACAGCGAGAGGACGTCGTCGCGCGCGACCCCGGCCTCCTCGAGGACGGCGAGCGCCGGCGCGAGGTGGTCGCGCAGTCGAACGATGGCGTCGTCGCCGCCGGTGCCGAGGGCCGCCTCGAAGTCGTCGTCCCGCGCGAAGGTGCCGCCCTCGGCGGGGCGCACACCGCGCAGCACGACCGCGGCGTAGGTGCGGCCGCCGGCGAGCGGGATGCCGGGGACGGGGCGGATCGTCAGGGTCTGGCCGGGCCAGAAGAGGGTCTGCCGATCCTCGTACTCGACGATGCACGGGTGGCGCTCGCCGCGGGTCGGGCTCGCGGGGTCGACGTCCACGAGGAACACGCTCGCCCCCGCGGCAGTCGTCGCAGCCGGCTCGGCGGGGACCGACGCGAGATCGACCGTGCGCGAAAAGCGAAAGTACACCGCGCCGTTGGTGGAGTAGCCGGGCTGCCGCGCCTCGATGGCCGTGAGGTACGCGTCGAGCAGGTCGACGAAGCGAGGATTGGGGAAGCCGTCGAGGTCGGGCGTGCCGTCCGGTCCGAGGCGGAGGTCGCTCGGCCACGGCCAGTCGAAGAAGCCCCCCGCGCTCCCTTCGCGCGGCAGGAGGAACAGGGCGCGCGGCGGACCCGAGGTCACGACCACCTCGGGCTCGAGACCGCCGTCGGGTCGGGCCGCATCGAGCGGTTCGGCGGGCATGACGCACGCGCCGAGCGAGCAGGCGGCGAGGAGCGCGGGCGCGGACCAGCGGAGACGCGTCATCGGCCGAGCGTAGCGGAGCAGCCGCCGAGAGGCCGGCGAGAGCAGTTCCCCCGTTCACCGATGCAGCAATACAAGGAGCGCTTGATGCCGCGCGCTAAACGTTTGACACGCATGGGTTTTGTTCCAGAACAGCGCCCGGAGAATCCCATGGCGCAGACCTACTCGGACATGCTGCAGGCGGTGAAGGGGGGCATCCGGCAGGTGACCCTCGAGGAGCTCGAGCGGCGGCTCACCGCGCGCGAGCCCTACGTGCTCGTCGACGTGCGCGAGAAGGACGAGTGGCAGCAAGGCTTCATCCCCGGCGCCCTGCACCTGCCGCGCGGCTTCCTCGAGATGCAGGCCGAGTCGAAGCTGCCGGACAAGCGGGCGAAGATCGTCGTGTACTGCGCCGGCGGCATCCGCTCGGCCTTCGCGGCGCGCACGCTGAGCGAGCTCGGCTACGAGCACGTCGAGAGCGCGAACCCGGGCTTCGTGCGGTGGAAGGACGTCGGCTACCCGATCGACAAGCCGGTGCAGCTCACGCCCGCGCAGCTCGACCGCTACTCGCGGCACCTGCTCCTGCCCGAGGTCGGCGAGAAGGGGCAGAAGAAGCTCCTCGAGGGGCGCGTGCTGCTCCTCGGCGCGGGCGGGCTCGGCTCGCCGGCGGCGCTCTACCTCGCGGCGGCGGGCGTCGGGACGCTGGGCATCGTCGACAACGACACGGTCGACGCCTCCAACCTGCAGCGGCAGGTGCTGCACGGCACCGACCGCGTCGGCACGCCGAAGGTCGAGAGCGCGGAGAAGACGCTGACGAACCTGAACCCGGACGTGAAGGTCGTGGCGTTCAAGGAGCGCCTCAACGCCGGCAACGTCGACCGCATCTTCGATCAGAAGTGGGACGTGATCGTCGACGGGCTCGACAACTTCCCGACCCGGTACCTCGTCAACGACGCGAGCGTCTGGAAGGACATCCCGGTCGTGCACGGGTCGATCTTCCGCTTCGACGGGCAGGTCACGACGTTCTGGCCGAGGAAGGGGCCCTGCTACCGCTGCCTCTACCCCGAGCCGCCGCCGGCCCACCTCGCGCCGAGCTGCGCCGAGGCCGGCGTGCTGGGGATCCTGCCCGGCGTCATCGGCTGCATCCAGGCCACCGAGGCGATCAAGATCCTGCTCGGCCAGGGAGAGCCGCTCGTCGGGCGCCTCCTGACCTACGACTCCTTGAAGATGCAGGTCCGCACGCTGAAGCTGCGGCGCGACCCGGGCTGCCCGGTCTGCGGCGAGAAGCCCGAGATCACGAGCTACGTCGACTACGAAGGCTTCTGCGCGCGCTGAGCGGGGCTCAGAGCTCCTGCGTGAGCAGGAACATCAGGAACGAGAAGAGCGCGAGCAGCGAGACGATCTCGATCCAGTTGAACTTGCCGTCGTCCTCGATCGCCCGGGAGAGGATCGAGTAGGTCGGGTAGATGAAGAGCAGCGACAGGGTCGTCGCCGCGTTGATCGGGATGGTCGAGTGGTCGAGGACCCCCGCCCAGTTGAAGCCGGCGATCATCAGGCAGCAGATCGCCATCGTGTTGAAGAGGTTCTGGGTGAGGCCGCCGAACGTGTTGGAGAGCGCGATGAGGCTCTGCCGCTGCAGGTGGGCGTTGCCGACGATCACGTAGGTCGGCACGCCGGAGATCAGCGCGAGGAGCAGCGCGACGACCATGTTCGAGAGGCCGGGGAAGGTCGTCACGATGAAGTCGCCGACGTCGCTCATCGCATGGCCGCCGAGGAACGAGCCGAGCACGCCGACGCCGAGCAGGCCGAGCACGCCGGCAAGGGTCGTCGGAACGCCTGCGTGCGCGCCGCCGTGGCCTTCCGCGCCGGCCGGCGCGGCGCCCTCCCCGTCCTTCGGGTGCCCCTGCGCCGCGTCCTCCTTCGAATTCTTCACCAGCGTCACGAGGAAGGTGACGAAGACGAGGAAGAGCGCGCCGCCGACGAAGGCGAGCTCCGGCGCACCGATGGCGGTGATGGGGCTCTCGAACTCGCGCAGCACGATCATCGTGCCGGCGAGCGCGAGACAGAGGCCGCCGCCGAAGCTGAGCAGGTCGGTGCCGGCCTTCACGATCGGCGCGGGGATCTTCGCCGCGCCGCGATCCTTGGGGAGAAGCACCGCGTAGAGCGCGAAGGTCATCGAGTTCGTGTAGACGCTCATGAGCCCGATGAGGAAGGCCATCGTCGGGTCGTCGACGACGAAGAAGCCGAGCAGCGCGATCTCGGGGATGTTCGAGACGACGGCGGCGAAGGTCCCGCCGACGAACTTGCTCCAGCCGAGCAGGGCGCTGCCGCCCTCGACCGCGATGATGAGGGCCTCGCACGAGCCGCCGATGAGCATCAGGCCGGCGAGCAGCTCGAGGAGCACGCCCACCACGCCCGTCACGTGAACGAAGTGCAGGGTCACGGCGAGGGCGAGCCCCGCGACCAGCACCCAGCCCCAGACCGGCATCCGGAAAGCCGGCTTTCCCGCGTCGCCTACCGTCTCGCTCATCGGGGCGGAGGATCGGCCGCGTTCGGGCGAATCGCAAGCGCCGCAGGCTGATCGACAGCGGGCGGCTTTTCTGTAGGCTCCGCGCCGCCATGACCGACAAGCCCTGGGGCGGACGTTTCACCGAAGAGCTCGACCAGGTGGCGGCGCGCATGAACGCGAGCGTCGACGTGGACGCGCGGCTCGGACCCGAGGACGTGCGCGGCTCGATCGCCCACGTCCGGATGCTCGCCGCGCGCGGCATCGTGAGCGCCGAGGACGCCGCGAAGATCGCCGTCAGCCTCGCGCAGATCGGGGGCGAGATCGAGCGCGGCGAGATGGCCTGGCGGGCCGACCGCGAGGACGTGCACATGAACGTCGAGGCGCTTCTCACCGAGCGCATCGGCGAGGCGGGCGGGCGCCTGCACACCGGGCGCTCGCGCAACGACCAGGTCGCGACCGACATGCGCCTCTGGACCCGCAGCGCGTGCGAGCGGGTGATGGAGAAGCTCGACCGCCTGATCGCCGTGCTCGCGGTGCGCGCCGAGGGCGAGATCGATGTGCTCGTGCCCGGCTACACGCACCTGCAGCGGGCCCAGCCGGTGCGCTTGTCCCATCACCTGCTCGCCTGGTGCGAGATGCTGGAGCGGGACCGCGACCGCTTCGCCGACGCGCAGAAGCGCATGAACGAGAGCCCGCTCGGCGCCGCAGCGCTGGCCGGCACGACGTTCCCGCTCGACCGCGCGATGACCGCGAGGGAGCTCGGCTTCTCGCGGCCGATGCGGAACTCGCTCGACGCCGTGTCGGACCGGGACTTCCTCCTCGAGGCGGTCTCGGGACTCGCGATCTGCGCGGTGCACCTCTCGCGGATCTCCGAGGAGCTCGTGATCTGGAGCACCCAGGAATTCGGCTTCGTGGAGATGACCGATCGCTTCACGACCGGCAGCTCGATCATGCCGCAGAAGAAGAACCCCGACATGGCCGAGCTGGTGCGGGGCAAGTCGGGGCGGGTCATCGGCGATCTCGTCTCGCTCCTCGTGCTCATGAAGGGCCTGCCGCTCTCGTACAACCGCGACATGCAGGAGGACAAGCGCCCGGTCTTCGACGCCTTCGACACGGTGAGCGACGGCCTCGACGTGCTCGCCGGGGCGCTCGCGACGGCCCGCTTTCGCGCCGATCGGATGCGGACCGCGCTCCTCGAGGGCTTCGTGGATGCGACCGAGGTGGCCGACTGGCTCGCCGCGCGAGGGGTGCCCTTCCGCGAGGCGCACCACGTCTCGGGCCGCCTCGTCCGGCGCTGCATCGAGCGCGGGCTCGTGCTGGCGACCTTGCCGCTCGAGGACTGGCGCGCGGAGCACCCGCTCTTCGACGAGACCGTGCTCACCGCCATCGAGCCCGAGGTCGCGGTAGAACGGCGCGACGTCGAGGGCGGCCCGAAGAAGGCCCGCGTACAGGCTGAGATCGCGGCGCTCTTGGCCCGACTCGCCCCGCGCCTCGATGCCCGGGCGGTGGCCCGCGACCTCGGCGTCGAGGGAGGCTGACCGGTGGAGCGCGGCACGCGGCAGGACATCCCCGAGAGCGCGCATTTCCGCCGCGAGGACGGCGAGCTGACCTGCGACGGAATGCCGCTCCGCGCGCTCGCCGAGGCGCACGGCACGCCGCTGCACGTGCTGAGCGAGTCCGCCGTGCGCGCGGCCTACGCATCGGTGACCGAGGCGCTGCGAGAGGGCGCGCCCGAGCGACCACACCTCGTCTGCTACGCGATGAAGGCGAACGGCAGTCCGGGCCTCTTGCGGAGGCTCGCGGCGCTCGGTGCGGGCTGCGACGTGGTGTCCGGGGGCGAGCTGTACTGGGCCCTCCGCGCGGGCTTTCCGGCCGACCGGATCGTCATGAGCGGCGTGGGCAAGACCGACGCCGAGCTCGAGGCCGCGGTGCGCGCCGGCGTCTCGATCCACGTCGAGAGCGAGGGCGAGATCGAGGCGCTCGTGCCCATCGCGGAGCGGCTCGGACGGCCCGCGCGCATCGGGCTCCGCATCAACCCGAACGTCGACGCCGCGACCCACCCCTACATCGCGACCGGGCTCTTCGACACGAAGTTCGGTCTCTCCATGGAGCTCGGGCGCAGGCTCGGGCGCGAGCTCGCGAAGGGACCGCTCGTCCTCGAGTCGATCAGCAGCCACATCGGCTCGCAGATCGGCGAGGTGGACGCGCTGAAGGACGCGGCGGAGATCACCGCTGCGCTCGCGGTGGAGTGCCGCGCTCAGGGCGCACCGATCGCCCGCATCGACGTCGGAGGCGGCTGGCCTGTGGCCTACGGCGACGAAGACGCCGCGTTCCCGACGTACCGTGAGATTGGCGTGGCGATCGGTCGCGGCCTCCGGGCGGCGAAGGCCCCCGCGGACCTGGCGCTGGTGGTCGAGCCGGGCCGGGCGCTGGTCGGACAGGCGGGCGTGCTGCTCGGCCGCGTCCTCTTCGAGAAGCGGCAACAGAGCCCGCAAGGACAGCTGCGACGCTTCGTGATCGTGGACGCCGCGATGACCGAGCTGATCCGCCCTTCCCTCTACGGCGCCTACCACGCGATCGAGGTCGTCACCGCGGACCGCGGTGCACCGAGCCCCTGCGATGTGGTCGGTCCGGTCTGCGAGTCGGGCGATTTCTTCGCGCGGGACCGGCTGCTGCCGCCGCTCGTGCGCGGCGACCTGATCGCGCTCCGCACCACCGGGGCCTACGGCGCCGCGATGACGAGCGAGTACAACGCGCGCCCGCGCGCGGCCGAGGTGATGGTCGCCTTCGGCGGCGTCGAGATCCTGCGGCCGCGGGGGCGGGTCGAGGACCTGCACGACGAGGGATGAACGCTGGATGTCGGGGAGGCACGGCACTCGGGTAAGCTCACGCGATGCTCCGTGCGTGCGCGTTCGTCCTCTTGGTCGTCGGTTGCGGGGCGAGCGGCAGTTCGCTCCGCCGGTCCCCGACCGGACTCTTCGAGCCGCGGGCGTACCTCGAGGAGGTGGCCGCGCAGCAGACGGACCTCTTGCGCGCACCCGAGCGCTCGATCGAAGACCTGCTGGCGGCACGCGCGGCGAGCACCGGCGAGGCGCGGCGGGGCGTGCTCCGGGATCTCGCGCGGGCGCACGCCGCCCTGGCGCGCGCGAGCGAGGGCCGCGAGGCACGGCGGCACCGGGAGGCGGCCGAGGGCTTCGCCGAGCAGGCCGGCGCCCGGGACGAGCGCGCATCGCTCGAGATGGAGTTCCTGCTGCTCTGGACCGCCTGGGCGAACGACGTGCGGGGCGTCGGTGCGCGGGCCGCGCGCTTCGCGCGGAGTCACGAGGACGGCGGCGAGCTGCTCGCCCTGGTGTGGATGATGCGGGGCGAGCTGGCGCTCGAAGCGAGCGAATGGGAGGAGGCCCGCGCCGCGTTTCGTTTCATTCTCGGCTCCCTCGGGCATCCGCTCTACGCGTACGCCCTGTTTCGGACGGGGTTCGCGTGGCACTTCGCGGAGGACGAACCGCAGTCCCGCCAGGCGCTCGAAGAAGCCGCGGCGCTCGGATGCCCGCCGGCGGCTTCCGCGACGACGGTGGAGGTCGCGGTGCGGGCGGCGCGCTTGCTCGGGATCGGGACCCGCTCGGAGGGCGATCGGACCGTGCCCGCCAGCTGCGCGGTCGAGCGCACCAGCGAGGACGAGCGGCCCTCGCCCGACTGATCGGGCGTGGCCCGCGTTGCAGCGGGATGGCGGGGGTCGCACCCTCCGCGCGTGAGCCGTCCTCCCGAGGTCCTCGCGCCGGCCGGTGACGAGGCGTGCCTGCGCGCCGCGATCGGCGCGGGCGCGGACGCCGTGTACTTCGGCCTGAGCGGCATGAACGCCCGGGCGCGGGCGACGAACTTCGAGGACGGCGCGCTCGAAGGGGTGATGCGCCTCCTGCACCGCCACGGCGTGAAGGGGTACGTGACGCTCAACACGCTGGCCTTCGACGACGAGCTGCCAGCCGTCGACGAGCGCATCCGCCGCTGCGCCGGCGCCGGGGTCGACGCGGTCATCGTGCAGGATCTCGCGGTGGCACGGCGGGTCGTGCAGCTCGCACCGACGTTGCCGCTGCACGCCTCGACGCAGATGACCTGCACCGACACGGCCTCGGTGCGCCTCGCCGCCTCGCTCGGGGCGCGCCGCGTGGTGCTCGCACGCGAGCTGTCCGTGCCCGAGATCGCCACGATCCGCCGCGAGCTCGACGCGGCCGGCGAGGCGATCGAGCTCGAGGTCTTCGTGCATGGCGCGCTCTGCGTGGCCTACAGCGGGCAGTGCCTCACGAGCGAGGCCCTCGGCGGACGAAGCGCGAACCGCGGGGCGTGCGCGCAGGCGTGCCGCCTACCCTACGAGCTGGTGCTCGATGGCACCAAGCAGGACCTCGGTGAGCGCGCGTACCTGCTCTCGCCCGAGGACCTCGAGGCAAGCGCGCTCGTCCCCGAGCTGGCCCGCGCCGGCGTGCGCTCTCTCAAGATCGAAGGGCGGCTGAAAGGACCGGAGTACGTGGCGGCGACGACGCGCCTCTACCGCGAGGCCGTCGACGGCGCGGCCTCGGCGGAAAGGATCGTCGAGGCGCTCACGACCTACTCGCGGGGCAGCGGCCCGGGCTTCCTCGCAGGGATCGATCACCAGCGCCTGGTGCCGGCGCTGAGCTGCGATCACCGGGGCCGCGAGATCGGGCGCATCGAGCGGGTGACGTACGAACGGGGCCGGGCGCTCCTCGCCGTCGAGCTCGGCGAACCGGTCCGGCGAGGTCAGGGTCTCGTCGCGCTGCTGCCACCGTCGCTCCCGCCCTTCGGCGGCCGCATCTGGGCGATCTCCGACGCAGGCGGCGAGGAGCTCGACGAGGGGCGAGGCGCCGTCCGGCTGTGGCTCGGGCCCGACGCCCAGCTCGAGGGACGCGAAGGGCAGCTCGCCGCTCGCCGCCTCTTCGTGAACGACGACCCCGCGCTCGACGCGCGCCTCGTCGCCGAGGCCGAGCCCGCGCGGCGGCGCGTGCCGGTGGATCTCGTGCTCGCGGGCGCGCTCGGAGAGGCGCCGATGCTCTCGGGAGCAGGCCACTCGGTGGCGCTCGACGCGGTCCTCGCGCCGGCCCGCTCTCTGGCCACGTCGTCGGCCTCGATCGCGGAGGCGCTCGGCGAGCTCGGCGAGACCTCGCTCGTGCTGCGCTCCTTCGACGTGCGGCTCCCCGAGGGCGCGTTCCTGCCGCTCGGCGCGCTGAAGAAGGCCCGGCGCGCGCTCGTCGCGGCGATCGAGGCGGACCGTCACCGCGCGCACGGGGTCATCGAGCCGGTCGGGGCCGAGGCCGCACCGACTCCGGCGCCTTCGCTGCCGCCCGGTCTCTTCGTCTTGGCGCGAACCGAGGCCCAGGCGCGGGCCGCCCTGCAGGCCGGCGCCGACGGCGTGTACCTCGACTTCCTCGCGCTCACCGGCGCGGGGGCATCCTTTCGCACGCTGAAGGCCGAGGGCGCGGCGTTCGTGGGGCTCGCGCCGCCGCGGATTCGCAAGCCCGGCGAGGAGAAGATCGATCGCTACCTCGAGGGGCTCTGCCCCGACGCGCTCCTCGTACGCTCACTGGGGGCGCTCTTCGAGCTCGGAGGCGACGGCATCCCGCGCGTCGGCGACTTCTCGCTCAACGTGACGAACCACGGCGCGGCACGCGAGGTCCTCGGCCGCGGGCTCTCGGCCTTCACGCCGGCCTTCGATCTCGACGCCGCGCAGCTCGAGCGGCTGCTCGACGCCGAGCTCTCGCCCCACGCCGAGGTGGTCGTGCACCACCCGATGCCGCTGTTTCACATGGAGCACTGCGTGTTCGCGGCGCTGCTCTCGGAGGGCAAGGACCACCGCACCTGCGGCCGGCCGTGCGAGCGGCACCAGCTCGCGCTCGAGGACCGGGCGGGGCACGCCCATCCGGTCGAGGCCGACGTCGGCTGCCGGAACACCGTGTTCCATGCCGTGCCGCAGAGCGCAGCGGGCCTCGTTCCGCGGCTGCTCGGCAGCGGCGTCGGCCGCTTTCGCATCGAGCTCGTGCGCGAGAGCGAGGCGCAGGTCGCGCAGCTCGTGACGGTGTACCGCGCCCTGATCCGCGGCGAGCGCAGCGCGAAGGACGTGTGGCGCGAGCTGAAGACGCCGGGCGGCTACGGCGTCGTGCGCGGCTCGCTGCGGGTGCTCGCGGACTGAGCGGTCCGCCTCACACGACGCGGTAGTGCGACTGCCAGCGCGCGGCGATGGTCTCTCCCTCGAAGAGCCACGGGCACTTGTGCGCGTGCAGGCGCGGCACGGTGACCTGCGCGACCGGGAGGTAGGTACCGAAGACGAGGTCCCAGAAGGGCGAGCTCACGCCGTGGTTCTTCGTGGCGTGACCGAAGTGGTGCGCGAGGTGATGCCGTCGCGCCCAGGTGCCGTAGGCGCCCCGGGGCGGCGCGACGTGGATGCGCCGGTGCAGCACCTCGTAGAAGACCCAGCCCGAGACGGTGCCCACGAGGTAGAGCGCGGCGGGCAGCGCGCCGACGAACGAGGCGCCGAGCGTGAGGAGCGAGAGGATCACCGCGGCGAGCGCGAGCTTCGTCGAGAGCGGCACGAACCAGTCGACCTTCGCGTGGTGCCGCAGATGATCCCGCGCCATCCACGGGCCGAGGCGCTTCTCGTGGAACACGAAGCGGTGCAGCAGGTACTCGAGCAGCGTCCAGGTGACGACGCCGAGGGCGAAGGCGAGGCAGAGCGTGGACATCGGGTTCTCCATCAGGGTCGGAGCGCGCGAGCGAGGGGGCGGGCCAGGACGCCGGGCTCGGCACCCCAGCCGCGGAGCAGCGTCGCGAGGAGGAGTTCGGTGAGCCGCTCGGCGGTGCCGGCGACGCCGAAACGCGTGAGCTTCGAGGCGGCCACGAGGCCGTGCAGGCTCGTCCAGAGCAGCGCGGCCCGCTCGATCGCATCGCCCTCGGCGAGGGCGCCGACCTCGCTTGCGGCAGCGAGCGCCGAGGCCACCTCGCGGAGCAGCGCCACACCGTGCACGAAGAGGGGGGCGTCGGGCGCCGGCTCGTGAACCGTCCGCGCCGGCGCGAGGAAATGGGTCATCAGCGCGGTCGTCTCCGGCCGCTCGCGCGAAAGTTCGACGTACACCGCGCCGAGGCGGGCGACGTACAGCAGGGCACGCTGGCGGCCGTCGTAGCGCGTACGGCGGGCGACCTCGTCCACCCAGGCCGGCACGAGAGCGACCTTCTCGCGCACCCGCTCCACCGTCCGCGCGAGCAGCGCGCCGAGCAACGCATCCTTGCTCGGCCAGTAGCGGTACAGCGCGGCGACCCGGACGCCGTGCTCCGCGGCGAGGCGGTGCATCGAGAGCGACTCGAGCCCCTCGGCCAGCACGACTTGCTCGGCACGGTCGAGCAGCTCTTCCAGCGTCTCGGCGCGCCGCCGGGCCCGGGGATGGGGCCGGAGGGAGGCACTGCCCATGCTCGCCTCGTGAACCATGTTCGCAATAGTGAACGACGTTCACTTTGCTGTCCAGCGGCTTCTTCGCCTACGTTCCCGCCATGACGTCGATCGAGCTCGCCGACTGCACCTTCGAGGAGGCGCGCGCCGCCTTCGCCGCCGGGCCGGTGGTGGGCCTGCTGCCGACCGGTGCGACCGAGGCCCACGGCCCGCACCTGCCGCTCGCGACCGACGTGATCATCGCGCAGCAGGCCGCGCGGCGCGCGGCGGTCCGCATCGACGCGGCGGGGGCCCGCGCGCTCGTCCTGCCGCCGCTCGCCTACGCGGTGACCGAGTACGCAGGCGGCTTTTCCGGCACCATCTCGCTGCCGCTCGACACGGCGCGCTCGCTCGTGCGCGACGTGATCGTGGGCGCGACGCGCACCGGCTTCGCCGGCGTCGTGCTCTGCAACGCGCACCTCGAGCCCGACAACCTGCGGGCTCTGAACGAGGGGCTCGAGCTCGCGCGCGCAGCCGGCTGCCGCGCGGCGTTCCCCGACGTGACCCGCAAGCCGCACGCGCTGCGGCTCGGCGACGAGTTCAAGAGCGGCGCCTGCCACGCGGGGCGCTACGAGACGAGCCTCGTGCTCGCGGCGGGCGAGGCGATCCGCGCCGAGCGCGCCGCCTCGCTGCCTGCCAATCCGTCGTCGCTCTCGCGCGCGATCCGCGACGGTAAGAAGACCTTCACCGAGGCCGGTGGTCCCGAGGCCTACTTCGGCTGGCCGGCGGACGCGACGCGCGAGGAGGGCGAGCTGCTCTACGCGGAGCTCGCGGACATCTTCGCGACCGCCGCGCTCGACCTGCTCCGCTGAGGCGGCGCGGCTCAGTCGACCCAGGGGTCGAGGACCGGATCGGTGGGCCGAGGCCGGCTCGGTCGGGGCCCGGGCTCGGCGGCGCTGGGCGGCGGGGGGGCCGGCGGCGGCACGGGATGCGTGCGGTGCCGGGCATGGACCTCGGCGGGCGGGGGAGGCGCTGGAGCGGGCGCAGGGCTCGGCGCGGGGGCGGCGGGGATCGGCGTCGCCACGTCCCGGGGCGCCACGACGGGCGCAGCCCAACTCCCCGCATCAGGCAGCGCAGGGGTGGGCGGAGCAAGCAGGGGTGGTTCGCTGGGCGCCGCGTTCTCCGCGCCCGGTCGCTCGAACCAGAGCCCGACCGCGACCCCGAGCGCGATGCTCGGCACCGCGATCGCGACCGCCACGAGCAGCCATGCGCGCGGGGAGCGCGGCGCCGCTGCCGCCTCGGCGTGCGGCGCGTCCCGCCGCCGCGCCGGCGCGATGGCGGCCTGCGTCGAGAAGCGCGGTCCGTTCTCGGGCGGCGGCGCAGCAGGCCGCGGCGCAGCCAGCGGAGTCGGGATGCTGGGCGCGCTCACCGAGACCGGGTCCGGCGGTGAGACGAGGGCCAGCCGCTCGGCGACCTCGTGCATGTCCATGGGCCGCTTGGTCGGAGACTTCTCCAGGCAGTTCAGGACGAGGTCGGCGATCTCGGCCGAGAGCCCGGGACGAAACGTTCGCGGATCCGGCGGCGCAGCGACTTGGTGAAGGCGCATCAGCTCGAGGACCGAGGGCGCATCGAACGGGGGCCTGCCCGTCAGCGCCTCGAAGAGCAGCACCCCGAGCGCGTAGAGATCGCTCCGGCCGTCCACGTCCCGGCCCGCGCACTGCTCGGGCGACATGTAGACGGGGGTGCCGAGGACCACGCCCGCCGCCGTGAACCGGCGGCCTCCCGTCGAGTCCATGGTCCCGAGCAGCGAGAGCGCGTCGAGCTCGCCCGGAGGCAGCGAGGGGCTGCGAGCCCCCTCGGGCCAGGTGACCTTCGCGATGCCGAAGTCGATCAGCTTCACGTGGTCGGATCGGCCGTTGCGCTCGATCAAGAACACGTTCTCCGGCTTGAGATCCCGGTGCACGATGCCCTGCTCGTGCGCGGCGCCGAGGGCCTCGGCGATCTGGCGGCCGATGCGCGCGACCCGCTCCTCGGCCATCCCGCTCGGGTGCCGCTCGATCTCGTCGAGCAGGTCGGTCCCGTCGAGGTGCTCCATGACGTAGTAGTTGAGCCCGTTCGGCAGCGCGCCGAAGTCGCGCACCGCGACGATGTTCGGGTGCCCGAGCGCACTCGCGGCCCGGGCTTCCCGTCGAAAGCGCTCCATCGACTCGTCCGCGTGCTCGGAGGGTGGCGGCACGAGGACCTTCACCGCGACGCGCCCGCCGAGCGTGGTGTGGCGCGCGGCGTAGACGACGCCCATGCCGCCCGCGCCGAGCTTGCGTTCGAGCGCGTAGCGGCCGTCGAGCACCTGCCCGACCAGTCCCTCCGCGTCGGTCGGTCCCAGGCCCGAGGGTTCGTAGAGCGTGTCGTGCATGCTGGGCGCCTGACCTCGGCCTGCGCGCCGGGGCCGAGGTGGCGTAGCATGCGGCTGTGCTGACGAGCGCGCTGCTCCGGACCCACGGCTTCGCCCACGCCTTCGCCGACCGAACCGGCGGCATCTCGCAGGCGCCCTTCGACGCGGCGAATTTCGGGCGAAACGTCGGGGACGAGCCGGACCGGGTGGCGGAGAACCACCGGCGGCTGGCCGAGGCGGTGGGCTACGACGGAGCCCGCCTCTTCGAGGCCTCGCAGGTGCACGGCGCGGCCGTGATCGAGGCGGGCGGGGATGCTGCGGCGCTGCGGGCGCAGCCGGCCGATGCCCTGGTAGCGCGCGCGCCCGGCGATGCGGTCGGCGTGCGCACCGCGGACTGCGTGCCGCTTCTCGTGGGCGATCGCGAGCGCGGCGCGGTGGCGGCCATCCACGCGGGCTGGCGCGGCGTGGTGCAGGGGGTGGTGCCGGCGGCGCTCGCCGCGCTCGGCGGGCGCGCGCTGCTCGTCGCGATCGGGCCGCACATCCGCGGCCCTGCCTTCGAGGTCGGGCCCGAGGTCGCGGAGGAAATCCGCCGCGCCGCGGGCGTCGAGGTGAGGGTCGGCACGAGCGCCGCGGGCAAGCCCCTGGTGGATCTCGCCGCGGCCATCCGCGCCCAGCTCGCGCGCGCGGGGATCGCGCCCGAGCACATCGACGACGTCGGCGGCTGCACCCTCACCGAGCCCGACCGCTTCTTCTCGTTCCGCCGCGACGGAGCGCGCTCCGGGCGCCACCTCGCGGTGATCGTGGCCCGCGCTCAGTCCTCGGGGCCGTAGGCCCCGCCGGACACGGTGGGCGCCGGACGGGCCGCGGCGCCGAAGGTGTGCTCGGGGCCGGGGAACACGCCGCGCTTCACCTCGTCTGCGTAGCGCTCCGCCGCCTGCTTGGCGACGTCGAACAACTCCGCGTATCGCTTGACGAATTTGGGACGGAGATCGGCCGTCAGCCCGAGCATGTCGTAGGACACGAGCACCTGTCCGTCGCAGGCCTTGCCCGCGCCGATGCCGATGGTCGGGATGGCGAGCGCGCCGGTCACCCGCGCGGCGAGCGCCTCGGGGATGCCCTCGAGCACGATGGCGAAGGCGCCGGCGTCCTCGACGGCGCGCGCGTCCGCGAGCACGCGCTCGGCGTCCTCGTCGGTCTTGCCCTGGACCTTGAAGCCGCCCATCGCGTGCACGCTCTGCGGCGTGAGCCCGACGTGGCCCATCACCGGGATGCCGACGTCGACGAGCCGGCGGATCGTCGGGGCCATCGTCACGCCGCCCTCGAGCTTCACCGCATGCGCCCCGTGCTGGAGGAATTGCCCGGCGTGGCGCAGCGCCTCCTCGGCGCTCACCTGGTAGGTCAGGAAGGGCATGTCACCGACGATCAGCGCGCGCCGCGCGCCGCGGGCCACCGCGCGGGTGTGGTAGAGCATCTCCTCCTGGGTGACGGCGAGCGTGCTCGGTAGGCCCTGAACGACCATGCCGAGCGAGTCCCCGACGAGCAGGACGTCGATGCCCGCCTCGTCGAAGAGCCGGGCGAACGTGGCGTCGTAGGCGGTGAGCACGCTGATGGGCTCGGCGCGCTGCTTGCGCTCGCGCAGGGATGGAACGGTGACGCGCAGGGGCGCGCGCTTCGGATCGGTCATGGGGCCTCGGGGTCGCGGCCCGAGAGAGGGTCCGCGCCGTGGCAGGCAGCGTAGCAGGGGGCAGAGCACGGGACCGGCGGCGCGGCACCGGCGGCGCGGAACGCAGCGCGCGCTCAGGCGCCGCGCGCGGGCTCGAGGCGGCGGAAGCCGACGGCGACGACCTTGCCCGGCGCCTCGTCGCGCTCGACGAGCGCCCCGTAGCGGCACTGCTCGCGCAGCGTGCCGAGCGCCCCGTCGACGCGCACTCGGTCTCCCTCGCGGAGGGCCCAGTAGCGGCGGATGTCGGCCGCGACCGCGCGGAACAGCTCGGCCGGCTCGTCGAGCTCGACCTGCGCGACGCGCGCGATGAGGCCCTCCCCGATCCACACGTCGACCTCGCCCGCGGCGGCGCAGAGCACCACCCCAGGACTCCGGCCGCGCCGGGGCTCGTCGACCGTCGCCCCCGCGCCTTCGCGGCCGTCCGAGCGCGTGCGGCCGCCGAGCGCGCG
>Ga0209985_10000743_pt1 | contig 34327 bp, 32 predicted proteins | sample NOAtaG_FD_187305 | JGI IMG/M metagenome (GOLD analysis project Ga0209985, IMG submission 187305) | Freshwater lake microbial communities from Lake Erie, under a cyanobacterial bloom - NOAA_Erie_Diel6S_1000h metaG (SPAdes) (version 2) | ecosystem: Environmental > Aquatic > Freshwater > Lake ...
AGTCGAGGATGTTCGCGGCCGAGAGGTCGTCGTGGCGGATCTCGATCTCGGCCGTGCCCGCCGGCACCTCGAAGGGCAGCGCGAAGTACGCGACCCCATCGGCCGCGTCGACCTCGCCCTCGAAGGTGTAGTTCTGCGCCGCCGCCGGCGCGGCCGAGAGCAGGACCGGGCCGAGCACCAAGGCGAGGGAGCGGCTCATCGCGGGCGATGGTAGCGCCAAACACGACGACGCCCCGATCCCGCGCGGGGACCGGGGCGCCTCGGCAGGCCAGCGGGCCCGTTCAGCGGCCGCCCGCCGCCGCAGTCACGCGGTCGAGCAGCGCCCGGTCGTAGAGCCGGCCGACCATCGCCTCGCGGGTCTGGCGCGCGACGTCGCGCCACTCCGACTCGTAGGCCGCGCCGTCGACCTCGGTGAGTCCATGCTCGGTGGTGAGCGAGGTGTAGTAGCGGTCGTCGTCGCGGCGGATGGTGCGCACGAGCGTCTGGTGGGCGCGCGCCGAGGTGTCGTCGAGCGCGGTGCGCACGTCCGCGGGCAGCGCGGTGTAGTCGTCGCGCCAGAGGATCGTCGCACCGACGAGCATCGCCGCCGACTGCCGCGTCACGTGGGTCACGCGGGTATGCCACTGCAGGGCCGAGACCGCGGTCGCCGAGGCGATGACGGTGTCGATCTGCCCGGTCGAGAGCGCCGGCAGCACCTCGGGGATGCCGAGCGAGACGCCGTTGGCGCCGACGATGCGGAGGAACTCGCCGAACATCGCGTCATCGGAGGCCTGCCAGGGCCGGCGGCTGCGCAGGTCCGAGGGACGCGCCACCGGGCCACCGTTGGAGAAGATGCGGCCGCGGCCGACGTCGCCCCAGCCGAGCAGCTCGACGTTCTCGGCGCGGAACATCGTGCGGAAGTCGGAGTCGAGCGCGGTGCGCGCACGATCGAGCTGGTCGTAGCTCTCGAACACCCCCGGCGCCTGCAGCACGAGCGCCTGGCGCACGATGAGGCCGAGGCCGATCGAGGTGACCGCAGCGCCGTCGAGCTGATCGATCCGCATCTTGCGCACGTAGTCGCGCTCGTCGCCCTGCGAGCCGCCGGGGAAGAGCTGGATCGACAGACGCTCGCCGGTCGCCTCGCGCAGCGAGTTGTTCCACGCGCGGAACACGCGATCCCACGGCGAGCCGCGGGGCGCCAGGGTCGCGATGCGCAGGACGGTGCCGCCGCTGGCCTCCTGCGCGGTCGTCCCCATGCCGGGGACGAGCACCGCGAGCAGCGCGAGACAGAGGACGAACAGCGTGCGGGGATCTTTCTTCATCGGTGGCTCCACGATCGGTACGGCCTGGAGGACGGCGCAGAGACGCGCCACCGCGCGGGCGGATTCAACGGGGCGCGATTCAACCACGCGGGCCGCCTGCGCCGCAACCCCGCTCGGCGTGGGTGCGGCGCATCCCGTGCGGGGCCGGTGCCGGCCCAACGGATCGTCCGCTCCACAACGCGACGAGCCCGCCCCGGGGTCGGGACGGGCTCGCTCGAAGGTGCCGGATCTGGCGGAGCCCGATCCGTTCGGCGTCAGCCGCCCTCGCCGACCTCGTTCACCGCGAAGCTGATGTTCGTGTAGCCGGCCTGCGCCGCCGAGAACATCACCTTCTTGATGACGCGGAAGTCGATCTCCCGGTCGGCCTGGATGATGACCGTGCCGGGGAAGGGCTCACGCGGATGCAGGATGTTCCAGTTGCGCTGGAGCGTCTCGAGGTCCTGGATGAGCGGCTCGATGCGCTCGACGCCCGCCGTCGCGGTGAGCGTCGGGGTGTCGGCCATGCGGCGCCCGTCGAGGGTCACGACCCGCGAGTCGATCGCGACGATCGGCGCCAGCTCCAGGTCGACCGCGTGGCTCGCGTTCGGCATCACCAGGTTCGGCCGCTGCGAGAGCAGCTCACCCGAGGCGCTGAACGACGAGAGCAGGAAGACGACGAGCGTGATGAGGAAGTCGATGAACGGCACCAGCGGGATCGAGGTGTCGAGCGACTTCCGCGAGCCACCCGCAACCCGGTTGCGGACGAACTTCAGCGGGATGTGGTGGAGCAGGACGCGATCGGGTTTGTGAATCGGCATCTTCGATCACCCGCTCAGAGAGCGGCTCCGTCGGACAGAGAGACTTCCGTGTATCCCTCGCCGATCGCGAGATCCATCGCGGCGATGACGTCCTCGTAGAGGATGCCGTCCTCGGGGGCGACGATCAGGTCGTGGCGGTTCGGCTCGGCCGCGCGGCGCTCCTGCAGACGGGTCCGCAGCGCGTCCATGTCGAAGTTCTCGCCGTTCTTCGGCACCTCGATCCGCTCGCCGACGCTCGATGCGATGACGTAGCCCGAGGAGGTCACCTGCAGGTACAGCTGGATGCTGGGCTCCGGCGGAGGGTCGCTCGGGCTCGGGTTGCCCGGGATCTGCTGGTTCGCCTCGAGCCGCGCCAAGCGGTTCCACACCGCGGTGACGAGCAGGAACATGACGCAGCAGAGGAGCAGGTCGATGAAGGGAACGAGCGGGATCTCCGAGTCCAGCGACTTTTTGCCGCCGTGACCACCGCCGACTGCGATACCACCCATGTCTTACCTCGTGAGAGGAGTCTCCCCGGGCGCGCCCGTCACGCGCGCACGCCCGGGTGGGCTCGGTGGGCTCAGGCGGCCTGCGGCACGCCGGAGACGTCGATCTTGCTGCGGTTGTTGACGACCAGGTTCATGACCTGGACGGTCGCGCCGTTGATGTCGTCCATGATCGACTGGGTCTTGCCGTTCAGGACGGCGAAGCCGATCAGGGCGATGATGGCCGCGAGCAGACCGAACGCGGTGCAGTTCATGGCCTCGGAGATACCGGCGGCGAGCATCGTCGCGCGCGACGCGGCGTCGGCGTTGGCGACGGCGCCGAAGGCGGCGATGAGGCCCGTGACGGTCCCGAGCAGGCCCGAGAGCATCGCGAGGTTCGCAAGGAGCGCGAGGTAGCCCGTGCGCTGCTCGATCCTCGGGTTCTCACGGAGCGCGGCCTCGTCCATCGCGGCCTGCACCTCGTGGTCGGGGCGGTTCACCTTCATGAGGCCCGCCTTGACGATGCGCGCGAGGGGCGCGTTCGCCGCCGAGCAGAGCTTGATCGCGCGGCCGATGTCGCCCGAGAGGATGCACTTCTGCATCGTCGCGAGGAACACGTCGCGGTTGATCGAGCTCCGGTAGAGATAGATCGCGCGCTCGATGATGATCCCGATCGCGATGATCTGCCAGAAGAGGATGGGGTACATGCCCCAGCCGCCTTCTTCGAAGTGGTGCGCCAGCGTTGCCATGTCTCTACTCCTCTGTGCTCCCCTGGCCGGGGGTCTGTGCTCCCCTGGCCGGGGGGCTCCTCTGTCCTCGAAGCTCTTTTGTCCGCCGCCGTCACCCTGTCCGCTCGTCGTCGAGACGGTCAGCGCGCGGGGCCACTTCCGATGCGGCCCGCGATGATACAGAAGCGAATCAGCGAGTCAACAGTGATCTCGACCATCAAAAAAAAGGGGAGCAGGGCCGTCCCAAAGGCTTGGACACGTGCATCGGCCGTACGTTCCTGCGCACGCGCTCGGGGTGCGGTTTCGTCGTATCCTCCTCCGCATGTGGCTCCGTGCTCTGTTGCTCCTCTGCCTCCTCGTCCCGGCGCTCGACGGCTGCCGCCATCGGGACGAGAACGCCGCCGCGGCCGCCGCAGAGGGACCGCGGGTCAACGCGCGCCGGCTCCGGCGGCTGCTCGCGATCGCCGCGCGCGATCTGACCTGCCCCGTCGATCGGCTCGTGCACGAGCAGGTCACCGGACGGGTCTACCGCGTGCGGGGCTGCACCGACTGGCGCGACTACGCGATCTTCGGCGGACGGCGCGCGCGCTGGCGGCGGATCCTCCCGATCGGCGAGCGGGCGGTGGGCGACTTCGGCTGCACCGTGAACGAGATCACCTTCACGCCGACGAGCCCGACGTCCTACACCGCCGTCGGCTGCGGCCGCGCGGCGGGCTACGAGCTGCGCTGCAGCGCCACCGACTGCGGCTGGATGGCGGGCGCCGCGCCGAGCGCGGCGGGCACCGCAATGGAGGCGAGCGTCGTCGTCATCGTGCCCATCGACGGAGCGACCCTCTCGCTCGACGTGGACGGCGAGACCGAGGACGACGGCGACGAGTGATTCAGCGCCCGCCGAGGCGTTCGAGTCGCAGGGCGACGGAGCGCGCAAGCGGCGAGGCGGGGGCCAGGCGCAGGGCCCATCGCGACCACGCGCGCGCTCCCTCGAGCTCGCCCCGCTCGGCGAGGGCACGCTCGAGCAGCACGGACGCGAGGGCCGCGGCGGCGGCAGCGTGGTGAGGATCGAGCGCGACCACGCCTCGGAGCAAGGTCTCGGCGAGGGGCAGCGCCCCGCGCGAGGCCGCGAGCTGCGCCTGCGCGAGGGCAGCGGCGAGGCACTCCTCGGGCACCCCGAGCTGGGCACGGAGGGGCAGCTCGCTCATGCGCGCAGCCAGCGCCCCTGCTCGGTGCGGACCCGCGCAGCGAGCGCGTCGAGCTCGGTGAGCAGCCGGGTCATGGCGAGGGCGGCCTCGCCCGGCGCATGCGTGCGCTCCTCGGTGAGGCGCCGGTGCAGCGCGGCGACGAGCGGTGGGTGCCGTCGATCGAGGGTCGCCGGCCCCTGCCACGGGATCTCGGCGGCGGGCACGGCGCCCGCGAGCGGGCTCAGCCGCAGGGCCTCGGCAGAGGCCGATGGGGGTGGTGCCGGGCACAGCTCGGCGGGGTCGGGGAGCGCCGCGCCGAGGGCCCGCGCATGGTCGTGCCCGACCCTCATCGCGCCTGCTCCTCCGCCCACGCCGCGCGCAGCACCGCGGCCACCGCGTCGTAGAGGCGCTCGGGGATCTCGTCACCGATCTCGAGCTCGAAGAGGCCGCGGGCGAGGGGCACGTCGCGCAGGACCGGCACCCCTGCCTCCTCCGCAGCGCGGATCATCCGCCGGGCGAGCTCGTCCTGACCCTTGCCGACGACCTCGGGCGCGGCCTGATCGCCATCCTCCTCGAAGCGCAGCGCCACCGCGAGGTGGGTGGGGTTCACCACGAGCACGGTGGCGCTCCGCACCGACTCGAGCAGGTCGTGCTGGGCGACCTCCCGCCGCACCCGCTCGCGCTCCTGCTTGGCGTGGGGATCGCCCTCCGCGTCCTTGTGCTCGCGCTTCACCTCGTCCTTGGACATCCGCTGGTCCTTCGCGAGCTGCCAGCGCTGGTAGAGGAGATCGAGCAGACCGAGCGCGAAGGTTGCGGCGCCGACCCGGACGAGGAGGGTGCGGCCCAGGCTCGCGGCGCCCTCGAGGGCCGCCTCGGCGCCGCGTCCGACGAGCCCACCGAGCCCATGCAGCGCATCGCGGAGCGTCAGGTAGGCGACCACGCCGACCACCGCGAGCTTCACGAGGCCGCGCAGGAGCTCGACGAGGCCCCGGAGCGACACGAGACGCCGGGCACCCTCGACGGGATCGAGCCGCGCGAGGTCGAAGCCGATCGCCTCGCTCGCGAAGACCGGCCCGGTCTGCGCGAGCGTCCCGAGCACCGCCGCGGCGACGGTCGCGGCGAGCACCGGCGCCGACGCGCTCAGCCCGGTCTGCATCGCCGCGCCGAGGAGCGGCAGGAGGGACGCGGGACGCGGCGAGGCGATGGCGGAGAGGACGAGCGCGACGAGCCCGCGGAGCTGCTCGACCCAGCCCGGGGCCGTCGCCCCCAGGGCGAGCGCGGCCGCGAGCAGCAGCAGCGCGCCGACGAGGTCCCGGCTCCGCGCGACCTGCCCCTTGGCCCGGGCCTCGCGCTGCCGTTTCGGAGTGGCCTCTTCGGTCTTTTCGCTCACGGCGCTCCTCGGGAGGGTAGCTCCCGGTCGACGCCCGCCGGAAGCGGCGCGTCATCCCGCCGGCGCGGACGCCGTTGCGTGCTCGGCGACGAGCGCTTCGAGCGCGGGGCGGTCGAGCGTCTCGTCGACGAGCAGGCGCGCCACGAGCCGGTCGAGCAGTGGACGGCGGCCCGCGAGCAGGGCCCGCGCCCGGGCGCACTGTGCGTCGAGCAGCCCGCGGATCTCCGCGTCGACGGCCCGGGCGGTCTCCTCGGCATACGCCCGCGGAGCGAACTCGGGGAGCGCAGGATCGCGGGCAAGCGCCCCGACGCTGCTGAGCCCGAGCGCCTCGCCCATCCCGAAGCGCGTGACCATCGCACGCGCGGTCTCGGTCGCACGCTCGAGGTCGTTCTGCGCGCCGGTCGAGACATCGCCGCAGGCGAGCTCTTCGGCGGCGCGGCCTCCGAGCATCACCGCGATCGCGTCGAGCAGCTCGCTCCGGGTGAGCAGGTAGCGGTCTTCGGTGGGCAGCTGAAGGGTCGCCCCGAGCGAGCCGATCGAGCGCGGCAGGATCGTGACCCGGTGGACCGGATCGGCGTGGGGCAGGCCCAGCGCGACGAGCGCGTGGCCCGACTCGTGGATGGCCACCCGCAGCCGCTCGGCCTCGGTCATCACCCTTCCCTGCTTCCGGAGCCCGAGCTGGATGCGGTCGACCGCCTCCTCGAAGTCCTGCAGCTCGACCTCTCGTGCCCGCCTGCGGGTCGCAGCGAGCGCCGCCTCGTTGACGACGTTGGCGAGGTCGGCGCCGGCCATGCCCGAGGTCCGCTGAGCGATCCCGCGCAGCTGCACGGTCTCGGCGAGCTTCACCTTGCGGGCGTGGACCGAGAGGATCGCCTCGCGGCCGCGCACGTCGGGGCGCTCGACGACGACCTGCCGGTCGAAGCGGCCGGCGCGCAGCAGCGCGCGGTCGAGGATCTCGGGGCGGTTCGAGGCCGCGAGGATGACGACGCCGGTGTCGTCGCCGAAGCCGTCCATCTCCACGAGGAGCTGATTCAGGGTCTGCTCGCGCTCTTCGTGCACCATCAGCCCGGCGGCGCCGGCGCGGGTGCGACCGACCGCGTCGAGCTCGTCGATGAACACGATGCAGGGCGCGCGCTCCTTGGCCTGCTCGAAGAGGTCGCGGACCCGGGCGGCGCCGACGCCCACGAACATCTGGACGAATTCCGAGCCGGACATCGAGAAGAACGGGACGCCGGCCTCGCCGGCGACGGCGCGCGCGAGCAGCGTCTTGCCGGTGCCCGGGGGTCCGACGAGCAGCACCCCCTTCGGCGGCCGGGCTCCGAGGGCGCGAGCACGCTCGGGATCCTTGAGGAATTCGACGACCTCGACGAGCTCGCCCTCGGCCTCGTCGACCCCGGCGACATCCGCGAAGGTCACGCGCTCGGCGCGGCTCTGGTCGTAGATCTTCGCCTGGCTGCGGCCGACCGAGAGGGGCCCGCTGCGGCCCGGCCCGAGCCGGCGGAGGAAGAACCATGCGGCCCCGAACACGAGGCCGAAGGGGAGCAGCCAGCCAAAGACGACCGGCTCCCACCAGCGGGCGGCGACCTCGGCCCCGCGCACGCGCGCGCCCCCCCGCTCGAGGGCCATCACGAGGGGCCCGGCGTCGATCCCGGGGATGCGGACCGCGGTGATCCACTCGGCCGCGCCATCGCTGCGGACCGAGGCCTGCACCCGCCGCTCGTCGAGCTGGGCCTCGACGATCTGCCCGGCCTCGGCGAGGGCAGACAGCTCGGACCAAGGGACCTCCCGGATGGGCACCGCCGGACCGACGAGGCCCGCGAGCCACACGAGGAGCAACACCCCGAGGACGGCGGACAGGAGGGTGAGATTCCGCCGCCAATCGGGGTTCATGCCGCGCTCCTTGTCCAACTTGCCAGCCCCGGTGGGATCGCCTTAGAAAAAGAGGGTGCTACGCGCCGCGATCGCCTTCACCGCCCTCCTTCTCGTCACCGTCCCGGTCCGTGCCCAGCGGGTCCTGACGATCGAGTTCGTCCCGGTCGAACGGTCGCAGCTCGCGATCTGGATCGCCGACGAGGACGGGAATTACCTCGCGACCCTCGGCCTCACCTCGGCCGTCGCGCTGCACGGCATCGGGAACCGGCCCGGCGCCTCGATGATGAACAGCGGCTTCCGCTGGCCGTATGGCCGGCGCGAGGGGGTGCTCCCGGTCTGGGCGCACGCGCGCGCCTCGGCGCCGGGCGCGGAGCTCTTCCCGCGCGTGATCTTCCAGGACCGGATCTCCGAGGGGCACGCCTCGCGCTCCTCGAACGACTCGACGCGCGACGACTACTACTGCCTCTCGTTCAACGTGGAGACGACCGGTCGCGACGCGCTCGACGCGGTGAGCTGCGCCTCGGTCTTCAACAGCGACAAGGGCCGCTACATCACCGGAGCGGACGTCGAGCGCGGCTACTTCGAGCCCCAGCAGGTCGATGGCGCGTTCGTGCGGCACGACCTCGACCTGCACTCGCTCTACCCGCCCCGGCGCGACATCAACCGCTGCACCGGCGCGGGTTGCGTCGATCACGAGGACGTCGCGCGCTTCCGCTCCGACAGCGACCGCATCATGCCGGAGCTCGACGCGATCACGATGGCGACCCCGCCCGGCGGGACCCCGGTGACGATGACCTTCACCGTGCCCGAGGAGTGGGCCGACGGCACCTACCAGATCTTCGTCGAGGTGAACGTCGAGGGCGACTGGAACGACGCATGGGGCCCCGAGCGCTTCCCGACTCCGTCGAACCCGGCGATGACCCCGCCCGGGGTGATCTCGCAGCCCTGGGACTACTGGGCGATGAGCTACGGCTATCCGTACCGGGGCCAGCCCTCGATGGTCTACCAGACGAGCGTCGAGGTCGGCCCCGACACCCGCGAGGCGACGGTGGAGATGCCCGAAGGCTACGGCTCGATCTCGGGCGAGGACGGCGAGATCACGCCGCTCGACGAGACGATGACGAACGATCCGACGGCGGCGCCGGGCAGCGGCGTCGATCGGCTGCGGGCCGCCGAGGACGGGGCCCGGGTGCGGGTGCGCTCGGAGGGCCCGGCGATGTGCGAGGCGAACGCGGCGCCGGCCGAGCCGGTCGACTTCGTCGTCGAGCCGTGGACCGGGGACTACCGCGACGCGCACCGCTACGCCGAGCTCTCGTTCACCGCGCCGAGCAACGACGACGGCGCGGTGCGCCGCTACGAGGTGCGCGTCTCGCGCGCGCCGATCACCGACCTCGCGAGCTTCTTCGCGGGCGTTCCGGCGAACGCGGCGACGCTCGACAGCGAGGCGCTGATCATCCCGACCGACGTGCCTGCGGGCACGCGCATCGAGGTGGACATGGGAGGCCTGGCCCACGAGACCCACTACTGGGTGGGCCTGCGGGCGATCGATCGCTGCAACGCCTCCTCCGAGGTCGTGGTGGTCGAGTACACGACGCCGCCTCCGACCTTCACCACCGTCTCGCCGTGCTTCGTCGCGACCGCCGCCTACGGCTCGCCGATGGCGGACGAGATCGGTTCGCTGCGACGCTTCCGCGACCGCTACCTCCTTGGGCACGCAGCCGGGCGCGCGCTCGTCGCGGCCTACTACGAGGTCGGCCCGCACGCGGCGGCGTGGATCGCCGGCGACGAGACGCGGCGCGCCTCGGCCCGGGTGATGCTCGCGCCCGCGGTCGAGCTCGCGGCCTGGCTCACCGACTGAGGGGCTGGCGAAGGGGCCTGCGGGCCGCTGCGCCGGGCGATGGACCCGCGCCGGGCTTCGAAAAAAGTTGGATCCAAGAGGGGACGGGTTCCCCTATGATCCCGCCGTGTCCTCGCGGTTCCGGCTGCGCTTTCTGTTGCAGGAGTTCGACATCGGCGGCGCCGAGGTCGTGATCGGTCGCTCGTCCGACTGCCAGATCACCATCGACGATCCACTCATCTCGCGGCGCCACGCGTCGGTGGTGCGGCGGGGCGAGGCGGCGTTCGTCCTCGATCTCGGGAGCCGCAACGGCGTGCGGGTGAATGGCCGCCTCGTGAAGGGCGAGCAGCAGCTGCAGGACGGCGATCGGATCCGGCTCGGCACGCAGGAGCTCGTGTTCTCGGTGGTCGGGCGTCAGGCCTCCGCGGTCCGGCAGACCGGCTACATGCGCATCTGCCAGGGTTGCGGGACGCCCTATCCGGAGGGCGCGCCGAGCTGTCCGCACTGCGGGGCGCCCACCCTCTCCGACGAAGACACGATGACCGGGGAAATCCCCGAGCCGCGGCGGGGCTGGACGTTCCAGCTGCTCAGCGAGGTGATCGAGCGCGCGCTCTCGAGCGGGCGGGCGGTGGAGGCCGAGCGGCTCATGCGGCGGGCTGCGAAAGAGACCGACGAGCGGCTCGCCGCCGGCGATCGGCTCGAGGCGGAGCACGTGACGCAGATCGCCGGCTTCGCGCTGCGCCTGGCCAAGCTCGTCGGCAGCGCCGAGTGGGCCGGCTGGGCGCTCGCGCTGCATCGCCAGCAGTCGATGCTGCTCGACGACGGCGTGCTCGACCGGCTCGAGGAGCTGGACCTCGGCGCCCTGCCGTCGCTGCGGCCGCTGCTGGGCAGCTACCTCGCCTGGTACCGGGCCGAGTCGCAGGCCGGGAGGCTCCCGGTCGGGCCGAAGAAGACCTCGGAGTCCGCCCGGCTGCTGCGCATGGAGCGCCTCGGCGGCCCGGCGGACTGAGCGCTGCGGCCGAGGCACGCCCGCTCACCAGGGCAGGGCCTCGAGGTCCACGTTGCCGCCGCAGAGCACCACCGCGACGCTCGCTCCGGGCGGCACGAGCTCGGCGGCCCGCAGCGCGACCGCAGCGGGCACCCCTGCGCTCGGCTCGATGACGACCTTCAGCCGCTCGAAGACGAGCCGCATCGCCGTGACGATCTCGTCCTCGGTCACGGTGACGATCCTCGGGACGAGGTCGCGGACCACCGGCCAGGTGAGCTCGCCGAGACCCGTCCGGAGCCCATCGGCGATGGTGCGGGGCGCGTCCATCGGCAGGCGCTCGCCAGAGGCCTTGCTGCGCGCAGCGTCGTCGGCGCCGAGCGGCTCGGCGCCGAGCACCACGACGTCGGGCCGCAAGGACCGGAGCGCGAGGGCGATGCCGCTGATCAGACCGCCGCCGCCGACGGGCACGATCACGTGGCTCATCGAAGGCAGCTCGGCCGCGAGCTCGAGCGCGAGCGTGCCCTGACCGGCGATGACGAGCGGATGGTCGTAGGGCGGCACGAGGGTCGCGCCGGTCTCGGCTTGCACCGCCGCGCAGCCCGCGAGGCGCGCCGCGAGCGTGGGCTCGCACGGGGTGATCCGTCCTCCGTAGCCGAGCACCGCGCGGCGCTTGGCCTCCGGCGCGTTCGTCGGCATCACGACGTGCGCGGGGATGCCGCGGCTCGCGGCGGCCCACGCCAGCGCCTGCGCGTGGTTGCCGGAGCTGTGGGTGACGACCCCGCGCGCCGCGTCGGCCTCGGCGAGGGCGCGCACCGCGGAGAGGGCGCCGCGGGCCTTGAACGAGCCGGTCTTCTGGAAGCTCTCGCACTTGAAGTGAAGCGCGCGCCCCGCGATGGCGTCGAGGGTGCGCGCGCGGAGCAGAGGCGTCGGAGCGAGCAGCGGGCGGATGCGGGCCTCGGCGGCGCGGATGTCCTCGAGCGAGACGGCGTACTGCATCAGAGCTCCACCCGGCGGGGCCGAAGCACCCAGCGATCGGTACCGCTGTCGAGCGCGAGCGTCTCGAGGTCGATGGCGTCTCCCACCGAGAACACGACGCGCCCGCTCCGCTCCTCGAGGAGCGAGACGCCGTCCTCGCTGGGGGTCAGCCACACGCCGCCGAGCACCTGCCCGAGCTCGCGCAGGTAGAGCTTCAGGTCGAGGGGCGGCTCGTCGAGGGCGACGTGTACCTTGTTCTTCGCGATGCCCATGACGGTCGCTCGGCGCCGGGGTCGTGCGTCGCGTGGCTGCGCGAGGTCGGCGCGCAGCAGGCGGTCGATGACCAGCCGGTTGCCCGCGTCCGAGACCCGCCGCTGCACCTCGCGCGAGCGGTTGCCTGCCTCGACGACGGGCTCGCGAAGCGCCGGGCTGCGTGAGCCGCCGCGTCCCTCGAGGTCGAACGCCTCGACGACCTCCTGGTGGAGGAACACCCCGACGATCTCCCGCATCGGCGCGGTGAAGCGACCGTAGGGGTCGAGGCCGACACCGTGGTGCTGGCCAGGGTCGGCGGCGTAATGCGAGCGCAGGTTCGAGACGATCGCCTGGCGCTCGATCGCCCGGGCGATGCGCGTCGCACCGTGCTGGGGTGGCCCCTCGGCAGCAGGCAGGGCTGCAACGTAGCGCGCGAGCGAGGCCCCGCGCTCCCACACGAACGCGTCGGGCAAGCGGTGGTGCCGAGCGATGGCCTCGATGGAGGCGCGCAGCGCCTCGAGACGCTCGGGATCGGGGGCCGGGTGCAGGCGGTAGATGGGCTCGACGTCGGCGCTCGGGTGCTCTCGAAGCAAGCGCGCGCCTTCGCCGTTGACGAGCAGCGAGATCTGCTCGTTGTAGAGTTCGACACGCTTCCTCGCCGCGCGGCGGACCACGAACGAGAGGCCCTCGTCGTCGAGCGACACGTCGAGCTCCTCGCGGTGGAAGCGCACGAGGTCGCGGCTCGCCTCGCGATCGAGCAGCAGCTCGCCGACCTCCGCGAGCAGGCGGAGGGAGGGCTCGTGCTCGGTGCCGCGGAGGGGCGTGCTGGGCTCTCCGTCGTAGAGCGCCTGGACCTCCGCCCAGTGGAGCTTGCGGCGGCTCTCGACGAGGCCGCGCGCGACGCTCGTCTCGAGGCGCTCTCCGCGGTCATCGAGCCGCACCCGGAAGATCAGCGCCCGGCGGGGGACGCCCTCGTTGAGCGAGACGAGATCCTCGGAGAGGGGCCGCGGCAGCATCGGCAGCGCGAAGCCGGGGAAGTAGAAGCTCGCGCCGCGGGCGAGCGCCTCGTCGAAGAGGGCGCTGCCGCGCGGCGCGTAGTGGCCGGCGTCCGCGAGCGCGTAGTGGACGACGTACCCGCTCCCGGAGCGCTCGAGGAAGAGCGCCTGGTCGAGATCGCGTGAGTGCGGGCCGTCGATGGTGACGAAGGGCAGGTGGCGCAGATCGGGCAGCCCGCCGATCCCGCGGCGGACGTGGTCCTCGGTCTCGGCGCGCACAGAAGCTGGGAAATAGGGATCGAGCCCGAGCTCCGCGGCGACGGCGTGCAGCGCGGCGCGGGCACTGCCGGCCCGTCCGAGGACCTCCGCGACGGATCCGTCCTCGCCGAGGCCGACCCAGTCTCCGAGGTGGTGCGGCCCCACGACGTCGACGCGCTCCGGCGTGCCGCTCCGGGTCTCGGCGCGGCCAGGGCCCACGATCTCGGCAAACCGCATGGGCCGAGAGCGTACGCTCCTGGGCCGAGCGGCCAAGCCCTTTCCCGCGGCGGCCACGTGCGTGGGCTGGGCGGGTTGCGTGGACCGGGCTCGCGCCGCTCGGGGTGCGGCGCTAGACCCGCCCCGTGTCCGCCACCGTCACCGTCGTCGGCGCCGGCCTCGCCGGATGCGAGCTGGCTTGGCAGCTCGCCGAGCGCGGCGTCGAAGTCACCCTCCTCGAGCAGAAGCCGCTCGCGCGCACCGCCGCGCAGACCTCCGACGAGCTCGCCGAGCTCGTGTGCTCGAATTCGTTCCGCGGCGCCGCGCTGACGAACGCGGTCGGGCTCATCAAGGAGGAGATGCGTCAGGCGGGCTCGCTCGTCATGGCGATCGGCGCGCGGGTGCGCGTTCCTGCGGGCGGCGCGTTCGCCGTCGATCGCGAGCGCTTCGCCGCGGAGATGGGCGCGGTGATCCGCCAGCACCCGCGGATCCGCGTCGAGGCGCGGGTCGTGGACCGGATCCCCGAGACCCGGCCGCTCGTCCTCGCGACGGGCCCGCTCACCGGCGACGCCCTGGCCGCGGACCTGGCGCGGGTGCTCGGCGCCGAGCACCTGGCCTACTACGACGCGATCGCGCCGATCATCGAGGCCGCCTCGATCGACGAGACCAAGACGTTCCGCCAGAGCCGCTACGACAAGGGCGAAGACGACGCCTACCTGAACTGCCCCCTCGACCGCGAGCAGTACGAGGCCTTCGTGCGGGCGCTGCTCGAGGCGGAGAAGGTGGCCCCGCGGGCCTTCGAGAAGATCCGCTACTTCGAGGGGTGCCTGCCGGTCGAGGTGATGGCCGAGCGCGGCGTGCAGACCCTCGCCTTCGGCCCGATGAAGCCCGTCGGCCTGACCGACCCGCGCACCGGGCGGCGTCCCTACGCGGTCGTGCAGCTGCGGCCCGAGGACCTCGACCGCTCGGCGTACAACCTCGTCGGCTTCCAGACCCGGATGAAGTGGCCGGAGCAGAAGCGCGTCTTCGCCCTCATCCCCGGCCTCGAGAACGCGGAGTTCCTCCGCTTCGGAAGCGTGCACCGCAACACCTTCGTCGACGCGCCGGCCGCGCTCGACGACACGCTCGCCCTGCGGAGCGCGCCAGGGGTGCACCTCGCGGGACAGCTCACCGGCGTCGAGGGCTACGTGGAGAGCGCCGCGTGCGGGATGCTCGTCGCCTTCGGCCTCGCCGAGTCCCTCCGCGGAGGCCGGTTCGAGGACGCGCTGCCTCCGAGCACGACCGCGCTCGGCGCGATGTGGCGTCACTTGCGGACTCCGTCGGAGCGCTTTCAGCCCTCGAACGTGGTGTTCTCGATGTTCCCGCCGATCGACACGAAACTGCGGAAGCGCGCGCGCTACGAGGCGCTCGCCGCCCGCGCCCTCACCGATCTCCCCGGCTGGCTCGCTCGGATCGACGCGGCGAGCGTCGCCGCCCGGCTGCCCGCCGCGCCCGCGGCCCCGAACGAGGCGAGCCCATGACCGACGCGCCCCCCGAGACCCCTCCGAGCCCCGCCCCGGCTGCGCCCAAGGCCGCCCCGACGAAGAAGAAGACGCCGTGGTGGCTGCCAGTGGTCGTCGTCCTCGGCGCGCTGCCCGCGGTCTTCGCGCTCTTCATCTTCACGTTCGTGGTGCGCTACTCGGTGGCGCACGACGTCGAGAGCTGCCCCTACACGCTCGGCGAGCCGCGCGAGGTCGAGCGCAGCGGCGGCGTGCGCGTCCGCGAGGACCACCGCTCGTGCATGGAGGACGTGCGCGATCACCGCTGGGTGGTCCTGCGCCCGGGCACGGGCGAGCGCTCGCTCGGCAACCTCCCGCTCATGGGCGCGGAGGCGCGCTTCGAGTGGGAGGCGCGCATCGAGGAGGAGCGGGTCGTCATCGACGTCGTCGTACCGGGCCGCGGCGAGCTCTCGTTCCGCGAGCCGCCGCCGGCCGAGTGAAGGCCACGCGTCAGCTCGCGAGCAGCCGCTCCGCGCTGCGGTGGATCGCGATCGCGTGGCCGACCACGCCCGCCTGCCACGCGGCGTCCTCAGGGTAGAACGCGTTCCGCATCGCGTGCAGCGCCGGGTGATCGGGCGTGCGCCGCCCATGGAAGTGCAGCTGGTTCTCCGCGCGGAGCGCCCGCACGATGGCGAGATCGCTCGCGGTCCCGAATTCCAGGGTGATCGCGTCGTAGCGGGGGCCCGGCGTGCGCCGCATCAGCTCGTTCAGCATCCCGCCGCGGAGATCGTAGCCGTCGGCCGAGCCAGCCTCCCACGCGCGCAGGCGTTCGCCGAAGATCGGCGCGGCGCGGCGCTGCTCGGTCCCGTCGCCCTTCTCGAGGAACGCCACGTACTCGCCCCGCGGCCCGCGCGCGGTGTGCAGGTCGACGTGCACCACCCGCCGCTTGCCCGCGAGCCGCGCCGGCAGGAAGGCGCAGAGCTCCCGCGTCGTGGCCTCGACCTTCTGTCCGCCGAAGAAGATCCCCTTGGGAAACGAATACTGCCCGCGCGCGACCGCGTTGCGGAGCGCCCCCATCCCGTGCCGGACGAGGTGCGCCGCGGCGTGCAAGAGGAACAGATCCCGCCCGGGCGGCCGGGGCGGATTGAGCAGACCATCGAGCGCCGCATACGCCGCATCGTCCGCGGTGTACGCCGCGCCCTCGGGAAAGAAGTTCCGGTTCAGGTCGACGTTGCTCTCGTTCACCCGGCGGAAATTCGCCATCCCCCACGGGTTCAACGCATGCATCCAGAGCACCGGCCGGTCCTCGCCGAGCGCGAGCAGCGTGCGCTGCACCGCGCTGCCCGCGTAGCCTTCGATCCCGTGCAGGCCGCTCGTGTAGACGAGCAGCTCCTCGGCGGACGGATCGCCGGTCAGCGCCCAGTCGATCGTGTGATCGCCGAGCACCGTGAGACGCCCCTGCTCCGCGAGGTGCGGGTGCGCGGCGGCCGCCGCCACGAAGGCGTCACGGGCTTCCTCGTAGGAGCGGGCGAAGAGGCGCGAAGGATCGGTCACCGGCCTCTGATGACCCGAAGCTGGCACCGCGCGCAAGGCGAGGCGCTCAGTACCCCGAGACGGTGAGCGTGTAGGTCCCCGAGTCCCCGAGGTAGCCGTCGACGACGATGTAGTAGGTCGTCCCCGCGGTCGCGGGGAATGAGAGCCGGGAGCCGAGCGAGCAGCCCGCGCCATCGTCGTCGCAGGCCGTCGTCCACGTCCCGCAGCTCGTCCCCACGGCCAGCACCGTGTCGAAGCCGGGGCCGCAGCTCTCGAGCGTGATCGTCCCGCTCGCCCGCGCGGTGAGCGAGTAGACGACGTCGGGCCCGGAGGTGCTCGTCTGGCAGCTCAGCCCCGTCCAGTTCGACGTCCTGCCCACGGTCGTGCCCGTGTAGCTGCCGTTGCTCCGGATCGGGATCGCCCCGGCGCAGGTGTCGTGGTTCAGCGCGGTCGAGCTCGACGTGAGCGTGAACGTGCCCCCCGCCCCCGCGGAGATCTGATCGGCCACGAGGTAGACGGGGCCCGAGGGCGGGCTGTCGATGGTGATCTCGCTGACGTTGAGAGCGCCCGTGTCGTCGTTGCAGGCGAGCTCGTCGGAGGTGCTGCAGGTGGTCGAGGCGTGCGCGTGCAGGACGGTGTCGTAGCCCGCCGCGCCGGTCATCCGAAGGGTGTAGCGGGTCGGCGAGCCGGTGCTGGTGAACACGTACGACACGTCGGCGCCGACGGCGCCGCCGCAGCTCCCTGCGTGGTCCGCGTTGGTGCAGGCATTCTCGCCCGTCACCGTGGTCCCGATCGTGTAGGCAATCGCGCCGGTGCAGCGGTCGCTCGCCGGCGGCCCCTCGACGACGCCGTTGCAGTCTTGATCGATCGCGTCGCCGCAGATCTCGGCGCTCGGCGTGCCGGGCGTGCAGGTCTGCGGCACACCGGCGATGCAGGCGGTCGCGGTCCGCGCGCACGCCCCGAGCCCGCAGGTGAGGTCGGCGATGCCATCGTCGGCGACACCGTCGCAGTCGTCGTCGACGTTGTCGCAGGTCTCGGCGCGCGCAGCACTGCTGTTGGGCGTGCAGATCCCCGGGCCGCCATCGAGGCACACCGGCGCGCTCGCGACGCAGCGACCGACGCCGCACGACGTCGTGCCGAGGTTGTCGTCGACCGCACCGTCGCAGTCGTCGTCGATCCCGTTGCAGACCTCGGTGCCGGGCATGCCGGGAGTGCAGGTCATGGTCGAGCCGCCAGCGCAGTCGGACACCGTGCGCTCGCATGCGCCGACCCCGCAGGTGACGGCCTCGCCGAAGCCCTCGTCGGTGCGGCCGTCGCAGTCGTCGTCCTCGGCGTTGCAGGACTCGGTGCCCGCCATGCCCGGCGCGCACGCTTGCGGGGCGCCGCCCGCACAGCGATCGACCGTCCGCTCGCACGCTCCGACGCCGCAGGTCTCGACGCCGAGCCCGTCGTCGGCCTCGCCGCTGCAGTCGTCGTCGACCCCGTTGCAGACCTCGGACCCATCGGGCGAGACCGCCCGATCGGCGTCGTCGCAGTCGGCCGGTCCGGTACAGCTCGCGCCGACGCCGAAACCATCCTCGTCGAGGTCCACGCAGCCCGGGCCCGCATCGGTGCCGCGCGGCGCATCCGGGCCGCCGTCGAAGGCGAGCGGCGTGTCGGGGCGGCGCGCGCCGCTGTCCGGGCTGCCGCCCGACGCGCAGCCCAGGGCCGCGGCGAGCGCGAGGGACGATGCGAGGACGACTGCCGAGGCTCGACGCATGCTCGCAGCAGGGTCCGATCCTGCGTTCGTCCGGTCAAGCTCGGGGCGACGAGCGCGCGCTCGAACGGAGGTCGCACGGGCTCACTGCGCCGCGAGGATGCGCTCGGCCTCGGCGAGCCCAGGCACGAGCGCGAGCGCCTCGCGGGCATGCGCCGAGGCCTCGTCGAGGCGTCCGAGCTGCTCGGCCGCGCGGGCCGCGAGCAGGTGCGCGGCGGCGTCGAAGGGGTCCTCCTCGAGCAGCGGGCCGAGCCGGGTCCACGCCGCGTCTGCGTCCCCGAGCACCACCTCCACCGCCGCCCGTCGCAGCGCCACCTCGCGCCGCAGCGCCGGATCGGCCTCGGCCGCGTCGAGGTCCTCGAGCGCCGCCGCGAGATCGCCCTCCGCGAGCTCGACGCTCGCCCGCACCAAGTGCGCGAGCGGCGGAGCGTCCGCACCGTCGAACGCGAAGACCAGGCGCTGCCGGGCCGCATCGGGCCGTCCGAGCACCAGCTCGCACCACGCCAGCATCGCGTGGCCCGAGCGGTCCCCCGGATCGGTCTCGAGCAGGCGCAAGAGCTGCGCGCGCGCCTCGCCGAAGCGGCCGGCGTGCAGCAGCAGCCGGCCCAGATCCCGCCGCGCGAAGGCGAGGCCGGGATGGATGCGCAGCGCCTCCTCGTAGGCCTGCTCGGCCTCCTCGAGGCGGCCCATCGCCTCGAGGACCACGCCGAGGTTTCCCCACGCCTCGCCGAAGTCGGCCCGGAGCGCGAGCGCCCGGCGCAGCTCCTGCTCGGCCTCGACGAGCCGGCCCCGCCCGAGCGCGACCAGCCCGAGGTTGAGCCGGGCCTCGGCGATGCCCGGCGCGTACTCGAGCGCGAGCCGGAAGTTCGCCTCCGCCCGCTCGAGGTCGCCCTCGGTGAGCAGCTCGGCCCCGCGGGCGTTGTGGGCGAGCGCCAGCGGCGCGATCGCGGCGGGCGTGCAGGCGGTGAGGCAGAGGGCGAGCGGGAGAAGTCGACGGTGCGGCACGGCGCGGCCCATCGGCCATCCGGTCACCCCATTGCGTGCCAGAACCGCACACTGCGGGTCGGAGACTGTGACGACCGCGGCACGCACCGACCCATCTCGGTATGGGATCACTGGTGATTTTCCCTCGGCATGCCGGCTGCTTGGCGCGCCGGACCCACCTTCTGGAGGCCCTCTCGATGCGACGCACCGCTCCCATCCTCATCCTCTCGGCCCTCGTCTCGCTGCTCTCGGGATGCTTCGACCTCGGGGGCTACTCGGTCTCGAGCGGCAGCTACGGCGTGGGCGGGCCGGTGACGTCGGGGGCGCTCACCGTCGCGAACGGCAACCAGTCGGGGGACATGGGCTCGGTGCGGTCCTTCACCGGCGCCGCCAGCCGCCACTCGGGGTACTACGACAGCTACGGCGCGAACCTCCGGATCGACTCCGAGGGCCGCGGCTGGTGGGTGATGAGCAGCATCAACGTGACCGGCGACCTGGCCGGTCCGGCGTTCGCGCCCGGCACGCACCGGGTCTTCACGAGCGGCACGTACTCCGGCGGCGACGACGTGTCGGTGACCGGGTGCTCGGGCCCGGAGTACGGCAGCTACACCTTCGACGGGCCCGCGGATCAGGTGACGATCGACGTCACCGACCTCGGCGGCGGACTGCGCCGGATGCGCTTCGAAGCCCACTTCGGCAGCGAGGTGACCACCGGCTCGGTGGACTACCGCATCGACGCGACCGCGCCGCGCGGGATCTGAGCGGGCGCTCCCATCGCGCACCACGGCCGGCCCCTCGGGGTCGGCCGTTGCGTTCCGTCCGAGCACACGTAGCCTGCCGGCCATGACGCTCCGCGCGACCCTCGACGCCGACATCAAGCGCTCCATGCTCGAGAAGGACGAGGTCCGCCGGGACACGCTCCGTCAGGCCAAGGCCGAGGTGCTGCTCGAGGAGACGAAGCTCGGGCGGGATCTCAGCGACGCCGAGGTGCTCGACGTGTACCGCCGGCAGATCAAGTCGCGGCGCGAGTCGATCGAGCAGTACCGCGCCGCGGGCCGCGCCGAGACCGCCGACCGAGAGCAGCAGGAGATCGCGGTCCTCGAGGCCTACCTGCCGCGGCAGCTCGACGAGGCCGAGACCCGGGCCGCCATCGCTGCGCTCGTCGCGGAGCTCGGCCTCGCCGGCAAGAAGGACCTCGGCCGGCTCATGAAGGAGCTGAAGGCCCGGCACCCGACCGTCGACGGCAAGCTCGCCTCGCAGCTCGCTGGACCGGCCCTCGGCTGAGCGGCGTGGGCGGGCGGCCGGCGATCGCGGCGTGGCTGCGCGCGCGCGGCGCGAGCGAGGATCTCGCCGCCTACGCGGAGCCCTTCGGGGACGACGTCGAGGCCTTCTGGGATCGCTGTCCGCGGGCCGACTGGCTGCTCGCGCTGGCCGCCCGCGCCGGGAGCCCGGCCGCGGCGATCGCGCAAGCGGCCCGCGCCGTCGTCGGCCTCGCCGTCGACCTCTTGCCCGAGGATGACGAAGCGCTGCGCGCGCTCGCGGAAGGCCTCGACGGGGCGGAGCAGGGCCGCGCAGACCGGCTCGAGGCCCGGGCCGCGGACACCGCCGATGGCGCGACGAGCACGCTCTACCTGGCGATCGCGTGCGCGCTGCGGGCCGGCACACTGCCCGAGGCAGCCTCCCTCGCCGCGGCGCTCACGACCCAGGCGCTCGTCCTCGACGTGGGGGACTGCGCGATGCTCAGCGTGGTGGGCTGGTCGCAGCGGCAGGGCGCCGAGCGGGTGCGCGCGGTGCTCGGCGCGCCGCGCCTCGGCTGAGCGCTCAGTCCGGTGGCCGCTCGATCGGCCCGGGCGCCGAGGAGCGCCTGAGCAGCGTGCGGATCGCGTGCGCGATCGCGACGAGCACGAGCACGCCGCCGATGCCGAGCATGATCCACTGCTCGGCGCTCGCCGCGCCGGCGAGCGCCTCCTCGAGCGAGTTGGCGAAGAACCACCCGAGGGCCATGAAGAGCGGCAGCGAGACCGCGAGGGCCAGAGCGTCGAAGAAGAGGAAGACGGGGTAGCTGATGCCGTGGATGGCGCACACGGCGAAGGTCGGCCCGCGAAAGCCGGCGACGTGCCGGGCGCAGAAGACGACGAAGCCGCCGTAGCGCCGGATCATCCCCTCGACCCAGGCGCGCCGCTCGGGCGACATGACCCGCTTCACGAAGCGCCAGCCGTAGATCGTCGGCCCGAGCCGGCGCGCGAGAAAGTAGAGGATCGAGTCGCCGAGCAGCACGCCGATCGCGAGCACGATCACCGTCGTCGTCAGGTCGGTGACGCCGCGCTGCGAGAGGACCGCGCCGGCGATGAAGACGATGTCCTCGGGCAGCGGCAGGCCCATCCCTGCGGCGATGAGCGCGAGGAAGAGCAGCCCGTAGGAGCCCTGCGCGACGAAGAACTCGACCGCTTGCTGCACCGAGGGTGTGTGTACGCGGGCGCGCCAGCGACGCCAGCCCCCATGCCGCGCCGTGACGCTTCTTCGCGGGAAGGTGGAAGGCCGCGGTTGGCTTCCCGTTTCGATGCGTGGTAGCCGGGCGCCGATGAACGCAGCCGACAAGCACCTGAGCGCCATGTTCGACGCCGACCGCTCGCTCCGCCGGGCCGAGGAGGCGTTCCTCGAGAGCGCGCCACCGGGTCCGCTGCTCGACATCCTCGAGCGCTCGTTCGCCGCGGCGGAGAAGCTCGAGGACGATGACGAGTCGGTGCTGCGCATCCTGCGGCTCGTCGATCTCGCGGCGCAGCTCGAGGGCGAGAAGGCCGTGACGATCCTGCTCCGGGCCCTCGATCACCACGAGCCGAGCGTGCGGGTCGAGGCCGGCGAGGCGCTGCTCGACGTGGCCTACGATCGCTTCAAGGAGGTCGGCCGGGCGATCGAGCGTCTGCTCGACCGCAAGCACGACGGCACCTCGATGGAGGAACTTCCCTTCGTCCTCGCGGAGATCTTCGATCCCGACACGCTCCCGCTCATCGTGCGCTTCCTCGATCACCCGAGCGCCGAGGTCGTCGCGTGCGCGATCGAGGCGACGGTGCAGCGCGGCGACCCGCTCGCGATCCGCGCCCTCGAGAAGCTGCTCGACGACAAGCGGCGGGTGAGCCTGCCCGACGTCGAGGACGCCGAGGCGCCGATCGGCGATCTCGCCGCCGACGCGATCGCGACGCTCGCCGGCGAGCCCGAGGACGAGGAGAGCTGAGCGCTCAGGGGCTCGGCGCAGGCCGCTGCACGAGCCAGAGGGCGAGCAGCACCGCAGGGATCGCCAGCGCGCGCCGCCAGTCCATCGGCGCGCGCTCGACGCCGAGCAGGCCGAAGTGGTCGAGCACGAGCGCGGTGAGGATCTGCCCGGCGAGCGACGCGAAGACGACCGGCGTGACGCCGATCCGCGGCACCGCGACGACGAGGCCGAGCACGAGCAGGGCGCCGCAGAGGCCACCGCCGATCCACTGCCACCACGGGGCCTGCACGATGCGGAGCAGCTGCGAGGGGGCGTTGCCCATCGCGAGCGAGATCCCGAGCGAGAACACCATGCCGGCGGCGAAGGAGACGAACGTCGACCAGCCGGAGCCGACCTGCCGCGCGAGGGCTGCGTTGATGGGCTGCTGCAGGGCGATCATCGCGCCTGCGGCGACGGAGACGAGGAGGTAGACGCTGGACACGCGAGCATCCTAGAGAAGGTGCGCGCCGGCGCCGAGTTTTCGGGAGCGCGGTAGGGCGTGGCGGCAGAACCGAGCGAGCCCGTCTGTTGACGGGGGATCGAGGAGGGTGATACCAGCACGCGGGCCGGGTCCGATCGGGCGAACGACGCCAGGACGGCCGGAGATAGCGAGCGCGCATGCGAGCCAAGATCATCGTCGGCAACCTCATCGCCATCCTCATCGCGGGGCTCGGCGCGTACGCGCTGGTGAAGGGCCCGATCGAACACGCGATGCTCACCGAGGTCGACGGCCGCCTGGCGGACGACTTCGTGCTGCTCGATCGATCCGTCGCGCTGAACGCCCGGGAGCTCTCCTCGCTCGTCGGCGAGCTCGCGGCGGAGCGGCCGATGCGGGAGGTATTCACCGCGCTCGACGAGAACGGGCGGCGGAACCGGGCCTTCGACCAGGCCGAGCGGGCCGCCACGTGGCTCGGTGATCCGGCGCGCGGGCGGGGCGGGCCGCCCTCCTTCGTGGCGATCACCGACGACGCCGGCCGGGTCGTGTCGCGGAACGCCGACCGGAACCGGATGTACACGCGCGAGCTGCGGAGCTCGGTCCCGGCGGTGGGGCGCGCGCTCGCAGGGATCACCGGCACCGACCTCTGGGAGCTCTCGGAAGAGAGCCTCGTGATGCAGATCGGCGTCGCGCCGATCCGCACCGAGGAGGGGCGCGTGACCGGCACCCTGGTGGTCGGCTACGACCTCTCGAACGGCCTCGCGACCACCGAGGCGCGGCGCCTGCACCGCGAGGTTGCGTTCATCGCCGGCGAGCGGGTCTATGGCTCGTCGCTGAGCGGGAACGCCGATGCCCTCCGTGGCTACCTCTTCGGCGACGGGCTCGCCGCGACGACCGCGGCCCGCGATGGCGGCGCGATGAGCGGCGCCTTCACGGTGATGCTGGGCGGCCGTGAGTTCCTCGGCGTCGTCGGGCCGCTGCCCTCGAGCTCGGGGCACGTCGCGATGGCGATCCTCGGCGACCGCAGCGCGCAGCGGGACAAGGCCGCGCCGCTCTCCTACATCCTGATCTTCATGGCGGTGGGGCTGCTGCTCTCGCTGGCGTACGGCTTCTTCATCGGCGGCACACTCCTCAAGCCGGTCGAGCAGATGGAGGAGACGATCCTCAACGTGCTGAACGGACGCCAGGACCTGCGGATCCAGGTGGAGAGCGCGGAGTACGGAGGCCTCGCCTACCGCATCAACCAGCTCCTCAACATGTTCACCGGGACACCCGAGGCGGACGAGAGCGGACGGCTCTCGTCGCCCCCGCCGGCGGCGGGGGGCTGGGAGGAGGGCGGAGCGGCCGGCGGCGCAGCGGCCGCGGGCGGGGCTCCGAGCGGCGAGGAGGCCTCCGATCCGGAGCTGGTCGCGAAGCTCGCGGCCGAGCCCGAAGAGACCTACTACGCGCGCATCTACGAGGAGTACGTGGCCGCCAAGCAGGCCGCGGGCGAGAACGTCGCGAACATCTCGCAGGACAAGTTCGTGCAGCGCCTCAAGAGCAACGAGCAGGCGCTCACCAAGAAGCACGGCTGCCGCATGGTGCGCTTCCAGGTCGACGTGAAGGGCAGCCAGGTGAACCTGAAGCCCGTCATCATCCCCTGAGGGGAACGGACAGTCGCCGCGCGAGGAGCCGGGGGGCTCAGCGGCGCGCGCGCGAGGTGGTCTTGAGGGGCGCGAGGCTCGCGAGGATCGCGGTTCGGCGGTCCTTCTTGCGCGCCACGAGCTTCAGGGCGGAGAGGTCCTCCGAGAACGCGACGCTCTTCACGTCGACGAGGCCCGCCTCGCCGGCGATGCGGCGCACTTCGGTCTCCTCGAGCGGAACGTGCGGCGTGGTGGCGGCTTTGCTCCGCACGCCCTTTTTCGGCGCGGCGACCGGGGCCGGGTTCCGGCTCCACAGCACCCAGAGCGCGGCGGTCTCCTTGATGCCGGCCGCGAGCTTGGCGAGCGGCGCGAGGTCGGCGGCGCTCCGGGCGCCGAGCAGCACCACGTCCACCTCGGCCGAGAGCGTCTTCTTCTTCACCGCGAGGGTCGCGCTGAGCTCGTCGTCGAGCGCGGGATCGTCGACGTTCACCACGTGCACCGCGGTGCCCGCGCGGATCCCCAGCTTGTCGACCCGCGACTTCGGGGTGCGGATCTTCGCGACCCAGCGCTCGGGGTGGTCGATGGCGAAGCGCATCAGCTCGCCCTTGTGCTCGATCACCAGCTCCTTGCCGGCGGCCTCGAGGCGGGTGGTCTCGGCGACCGGGATCCGCAGGCGCTTGACGCGCTGGCCTTCGGGGACGTCGGGACGGAAGAAGATCTCCTGTCCCTCGAGGAAGAGCGTTCCGTCCTGCAGCACGCGGCGGGCGCCCAGCTTGGCCTTCGCTCTCGATTCCAGACCCACGCGGCCAGAGGATGCGACGAGTCCAGAATCCGTCAACGATTTTCCGCGGGGGTCGCCGCAGCGACCCAGCGGCGCAGGACCTCCTCGGTGGGCGCGGAGAGCGGCGGCGAGAGCGGCGCGGCGAGGCACGTGTGCGCGAGGGCGGCGCGCTCGGCGGCGTGCTGCGCGAAGAGCGCGTCGAGGTCCTGCCCGAGGGGCTCGGGGCGGCCCTTCCAGCCAGCGAGGGCGCGGGCGGCCGCGGCCGGCCAGCCCCGTGAACGCACCGCGTGCCAGACCGCGAAGGGCAGCTGGGTGCCGAGCACTTCCTGGCCCGGGGGCAGCTCGAGGATGGCGAGCAGCACGTCCTCGACGAGCGCGAGGATCGCCTCGTCCCGGGGGTCGAGCGCCTCGAGGAGGTAGCACTCGGTGAGGAAGACCTCCCAGCCGAAGGGGCGCGCGTCGTCCTGCTCCTCGGTCGCCTCGCGCACCCGGTCGACGTCGATCGCGAAGACGGTGAGGTGCACGTAGGGCACGCCGTGCTTCACCGCGAGCGCACGCTCCATGATCGTCGGCGTGCCGAGGCGCTCGGCGCCCGACGGCGCCTGGGGCAGGGAGCGTCGCGCCATCAGCGAGGTGTCTCCGGCAGGGCGCCGGAGCCGATCCCGATCGCGACGGGCGCCCGGCCGACGAGCGCCTCGATCACCGGGACCACCGCGCCGTACGCGAGGTCGGGGCTCGCCTCGACGATGGCCAGCGCGAAGGGCGCGGCCGCGTCGAGGCAGGTCCGGAGCGCCGCGACGTCTCCGCTCCGCGGCAGGGTCGGGGCGCCGCGTCCGTCCGCGGTGCGGCAGTCGGCGCCGAGCGCGCCGAGCTCGGGGCGCCGCAGCCAGAGGCCGTCTTCCTCGAGACGCACGAACAGGTTGGCCTGCGCGGCCTCGACCTCGTCGAGCACGGCGGCCGGCTCGGCAGGGAGCGCGAGGTCCGGGCCGAGCCCCTCGAGCGCGGCGAGCGCGGCGGCCACGGCCTCGCGCACGTTCGCGCTGAGCGGGGCGCCGCCGAACGTGAGCTGCAGGACCCGCTCGCCCTCCCCGCTCTGCACCACCAGCCAGGGCTCGGCGTAGCCGCTCTGCGAGGCGGTGTAGAGCGCCGCGACGATCCGCTCCCAGCGGACGTCGGTCGACGCCCGCACCGCGAAGACCCGGGGACCGCCCCCGGCGGCGGCGGTGCGTGCGCGGTCGGCGGCGGCGAGGCGGCCGAGCGCGTCGCCGAGCGCCGGCACCCGCGGCACCCGCAGCGGGGCCGGATCGGCGACCGGCACGTCGAGCTCGACCACGGGGAAGTCGGGCTCGCCGGGCGGGGCGTGCGCCGCCGCCTCGGCCCGCTCGCTCGCGGGCCACGTCTCGACGAGCGCGCGGTTGGTGACCCGGTAGCCGCCCGCCGTGACCTCGATGGTGACGCTCGGCAGCGCGGGGGGCAGGTCGGTGCGCGTGACGCGGGGCAGCACGGGCGCAGCGAGCGGGGCGGCGGGTGCGGGCGCGGCGGTGGCCGGCTCGAGCGTGGCTGGCTCGGCCGGGACCGGGACGAGGGAGGGCTCGTCGCATCCGCAGCCGGTCAGGAGCGCGGCGAGAATCAGGGCGCCGCGCATGCCGACCAGAGGCCCCGGCTCGCCAGCTCGGCGGCGGCGGCGTCCTCGCCGAGCGAGCCGGCGAACGCGTCGTTGGGCGGGATGGTGAGGGTGCGGGCGAAGCCGCGGCGCAGGAGCTGCCGTTGCCAGAGATCGCCGGTGCCGCTGCCGACATGCACGTAGGCGAGCCAGCGGTCGTAGGGGTCGAAGCAGCCCCCGTCGAAGGTCAGCCACACGAGGCGCTCGTCGAGCTGCTGGGTGAAGACCTGGGCCTCGTTGCCGAAGCAGTCCGCGGGCTCGGGCGGATGGGCGATCTCCGGCGCATCGACGCCGATGAGCCGCACGCCTCCCATGAAGCTCGGATCGCTCACCCCGATCACGTCGAGGGTGTCCCCGTCGCGCACGTTCGTGACCCGCACCAGGACCGGGGCGCGGCAGGCGCCAGGGCCGGCCGGCAGCGCCGCGCCATCGAGCGCCATGACCCGCGCGTCGTCGAGGTCGAGCGAGGTGTCGTAGCAGTTGCCCCGCACCGGATCGTAGCCGGTGCACACCGCGCCGGTGTCACGGCGGCAACCGGCGAGGAGCAGGAGCGAGACGAGGACGAGGGCACGGCGCATCGGCGCGAGTCTGGCAGAGAACCGGCGGCGCGGCTTGCGTTCGTGCGCTCCGCGGCGCTAGCCTCGCGGCTTCGTCGGTGTCTCCGCCGTCGCGGAGGCCTCGAGGGAACCCGGTGCGAATCCGGGGCTGCCCCGCAGCGGTCAGAAGGAACGAAATCGGTCACGGCACTGCGCCGCACCGGGACCACGGTGGTCCGCGGACGGGGTGGGAAGCGGTCGAGAGTAGGCAAGGAACGTCGCCTTCGAGCCCGAACACCTGCCGACGACGCGGACGGAGTCGATCCGTCCGTGCACATCGCGGCGCGCTTCGCGGGAGGCGGCCTCGGCGGAAGTCCTCGTCATGCGCGCCCTGCCTCGTGCGGCGTCCTGGTGTTCTTGGTGTCTCGTCCTCATCGGCTGCGGGCCGGTCGAGGCGCCTGTCCTCGTCGACGCGATCCTCGCCGCCCCCGGCGCGAGCGGGACCGGGCGGGGCGATGCCGCCCTCGCGGTGAACGGGGTACGGGGCGCGGGCGAGCACGCCGGCTCGCTCGACGTGTACTCGCTGCCGCCCGGCGACGACGCGTGGCTCGCGCTCGACCTCGGCGGCACGCTCCGCGACGGGCCGGGCGCCGAGCTCGTCGTCTTCGAGAACCCGTTCCTCATCTCGGGCGGGCCGCGCCGCTTCATGGATCCGCTCGTCGTCGAGGTCTCCGCCGATGGCACGCGCTGGCTGGCCTTTCCCCACGACTACCAGGCGCCCGACGAGGCGCGTTACTCGTGGGAGCCCGGCAGCTGGCGGGGCTTCGCCGGCATCAGCCCGGTGCGCCTGCACGAGGAGGACGCGCCCGGCGATCCCTTCGACGCCGAGGCCGCAGGCGGCGACGCGTTCGATCTCGCCTCGCTCCCGGGCCCCGAGGGCGCGGCCCTGCGCGCGGAGGGCGTGCGCTTCGTGCGGCTCGTCTCGGCGCGGATCGTGACGAACCCCGACACCGGCCTGCCCTATCCGCACGATCCGCTCAGCGACGGGCCGGACGTCGACGGGGTCTACGCCCGGCACCTCGACTGATCGCCGCTCACTCCGCTGGCTCGGCGTCCTTGGTGCGGAGCTGAACGAGCCGGCCCTGCAGCGCCTTGGCGGTCTCGCTCGGCACCAGATCCGAGTGGCAGCTGCCCTTGCCGACCTCCGCGCTCATGCCCTTGCGGGTCTTGGTCGCGAGCTTGTGCAGTTCCTCGGGCCCGAGCACGCCGCGGGCCTCGAGCACCGCCCGCTGCTCGGGGCTGAGCGGGGCGCTCTTCACCACCGACGCGCGCTCGAAGCCCTCCGCCTTGCCGCTGGCGAACTCGGCGATCTCCTTGCTGATCCGCACGCTGCACCAGTCGTGGCCGCACATCGCGCAGAAGTCGGTGTCGACGTCGAGATCCTCGTCGTGCAGCGCCCGGGCGTAGGCCCCGTCGAAGGCGAGCTCGAAGTGCTTCTCCCAGTTCAGCGCGGCCCGCGCCCGGGTCAGGTCGTCGTCCCAGTCGCGGCTCTTGGGGATGCCGAGCGCGACGTCGGCGGCGTGTGCGGCGATCTTGTAGGCGATGCAGCCCTGCTTCACGTCGTCCTTCTTCGGCAGGCCGACGTGCTCCTTCGGGGTCACGTAGCAGAGCATGCTCGCGCCGTGGAAGGCGGCGGCGGTCGCGCCGATGCACGAGGTGATGTGGTCGTAGCCGGGGAAGACGTCGGTGACGAGCGGCCCGAGCACGTAGAACGGCGCGCCGTGACAGAGGCGCCGCTCGAGCTTCATGTTGAACTCGATCTGATCGAAGGGGACGTGGCCGGGTCCCTCGATCATCACCTGCACGCCGTGCCGCCACGCGCGCTCGGTGAGCTCGCCCAGGGTGGAGAGCTCGGCGAGCTGCGCCGCGTCGGTCGCATCCGCGAGGCCCCCGGGCCGCAGACCATCGCCGATGGAGAAGGTCACGTCGTGCTCGCGCAGCACCCCGCAGAGCTCGTCCCAGAGCGTGTACATCGGGTTCTCGCGGCCATGCACGAGCATCCACTTGGCCAGCAGCGAGCCGCCACGCGAGACGATCCCGATGAGGCGATCCTTCACGAGCGGCAGGTGCGCGCGGAGCACGCCGGCGTGGATGGTGAAGTAGTCGACGCCCTGCTCGGCCTGCCGCCGCACCTCGGCGAGGATCACCTCGGGCGTGAGGTCCTCGATCTTGCGGCCGACGATCATCGAGTAGATCGGCACGGTGCCGATCGGCACCGGCGAGGCCTGCACGATGGCCTGCCGGGTGCGGTCGAGATCGCCCCCGGTCGACAGGTCCATCACCGTGTCGGCGCCCCAGCGAACCGCCCAGCGCATCTTGTCGACCTCCTCGTCGAGCGTGGAGGCGACCGGCGAGGCGCCGAGGTTCGCGTTGATCTTCGTGCGCGTCGCGCGGCCGATCCCCATGGGGTCGAGGCCGAAGCGCAGGTGGTTGCGGTTCGCCGGCACGACGAGGCGGCCCGCCGCGACCTCGACGCGCACCTCTTCGGCGCTGAGGTGCCCCTCGCGCTCGGCGATGCGCCGCATCTCGGGGGTGACGATCCCGAGCCGCGCGTGCTCGAGCTGGGTGACCGGGACGAAGCCCTCGGGAGGCACCGCCCGCAGATCCTGCGGCGAGCTGCCGGTGCGGCCCCAGCCGGCCGGGAGGAAGTCCCAGGCGGTCTTTTCGCTCGGCGCGGGCATGCCCGGCGTGTCGGGCGAGCTGAACGCGTAGGGCCCGCCGACGTCGGCACGGCGGGCGAACGATCCCGGCGTCGTGCCGCGCTTCGAGCCTGGATCGAAGGCACCAACCAGCGGAAGCGAGAACTTCGGCTCCATCGAGACACTCCGTGTCGCGCTCGCGCTCCCTACGCCGGTCCGAACCGGTTCAAGTTCTCGGGTGCTTCTCAGCGCCGGTCGAGGATCCGACCGGAGCGCCCCGGGCGAGCCGCGCAGGACTAGCATGCTCGGAGGGTCTCGGGGATGGCCGCGGTTGCGAAGGAGCCAGATCGTCGGCGATACTGCCTGCGATGAGCGTCTCTCCCATCGATCGACCGAACGCCCGCGCGCTCTCCGCGCTGCTCCTCGCGCTGTCCTCGCTGTCGCTCGCGCCCGGGGCGAGCGCCCAGGACACGCCGCCGCTCGCGGACTTCTCGGTGCTGCGCTTCACGCCCGCGGTGGGCACGCAGAACTACTTCATGGTCGATGGCGGCCGGGTGCACGGGGAGCTGAGTCCCTCGGCGGGCCTGGTGCTCGACTACGGGCACAACCCGTTCCGGCTCTACCCAGCGACCTGTGACGCGATGGGGGCCAACTGCCAGATCGCGCCGGGCACCGAGCCCACCTCGCTCGTCGAGTACACCGCGGTCGCGCACGTGTGGGGGGCGCTCGCGCTCTTCGACCGGCTGCAGCTCGGGTTGAACGTCCCGCTGGCGTTGAGCAGCGGCAACTCGTTCACCTACGGCCCCATGCCGCGCGAGACGATCCCCGGCGGCTTCGGCTTCGCGCTCGCCGACCCGCGCTTCAGCGTGAAGGTGAACGCGCTCGACGATCGGAGCAGCGGGCTCCGGCTCGCGTTCAACGCGTTCGTGACGATCCCGACGGGCCAGTACATCGCGCCCGGCCGCTACCTCGGGGACGAGGAGCCGATGGTCGGCGGCTACGCCATCGTGGAGCTCGTCAACTCGGGCTTCCACCTCGCGGCGAACCTCGGCGGCTACTGGCGCGACGGCGACACGCTGTTCTCCACCGAGGCGACCGGCCAGTTCACCTACGCCGTCGCGATGGGCTACGAGATCACTCCGATCATCGACGTGTTCGGCGAGCTCGAGGGCGGCACGACCTTCCGGCAGGCGGTCGACGAGAACCCGATGGAGTGGCGCCTCGGAGCGCGCTTCCGCGCCGACGACGCGGTGTTCTCGCTCGGCGGCGGCAGCGGCATCATCGCCGGCGCGGGCGTCCCGCTCTTCCGCGTGGTCGCGGGCGTGGCGTGGGCGCCCCTCGTCACCGACGAGGACTCGGACGGGATCAACGACAACGAGGACAACTGCCCGAGCGAGGCCGAGGACGTCGACGACACCGACGACACCGACGGCTGCCCCGACCCGGACAACGACGGCGACGGCATCCTCGACTTCAGCGACAGCTGCCCTGACACCGCCGAGGATCTCGACGGCGAGGAGGACACCGACGGCTGCCCCGACCTCGACACCGACGGCGACGGCATCCGCGACGGCTACGACTCGTGCCCCGAAGAGGCCGAGGACATCGACGACGACCGCGACGACGACGGCTGCCCGGACAACGATCGGGACCGCGACAACATCGGCGACGACGTCGACGCCTGCCCGACCGAGCCCGAGGACACCGACGGCTTCGGCGACGAGGACGGCTGCCCGGAGGCGGACTTCGACCAGGACGGCGTCTCGGACGAGATGGACGAGTGCCCGGACCAGGCCGAAGACGTCGACGGCTTCGAGGACGAGAACGGCTGCCCCGAGGAGGGCGCGCCGCCGCCGGAGCCCGAGACCCGGCGGCGCCGCTGAGCGCCGAGACGATCCTCAGCCGGCAGCCAGCAGGTAGTACAGGCCCAGCCCGCTCGCGGCGAGCACCGCCGCGGCGAGCAGGAGCACGAGCAGTTCGGCGGTGAAGCGCCGCTCGGGCCAGCGCGGCGGGGACGGCGGCGGCGGGGGCGGTGGCGGCTCGTCGTGGGGCGCAGGCAGAGGCGCGGGCGGGAGCGAGCTCGGGCCCTCAACCTCGGCCGGCGCTCGGGCCCCGTCGGCCGGCACCGCCGGCATGGGGGCGGTCGGCTCGGCGAAGGGCAGGTCGGGCAGCGCCTCGCCCTCCTTGAGCGTTCCCTCGGCGGGATCCTCGAAGAGGAGCACGGTGGCACCCACGACCAGCTCGTCGCGGTCCCGGAGGCGCCTCTCGCTCACCTTCCGGCCGCCGACCTCGAGGCCGTTCTTGCTGCCGAGATCGCGGAGCGTGACGCCCTCGAGATCGACCACCAGCTCGGCGTGCTCGCGCGAGGCGTCGGCGTCGTCGAGCGCGAGATCGTTCGTCTCGGCACGACCGATCCGGAGGCGCGCCGGCGGAGGCGGAAGCGGCAGCTCGGCGCCCTTCTTCGGGCCGTTCATCACCACCAGGCGGGGCCGGCCGAGCGCCCCGGCCGAGCCCCGCTCGAGGATGCGGCGCGCGAGCGTGGCGGTGCGCTCGCGCGAGGTCGGCGCCGCGACCGGGACGTTCAGCTTCACCTCGATGCGGAAAGGCCCGAGCGTGAGCTCGTCGCCCTCGCGGAGCGCGCGCGGGCGCTCGGCGACGAGGGCCTGCCCGTTGATCCGGGTGCCGTTCGTCGAGCCGTGATCGACGAGCACGACACGCGCGCCCGACTCGACGCGGAGCGTGGCGTGGCGGATCGAGACGGCGCGGTCGGGCAGGCGCACGTCGGCGCCGGCGGCGCGACCGATCAGCACGCGCTCCTGCTCGAACTCGAAGGACCACTCGGTCCCCTCGCTCGCCTCGAGCGGCCTGACGATCAACCGGATGCCCATCGGACGGAGAGGGAAGCTCCACGAGGCGATCCGCGCCGTCAACGAAGGCGCCAAGCACTGCTCATCCGGAGAGGAGCCGCCGAAAATTGGCGCTCCGACCCCGACCTCTGCTTTTCGTCTACCCATGCACGCCATCACCTCCGAACGCCGCGCGACCGGTCTCGCCCGCATGCCCATCACCATGAGCGTCGAGCTCGGCCACGACGGTTGGGAGGAGACCTACGAGGCCGACGCGGTGAACCTCTCGAGCTCGGGCATCGGCGTGCGCGCGCCGATGCTGCCGGACGTGGGCCAGCGCCTGCGCTGCCGCTTCCGCGTGCCGGAGCTCGCGGCGCCGTGCGAGGCCGAGGGCGAGGTCGCGTGGGCCTCCGACGCGGGGGACGCGGGCGAGTTCGGCATCCGCTTCGACGCGCTCGATCCCGCGGTGGGCGAGGTGCTCGCGCGGTGGGTGGCGAGCGTCGAGGGCCTCGAGGACGCCGACCCGGACGCGCCGCGGCGGCCGCGGGTGAAGGTGCAGCTCGACGGCGTCGCCTCACCGATCGAGGCCGAGGTGTCGGTCGCCGAAGGTCGACGGGTGCGGGTCGAGCAGCCGCTGCCCTTCCTGCTCCTCGGCACGAAGGCGACGGTGAGCGGCGAGGACGCGGGGCTTCGCCGGGTGCTGCGCTCGGTGGAGCTGAAGATCGACGGTGCGGTGCCGCGCCTCGTGCTCGAGCTCGAGGACAGCCGCGCGGACGGCGCGGAAGGCACCGACGGAGAGGGGAGCGAGGGACCGAGCACGATGGTCGATCAGCCGGTCGAGGCCCTCCTCGGGCCCGCGCTGAGCCGGGCTTCGATCGAGCCGATCGCCGACGATCCCGAGACGCCGGTGGACGTGGCGATTCCCGAGCCGGCGCCGGCGCCGCGCGCCCGCCGACACGAGCGGGTCCGGCGCGAGGACGACGCGGCGCAGGTCGTCGGGGTCGAGCGGGACGCGCTCGCCGAGCTCGGCGTCACCGCGGCGCCCGAGGACGACGAGGAGGAGGCTTCGCTCGGTGCGCGGCTGCGCGAGGTGGGCGAGCGCGCCGGACCGACGCTGGGGCGGCTGGTCGCGGCGCTGAAGGCGGGCTGGGCCGCGCTGGTGGCGGGCACTGGGCCGAAGCTGCGGGCGCTCGGCGTCTGGATCGCCAGGCTCGCCCGGGCGCTGCAGAGCACGCTGGCCGCACGGTGGCCGGCGCTGCGGGAGCGGCTCGCCGCGCTGCGGCCCGGGAGCGCGCCCAAGCGCCGGGTGACGACGGCGCCGCCGGAACTCGAGGACCGCAAGACGGCCCGGGCGAAGCGGAGCGAGGCCGCCCCCGAGCTGACCCCGAGCCGCCCGAAGGTGCCGCTGCGGTTCGTGCTCGCGGGGGGCGCGGTGCTCGTGGCCACCGCGCTCGTCGTCGGAGCGTTCGGCGGCGAGAGCGAGGAGCCGGCG
>Ga0209985_10000744_pt1 | contig 34160 bp, 47 predicted proteins | sample NOAtaG_FD_187305 | JGI IMG/M metagenome (GOLD analysis project Ga0209985, IMG submission 187305) | Freshwater lake microbial communities from Lake Erie, under a cyanobacterial bloom - NOAA_Erie_Diel6S_1000h metaG (SPAdes) (version 2) | ecosystem: Environmental > Aquatic > Freshwater > Lake ...
GGATCTAAGTTTTGAGCCTAATAATATTGAGTTTGCTTCTTTTCTGACAACAGACGGCATAAAAGCCACGGATTTAATGCTAGGGCTTTTTGATTATGCTAGAGTACGTTTTTTCATGGTAAATTATCTTGATTTGCCGACAAGTTTTACTGAGTCACCGCCTAAATTTTTAGCTTTACCTGTGCGGATTTTGGGCAAGGTAAAATTTACTGATAATAATTTTACGGCAGAATTGATGGGTTTAACTCAATTTTTAGAAGGGCGGATCGGAGATGTGACCTCTAAGACTTGCCGGTATGAGTTTGGCGATGCGCGTTGTGGGGTTAATATTTCTACTTTTGAAACTAATATTGCAGTTACTACTAATCGAGATAATTTGAGTTTTTACACTAGCTGGGGAGGAGAAAACGATCGTTTTACAGGCTCTAAAGCCACTTGGCTATTAGGGGCTAATTCGGGGGTAGAATTTACCATTATTAGGCAGTTAGGCAATACCTTTTTTTTGGCTGCGCCATTGCCTGTAAATCCTAGTAATGGCGATACTTTTTTAGTAATTCCTAATTGTCAGAAAAGTTTTGATAATTGCCACGGATTTAATAACATTCTCAATTTTGGTGGGGAGAATAAATTACCTGGATTAGATGCAATGATTTCTGGAGAAAATCAAGATGGATAAAAATTTAATTATTGAAAAAGCAAGGGAGTTTATTGATACCCCTTACGAGCATCAGGGAAGGCTTAAAGGAATTGGTATTGATTGCTGTGGATTAATTATTTGCGTAGCCCATGAATTGGGTATATCTGATTACGATATTGGCCAATACGACCGATGGGCTGACGGAGTGGATTTAATAAAAGAATTTACCTCGGAATGTATTCCGATAAACGATTGGGAGCCAGGAGATATTTTAATTTTTACAATTGGCAAAATCCCCCGTCATTGTGGGATAGTTGGAGTGGCTGACAATAATCTAACTTTAATTCATGCTTATTCTACCATAGGCAGATGCGTAGAGCATAACTTGGATAAAGTTTGGTTAGACAGAATATTTCAAGGCTTTGCTTTGAAATCAAAAGATTTATACCAAACAAATGTGTTTTCGCAATCTTGACAGTAAAACTGTAAATTAAAAGCGTGAGTGTAAGTAAGTGCATAAAATCTAGTTCCGTAGCATTTAGGGCAATGTTTGCCGGTGGGTTTATCTGCCATGAGTTTTAGTGAAGAAAGATTAGACTTAGGATACGACTACGGCACGGTGGCGACGATTACCACCAAAACCTCTATTATTGAATCTAAAAACGGCACAGAACAAAGAACGACACAATGGTATCAGCCATTGCTTCAATTTAATATTGGAGAAAGATCAGAAATTAACGATCAGCTAGATCAACTTATTGCTTTCTATCAGGCGCGTAAAGGTGCTTATCAAGGCTTTCGATTTAAAGATTGGAGTGATTATCAATTTAGCACGATAATTACTCTAAATACTAATAAGCAAGCCCAGTTATTTAAAGCTTATTTTGTGGCAGGATTCACGGTCAAGCGGCCTTTGGTCAAAATTGTACCCGGATCGATTCTGGTTTCGGTGGGGAATTCCCCAGTGACGACGGGATGGACTGTAAATTTTAACACTGGCATAATTACCTTTGATCAAGTCCAGACAGAGCCAATCCAAGTATCAGGGGAATTTGATGTACCCGTGCGATTTGCTACTGATAAAATCAATTTGAGATTTGAAGCTTTTGAGGCTTGCGAGCCAGAATCAAACCTTAAGCTTTTTAGTTTAGAAAATTTAAGTTTAACCGAAATACGAATCAATCCACTGCTTGCTCTATCTCTTGATCAGATACCCCAATCTCTTGATCATGTAATTAATTTGGGATACGATTACGGCACAATTGGCGGCATTGAGTTTGCTACTAAAATCAATCAATCAGTATCGGGACAGGAGCAAAGAATCAGCGAATGGGCTACCAGTCGGGGAAGTTGGGAGGTGGGAGCGCGAACCCTGATCAAATCTGATTTAGACTATTTAATTAGTCTATTTCGGGTGTGCCGGGGAAAAGCCGTTGGTTTTAAATATTTTGATTGGGGAACTGAAAGCCAAATAAATGTTAGGTTTGGCGAAGATGCGATCGCTTTTAGATTTGATGCCATGGAAGCGGAAAAAGTAATTTTTAATCTTTCAGGTGTCCCTTTGTATAAATTATGATCAAGATAATTTAATTAGTGTATTCTGATGAATGATAAAAATCGGTATTATATTGGGCAAGGCAAAGTTTATGCTGGCGTGCGAAGCTGTGCCGGAATGGTCACGAATGGGCTTCGCTATTTAGGCAATTGTCCAGAACTGCGAATAATGCACAATATAGATTACATTACTCACAAGGAAAGCACGACAGGGCAAAGGAATAAAGATTTAGAGCTACCGCGAACAAAAGAAGTGATGGCTCAAATCACAATGGAATCGTGGGATTTAGATAATTTAGCTTTGCTTACCACCGGCATTGCTAGTGAGATTGTCGAAACAACAGTTACTAACGAAACCGTGCGATGCCCAAGCGTTAAAGGGTCGTGGGTTCCATTAGCAAATATTAATTTAACCAGTTTTACAAGTTTAGGAATCTTAGTTAAAAACACGGATTATACCGTAGATTTAAAAGCTGGCATGATCTACTTTACCCCCACTGGAGGGGCAACAATTAATACTGATTATGCGGCTTCTTATACTTTTGATGATACAGAAAAAATAATTCCTTTTAATCAATTATTGCAGAATGAATATTTTTTGCGGTTTGCGGGATTAAATACAGTAGAAAACAATACGCCGGTAGTAATCGACGCTTTTCGAGTTAGCTTTAGGGCGACTGAGGAACTTCAATTAATAACTCAAGAGGTAACACCAATGCAGGTGCAAGCCGCAATTTTATTTGATTTGGCGCAGACTGATAGTCCTTTTTATTTAATAAAAATTGCTCCTAGCTATGGTGAAGCCTCTGAGCCTGAGCCTGATCCCGATCCTTTTGTCCCTGATGCCGATCCTTTTGTCCCTGATGCCGATCCTTTTGTCCCTGATGGTATTTACTGTCAATTTAATGTAAGCGGTTTTCGCCCTGTGGATACAATAGATGGGGAGTTTATTTATTGCCTTTTTGATTTGGCTAATTCAGGATTTGATAGATCACTTGATTAGGAGGTTAATCCTTGCGTCCAGGCGCGCATTAACAGTCTTTCAGATCCAATTAAACCAACGCACATCCAGTCAATCTGATTAGAACCGTCGGGATCAGGTTGGGTATTTCGATAAATGTTTCCGACAGGAATATTAAGAGAAGTTTTTAAAACATTCGGCACATATCCTATAGCTTTATTGGGATCGACATTATCTCTCAAATAAAATTCTGTGCTGTTGGCTCCTGGGGTGACTATTTGACAATTTACAGGATAGTTGACAATTGAATTTGGGGACAAATCTGTGGGAACTTCAAACCCTTGCAGCACATTAGTATTTTCTATTGAAACCCTAAAAGCGTTATTTCCACTAAGATTAGAAAAAAGGCGTAAAGAATAAATACTTCGAGGAAAAGCATTTCCAAAGTAAAGAGGATTACTAAGCCAGCCGATGCTTAAAAAACGATAACTACTATTATCTAAATTTGCGCCTATTCTCCTTATTTGAAAAACATTTAAGCTTCTATTATTCAAAATAGCATAAGTCACTCTTTCGGCTAATGGATCAAAGAATGAAAAAGAGCTAGTACTATTATTAACTCTATTAACAACATCAAGATCGCTATTAGTATTTGCAGAGCATATAGTGTTCCCATTGTTTTGGAATCTGGCTTTGCTAGTAGATACTGGCAAAGATAAACTTTCAAAAGAAATTGGTAAGATCAAATTAATATTATCAGCACTTAAACGAATAGCGCAGGCTTGTCCAAAAAAGCCATTAATCCAGTCAGTAAACTGCTGAGTGGTAACTCCTGCGGAATTAGGAGCATAAACCAAATTCGGTGCTCTGCCTCCAAGGTAAGAGTTACCCGCGTTGTCATTGTTGATTAAAGGTAGATTCATGGTGTTCTGTTAAATCCTGAATTGGTAAGGTCAAAAGCGCAATAAACAAAAGTGCCGTTAACGGTATCGACTGGTCTAAAGGTTGATAATTGAGCGCTGGAAAAAGCGCAATAGATAAACGTGCCGTCGGGATTAAATAAATTCATTGTATCTGGCCAGTGCAACCATTTAGGCATAATCGTAAATTAAATTAAATTTAAGGTTAGTAGCATTATTCACAGATAATACTAGTAAACTTATTGTATTGCCTAAAACAACTAGATTGTTTCCCGCCGCCGCCCCTAACCGAGTAGAGCTAACAGCTAGATTGGCTAATCCCGAAACATTAACGCCATTAATCTGAATTGATACCGACGCTGTGCCTGAGCTAGTGCCAATAATTAAATTTTTAATCACATAAGGCCGTGAGACAAAATACTCAAGAGTGTATTCTTTTACAGTAGGCTGTTCGATTTCCCCAAAAATACGATCTTCTTTATTTAGGGTAACATCTACTCGATTGCTTCCAGGATTATCGGTAGCACTCACATTTGGCCCGATAAAGTTTAGGGTAGGCCGAGCCGCAATTATCACGCCCTCATCTTGAATTGTTGGGGGATTGATTGTAACATCGACTCGATTGCTTCCAGGATTATCGGTAGCACTCACATTTGTCCCGATAAAGTTTAGGGTAGGCCGAGCCGCAATTATCACGCCCTCATCTTGAATTGTTGGGGGATTGATTGTAACATCGACTCGATTGCTTCCAGGATTATCGGTAGCACTCACATTTGGCCCGATAAAGTTTAGGGTAGGTCGAGCGCCCACTAAATTGCCTTCATCTTGAATTGATAGCAGCGACGCATCGTTAACAATTGTAAAATCAACGGCACTAACCCCAATCCCTAACGGGGCTGTGACCCTGATTTTTCCCGTAGTGGTTCCCGTGGCTACTACGGCGGTGAGGGTGGTGTCGCTGTCCACGATAAAACTTTGAGCGGGGACATTATTAAAGCTGGCTGCCGTGGCTCCGGTGAATCCCAGTCCAGTGATTGTCACGGTGGTTCCGATCGCCCCTTGTCGGGGAGAGAAATCGTTAATCGCCACCTGAAAAGCTTTTCCCTGAAAAAGTAAAATTACTGGGGTGACATCGGACAGAGTCTGTCCGGGGGATACGGCTTTAAAGTAGAAGGTTTTTCCTATATCGCTTCTTTGAGCGGGGAGATTTAATTTGTACCCAGAGAGGAAATAAAAATTTTCGTTAGCAACGTGGGTCTGGGGAGTGCTACGAATGCCCCGGGTAAAGGGAGCGGTTAGCTGGTAGATTTTGTCAGTTCCCACGTTGCCCGTCAGGGTAGCGTTTTGGAAATCGACAATCTCAGAGCCAATAAGCGATCGATTTCTGCCTTCTAGAAATAGAGCCTCGGAAATCGAAGCGAGAGAAGCCTGGGAAGACACCCGCACATCTACCGACGTGCCATTAAAAATCGTTTGAGAAATTCCAAACAGCGATCGAGTGACAAAAGTATCAACAAAACTGTAGGTGACACCCAAATCTGTAGAAATGTACAAATTAGCATTTTTCCAATTAGCATCGCCGTCAGCAAAGGCATACAGTCCAGGGGTATCTGTGGGATAAGCCAAAGGGATATCGAGTACCCGCAAAATAGTGGGGGAAACGGTAGGGAGCGGGGTATTAGTGGGGGGTGGGGGTGTGGGGTCGGGAATTGGGGAAGGCTCAAAATCTGGCTCGTCAACTAAAGTCTGATCCCACCCGTAAACGGCTGAGTTGTAAGTCCAGGTTTTAGCCAGTACCAAGTAATTAGCCCCGATTTCTATCTGGGTAATTTGTACCTGCTTTTGTGTGCCGGCGATTTCTAGCTCTAAAATGTCCCCTGGTTCAAATTGGGCATACTTAGGGGGCAAAGATAAGGTTTGAGTTTTTGATCGCGTCCAAGCAATCCAGAGAAGCTTGTTAGCAATATTTTTGGCATCGGATTCGCTCAAAACTCCGGGATAATCGATCGTCACCCTGTTAATGTGAGTGGCTGTAGGGAAAGATACCGAGCGGGCGATGGCCTCTAAAAGATTATTGTTTTTGTCAAAATACTTGATTTCAATTTGAGTGGGAAGATCAGTCAGTTCGCGGGTTTCCTCTTGGTAAGAATTGGGGCGCTCGCCATCTTCCTCAAAAGCTCCTAATTCTGAGGCCGCTAAAAAAGTCCCAGTTGGTCTAAACTGTTTTTGAAATTTCAGAACTAAGCCGTTATCGACTAAATCAAAAAAGTAGATATTTTGCAGTTGGGTCAATTGTTCTGCGATCGTAGATTGGTTGTCTATTTGATAGCCGTCAATAGTTATGTTGTCCAGTTCGCTAGTGTCTAAGTCGGATTCTAATAAAAAGGGAGATTCTAAGCAAAGATCACTAATCACATCAGCAAGGGAAGGATCGCCATTGCGGACTAAGGCCGAGCATTGAGGATAAGCATTACCAAATTCAGCTAAGGGTAAACCCTCGCAGACTAAAATTGATCGATGCCGGTAAGGGATTGCTAAATTATTAAGCTTGACTTGTAGAAGTGAGTCAATCTGTTGATTATCGTCTCCGTGATAAATCCTGAAAGTACAGCCAGAACTTTCTAAAATTGGCTGTAATTGGCCGCTTTTCCAGACAAGCTTGCTATTAAATCGGATTTCATCAATCTGAGTGGTCTTTCCACACAAAAGATAGGCACAACTACCCCAGTAGGTATAAGTGCGCTCTGTGGTAACGGTTGTCGTTCCGCCGCCCCCTTTGCCACCCTGCTTTTGTCTGGTAACAGATTCCGAGACTCTTTCTTCTGGGGGAAAATCAGCGTAAAGAAGAATTCCCCCCACCCGACCCTGTCCCCAGACTTTTGAAATAGAATCGCCCTCGGAAGCTCTGGGCCGAGTAAAATTATCTTGCTTATTGCGCTCAACTTTATTGCGGATCACCCGGCTGGGAGCAAATAAAGCAGATAGAGCGCTTGCTCCCAAACTTACGGCTGCCCCGATCAAAACGTTGGTCATATAAAAAAAGCGGCGGAGGAAACCGCCTAATGAACCAGAAGTATTTTTACTTTATTTTCAAACTCAGGGCAAGCCGTCGATTAAGGATATCTATATTCTTAATTTCTTCAATTAAGGATATCTATATTCTTAATTTCTTCAATCCCTAATATTTCAATCCCTAATAGGGGGTAAATCGACAGCTAAACGACAAGAATTCTTGCATCCGTAACGAAAGAATCAGGGTTACAGGCTTTGGCTTGACAAGAATTTTGGTCAGTGGGGAATTCCCCATTGAGACTATCTGGGTAAATACCACTGCAAATTACTGTTTATTGAGGCTCCTTGCACAAATAAAATTAAAATACCTAAAACTTGAATAAAAATGGCTATTAAAGCAAAAATCCGAATAAAGATTGAATTATTGCGGTAAATCATCTCGATACACCGCGCTACCGCATAAAATCCAATCATTGCACCAATAATGGGAATCATTTAAAAATCTATCTCTAATTTTTCAGTAGCAATTGCAAACAATTCTTCGACTGTATAAGGAAAAAATCCAGAGGCGGCAAGAATAGCTAGGGTATCCCACTTAGGCTCGGTGTTGCCTCGTTCTAAATCGCTTATTGCCGCTTTACTTACGGATCGCCCTGTTGTTTTTTCAATTTCAATCACAAATTTATCCATAGATAAGGCTAACCCGTCTCTGTAAAATTTAAGAACTTTTCCCAGTTTTTCACGCCCTTTTTTTGTGATCACAGGAACTTTGGTTAACATAGACCTTCTCCAATTTAACTCGCTTGAACATTATCGGATTCTTGAAGATACAACATCCAATTTTTCCCATTTCTCTAGCCAAGCAAGGGGATAGGGAAATTTAGTCGTATCTTTGATCGGGATGGAGAGATTAATTTTTGTCCCATCTGCTTTTGTTGTTTGGATTGTGCGGCTTGCTGTAGCCTCTATATAGGTAAATTCCCAAGTTAGTCCGCGAAAATTGAAAGAATGGGAATGATACCAGCTATTTTTATTCATTTTTTCCCTCCTTTTCGCAATTTATTTGCGAAATCTGGGGCTATTTTTTTTAGGGATGCTTCTAAATCTTCTCTGGTGTAGCTTGTAAAGCTTTCTCCTGATTTAGCCCTTTGCCATTCAATTAATTCCCCTGGCCTCGATCGCATTCTGATCAAAGGTTCGCCATGGCGATCAAGTGGCAGCAATTCTGGGGGAATATCCTCTGTGATTTCTCCTCTGGCGTATTGATACCATTCCAGAAATTCCTTTGGTAGTTCCTTATTACTTGAATTCCCATTTATTTGAGCGATTTGATAGAGAAATACTGCGTATTTACTCTTTATCGTTCCCGCAGTTTCTTTTATGTGGTTTATCGCTCTAATGGCTTGGCCTTCTCCATATTTCTCGATCGCTTCTTCGATCTTTTTATTGATTGGAATATCTAGTTCGGTAAGGTGATCGATTATTTCTTGAGAGATTTTGCTAGGTGTTAATTTATCTTCCGAGAAAATTTCATCACCAGCCCCATCCATTGCGGTCTGGAAGGTCTTAATAGTCTTAATAGTCTTAGAGGTTTGCGAATCCTTATCTTGCAAGGCTTCTGGCTTGCCTTGGCGATCCTGCTGTCGCTCTGGCGATCCTAGGATCGCCAAGGCGATCCTAGGATCGCCTTGGCGATCCTCCTGTCGCTTGGCGATCCTAGGATCGTCAAGCTCTTCTGTATTTTTTCGGTATCTAAAGCTTTTGATTTCAAGCTCGATCAAGCTCAAAGATTCCAGTTTTTTAAGGGTTCGCTGAACCGTGCGCCGCGTCACCCCTAGGTTTTCGGCTATTACCGAGGTATCCAATTCTTGAAAGCGATCGCCAAAGGGATTAGCGGCCATCAGATAGAGATAAATTACGATCTCTGTTTCTGTCAGTTTCCCCGATAGGCTTATTAGCTCGGTTGTTGTAATTGGGTAGAATTTCTGCGTTATCATTGGTATAGAAAATATGGGATTTAGCCCTAGCCTTGTTTGCTGGGGTTATTTTGCTTTTTTGGCCTTTTTTTCGCTTTTTTAAGATGGTTTTGGCGGTGGATCCTTATTTTGTGTCATAATGTTTGCATCCTTGATAATTTAATTAATCTGTCGCATTAATTATATCATTTTGTTATTGCTAGGGGTTAATTAATGGTTGTTTGTGGTGATAATATTGCTGGTGAGATCGAGTTGGATCCTTTTATTCGAGCTTTCGTAAAAATTATTAAAGCTCGGGGAATCCAGGGCAAAGAAGTAGCTGAGTGGACTGGCCGCACCCCGGGGAATATTTCGCGAATTCGCAATGGTGAGGATTCCCCCCGGCTGCGGGATTTTATGCTGATTTTGATGGCGATCGAGAAGAGATGCCCGGGATTTTTTGATGATTTTTGTCGGCAGCTTTCGGGACAATCCCGCCGGCTGACTATATCTCCTGAAGAGTTCGTTAATTCTTTGGATTCCTCCGAATTTGCAGCACTAATGATCGCTAAATGAATTTGAGCATGAATAGGCAAGGCTTTGATGATTTGAAAAGCTCTGGAAGCTAAAACATCGCTATGTCCCCGACGGTAGCGAGATAGCTCATGTTAATTCATTCCAGCTTTTTCCGCAATTTCAGCCGCTTTTAGCTTAAATTCTTTGAGGGTTATATCTAAGGCAACACGAGCATCCATTTTTTTCGTTAAACGCTATCTGCTGCTAACATAACAAAGCATTTTCTATTTAGACAATATCTACTTAGGTATATTTTTAGGGTAAGCTAAAAATGTTACCTGTTTAGATAAGTATGGATTTTAACGATTTTTCAAGGCTTTCGCTGTATGAACTTGGCAAACGAACAAACACTACAGCGACTATGTGGTGGCGGTACTTCCACGGAAAAAGCTCTATTTCCGAAAGAACTCTTAACAAAGCTTCACAAGCTCTACAAACTAGCAGTGAAGAGCTTTTGACTTTTGTGCAGCTGCGTAGAAAACAAACTTCTGGGAAAAAAATTATTTAAATGCTTGCCTACTTAGATAAGCTAGTGTATTATTCTAGAAAATACCTAAGTAGGTAAGGTAAGCTTATGACACCAGAGCAGACTAAGCAGTATCAAGCCTTCCGGAGTGCCGACACTCCGGGGATGGAGCGAGTGAAAGCGATGGATTCCTTGCAAAAACAAGGATTTATCTTAGAGCTTCCCGAAGTAGTGGAAGCCATAAACGCCGCAATTATGGAGAGAAAAGCTAATGAGCAGTGCAACTGATGTAATTCCAGTGAGCGAGAAAACTAAAAATCGGGCAGCTAAGTGGATCGCCAGCGTAAAAGCTGAAATGCTTAAGCGCAATTGTGCCAAAACTCAGAAATCTTTATACGGTATCCCTGTTGGGTCTTTTGAATTAGTACAGGTTGCCCAATTGAGAGATGGCGACACGGTTAAACTTCGATTATCCAATCGCTCCAGTAGTGTAAATAGCCGGCTATGGACGCTGGTGGCAATTAGTCCGCAGGGGATACAAGCAGATCTATTTTTGCGATGCCCAAAGTCCAGGGAATCGCCAACTGTTACCCTGCGGCTAGATCATCAAATTTTCAGGGGGGTCAGAAAATGATGGAGATTTTTTACCTGCGGATATTTTTGGCTAAATTAAGTCTTCATTATTTGCTTCAGGCTAAAACCATTCGCTTTTTGCGAAAAGGGTGCTCTAAAAGGAGAAAAAAATGAAGAAAGCTAATTACTGTAAGCCAATAACCCGCGCTGATACTGCTTTTCGCAGTGATATGCTTGCTTGGTTTTCCCAGTTAAGACCAAAAATTTGCAAGCCTTACATAGGGCGGTCTTATCAAGTGATTATTCGGGGTAAATCAAAGCTAGTTTATCCGTTTGAGCCTTGCCCTGATTGGTTTATGAATGCCTTAGCTTGCGAGGCTGGATTCAAGAGCCATGATAAAAGCTTGATTCAAAATCGGCTTTTAACTATTTATTTGTCGAAAATTGCCAAAGGAAAATAAACATGGTCGCCGCTTACCGTACTAAAAATATCTCCACTCAACCTATACAGTCTGGTGTTTTTCTGAATCCTGGTATAACTCTTGATCCTTTTGAGCCGCTCTATTTATCTGGTGAGCCAGAGTATTCCCCAGAATCTAGTCGGTTATACCAGTGGTTCCAAGAATTGGATCAAGTTGGCGGCAAGAAAGATTTTGAGGATAAATTAGACCAGCTTGTCTTCGAGATTGAGGGGACTATTTTTGGTTGGTATAAGGCGGCTTTATCTTTTTGGAAGATTAAGCTAACTAAGGCATGGGAGGCCAGCGGACGGGTTTTGGGGGAACCAGTTGATTCTTTTAGAGAATTTTGCGAAAAACACCTCGGTAAAACCGTTAGCTCGGTAAATTCTTGGATTCGCGCCGCTCGCTCAGTTTCCTTGCTGATTGCGGCGGGGTTTTCTCGATTGCCTAAAGCCGTAAGCATCGCCCTAGAACTGAGTAAATTTTCTGATGATATTGCGATCGATTTGTGGCGCGATCTAATCGAAAAATACCCAGATCATGAGATTTCTTTGCAAAAGATGAAAGAACACTTAGCCGATCCCAGTCAGCCCAAGTACAAACAGTACCGGCTACCTATTGACGCTGTAGAGATTTTGGTAGAGGCAGCTGCCGAAGCCAATATGTCCCCCACCAATTACTTGACTCAACTTGTAAAAGGAATTAAGCAAGATGATTTCCTCAATAAAATTTCTCAAGAATCTAAAGAATTTAGCCAAGGCGAAAGGGTGGAGGATACGGACTCATCACCGCAAGGGCAGCCACCTGATAATTTTGCTGATCCGCCCCCAGTCCATGACAATTTGCACCACGATGATCCCGATACGATCGCAGGATATGACGACGGGGACTTATCGAAAAGCCCTTCGGGACTTAAGGCTCAAAGAAGTAAGCCAAGTCCGATAGGCTTTGATTTGAGAAGCGACGCTGGTAGCCGTGAAGAGATAGCGGCAAATCGATTAAAAGCAAAGCTTGCTGAGTATCGATCTAACCCGATAAAGCAAAAGCCAGCCGCCCCACCTTTTGAGTGTCACCAGTGCAAGACAAAAGAGAAATTGATCGCTTGCTTTAATCTTGCCAATTTTAGCAAAGTAGCCGATCGCTACTTTTGCGAGAAGCACATAGAGGAATCAGGGTACTGTTACTGCGGCCGCTGGCACAGCGAATGCAATTGTCAGGATTTAATTTTGGAATTTTAGGAGGGAATTTATGAGTTTTGCCGTGGGAAATCGAGTTACTTGGCTGGATCCCGAAAGCCAAGAAGAAAAAAAAGGGGTAGTCAAGCAAGTCTTTAAAAATAGCTGCAAGTTAACCCTAAGTCCTTCTTTAGAAGTAGTTAAAGCCAATTTTGAGGATATGTCCTTAGTTTCTTTAGATAGCCACCCCGATCCTTCGGTCACGCTCAGGGTCAAAGAAGAAAATGCAGTTATTTATTTAAGCTTGTCTGAGATTCGCATCGATGGGGGGACTCAGCAGCGGGTCGCTTCAAGTCAACAGCATATTTTCTCGCTGGTGGACGCGCTGACCGAGGATGCCGAACTCGATCCGATCGCCGTTATGTTTGACGGGTGCGATCATTGGCTGGTAGATGGTTTCCATCGTTACTTTGCCTATAAATCTGATGGTCGGGAGATAATTCCCGCAATTGTCTCTCCCGGCACCCAAAGAGAAGCTATCTTTGCCTCGATCGCCGCTAATTCCGAGCATCGGGCATTGCCCCGCACAAGGGCTGATAAAAGAAAAGCGGTAGAAATTCTACTGCTTGATCCTGAATGGAGCCAATGGAGCGATCGAGAGATCGGCAAGCAGGCAAAAGTCGATCATAAAACGGTGGCGGCGATTCGTAAATGTCTTAATGATCCCTCCGTGGGGAATTCCCCACCGACAAACTCTAAAAAGTTTGTCAGCAGACATGGCACTGTAGGATTAATGCCAGTGCGTAGCTCTGAGCCTGAGCCAGAAAATCTTCCTCAATTGCCTAATGTAGGCGATCAAGTAATTGAAAAAAACGATTTGATGGAACTTAAAAAGTTAATCTTGTCAAATCGCAATAAATATTCAAAACTGTCTGAAATACCTACTTTCTCCAAATTGATTGGAAAAGTAACAAAAATAACGCCGTCAGAAAAAGGTTATTTTATTTCTGTGCTTTGGCAAACTGGCGAATCTACTACTTTGCCTATTAGTGAATTAGAATTAATCGATTTTTCTCATTTATATCCAGGCGATCAAATTGAATTAGCTGGCGTACAAGGTGAAATTATTTCAGTTAGTGACAATATAGCGGTTGCTGATTTTGATTCAGGGGAAATGATTGAAATTCCGTGTCTAAATTTAAAAAAATTAAATGTAGGCGATCAAGTTGTTTCTTCCTATTCCCCAAATTTGAAAGGCGAAATAGTTGACATTGAATTTGATACTGGATTGGCACAGGTCAAATGGGAAAGCACTGGCACTACCGGAGTAAGTCGTCTTGACGATTTGAAAAAGCCTGAGCCTGAAAAACCCAAAAAAGTATTTGATTTAGATCAGCATCTTCAAGATGCGATCGTTGCTTTTGTGTCAAACCTTGACGTTATGACTCCTCAACAGATCAGGGATGTTTTTGTCAATTCGTTGGAACGGTTGTCAGAAGAGCAAACTAAAGAAATCTTTCAAGCTTGTGTTGCACGGCTTGGAGAGTTTAAGCAAAAAGTAGCTGTAGCTTAGGAGAAAAAAATGGTAGCCCAAGTCACTCAATTGAATTCCCCCAAAACCTTCAATATGATCCCTCAATCAATCAAGCTTGATCGTGATGAAATCAGGCTATTAAAAGCCGTTAAACTAATCTCCCTAGAATTATATGTCCGATGGGCATTAATCCTTACCTACGGACAAAATACAGTTACCTTGTCTGAGAAACAAATGACTTATTTTTGCGAAGAGTGGAGTTTTCGTCTGGGCGATTTATTTGAGGGGTCTAAGGGTGAATTTTCCCTTACTCCAGAGGATGTTATGCTGGCAATTGCTAAACTATCCAAAAAAGAAAAAAGTGGCGTTACCTGCGCCATCCAACTCGAATTAAATTTAGGAGGCTCATGGACCGATTAATTCCAGAAAGCCAATTAAGAGAGGCAATTCGAGAAATTTTAGCGGAAATGTTAGGGGTTAATGGCGTTTCGGAGCGCCAGTTTTATCCCACTTCTCAAGCCACAAAAAAGCTTGGGTACGATCATCCCGATCAACTGTTGGGAGCTATTTCCTCTGGATTATTTAGAATCGGAAAAGAAGTTCAAGATCGCCGCAAACCTAACGCCCAAAAAGCTCGGTATTACTTTGATTTAAAAAAGTGCCGGGAGCGATTAGCCGAATTGCCAGAAAAAAAGAAATAAGCTAAAATGTTTTCATAATATGTTTTGATGATCCCCGGCCGCGTTGCAATCGCTCCGGGGTTGTTTTTTAGGTTTACTCGATCGCTGCATTTATTTCTTTGCGGATCACCTCCCGTAAGTAGGCAGAGATGCTCTGACCCTTTGATGCAAGTATTTTCCGGAACCGATCGGACTCCGATTCGCCGATTTTTGTCGAAAGGACTATAGAGCGGCGATCAATTTCTGGGATAAACGCTGTGACAAGGAAAGGCTGGGGCATAATTTTTCTTTGTTGCGGGCTGCTTAAAAGCTTACTCTCGAACTCAAACAAACAAAAAGGTCAACGCTAGTCGGTGGGGAATTCCCCACCGAGAGATTCTAAGGTACTGGGTAAACGATCACCAATGCGGGTAAGGCAAGCGCAAAATTTTTCTAGGTGAAATCAAAATTTAGAGTTTGCCAACACTGAGAGCATTTCTTTTTGATCGCTGGTTAAAGGTTAAATTTTTTTTGGGCGCTGAAAAATAATGTAGTAGCGATCGCTTGCTTGTCTTCGTTGATTGCGACTAGGCTGTCAGCTTGTTGTAAGCAGAAGCCGTAAAGCTTTGCCATTTCTTGAATGTAAGAGGCAATCTGCTTTTTTTCGCTAAGGGATAAGGGCAAGTTAGCAGTAGATGAAGGGGAAGGCTCAGGAGACGCGGGCGATTCCTCTTCTACTAAAGTAAGTTTGCCCTTTTCGTCGATCGCAATCGATACCCGATCGTCTTTGCCGAGTTTCTGTACATAGCGATCGTTGGGCGGTCGCCATATTGCAATCGTCTCGTTGGTATCGGTTCGGACTGCATCAATTACTGTGCGCTGGCCAAATTTGGTCGTGACTTCCCTGGGGTTGGAAGAAATGATAGCGGTTGTTAGTTTCATAAAGGTTTTGGTGGCAAAGCTTTATTTAAGATTTTGAGAGCATCAGTTTTTCCATCGGCAAGCCACAGGCGAACGATCTCTCGGACTATTTCGGTGGGGGTTGCGTCAATTTCTTGAGACATTTTTTCTAAAATCGATTGGTCGCTCTCAAAAAGTTTTACTCCAATCGTTTTTTGGCTCAAAGGTTCGCTGTAGCGAGATATCCAGTTCCCTCCTGCGTCTCGACAGATTAAATCCCTAGTTCTTCTGGTCATGTTTTTATTTTGCGGTTTATGTCCATCCTAGCACGGCAAAAAGGCTGAAATCTAGGCTAGGTAAAAATTTTGATGTTTTTGAAAAATATTTTTAGAAATTTTTTCAAAACCCCTTGACATATCCACACTAGCACGGTAATCTAGAGATATAGAGGTAAAGAGAACACCACAGTAAGCCCTATTAGGGATACCCCGAAGCTTAAGTAGGGGGGAGAAAATCAGCATCATGGTAAGCATAGAATTCGTACACGGACAAGAATCTCATACAAGCACTTGGCGCAAATTTTACGTTAAGGGACTAGAAAAATGGAAGGTATCGGAGGATTTCGATGAGGAAAGAAATGATAAGCATTATTGCTACAATGGATATTGCTGTATCGCTATTCCAGAAGGAATTCTTTTTACGATATTTTCTCAAGCCGGCGATAAGCGAGGTACAGATCATTTTGAATTTTATATATGTGAATGCACTGATGATTCAGTACAAACAACAATCGAATTGTCCCCGTGCTTTTGCCGTGGTAATTTTCGGGTAATTGCACAAGCCCTTACTAAAACCAAAGCTCCTCGATTAATGGATTGGTGGATCAATTCTCGTGATAAATCCTTGATTTTTGCGGAGCATTGTGCATCGCACATCGATAAAAGAGGATTGAAGCAAATTCCCCCAATAAATAAATAATGATCAGTTGCCAATTATCAGTTATCAGTGTTACAATGAATCTTAACCCTTATCAGGGATTGAAACATAGTCGATATGGCTGTGACATAGAACCAATTCCCGTTACAATGAATCTTAACCCTTATCAGGGATTGAAACTCGTAACACAATTATTCGTAAAACTACCGCACAGATACCAGTCTCTAATAAGGAGATACAGCGATTCTAACCCCTATCAGGGATTGAAAACATCCGTATTAACGTAAAATTGCTTTATTGGCATAATTAATTTAATTTCCATTAGGGATTGAAACCGATAATAGACTTAGACGGCATGACTTTCAAATTTATTACGGGTTCCAATTAATTTTAAGCCCTATTAGGGATACCCCGAAGCTTAAGTAGGGGAAATTTTCAAAATGAATCAATTCAGTTTGATTGTCCCTAAAATTTCCGATCAATGGGAATATATTAAAATCACCGACACGGGACGGCATTTGTACCATCACCAGCAATCGGAATATCTCAGAATAAATTCTGAGCTAAAAAATCCTTTTGGCGAGAAATGTATGCTATATCCTTCAATTGATCGGAGAAAGCCAAGCAGATTCGCCTATGGGATTACTCTTCGATTGGGAATTATTGATCCAAAGATTGAATATATTCCGGGTAATCTGGAAATAACTACAGAAATTGGAAAAATAGGAATAGTTTCTTATCGATCCTATTTTTCGGCTGTGATTCCCATTTCCCAGACAATTGCTACTAAGTGGCTGATAGTATCAATTGTTCCAGTTGCCTAATTAAGTTTAAAGTTGCTAAGAAAAATTAATCTTTTTTAGCAACTTTTGTTTTTTATGCCCATCCTAGCACGGCAAAAAGGCTGAAGTCTAGGCTGGGTAAAAATTTTGATGTTTTTGAAAAATATTTTTAGAAATTTTCTCAAAACCCCTTGACATATCCAAACTAGCACGGTATTATAAAGGCATGGGGCAAAAAGAGCACCACAGAGCGCCCCGCAAAGCAAAACCTAGAAAACTAAAGAGGATTAAAGATATGTTATTTGCTTCCAAAATCAATCAAGTCTCGACAACGATCGCTAACATTTCTCAAGAGATTGAGGATTTACAGAAAAAAATTGAATGGCTACGGGGTGAAAAGCTTGAGTTAGAACAGTACCAGCAGCAGTTAGGAAGTGCCGAAAACGCATCAGAAAGTGCGATCGAGCAGATTAAGACTGCTTTAATGATGATTACTGCGATTAGTCCGACAGAAGTGCAAACATTTAAGGGTGCGATCGATTCTCTGTTTGATTGTGAGCGTCCGCAGTTAGCGGCTTGCAGTGAGCCTGTCGAATCTGATCCAGACCCAGAACCAGAGCCAGAACCGCCCAGTATTGAAGCTAAAGCAGTAGTTGAATTGGAATCTTTTACTGGGGAATTCCCCAGTGAGACTAAGGACGCAGACCCACTTGCCCCAATCGAAATTGAGCAAAATGATCCTTCCACAATTCGTGACGCTAGTACGGCACTATTTCACTTGAAAATTAATCAGCTTCGCACCCTGTGCAAACAACGCGGACTAAGCGCATCTGGAAATTCTGGCGATTTGCGGCGGCGCATATTTGCCGACAATATTACACCAGAGGAGGTGGAAGATTTCCGTTCGAGTGTAGCCTAAAAGTAATCAAGCAGGTAGTTAAAACTACCTGCTTTTAAAACAAGCAAAAACAATGAGAAGTAATTGGATTCCTGTTTTTTTAATTAGTTTAGCAGTGATTACTCATTATCTAGACTTAAGGCTAGGAATAGCGCGAGAAAACAGTATATCGCTTGGATTGCTGACATCTGGGACGACTTTGCTAAATCTAAATTTTAGAGGTTTAAATGACAATCGTTAAGGCGAAATTTGACACTTTTCTTAAAAAGACTCCAAACCAAGCTTCTAGTTTAAAAGCTGAAGATTTAATTTTTGCGGAGAAAGATCGCACTTATCCCGTCGATCAGGTCTTGAGTCAGTCGGGATTACATATTCAGGTTAAACTTGGCTACGGCGCGGGTATTTGGTGGCTTTTTAAGCCGCACTGGGATTTGTCTGCTTTGCCTAATACTTCGGTGGTGACGGCGGTTTTTCGGCTTTCTCTTTCTGTGAATCGATCTTCTAAGTTGATTGAAGGCCATTTGAATTTTTATCGGGGTGGCAATGTAGAGATAGGTGTGGAGGCGACCAGTGGCGCAATCGGGTATCAGTATCGGGGAGCGGAAAAAATTAGAGGCAAAGGGCCAATACCAGAAGGTCGTCTGTGGAAGATTAATACTGGGGGTTATTGGCTTGATACGAGGGGAGTTGAAGGAATGTTTTATCACATTACCCCTGACCCCTACAAAGGTGATGGATTTGTAAGGGCGGAAATTGGCTTGCATCGAGATGCTAATGCCCCGGGTAGTGCTGGATGTATTGTGGTTACAAATAGCCAAATGTTTAATAACACTATCGTGCCTTATCTTGCGGCTTTACGTCGGGAGCAAAAATCGATCAATTTAGCGGTCGAGTATAAATAGCAAAAGCTCCGAACATTACAAAGGTAAGGGAATTTTAAAAATCCCCTTTTTTGCTTGTATAAGTAAACTAAAGCTCTTAAACTAAAGATAGTTTACCCTTTTTCTTGCCATGCCTAGCATCCGTGACAAGATCGACTATTTAACCGCCATTGCCGAGCAACGTCCCCTAACTCGCTCTGATTTTTCTGCTTCCAGTGAGATTCTTTACGGTAAAAGCCTTTCTGCCCCAAGCCACGCCAAAAGATCAGAGCTTGCTATAAGAGCCTCTGATCTACGCTCAAAATCAACCCCACCGCCCCGATTTAGTCCTGGGGAGGTTGAGGTGATTAGGGAGTTGTATCAAAGCGGCGGGGTTGATTATGAGGATTTGAGAAATTGGTTAGGCGTAGCTAAAAGCACGATCTGTCACGTCATCGCAAGGAAAGGGGCTTACCGGCGCAATTTTGCCACGGACTATTAATGCCTACTTCTTTTGAGATTGCCAAACAGACAGGGATTCCAGATCGCACGATTCGGTATTGGCAAGCGCAGGGAATTGTGCCTAAGTCAGGAGAAATGCTCGAAATTCTGACTGCAATAATTGCTCACTATCAAAAAGAGAATAGTTCTAACAAGGAAAAAAAGGGCGCTCTCTACGAGGAGGAAGTGCGTTTAACTAGGGCGCGGGCTGATAAGGTAGAGTTAGAAGTCGCTGAAAAAGAAGGCACCTTAATTAAAGTGTCGGAAGTGGTAAAAGTTTGGTCTGATTATATTCTTGCTTGCCGAGCTAAGTTGCTGTCAGTACCGACAAAATTGGCTTATGAATTAGCCGGAGAAAGCGATCCTTTGGCTATAGAAAGTATATTAAGAGAGGTAATTGACGAAAGTTTAGGGGAATTAGCGAGGCCGGAATTTGAAGGAAGCTCAACAGTTACTAATGCAGGTGGCGACGTCGTTTCAGCCACCGCCGAGGTTGACGCTGAGTGAGTGGGCTGATACTTACCGGCGATTATCCCCGGAAAGTAGTGCCGAACCAGGACAGTGGCGGACGGCACGAACTCCCTATCTTAAAGAGATTATGGATAGCATTGGCACTTGTGAGCGGGTGGTATTTATTAAGTCGTCTCAGGTGGGCGGGACGGAATTAATTAATAATTTGGTGGGGTATTACATCCATCAGGATCCGGCTCCGATTCTCAGCATTAATCCTACTTTGGAGATGGCCGAAACGTGGTCAAAAGATCGGCTGATGCCCATGTTGCGAGATTCGCCGTCCCTGGTGGGAAAGATTGATACTCGATCGCGGAAATCAGGAAATACAATTCTGACTAAAAAGTTTCCAGGGGGACACATAACTATGGCGGGAGCTAATTCCCCCTCTAGTTTGGCCTCCCGTCCTGTGCGGGTGGTGGTTTGTGATGAAGTAGACCGTTATCCTTTTAGTGCGGGATTTGAGGGTGATCCGGTGGAGTTGGCGGTTAAACGGACGACGACTTTCTGGAATCGGCGTGTGGTATTGGTTTCCACGCCGACGATTCGAGGGGCATCTCGGATCGAGAGCGAGTACGAGCGATCGGATAAGCGTCGCTATTTTATCCCCTGTCCTCACTGTGGACAAGAACAGCATTTAGTTTGGGGACAAGTGAAATGGGAACCAGGAGACCCAGAAGGCGCTTGGTATGAATGTATTGATTGCGGCAAGAAAATTGAGCATCGTCACAAGCAGGCTTTCTTAAGGTCTGGTCGCTGGGTTGCGACGCAATCTGGCTCAAAAGTGGCTGGATTTCACATCAATGAGCTTTATTCTCCTTGGAAATCTTTCGGGGATGTGGCCAAGGATTTTCTTAAGGCTAAAGATGATCTGCAATTGCTTAAGGTGTGGGTCAATACTTCTCTGGGTGAATCTTTTGATGAGGCCGGGGGCGAGGGGATTGAGTGGCAGCATTTAAGCAATCGGGCCGAACCTTATCAACCTTTGACGGTTCCACACGGGGGACTATTGGTCACGGCGGGGGTTGACGTCCAGGGAGACCGGCTATCGGTGGGGGTTTATGCTTGGGGTCCAGGTGAGGAAAGTTGGTTAATTTATTCGATCGAGCTTTACGGCGATCCGACCGAGGCAAAGGTTTGGGAGGATTTAGATGTTTTGCTTTTATCAAAGTTTACTCATGCAGGCGGGTCTGAGTTGGCAATTACGGCAGCGGCGATCGATTCTGGGTTTAAGCCAAATGAGGTTTATAATTTTGTCCGTCGTCGGGCTGGGCGTAATCTTTATGCGGTTAAGGGGATGTCTACGGCCGGGAAGCCAGTGATTAGTAAGCCGACTTATCAGGAAGTCACTTATAAGGGTCAGGTGCTTAAAAAAGGTGTCCGGTTGTGGCCGGTGGGGTCTGATACTGTCAAAGCGATTATTTACAGTCGCTTGCAGTTGAAAAATTACGGGCCGGGCTATATCCATTTTCCCATTGGCTTAGATTCAGAATACTACGAGCAGTTATGCGCTGAAAAGCTACAAACTAAGTACGTCAAGGGTTTTCCGCGTCAAGAGTGGGTAAAAATTCGCTCTCGTAATGAGGCGCTTGATTGCTTGGTTTACGCCTACGCGGCCGCTACTGCTTTGGGGATTGCGCGGATCGATTGGAATAAATTAAAGGAGTCTTTGAACCCGCAAATTGAGGAAAAATTAGAGGAAGTTGTGGACGTGCCAAAGATTCGAGAGCAAAATAAATTTCAGTACCCGAGATCCAAAAAGGGCAATTTTGCCAGTAGTTGGTAAGTATGTTGATTGTTTCTAAGTCTATTACTATTGGCGATCGCTTGATTTGGCGGCACCGCGACCTGCGGGGACTTGACCCCGAAACAGGAAATTTTGTGACTTTTGACCCGGCAATTTATCAGTTAAGCTGGTCGTTTCGCGCCGTAGGGTCGATTAATGGCGATTCCAGTTTGGATGTAATTGCCACTAACGATAATGGCGAATTTTTGACGATTGTTGATAGCACTAACTTATTAGGCGCGGGAACTTACTATTATCAGGCTTATATTACTAAAAATCTTTTGAGAAGAACTATTCAGTCGGGGGCTGTGGAAGCGGTAATAAATTATGCCGCTTCTCCCGATTTTGACGGCCGCAATCAATTGGAAAAGGATTTGGAGATTATTAACCAGGCAATTCGAGCGGTAGTGTCGGGGGGAATGCAATCTTACTCGATCCAGGGGCGTTCCTTGTCTAAATTATCTTTGTCTGAGTTGATGTCTTTGCGAGATAGTTATCGGGCTGAATTACAAAGAAAACAAGCAGCAGAAGCGATTTTACGGGGGGAAGCTAATCCCATGCGGGCTTTTGTACGGTTTGGAAAATAATAAAAAACCCCCTAAGGAGGGAGCTTTTTAGAAGACCTCATAGACTAATCTGTAAGCCTTTTAGCCGCAACGCTATAGATATTCTAATTATAGCAGTTAAAAAAGTTAGTTGCGAGAGGTAGGAAAGATGATATTTAAGCATTAGGTACAAACATTAATTTTTAACGGAATACATTGACTAATCCAATTAATCCAACAATCGAAACAATACCCAGCCAAAGAATTAAAATTGAAAAATTCATAAATACCTTTTACATTGGCGAAAAACTCAACGATTTAAATATTTGACTTCTTCGAGAAGCTTGCTTCTTTCCTCGATAAGGCTTTGTTTTTTGCCAAAAGTAACATAAGAATTGCGTACCACTCTATCAATCAAGTTCGCGCAAGCCTGAATAATTTAATCGGTTGACTTCTTCTGAAAGCTTGTTTCTTTCCTCGATAAGGCTTTGTTTGTCGCCTAAAAGTTTTTCTATTTTGGCTTTTAATTTTTGATTTTCAAGAACATATTCTTTAATAATATCTTTGGCTAAAATCTGATCGTCCATCGCTGTAACCTCATTGATAAATTCCGTTATTTTTCACTATCGGATCTGACTGTTGATAAATTCCATTAATTTTAATAAAAGGTACTGCAAGTTGATAAATGTTACTAATTTTAATGTAACTTTGAGTAAATTGAATTAAATCAACAATGGGAATTTGTCCAATTTCTATTGTTGCTTTGTCGAATAAACGCCGTGAAGCCATACGATTACCGCCCGAAAAGAAGAGAACCTGAAATAGTTTGAGTGCTTGCCGATGGACATAAAAAACCAGATAAACAAGCGTTTGGGAAGATTTTGCAAAGGCTTCCAGTAAATCCCCCAGTACTTACAGCATCAATCGGCTGGCTAGATGATACAGCCATCATAGCCAAAGGCTTAAATAATATCACTCCAAAATTACCAGCCGTACCAGTGCTGGCTGATAAAGTTAGCGACTTTACAGCGCGCACACCAGTATCCCCAGGAGCAAGAGGTATCAAATATATTCTACCTGGGTTTCGATCACCGGTGGCAGCAGAAAAAGGAAAAGATAACAAAGGGCTAATTTGCTCCGATATCCCATTTTGATTGGTATAATTAATCGAAACTGTAGCGATTGTGTTTCCGATAACCGTCCAAATAATTAAGCCAGCAAATACCCCTTCACCATTTGTATATCTTGTTAAAGGTGCTGTTGGCAAGTTGATGGTTTGTTCTGTGGTGACAATCCCACTTAGCTCGCCAGAGATATTAAGCAAATCTGCCACGATCAAAGTGCCTGTTCCAGGAGAATCAAATTGGCCTCCCAGTAACAACAACTCACTTGTGCCTAATAAATTATTATTTATCCCATACAGGCTGGTATTATCTAACGCAATACTTGAAGAAGGAACAGAAAACCCAGTAGGAAAAAATCTGGAGATTAACATTAATCTAGCAACAGTTGCCCCCGTTATATTACTTTGAAAACTTTCTGCATTTTGCAAAGATATTTGGCTAAGATAATCTTCATAATTATTAATAGGCATTTTTACTTCTCCACGAAAGCCAAACATCCAACAATATCTGGGGCAGTTGCCACTCCTGCCCGGAAAATATACGAGAGACAGGCATTCGGGTGGATCGAAGGAATACCAGGTAATCCTGTTGTGTAATCTCGCCAACCCATTAGGGATGGCGAAGGTATAGACTGCCAAGATATCGGCTGAACAAGAGTAATTCCAAAATTACCAGCCGTGCCAGTGCTGGCTGATAAAGCAACTTTTTCAATTACTCTGATTCCCGTATCTCCGAGAGCCAAAGGTATTCTTTGCATTCTCGTCGCTTCTCTAAATCCAGAACCTCCTATGTTTATAGTCGAAACTCTTCCTGGTACACCCGCTTGATTTGTGTAAGTCATTGTCAACGTGGTACTGGTTGTTCCGATCTGACTGTATATTTCGTAAAAAGCAATATTTCCAATGCCCTCTGTATTTCGGGTAAGAGCGGTAGAACCTTGTATCGGCTGATCCGTAGTTATTGCAGCATTTAATCCTCCAATCTGAAATAAGCGATCATAAAGTGTATAAATTCCAGCGACAGTAGAAGTGATCCCAGCAGAAATTAACAATTTTTCCTGCGAGGCTATAGGAGCAGTAAAAGGCATTGCTCCTATCGTTGAACGGCTTGGAATTTCGGCAATTGTGGGAACACCCCCACCACTCGGAATTCCCTCGTATTGCCATAAAGACTGATCCCTCCCAATGACTGGTGCTGCGGCACTGGCTACCCCGATTCGAGGAACTTTATGGAAAAAAAGATTATCGGGATTGCCATTGTTACCTCCCGATTGCCTATTAATTAGATCAGATAATCCACTTAAAGCGGCCATAATTCTCTTTCAGTTACGAACTGGTGAACTTCAGCTAAAAAAATTGATAAATTCAAAAAATTAACCGGACTGGCTACGATTAGCCTTGAATCTGGTAAAAACTGAGGCAAAATTTCAACCCCCTCGTTTCGATACCACTTGCAATGCCAGTCGCCCGCATCAGACTCGAAAGTGTAAGATTCAACAGTTTCTATGACTCTCATGATTTTTTAGAGGATTAAGTTAACTAGAAATGCGAAAATAAATACTACCTTCTGGGTTTCCGTCGCTATTATTAGGAGCCGCAGTTCCGTAGGTAATAATTGGAATAGTTGGTTTTTCCGAAATATTAGCCCAGGTTAAATAATTTGATACCCATCGGGCTGTAGCAACGCTATCTAAAGTGTCAATTGGTCCAAGATATTCTTTCATGTACTAAGGTCGCAATTTGGCTACAAATCCATTAACAGGAGGTATGGCTGTGGAGGCGAAAGTCAACCGGATTGAAGTATTACTCAATCTTTCCGTAAAAACACCTACAGTATCTCTATTACCGCTATTGCGAATAATATCTACACCTGGATTAATATCTACCAAGGTGTGTGTAATTACAAATACCGTATTAACACCATCTCCAAATGGGGGAGTAGTAACTGTAAGGTGTCTTCCAGACCAACTAGCAAGCAAAGAAGGCGTGACATATTTGGCTGTATCTGTCCCTGCTTCTAATTCGGCTAAAGTAGCACGCTGTACCTTGCCTGCCGTAGTTTCGCTTGCATCGGGTACTCCCGACCCGTGAACTTGCCAGATTACAGGGGAAATCCCCAAGGTTACAGACTGCGTGATTTGTCGATAGGTCACACCGTTATCGTTGTTCCCAGTACCAGAAGCTACTGTTACAATTGCATTTCTTAGTTCGGCTCCCGTACTAGCATCAGCAGTGCGAGTAGCCAGAACAGAAGCTCCGTTCCAATTGTACAGCCCGTTCTCTGTGTTATTGGTTTGATTTGCGGCAATAAAGCGAGAATTAGCTAAGGTCATAGTTACTCCACCAATGACCGACCCCGGAGCATTCAAATTGATATTTGATGGGGCAGATGCAAAGACAGCATCTTTATAATCAAATCCTTCTAAGAGGGCATTTACAGTGCCAAAATTAACTAGATCATTAGGGTTTTCCGGAGCAACAGAAGCCTGGATTTTTCCCTTAAACTCAACATCAGACCAAAATTCAATAAACGTCATGATTACCTCGATAAAATTGCGTAGCCACTAAATGGATTACTGAAAATAATTTGAGTAGTAGTTAAAGAGAGATTTTGTACAAAAGCCTCTATTTTTACTCCTCCCGAACTAAAAACCTGGGTCTGTGGTTCAAAATTTAGATTATGAATAATTGTCCACGTTGCAGACGGAGTGTTTTGAGTGTGCTTATAAAAAGCACTTCCATCTCCTGGCGGGCCAGGTGGACCAGGTGGACCAGGATCGCCCTTAATAAAAACAGTTGGATCGCGTTGAACAAAAACTTCAGTTTTTGCTCGAATTACAACCTGACCGTTTTCAATAATATAACTGCTCATACTATCACCGTCACTCGATCGCTTACTTCTACTGGACCTTCAGAAACAGCAAAAACTTGAGTTAAATTGGGATTTTGTAGCACAATGTCGTATTCCCACAAATTTGTGGGCATGGTTGCGAGAATGGCTAAAGTTTGTATAGAGGTGAGAAAAGGAGCAATTCGGCTGTAAACCCCGACAATTTGCCCATTTTCAACTTTATCAGCTAAAATTATTGGCTCAAAACCAAATTCAGCTAATAATTTTCCCCCTGCTTTTGTTCGTATTTGTCCCAAAGGATTCCACAAGATAAAATCTCCAGGAAAAAAAATTTCTAGCGGACCCCACGACGCGCCGCGTTCAATTTTGTTTGAGCCAGTTAAGGGAATTTTAACAGGGGGGTACATTTAACAAGATAAAAAACTATAGAAATTTTACCACACAAATATACTAACAGTTACTTAACCTAATTTTAAAATCGCATTCTATCTACTCTTAAAAAGGTTTGAGAGTAAATTAAAGAAAATTCTCCGTGGGGAATTCCCCACCGACACTGCATGGCTTGGTGGTGGCCGTTTGGCAAAAAAGAAGAAAGGAAAGAGCAAAAACGGATTTATCAAGGGGCGGTTTATAATCGCCTAACTTCTGATTGGCTTGCTTCTTCTACCAGTGCCGATAGTGAGATAGTTTCCAGCATCCGAACTCTGAGAAATCGTGTTCGCAGTCTTTGTCGTGATAATGATTATGCCAAAGGCGCGGTGCGAACGATCTGCAATAATATTGTGGGAAAAGGTATTCCCTTACAAGCCAAGGTTAAGCAAAAACGCGGCGAGAAATACGATGAGCGCATAAATAAGGAAATTGAGGCACTTTGGGAAGAATGGGGAAATGCGGAATTTTGCGATTGTGCCGGCAAATTAGATTTTTCTGATATTGAAAGATTGGCGATGCGATCGCTAATAGAATCGGGGGAAGTATTAATCAGATTAATGCGTAAAAGCTTTGATGATTCGCCAGTGCCGTTGGCTTTGGAGTTGATTGAATCAGATCAATTGGCCGACGATCAATGGTCCGGCACGGCGGAAAATGGCAATGAGATCAGGATGGGGGTAGAGATTGATAAGTGGGGCCGCCCCGTCGCTTATCACCTTTACGAAAAGCATCCAGGGGATTTTCAGTTTACCAGTTCGGTAGGACAACGGTTAATTAGGGTTCCAGCCAGCGAAATTATTCACCTGTTTATTTGCGATCGACCGGGGCAGACCCGTGGGGTTCCCTGGTTTCATAGTGCCTTGACTACTTTTCGGCACGTTGGGGGTTACACAGAGGCTGAGTTGGTTGCAGCCCGGGCGCAGGCGGCGGTGATGGGGTTTATTACTACGCCGCACCCGGATGTTTATGCTCCGGAAGAAATGGCAGGCCAGCGCGTGACCAGTTTGGAGCCGGGGGCGATCGAGGTTTTGAATCCAGGAGAGTCTTTCGAGGGATTTGCCCCCACTCGTCCCAATCAGGGGTTTGATGCTTTTATCAGGATGATGCTGCGGGGGGTGGCGGCGGGGATTGGGCTATCCTATGAGGCTTTATCGCGGGATTTCTCTAATACCAGTTACTCCTCGGCGCGAACATCCTTGATGGATGAGAGGGATAACTATCGGGTGATTCAGTCGTGGTTAATCCGGCGATTGCACAAAAGAATTTACAAAAAATGGTTAGATTTGGCGGTTTTGTCGGGGACTTTAAAAATTGGTGATTATGAATTGAACCGGCGATTTTATCAAAAGGCGAAGTTTACGCCCCGAGGGTGGCAGTGGGTTGATCCACAAAATGAAATCGCTGCCAATAAAGAGGGGGTCAAGGCGGGGTTTGTGTCAATCACGGATGTGGTGGCACAACAGGGCTTAGATGTGGAAGATGTGCTGCAGGAACAAAAGCGAATTCTTGATCTAGCTAAAGATTTGGGCTTGAGCTTGGATGTCCTGGCAGAAGGGGGTGAGCAGGAGCCTCCCCCTCCGGCAGAGGGAATGACCCCTATCCGTATCATGCCAGAACAGCAAAGAAGTGAAGATTTTATCTTAGGAGATTACACCGTGACAAGTTTACTTGAATATCGATCTTTACAGCAAATGGGCGTGGATATCTTTTTTGATATCGTGCCAGGACTGACCCGCACTTTTAGCCCACGAAAAAGGGCAAAAAATTGCAAAAAAGGCATTGCTTGTGGGAATACCTGTATTGCCAAAAATAGAGTCTGCAAGCAGAATTTATCCCCAGCAGTAGCCGCACAAGTACCACCAGCTAAAGCCAAAACTAAAAAAGCGGCGGGGGGTGCGACTACTGCCCCGGCTGCTCCTGCTGCACCATCAGCACCCGCACCCACACCCGCACCCGCACCCGCACCCGCACCCGCACCCGCACCCGCACCCGCACCCGCAGATACGGCTACTCCTCAAACAACAGTTTCAAAGGGGGCTGATCCAAATCTACAAAAAACTTTAGATACCTACCAAAAAGAAGCAAAAAAAGCTCAATATTCTCTTGTTGTGCCTAATTCAATTGGTGATACTGTGCTTAAAGCTTCGGAAGCTAATTGGGCAGCAATCAAGAAAGCTAATAAAGCTGGTAAAGATGTGGTTTTTTTGAAAGATGAGAAAGGGGAAGTAATAGCGGCGGCTTCTTTAAAAGAAGAAACTAAAGGGGGTGTAACTACTACTTATATTGATTCGCTTGCTGTACGCCCTAGAAATTTACCAATGTTCAACCCGGACAAACCTGGAGCGGGCAAAGAACTGTTAGATCAAATTGTTGCAGAGGCTCATTCTCAAGGCAAAAATGCGGCGGTAAACGGATTTAAGTCACCTGGATTGATTGATTTTTTTGAAAATGCAGGTTTTTCTGATTCGGGAAAAGTTGATAAAGATTCTATGCCAATTTATGTCAACGAAGCATCAAATAAAAAAGCCACTTCTAAAACTGATCCCGCACCCGCACCCGCACCTCCGACTCCTGAATTTGTGCCCAAAGGCATTTACACTCAAGCCGAGTACGATTCGCTAGATACGGAGCATAAAAAACGACTTTTTAGAATTGCGACAGGGTTAGAAGACGATCGCCCTCTAAGCGAACAAAAAAGTGGTGATAGAACTTTGTTGTATTTCAACAAAACAAAAGCTCAACAAGCAAAAGTATTTAATATTCTTCATGATAATCCAAATTTAACTAAAGCAGAAGCCGACGCAGTTGCTCACTGGATTAACCATGAATATCAAACTGTAAACAAATCAATTTATGCCCCAAACTCTCTTTCGCCTAAAGGCAAAAAAATAGGCGAAGCGGGTGCAATCCGAACCAGTCAAGCGCTTCGGAAAATGCCGCCAGCCACAGATAAAGAAATTAGAAAAATAGCAAAAGAGCGGGGAGAGCCATCAGAGTTGGCTAAAGATAAAAAGCTGCGGAGGCACATAAAAGATGTGCCTGATCTTGATGCTTTTTTGGCTCCTTACGAACAGGCGCAAAAATCTGGTAAACCCCATCTTGAGCCAACGGTTTTTGCTACCACTGCTAAAAATAATCTTGATTTTTTTCAAAGTGGCGCACAAGCAACTTTTGTGATTAAAGCCAAATTAGACGGAACTGGATCAGGGCGAACTGTGGATCAGTACAAAAATGAAGCTTGGGAAGGAGAAGTTCTTTACCCCAGTTTTACTGGTTTTAAGGTGAATAAAATTACTAGGCAACAGGGAAAACCTGTTATTATAGAAATGGAGGAACTTTAAGGGAAAAATATGGTTCCACGTTTAGAAAACTCGGTTAAGAGCTTGTTTAGAGGATTGGTTGCTGGGGATGGCGATGTTTATTCGCGGATGGCTTCGAGTCATGAGGGGGCTACCGCGCCTTATCCTGAGCCTTTAGCGGGAATTGTCAATGCTATTAAAGCAGATTTTGATCGGGGCAAATTTTCCGATTTAGCAACGCGGGCTGATTATGCAGAGGCAATAGTCCCTTATTTTGAAAGCTTTGTTTTGTTATATAATCCTGATGATTTTGAATTAGAAGAGGAAGAGGATAAAGCTGAAGATGAATGAAGCACAGCAAGCCGTATTACCTATAATTGAATCGGTTTACACCGATGGAGTCGATGCGATTGGTGAGCCGTCTTTATCTGGTGATGAAAGATTTATCATTGTCCAGTTTCAGGACGGAGAAAAGCTTTTAGAAGCTAAAATTAGTGATACGGATATCGAGATTAAGATGCTTAATCCTGAGCAATCGGATTGAGTTTGAGAGCAGAATAAATATTTATTTATCAGTCTGCCCGTGAGAACTATAGAAATTCCTAGATCGCTAATCCGTTCATTGCCGATGGAGGTAACGGGTGATAATACTATTTTTAGTTTTTCCTCTGAGTACCCAGTAGATCGGGGGTGGGGGGTGGAAATTTTAGATCACGCTCCCAGTTCGGTCGATTTATCACGAATGGACACGGCCAATCTGCTGTTAAATCACGATCGCTCTATTATTTTGGGAGCGATCGAACGGGCTTGGATTGATCCAGTTCAAAAAAAGGGTTATTGCAAAATCCGCTGGTCAAGTCGCCCGGAGGTGCAAGGCTATAAAGAGGACGTAGCTAACGGCATTATCAGAAATGTCTCTTTTGGGTACAACGTCTTGAAAACAGTACCTTTAAGCGACAAGGGTAGTTATCGAGTTACCCAGTGGCAACCCTTTGAGGTGTCGTTAGTATCCGTTCCGGCTGATTATACGGTGGGGTTTGGCCGCGCTAAAGGGTTTGAGGGTACGATTTCTTTAAATGTTGAGGGTTGCAATATGTCGTTAAGAGATGCAGAAAGGGAATTGGAAAGAGAAAGAATTTTGGGAATTCAGGAATTGGTGAGAAGCTATGGATTTCCAGAATTAGGCCAACGAGCAATTAAGGAAGATATGGATATCGAAGACGCTCGATCGCTTTATCTAGCTCGTTTGGGTGAGCAAATGAATCCAGTGGCGGGCGCTGTTAATCCTTTAGGTTTATCGACAAAAGAGGGTAAATCTTATTCGATTTTGCGGGCGATAAATGCTTGTCTTACCAATGATTGGAGTAAAGCCGGTTTTGAGCGGGAATGCTCTAGAGAAATCGCCAAGCGAGCCGGGAAAGAAACGTCGGGTTTTTTCCTGCCAGTGCGAGATGTCAGAATGGAAAGCTACCGCGCCACGTACCAAGTTGGCACGGCTGCCACCGGCGGCAACACTGTCGAAACCAGTTTAATGGCGGAAAATTTTATTGATGTTTTGCGAGACAAATTGGTGATTCGATCGCTTGGTGCCACTGTGATGAGCGGGTTACAAGGCAACGTGGACATTCCAGGACAAAATGCGATTACCCAGACTTACTGGGTAGGGGAAAGCGGATCAATCACTCAGTCTGAGGCGACTTTTCGTCAAGTGCCTTTGCGTCCCAAAACGATCGCCGCTCGGTCTCAAATGTCTCGATTAATGTTGTTGCAAAGTTCCATTGACATTGAACAGTTTGTTAGGAACGATTTTGCGGCGGTTATGGCGCGGGGAATTGATCAAGCCGCTATTCGAGGCACGGGAGCGAATGGGGAGCCAAGGGGAATTTTAAATCTAGCCGGCATTGGTACGGTGCCACTAGGGACTAATGGAGGAGCGCCAACTTATTCCGCTATCATTGGCTTAATGCGCGAGCTAGAAATCGATAATGCTGATATGGGGGCGCTTAATTGGCTGACTAATCCTCTTGTTAAGAGCCGACTGATGTTGACTCCTAAGCAAGCCTCTGGGGTAGAAGGCAACTTTATTTTATCTGACCCTGGACGAACTTTGATGGGTTATCAGTTTGCTTGCACCAATGCCGTCCCTAGTAATCTAACTAAAGGAACTGGTGCAAACCTTTCTCCTTTAATCTTTGGCAATTTTAATGATTTGATAATTGGAGAATGGGGATCAGTGGAAATATTGGTCAATCCCTACGGGGCGGGTTATAACACTGGGGATGTTGATATCCGAGTTATGCAAACCATTGACATTGCTTTCCGACAAGTGGTTTCGTTTGCGGCAATTACCGATATGATCACCACTCTACCTTAAGGAACCATGAAAGTTAAAGTCCGTGAGTTTTTTAATGTCAAATTGGGCGATAAAATTTATCAATCGGGGGAAGAAATTGACGTTACTCCAAACGAATTGGAGCTTATCGCTCATCAGGTGGAAATAGTTAATAATCGCAGGGAAAAAAAAGATGGCGACCTACAGAGTTAAGTATGGGCGAACGATTTACCACGAAAATCAACAATATAATGGGGGGGACACTTTAGAACTGCCAACGGAATTAGCTTTGCATCATGCGGCCAACATTGAGGTGTATAAGCCTCAAGATGTGTCTTCTTTTGATGATGATGATGTTAACCAGAAAGCAATCAAAGATGCTGAACGAGAATCTTGATACTTTTCTTGACCTTGATCATTTTGCCGTTACCGCTACTCTTAATGGGGTAGCGGTAAAGGTGATTTTTGATAATACTTTTGCCGCTTTTGAACTAGGGGCAGAAGGGCGATCTATTACGGCTTTCGGTAAATCTAGTGATTTGATTAATGTTTCCCACGGAGACGGAATTGAGGTAAACGGTATTGATTATGTAGTAGTAGGCGTGCAACCCCAGGGCGACGGCGCTTTTACTTTATTGATCTTAAAGCAGCAATGAAAACTCTAGAGATACTGACAAAAATTGGCGAAAGACTGGCAGGAATTACTATCGCTAACGGATATTCTACCGATTTGGGTGAAGTAGTTACTTATTTTGAGGATATTGATTCTGAGTACAACAAAGAAGGATTTAATTACCGTGATGTTGATAACGAGTTTTTTGCGCTTAAAAATAACTATCACGAGGCTGTGATGCCAGTGGAAATAGATGCGATCCTTTTTGGCGAAAATGTTCTTGAGCTAGGGTGTCGGGCGACCAGTGATATTTTAAGGGCGATTGCAATTGATCCCACTTGGGCTGGGTGTGCGATCGATACCGTTCTCAAGGAAAGATTCAAATCCATAGAAACAAAAGGCAGAAAAGCAATAAAAGTGGGGGTAACGATTGATATTGTCTATCGTTTTCCAAGATGGTTCGTTTAGCAAGGTTTGAAAGTAAAATATAAAAAATTCTCCGTGGGGAATTCCCCAGTGATACTAATGGCTGTAGATAGCAGATATTTTATTGGGCAAGGCGAAGTTTACGCAGGCGTGCGAAGCTGTGCCGGAATGGTCACGAATGGGCTTCGCTATTTAGGCAATTGTCCAGAACTGCGAATAATGCACAATATAGATTACATTACTCACAAGGAAAGCACGACAGGGCAAAGGAATAAAGTTTTAGAGCTACCGCGAACAAAAGAGGTGATGGCTCAAATCACAATGGAATCGTGGGATTTAGATAATTTAGCTTTGCTTCTTTTTGGCACGGCTAATAAAATTACAGGGGCGACAGTTACTAACGAAACCGTGCGTTGTCCAAGTGCTAAAGGTTCGTGGGTTCCGTTGGCAAATATTAATTTAACCAGTTTTACAAGTTTAGGAATCTTAGTTAGGAACACGGATTATACCGTAGATTTAAAAGCTGGCATGATCTATTTTACGCCCACTGGAGCAGCGACGATTAATACTGATTATGCGGCTTCTTATACTTTTGGTAATAGCGAAAAAATAATTGCTTTAAATCAAAATCCACAAGAGTATTGGCTTCGGTTTGCAGGATTAAATACAGCAGAAAATAATACGCCAGTAGTAATCGACGCTTTTCGAGTCAAGTTTCGAGCGACCGAAGAGCTGCAATTAATAACTCAAGAGGTGACACCAATGCAGGTGCAAGCCGCAGTTTTATTTGATTCGGCTCAGTCCGATGGACCTTTTTACCGAGTTCGTCAATCTCAGGTGGTGCCTTGTGTTTAATGATGCAGATCGGCGACGGGCAACGCGA
>Ga0209985_10000745_pt1 | contig 34158 bp, 29 predicted proteins | sample NOAtaG_FD_187305 | JGI IMG/M metagenome (GOLD analysis project Ga0209985, IMG submission 187305) | Freshwater lake microbial communities from Lake Erie, under a cyanobacterial bloom - NOAA_Erie_Diel6S_1000h metaG (SPAdes) (version 2) | ecosystem: Environmental > Aquatic > Freshwater > Lake ...
CCGACTCTCAGTTTATACAGCACGCCTTCGAGTGTCGTGCGCAAATTCGATTTGTCATAGATGTCTGACTCCAGCATAATCGGCTTCAGCTTCGACCAATGCTCATCCGTGAGCAGTAATCGTGGCGTGGCAAACTAGCTATTTTGTTTTTCGCAAAACCACAATACGAGTTTGTCCCCACTTTTCAATTACTTATCTCAAACGTCAACAGGCCCTAGTAATCCACCTCAGTTTATCACATAGCCACAAAAAGTAAGGCATTCAAGCCATGATCAGCTCGAAGCTTATGTTGAGCGATAAGGACGTGGGATCGGGCGCGGATGAAGAAACTTTTCTCCATGCTAGAGCTTTGTTACAACGGAAGCTAACAAGTTGGTACGGAGGCCGCATAGCATGGATGGCAAAACCTATTGGGACCGATTCTATACGGAGAAGACCTTCGCAGGGGGCAAGGCTCCCAATCCCTTCCTCGTGGACATGTTGCCTCGCTTAGAAAACGGCAGAGTGCTGGATATCGCGATGGGTGAAGGCACCAATGCCGTGTATTTGGCCCAAAAAGGCTTCAAAGTGAGGGGGTTTGATCTCTCGAAGATCGCCGTCGAACGCGCCAAAGAACTCGCCCGCGACACGGGGGTGACGATTGAAGCTCAAACCGCTGACCTGGATCTCTACCTCTTTGGGATCATGGAGTACGATTCAATCATAATGACTTACTTTCGCCCCTCGGTACCTCGCTACTACACGAGCATCATGAGTGCCTTGAAGCAAGGCGGGACGCTCCTGATCGATTCCTATGGGGTTCCCGAGATGCCCGAAGCCATCGGAGCTGACGAGTCCTACCGCAATATTTACTATAGCTCCAACGAGATTTTACGACAGCTGAAGGGCATGCGAATCCTCTTTTACCAAGAGGGTCTGGTCGATGGTCGCCATGTGGTGCAGTGTCTCGCGCAAAAGCCGACCGACAAGGATGCCGCTAAGCTGAATCTCTTTGATATGTCGACCAAGGGCAAAGATCTCGAGAACTCTAAGCATCTTGAACTGGCTGAAAAACTCTTCAAAAAATAAAGGGCGCTCTTTGATGCGCCCTCACTTTCGACTCGTGGCAGATCCGAACCCTATTGTTTCTCGTAAAGAAGCGGGATGACCTGCTTCTTCTGATCCTTGGTCACGATCACAGAGCCAACTTTTTTCGCCGTCAGCCCATCCATTCCCGGGATAGCCGCCTCGTCCATGTAACTTAGCCGAAAGACCAGGCGCTTGTACTGATCGCGCGAGACGATAATCGCCCAGCCATTGTCCCCACCACCCAGCACCGGTCTCACGGTCGCACCGTCACCCTGGGGAGGATGGTTAGGATCCCTCTCGAGCGAGCCCGTTTCGCCGCCAGCCCATGCAGGATTAGGTGTCAGACTGACGATGAATGCAGCCCCGAGCCAACGTTTGTGCCATGCTTTCATTTATCTTTTTTCCCTATGAGAGCGTGTCTATCATACGTCGAAATAACGATATCAAAAAAGAAAGGGACATCGCCGATTTCGCTGTCCTTAACCTTTTCGATATTCTTCATAAGTTCACCACTCATTTCCACCATTTTCAACAAAGCCTCTTTGGTCACAGATTCGCTCATGTGCCCAAGTCGCGCGTACTGGGTGCCGACCATACTCCGTGGGAAGTACTGCAGGTCCTTACCGATCTGGTGCAGCATATCGTCGAGATCGAGCAGACGGTGGCCACTGCCTTCGATCCGTATCACGTCTCGCTCTTCGACCATGAGTCCGGCATCCAGCATCTCCTCGAGGGCCATGATACCGCGTTCGCCGGTCAGCCGCTGAACGTCGTCGCGACTCGTGCCCGAGGTCGTCAGAGCGAGCTTGATGATGTAGTTGTGAGGATCGAGGTAGCGAAAACGCTTGAGCAGATCGATCGCACTTTCGTCGTCTAAACTATGCTCAGGATAATCGACAATGACCTTCGCGAGAGCTGGGTAGTGATCCTTGATGAAGACCATACGCTCTTGCCGAAGCATGACGCGATCGATCAACTTAAAGATCGTCTCGTCTTTGATGTCGTTCACCTCATTCTGAAGTATCCGTCGCAAGGTTGCGTAGGGTACGCCGGTCCTCATAGACAAGGCTTTGATGCTCACCCTCGGGAATCGCTCGAAATAGCTCTTCACCGCGGCCTGCACCGCTTCTAACTTACGTGTCATGATCGCTTCCCTCAATACCTACAGAGGCCTTTTGACTCTTCTCTAGCCCATATTTTACTAAAATTCAAACTCTTATTGATTTTTAACAAAATGATTTTCGTTAAGGTCTCAAGACCTTCCGCCGGCTTTTTCCGACAGGAGCAGAAGCTCCCACCCTTGCTCCTAAGCCTCTTCGCTCGATACAGCCCCCTCGAAAGGTAGGTAAAAGCAAGCGGCCAAGGCCCTCAAGCCTCGGAGTGACGCTTCCGAGCTACATCGCAAAGGGAGACTAGTGATGCAGTCTGCTGGTGTACCGAGCGTGAGCTCTTGTCAAAAAAAAAGACGCCCGAACTGACCAGCGGTCATCATCCTGAGGTCGATTCGGCGGTTTTAGGGGTCCTCCTGCGCAGGTGACAGCGGATGCGCAGGTCGCAAGATCCCAAACCTTCAAGAGATCCTGGCACGATCACAAAAAACCTTTACCCTTCTTGACAAGTCTGGATTGAGTTCCATCTTAGAGAGAAGGAAGTCGTCTCTTTTCATTTCGGAAAGGCAGGACGCATCCCTCGATGGATGGGGTTATCGATGAGTACAGATAGAGCAAGCTGGATTCCGGCCATGGTCTCCTCGCAGTTCGTCCTCTTCCCCAGCACAGCCATGCCCGTCACCGTCACCGTCACCGATGTTCGCAATCTTTCGGCTCTTCGCGAAATGAAAAAACGGGGTCTTAAGACCATTTACATCGCGACCAAGAAAGACGCCGATCAAGAGACGTCCTTGGATAACATATACAGTGCGATGTGCTTGGCAGAAGTTGAGTTCATGAAAGGCAACGATCAAGAGGAGCTGCAATTGATCGTCCGTGGGCTTTCCCGCCAGAGTGTCCAGGATCTCGCCTGGGAAGGCGAAGGAGTCCTCCTAAGTGGCGAAGCGATAGACGTGCGCTACGACTGTGACCAAGGAACCCAGCAGGCTTACCTCGATGGCATCAAGGAATTGGCTGAGCAGATCATGTCTTATCTTCCTGGTAATCTGAAGCAGATTGCCGACATGCTTCGGGCGATTGAAGATCCAGAGTTGCTCGTCAATCTTATAGCGCCTCATCTGGAGGTGAGTGTCGAACAAAAGATAGAACTCCTGAATGAGGAGTCGACCAGTCGACGACTGATGCATGCACTTGAGACCATGCAGGAGATGAAGCAGAATGTGATGCTTCGCGCCGAGATTGGCCGCAAGGTATCCCATCGCTTTTCGAAGCAGCATCGTGATGCCGTGCTGCGCCAGCAATTGAAGGTTATTCAAGAGGAACTCGGCGAGCAAGCCAACCAGCCCCATAGTAGCTACCTAAAGCGCATCGAGGATCATACGGACCTTCCCCCGGAGGTCCGCAAGATCGCTCTCGACGAGGCGCAGCGACTTGCCACGATGGATCGTCATTCACCGGAGGTTCCCGGTATCCAGAGTTATCTCGATCTGATCCTGACTCTGCCTTGGAAGGCGACCCCGAAAGCCGAGATCGAGCTGAAAAAGGCTCGGGAGATTCTCAATAGTCACCATTACGGCCTAGACAAGGTCAAAGACCGCATCGTGCAGCACCTGGCTGTCCTGAAACTCAAAGATAACTTTCGGGGCTCCATCCTGCTGCTGGTGGGCCCTCCCGGGGTGGGAAAAACCAGTCTGGGCCGCAGTATTGCCGAAGCGATGGGTCGCGAATTTGTACGTGCGAGTCTCGGCGGTGTGCGCGACGAGGCGGAGATCCGTGGTCACAGGAGAACCTACATCGGTTCGCGCCCTGGACGGATCATTCAAGCCTTGAAGTCCTGCAAAAGCAACAATCCGGTCTTCCTACTCGACGAGCTCGACAAGCTGAACAGTGGCATCACCGGTGATCCAGCTGCAGCCCTGCTCGAAGTCTTGGATCCCGAGCAGAACAACAGTTTCCGTGACCATTATCTAGAAGTGCCTTACGATCTCTCACAGGTGATGTTCATCGCCACGGCCAACAGTCTGGAGACGATACCAGGGCCCCTACGGGATCGCATGGAGATCATATCCATCTCAGGATACACAACAGCAGAAAAACTGCATATCGCCAAACAGCACCTGTGGCCCGAGGCTCTGGAGCATCATGGTGTGAAGCAGAGTCAGCTCAGTTTGGCTGAAGACGCGCTGTTGCATGTGATCACTCACTACACTCGCGAAGCAGGAGTTCGCGACTTGAAGCGAAAACTGGCGACCCTCATTCGCGGTTCCACGGAAGACATCCTGCAAGCAGAGGGTCAGGTGATTCAGCTGAAGACAGGGGATCTGGAACGTCGCCTGGGGACCGAGCCTTATACGCTAGAATTGGCCCAGACCCATATGCCCCCAGGGGTCGTGACCGGACTTGCCTGGACCCCTATGGGTGGGGAGATCCTCTTCGTCGAAGCGAAGGCCATGCCCGGCAAGGGTCAGTTGGTGCTCACGGGACAGATGGGCGACGTGATGAAGGAGTCGGTCCAAATCGCTATGACTCATGTTCGCTCGCTGATCAGCGTCCTCGGGTCGCGCTTCGACTTTGACAAAACAGATGTGCACGTGCACGTGCCAGCGGGGGCTATTCCCAAAGACGGTCCCTCGGCTGGGGTGACCATGCTGACAGCTTTGGCCTCCCTGTTCTCACAACGTTCCGTGAATCCGACTCTGGCCATGACGGGTGAAATAACCTTGCGAGGTGCCGTGACAGCCGTAGGTGGTGTGAAAGAAAAGGTCCTGGCGGCCCACCGAGCTGGGATCAAGACTGTGCTGCTTTCGGAACGCAATCGAAAGGATATTCACGAAGTTCCAGAAGAAGTCAGACAAGACATGCATTTTCTGTTCGTCTATACGGTTGCCGATGTGATCCGCGCGGCGATCGGTCTGGAGCTGCAGGAAAGCCCGCAGCCGACGCAGGATCAAAGTTCACCCCAGCAGGCGAATATGTTTTGAAATCCAGCTAGTGACGCGCAGGGATGCCGATGTGAGCCGTAAGGCTCACATCGGCGTCCGGTGCGAAACGTCTGGGACCCTTTATTCGCTCACCAGTCGGTCGTTGCCTCGCGAAGCGTATGCCGGTATAAGGAAGACATACCCCCCCAGCGACTGAGGCAATTCAGAATATGTTGATACACGATGCTCTAGCAGGAAAGCATGCTCTGGTGTGTGGAGCTTCCCAAGGAATTGGCCGCGCGTGTGCTCTCGAGTTGGCACGCGCAGGGGCTCGGCTAACCCTTCTCGCTCGACAGGAAGAGGCTCTCGCTGCTGTGCGACAGGACCTCGAAGGCCCTAACCGTGGCCATACCCAGCGCGCGTGTGATATGGGCGACCTTGCCCAAGTCCGCCAGCTGCTCGCAACGCTGCCCTCGGATGTCGATATTCTGATCTGCAACAGCGGCGGTCCAGCACCCGGCCCTGTTCTGGACGCAGCTCCTGAGGCTTTCGTGACAGCGATGACCCAGCATCTCCTGGCACCTCAGTTGCTGGTCCAAGCGCTCGTTCCACATATGAAGGCCTCTGGCTACGGACGGATCATCAACATTATCTCGACTTCGGTCAAAATTCCTCTCCCTGGTCTCGGTGTTTCCAACACAATTCGAGGCGCTGTTGCCAGCTGGTCGAAAACCCTCGCCCACGAGGTCGGTCCCTTCGGCATCACTGTCAATAATGTATTACCGGGATATACCCGGACCCAAAGACTCGATCAGATCATTCATAACACCGCCGTCAAACGCGACAAGACCCGGGACACCATCACAGAGGATTTTCTCCGCGAGATCCCTGCTGCTCGATTCGCTGAACCACAGGAAACCGCTTATGCTTGCGTGTTTCTAGCGTCACCATTCGCTTCCTATGTGAACGGCATCAATCTGCCGGTTGATGGGGGGAGGACGGGTAGCCTATGAAATTCGATATTTTTTTCTCGATCTGCCAGACCGAAATCGATGGCTATATGCCGAGCGAAAAGCTCATGTTCGAGCAGTTCTTTGATCAGCTCGAGCTTGCCGATCGGCTTGGGTTTGAAACAGCTTGGGTGGCCGAGACCCACCTCTCCTGCGAGGTACAGAAACACAATCCGGATGCCGTGATTCCCCACTTTAAAGGCGAAATCGGCCTCAACACCGACCTTCTTCAGTTGACGCATCTTGCCATGGCGCGCACCAGGCGCATCGCCTTGGGTTCTGCCATCCGCAACATCCTCTGCAACGGGGGTCCCCTCGCCCATGCCGAGGCGGTTAAAACTTTTCTGACTCTGCACGGACTTCAGCCCTCCGAACGGCGACGACTTCACCTCGGATTTGCCGCAGGACGCTTTCCCTTTTCGAATAGTCCTTACGGGATTCGACCGCGCCATGAGCTAGAGGAAGCAGCCTGGCCTGTCCTCAAAGGCCTGATCTTTCTGCAGGCAACGGAGATTTTTCTGCGCGCCTTGGGCAAACAGCCCTTCTCCAGCCGCGAGCTCAGACCCCTGCGACTCGAGCGCCGTATGTTTCGTGAGCCAGGACAATGGGAGGCCGTCACAGCTAAGCGGGAGAAACAGAGGGACACGGCAATCGACGGCGGTATCCTCGTCCCTCCGTTTTGGAGCTTTGATCGTCTTGGTGTGATTCCTTTCGATGCCCCTCTAGAGTTCCTGCAACTGGTGCTCGGTTCTCACGATCCTGAGGTGCAAATCCTGGCTAACCAGTACTTTCCTTGTTGGGTGTTTAATCTTTCGATCACCCCCAGCTCGATTATTGAAGCCACACACCAAAGGATGCAAAAGGCCTATCATCCCGCAGGAGGCCCGTGGCATCGTTCCTATATGCCTCGCACCTCACTCATTTTCATCAACGGCGACTCGCATCTCTCCCGGAATGAACAACGGGCCAGGGCCAAGGCTGCTGCGCAGCATGCGCTCCAAAATTACTGGCGTGCTATGGAGGGTACACTCGATCCGAAAAAGGTGTCCGAAGCGGTCGAGAATGCCGTCTATGGCAACCCCGAGGATGTCGCCCGCCAACTGACGTCAAAGTATCATCCCGACGATCGCATCATGCTCTGGTTCGACTTTAACACCCACGATAATCAAGCGATCAAAGCAAGCATGGACGCCTTCTGGAACCAAGCTCGCCCCCTCCTTGATCGAGGTGCTCTATGATCGATAACACCTGGGTGCCCCTCGTCGACTACAGACGCCATGGTGTTCCGGAGGTCACCGTGTATGGTGCCGTTGCATGGTTCAGCGGACACACACCCTACCATTCCTATGGCGGAAATGTCCTCTGCTATGGTCGATCCATGATGAAGCCCGTACAGATCAAAGTCATCGCCCGCGAGCTAGAAGATCATCTCAGCTGGGAATCTCGAGCGGTCAGTCTCGCTTCGCACAATGCTGAGCCGATCCATATTCAGGCGGTCAAAGACATTCTGAAACCTTCTGAGTATGGTCTCTTGCAAACACCGCACGCATTGCCTCTGATGCAGTTTGGTAAACAGCTGCGCCGCCCCCGTCGATGGTACCATAGCTGCTCCGGTAAGCACGCCGCGATCCTGAGAGCTTGTGCCGTCAAGCATTGGTCGCGTATCGGCTACACCTTGCCCCAGCATCCGTATCATCAGCTTTACGTCCAAAAAGTGCAGGACATCATCCGGGGACCCTTGCAGTCGGATATTGTCGCGAAGGACGGCTGTGGACTGCCGACCCTCGCCATGACGGTCAATGAACTCGCTGCTTTGTTTGCTGACCTCGCCGTACGAAAGGATGAAGATTGGATCTGGGAAGCCATGGTTCGACATCCCGATCACATCGGAGGCTTCAATCGACTCGACTCCACCATACTGAAATCCTGTGCGGGGCAGGTCCTAGCAAAAGAGGGAGCCGACGGACTTCTTGGTTTGAGCATACTCCACCCCGACTTCCCAGCTGGCCTGGGTGTCGTGATTAAGATTGCCCATGGCTGGGATCCCCGTGCAGCCTGGTACGTCGCCCGCTGGGTGCTTGGAGTCCTTGGCTTTGAATTGCGGAACCCCTATCCACTCGAACGACAGAAAGCTTTTATCGTCGACAGCATCATCCCTCCTCCCCTGCGGAAGTACATGAAGGATGTCAAACCGTGGGATGACTGGGATCCCGATCAAGATCGCTGGTCATTCGATGCTGCAGCCTATGTCAGCTCCTGGCAACCCAGCTAACACTCAGGAATGAACGATGACGATGGAGCCTCTCAAAAACTATATTGATGCTGCATGGTGCGCCCCTCGGGAGGGACAGTACCTCGACAATTACAGGCCTCGCACGGGACAAGTTTATGGTCAGATACCAGATTCAGGTCCCGATGACATCGATCAGGCTGTAGCGGCGGCGATGCGGGCTTTTCCCAAGTGGAAAGCGACTTCGAGGGCCGAACGTTCGGCTCTTCTGCTCAAGATCGCTGCCGGCCTCGAGCAACGGCTTGACGCATTCGCTGAAGCTGAAAGTGAAGATCAGGGCAAACCCCTTCAGCTTGCCAGACACATGGATATCCCACGGGCGATCGACAACTTTCGCTTTTTTGCAGGAGCGATTCTTCATCAGGAGGAACGCGCGTTTGCGACTCATGATCTAGCCTTCAACTACACGCGGCGGGAACCGATCGGGGTCGCTGGGCTTATTTCCCCATGGAATCTTCCGCTTTATCTTTTAACCTGGAAGATAGCACCAGCTCTAGCGACAGGGAATACCGTGGTAGCCAAACCCTCCGAGCTCACCTCGGTGACGGCTCACCTCTTGACGGAAGTCATGCATGCAGCCGGACTACCTCCAGGCGTCTGCAACATTGTCTACGGTCGAGGGGCAAGAGCTGGCGATGCCCTCGTCGCCCACCCGGATGTGCCGCTGCTCTCGTTCACGGGAGGAACGGCAACGGCCGCTTTGATCGGCCAGCGAGCAGCTCCTTTCTATAAAAAACTCAGTTTGGAACTTGGTGGTAAAAACCCTGCTCTCATCTTCAAGGACTGCGATCTCGAGGCAGCGTTAGCGACAACACTAAGATCATCGATGCTCAATCAAGGGGAAATCTGCCTCTGTACCTCGCGGATCTTCGTCGAAGACGAACTCTATCCGAAGTTTGTGGAACGCTTTGTCAAGCTGGTGCAAGACTTAAAGGTCGGTGATCCACGCGAGCCGCATCAATTCATGGGAGCCTTGGTGAGCCAAGCCCATCGAAGCAAGGTCCATAGCTTTGTGGAACGCGCTCGGGCCGAAGGTCTGACTGTCCTCTGTGGGGGTGCACCGCTCTCTCTCGAAGGGGATCTGCAAGGGGGTTACTACTATCAACCAACCGTCGTGGCTGCCCCCCATTCAAAGTTCGAAATCATGCAGCAGGAAGTCTTTGGCCCCGTGGTGACCGTCACACCATTTCGGTCCTTTGAAGATGCCATAAGCCAAGCAAACAGCACGCGCTACGGTCTGGCCGCCACGGTTTGGACCCAGAACATTCATACCGCTCATCGTGCTGCTGCAGCTTTGGATGCTGGTCAAGTCTGGGTAAACACATGGATGCTTCGGGATCTGCGTGTGCCTTTTGGTGGCATGAAGGACTCCGGTGTGGGGCGCGAAGGTGGGGTCGATTCCCTCGATTTTTTCACGGAACAAAAAAACATTTGTCTGCTGCTCACTGCAGCGACCGACTGATGACTCGAGGAGGTTTCATACGCTATGAGCCGTGGTGCTATCGTTGCTGGAGTTTTGGCTCCCCATCCCCCGCATCTCGTGTATGCTGAAAATCCGCCGCAAAATGAACCGCGCGCTGAATGCGGCTGGGAGGTCTTACGTTGGGCTTACGAACGCTGTCGAGCCAATATCAAAGCTCTGAAGCCTGATGTGCTGCTCGTCCACTCTCCCCACTGGCCTACTTATATGGGCCATCACGTCCTGGGTCTGCCCCATTTCAAGGGACTTTCCGTCGATCCAGTCTTTCCCCACCTTTTTCGCTATCATTACGATTGCAGCATCGACGTGGCACTATCTTTGGAGCTTCGTGATGCCATGGAAGCCCAGGGACTCAAAACGGCCGTCGTGACAAACCCAGACTTTCGCCTGGACTACGGCAGCATCATAAGCCTGCATCTTATCAATCCGGCTTGGGATCTGCCCGTGGTCCTGATTTCAGCGAACCAAGCAGCCTTTTATTACTCCAATGAAATTGGGACCGAAGTCGCGCAGCGTTTGGGTCAAGCGACACGCACGGCTGTCGAGCAATCAGGCAAGCGAGCTGTGCTGCTTGCCTCCTGTTCCTTATCCCATCGACACTTCGTCCATGAGCCCGATATCCCCGAGGATATGAGCTACGAACGCATTCACCACCACGGGCAGTATCTGTGGGATATGAAAGTTCTCGATATGATGCGACGTGGTCAGTCCAAGGAACTTTTGGATATCATGCCCGAGTTCATTGAAATGGCGACGGCGGAAGTAAAGGCTGGGTCGCTGGCCTGGCTGCTCGAGGCCTTGGGCGTACCGACCTATGCTGCTGAGGTACATGGATACGGCACTGTGATTGGCACAGGCAATGCTGTGGTGGAATGGAACCCAAGCCGCACTCAGGGAGGCCAGGGATGAACACGAGTCTGATCACCAAAGCCTACATCGTCTCCGGAATGCCCCATATTCTCCTAGCGCCCGAGCGATCCGCCGGCTGGGGCCGCTTGCGATCCGCTTTTGAGGCGATTCGAGCGGATATCGACAGGGAAGAGGCCGACCTCATACTTTATTTTTCAACGCAATGGTTGTCGATCCTGGGATATACCTTTCAAGCTGATCCTCGTCCTGAGTGGGTGCATGTCGACCAAAACTGGCATGAACTAGGATCGATGCCCTACCAGTTTACCATCGACTGCGACTTTGCTGGTGCTTACGCCGAAGCTGTGGCTGAAATGGGTTATAAGACTCGCCTGATCAACTACAAAGGCTTTCCTATTGATACCGGCACCATCGTTGCTCAGAAGCTCTTGAATCCCCAGAACCGATTGCCCGCAGCCATGGTCTCCTGCAATATGTACAGTGAAAAGGAGGAGACCACTAGGCTGGGACAAGCTGCCGCTCGTGCCCTGCAGCGCTCTGGTAAAAAAGCGATTGCGGTCCTCGTCTCGAGTCTCTCCCACCGTTTCCACGTGGAGCCTCTCGATCCTGTGCACGATCGAATTTCATCGCGGAAAGACGAGGAATGGAATCGCAAAATCCTTGAGATGCTGGCTGCCGGTCAAGTAGAAAACGTAGCGCAGACAGTGCGGGAGTTTGCCCGTCAGGCTCATGGTGACCAAAAGTTCAAGGGTATGTGGTGGCTCAACGGCTTACTGGGGCAGAGCAATGACTTCGAAGGTAAGGTCTATGCTTACGAAGCTGTCTGGGGCACCGGTGCGACCGCAGTCAGATTGAAGCCCACGCATCCCGTCACGGCTACCCCTTTTGATCCCGTTGCAGCTCGGGAAGAAGGTAGCCAGGCGGACTTGGTTGAGGCCCTCACCGATTTCGAACGAAGCAGCCGTCCGCCATCCCCTCCTACGACTCCGCTGAGCGTGCCCCCACCATCGACGCTGCCTGCGCCGCCATTCCCTGATTTTGAAATTGTCAATCCGGGGAGCGCGGAACCTGTCGGCAATTATCCCCACGCTCGGCGCTATGGTGATGTTCTCTTTCTATCGGGCATCGGCCCGCGCAAACCCGGAAGCAAAGAGATCCCGGGGGTCAGCTTCGACGCCGATCGGCGGGTGGTCGCCTACGACATCCGAGAGCAGACACGCTCGGTGATTGAGAATGTGAAGACCATCCTGGAGCATGCTGGTTCTTCACTCGAGAAGGTGCTCGACGTGCAGGTGTTCCTCACCAATATGGCGAGGGATTTTCCTGGGTACAACGAGGTATATAACCAGGCTTTCGCCAACATCCGGCCGACCCGCACCACCGTTGAAGTGGGGGCGCTCCCCACACCGATCGCTGTCGAGTTCAAAGTCATCGCCCGACCCTAAAGAGCACTGAGACCTGGAAACACGCCGATAGATCGCCCAAGATTCGCAAGGAATCCCTCGTCTTTCCTGGTAATCAGGTGTTCCAACGCTGGGTTATGAGGGATTTCATAAAGGGCGATCGTCTGGGACTGTCGTGGATCAACACTTCCCTCCCTAGAGCGGGGCATGCCGAAGTTCCCAGCTACAATCACCAAGCGGGGACATCGTAGCCTCGGTCGCTCACATAGCTGTTGCTTAGATCACGGCAGTCGGCCTTCACCACCAGCCACATCTCAAAGCTTCGCAATGAGATTATGGCTGGAACAATGATCGATACATGCAGTAGACCTAGGGCATCGGTGCAACCCAAAGAACTCGAGAGCTAGGCGTTCACTCTCAGAAAACTGAATCTATATCAATTGGTTACATTTTATCTTTTGAGTTTTCCCAATAGGTTCCGAATCCCTCTGAACTGAACCTAGGGGCCTAGCATGTCACTCCGCATGAAAACTCTCCTGATCATGGCTTTCACCTCGGCCGCTCTTCTTCTTGTCATGACGCTCAGCCTGAGATCTATTTTATCGGACAGCTTTCGCACGATCGAAAATCAAGATGCAGAAAAAAATCAGGATCGAGCCCTCAACGCCTTGAAGGAGTCCTTCGAAGCTATCGATCGCGCATCCCAAGACTATGGCTACTGGGATAGCCTCTACGAATTCATGGCAACGCGCGATCCTAATTTCACAGACGTGGACTTTTCGGTTTCGACCTATGAAAACCTGAGATGGAGTCTCGTCATCATCTTCGATGAGAAGGGTCAGAAAGTCTACCAGGGTGCATACGACCTCGATAAGAACCAAACGATGAGCGTCTCGGAGGACTGGTCCCACGCTATCGACAGTCGCCTGGACAGGCTCAAACCTCTGGGTCTCGAATCGGCCGTGAGTGGGTTGATTCCGTTGCCAGAGGGCATCATGTTCTTAATGGTGCGGGACATCTTGACGAGTGATCGAAGTGGTCCGGCACGGGGCCGATTCATCACCGGGCGCTTATTGACACCTCGTGAAGAACGTAAGCTCGCAGAACAGACCAAACTTGATCTACGGCTACGCGCCGGGCATCTCGATCAAAAATCTGACCATGAGCGTGCACTCGTCGACTCTATGGCGCCAGGCCAAAAGCGTCTCGTGAAGGCCATCGATGAGCAGCAACTGGTGGCGATCGAAAGAATCTCTGATTTCGATAACAAAACGGCGCTTTATCTCACTCTTTATCTGCCTCGAGTGATCCACCAACAAGGACAAAAGAGTCTCTCCTACCTAGTCACGGCTATGGTGCTATGCGGTTTGGTCTTTGCTGGTGTCATCAGTTGGCTGATCGAGCGTCATGTTATCTCTCGCATGCTTCACTTAACCAAAGAGGTGTTGGAGCTCCGCGACAGCCACGATTTTAGCAGGAGACTCACAGCCATCGGGAAGGACGAAATCGGTATTCTGTCACAATCCATCAACGGACTGCTTCATGCCCACGAGGGTCTCAACGTTCTGTTAGAAGTCGAAAAGGCGAAGTCAGATCGCGTCCTTCATAACGTATTACCTGATCAGATTGCAAGTCGACTGAAAGAGAGCAATGGGATCATAGCAGAAAGCTTTCCTGAGGTCACAATACTCTTCGCTGATATTGTTGATTTCACCAGTATGTCTTCCAAGATCAGTCCCGAGCACCTCGTGAATCTTCTGAATGAAGTGTTTTCTGCCTTCGATCGACTTGCTGAAAAACACGGGCTCGAGAAAATCAAGACGATAGGCGACGCTTACATGGTCGTCGGCGGCCTGCCCCATCATCGGGATGATCACGCCGAGGCGACAGCACGTATGGCCCTCGATATGCTGACGACACTGGAACAGATCAGCCAGAAGAGAGGCCAAAAACTCGAGATTCGCATCGGCATCAACACCGGTCCAGTGGTCGCTGGGGTGATTGGAACGAAGAAGTTTCTTTACGACCTTTGGGGTGATACGGTCAACACAGCAAGCCGTATGGAATCTTCAGGCACAGCAGGCTGGATACAGGTTACGGAAAGCACTTACAGTCAAGTTAAAAATTGTTTCCAACTTCAAGCATTGGGACAAAAAGACATCAAAGGCAAAGGTTACATTCCTGTTTACCGTCTGTTGCGTGAAGAACCGAAACAGAACGCCGCTTGAATTTCGATTCCTCTTGCATAAACTCGACCCTGTCTGCCGAGACAGGCCCCTAGCAGGCTCCAGAAAGCATCTCGGGTCTTCCCCATCACGTCCTGCCCATTGCTCTCCCTTAAGATTTTCCAATCCATACCGAAGTCCTATCAGAATTCTTACGATCGGGCGGGTTCCTTGGAGGCGTCTCTGATGTGTCATACAATCACGGTAGCAGCAGCACTCATGCTCTCAGGGGCCTGCTCCCATCGTTATATACCCATCACTGCCTCGGCTCTTGATCAAAGCGAACTGCGGTGGGAGACAATCGATCTGCGCGAGACCCGATGGAAAACTGAATGCGTCTGGAAACCAGCCTATCAGCCATACCAACCGGCGAAACAACCTTCTGGTGTCTCCCCTTGCGCCCCTGCAGTTGCGTCTGGGGCCCGAGCATACGATAGTTCTCGAAAAATTTGAGCGTTTTAGTCAGGGCTTTCAGTCCACTTTCGAACAAAACAGACTGGTGGTCGAAACTCTCGAAAAACTCCTTGCCCTCAGGGGCCAGATTCCGGGAACTCTTGGTCTAGGTCTCCAGAGACTCTTTCGCTATTTTGGGCCCGAAGATCTCGCTAGAATAATCACCAGCCAGGAGCTTGAAGCTCGGCGTTGTCTACTTGCTGTGCTGCCGTTCAGTCTGCTACGCGAGGTTCTTGAGCATATTCCACCGTCCAGCATCTACGAGCTCAGTCAAAGCTTTTGGAAACAAAATCGGGTGTCGGTGCAAGGGATAGACGGTTGGGAACAAAGCGTGCACACCTTATTTCAGGGTGTTCCACCCAAGGTATCCTGCCAACAGAATATGGGTCCCAATCTGCCTGTGGACGCAGCCATGTTACTGAGTCTGATGCTTGTCCTTGTGACGGAAGAACAGCGATTGCACCTCGAACGTCAGGGCCGCAAACCCCGGCTGCGAAACCTATTTTACCCCGATTTGTTGCGAGGGGTTTCGCAAGATATCGCTCAGAATGTTCTGCTCACCTGTGATGGTCGTTCGCTTGCTCATTGGTTTTCCATGCTGTGATCAGACGATCAAAAGCTGGTCTGGGAACTTTTACCAGCGTCCTATCGGGAACAAATGCAGTCCTCCGTGTCCGAACAAGCTGATCCCAATCTAGCACTCGATGTGATACGCACCTGTGGTAAGCAGCTATACCGTAAGCAGTGGCAGGAGGATAGGACGCTTGAACAGTCGGCTTTAAAGTTACAACTCGGCAGGCGTTCTCAAAAGAGACAACAGAGGCTATCGTACTGCAATTATGCCATCCCAACAAAAATGTCATATTGTCTTATATCACGAGCGAAACTTCCGTCAAAGTAGGCGACTTGACAAGCTCAAGGGGATGTTACCTCGGGGTTTAAAGCTGAGCAGCCCCGAACTCGATAAATCAAAGCGTCACGAAAAGCGAGCCAAGCCTCATCTCCACACTGGGAATCGAAGAAAAAGTCCCGACTTGCGTTACGAAAGCTACAGATATCGTGCGATAGACAATTGAGGAGCCAAGGACCTACACGCGGATCGGAATCACAGTCTATTCCACATCGCCCCATACATTGATAGGACCCGTTATTAGCTGCAAGCTTACCAAAATCAGCCCCAACCATCACTCGTTCGATCTGAGTCCCTGAAGCATCCGTGTAGGTGACAGCAACCTCTTTTCCCGGTTCGATGCACACCGGACGGTCGATACAGGCACCAGTGAGAAGAAAAATGATAACGAAAATCAGCTTGGGACGACACTGCATCCTGTCCTCTTGAACTCACTATGAAAAAATGATTTGGGGCTCTCCCAGGCTAACATCGATGAGGGCGCTAACACAAGGCTGTCTTCACACCAAGATCATCCATAGACTGGCGGTCGACAGCCTGCTTGTTCGACCCCTTGCCTCCCGCCCAGGGCCACGAGCAGCCCGCACATCACCAGGCCCGAAGTCATACGAGCTTCTCCCCGATCCGCCCTACCAGGATCTCGTGCTTACCCGCTACCCGCTACCCCCCCTATCAAGAGAACCTGCTTCCCAATCAGCTTTTTTAGGGGGCTCTTATCGATCTACCAATCCCCTTCCCTGGCACCTTCCAGTTTTTACTCAATTCCTTTCCGGAGAAACCGATTCTCCCCGAGACGACGCTTTAGCGATCAAAAGCAGGCTTATTTAAGCTCAAAAATTGCAGGGGTATGTCATGAAAACGCGACTCATACACTTGGCCCCGAAGATCTGGCTCGCGCTCACCTATCTCTTGAGTGGCCTGGGAAGCGATGCTTTGGCTCAAACATCTTGGCTCGATCGATTGCTGCTCCTGAGGTTCGCAGACGAACGAGTGGTTCGTGCCCATCAGGGTGAGCTCGACCTCGGGGGATTGAAAGCAGGAGATTACTGGCACGTCCAGGGTGAGGTCCTCTTCGTACCCGGAGAGTTTCTGGAACCTAGAATGCTCGGCGACGATGAATGGCAAGCGATGATAAACAATCCCAACAACCTGCGTGCTGACCTCAAATTGAAGCCCTTTCCCTTTCCTCTTCAAGGAACCGACAGCAACTACGGGACTTTCGTTCTCCGCATCCGTCATGCACCGCAGGGCGACTGGACGATTCGCATGCTACGCGGGTATCACCCTTTTCTTCTCACCGTCGCCACGAAGGAGAGGATCAAACCCATGGGTCGACTGGGGACAGTCGCCAGAGACCCTGAAAAAAACCGCAGCTGGGGGGGCCAACTGGCGATCGCAGAGGCTCTGCCAGCTGCCGGAGATCTCTACCTGTTCATGCATGCCTCCTCGCAGCTCCACGAAGGGAAAAACACCCTTAACATGTCGAGTTTTCTCTTGGGCTCAGGGCCGAAACTGGAGCACACGCTCGATATCAGTGAATTCCTCATTCGAGCCATCGTCGGCAGTTTTTTCATCATGGCCCTATTCTATGGCTTTATTTATAGCTTCCGACCGCAAGATCGCTCGTCACTCTATTTGAGCGGCTATGCTCTCACCTTGTTTGTGATGAGCGGTATCTTCACCACAATCGTGCCGCTCCATCCTTTACAGGCCACAACGATCATCTCCGGCATCAATATTCTCTCGGTGGCTCTCTTGGAACTTTACCTGCTGGATAAGATTCGATCCTATGTGTCTGCACGGCAGTATCGGTTCGGCCTTATCTTCACTGCCAGCTTGACTTTTATCTCCCTCACAGCTCAAGTCTTTCAGGCAAAATTGCTGATCGGACTTTCTTTCCTGTTGATGACAGGCTTCAGTTTCTTTCTGATTATCGCCACGCTCACACTGGGCATCCGTCACAAATTGGATGGTGTCATCTTCTTCATCATCGGAACGCTCCTAAACCTCGGCCTGCAACTTCCCGTCTTGGGAACCATGATTGGCTTGCGACCGGGAGAGTATGGCTTCGGCCTGATTCTCGCTAACTTCGGCATGGCTTTATCACTGGCGCTGGTCAACGCCAGGGAATTCGCGGTGACCTACCGGCGATCCATCCGCCAAAGCCAGGAGTTAGAGGAAAAAAATGCACAAATTACCTTCTTCAATAAAAACCTCGAATCGCTAGTTGCACAGAAGACGGAGCAAATTCGTTCGTTACTCGACTACATCCCACAGGGCGTCCTATCAATCGAAAACGAAGGTCTTATCGGTACAGATTACTCGGCCCACCTCAATGAGATTCTGCCGTCATCGAACATAGCCAAACAAAGTTTCAAATCCTTGGTGCTGGATAGAAGCAGTCTGTCTGCTGATTGCAAAGACCAAGCCTGGCAATCGATACTTTCAGCAATCGGTGAGAACGAAGTGAACTGGGAAGTGAACTCTGACAAGCTACCCAGGGAGCTACCACTCATCTATGGCCAGGATACTCGCTATTTCAAGGTAACCTGGAACCCTAAGATCAAAGAAGACATCGTGCAAAACGTTCTTGTCACACTTCTTGATATCACTCAAGAGAAAGCCTTCGAGAAAGATGCTGAAAGCCAGAGACAGGAGATGAAGATTATTCAAGAGCTCATCTCTGTGGCACCGAGTGGTCTTGCCCAGTTCTTTGAGACATCGGAGGGTCTCCTCCAGGAGATGGGTCATATCCTTCAGTCAGCACAGGATTCACTGGAGCCCCGCGATGTCCGATTGCTTTTTGTGAATGCGCATACGGTGAAGGGAGCAGCGCGTACCCTTCATTTATCCGGCCTCGCAGAGGCCCTGCATTTGGCGGAGGAAGGATACTCAAGTTTCTTACGTAATCAGGTCCCCCTCGATCTGGAAGCCTTTCGCATAGATCACCAGCAGGTGATACGGACGTATCTCCAGTACAAGACTATCAACAGCGAGAAGCTCAATCGCGGTGCTGACCTCAATAAAATCTCTCTCAGTCGTAAATTTGTAGAACGACAGTATCAGCTCATTCAAAAACTCATGGAAGATGTCAATCAACCCGTCAGCTCATTTCTGGATAGCCTAAGGTCTCAAAGTGAGCAACTGACTGACATTGTCTTCGATCACCTGCCAACCCTCTTTGAAGACTACAAGACGAAGGGCACGCGGATCGCTCGAGATTTGGGCAAAGAGGCGCCAAACTTTGTCTTGAGCATTCCCGATACGGTCATATCGCGAGACATGCACATGGTGCTTGATCATTGTATGATTCACATCCTGCGAAATGCTCTCGATCATGGAATCGAGACGGCGGAAGAGCGTAAGGCAGCGGGTAAGAATATCCAAGGCTGTATTCGTATCGAAGGCTCGGTTATGGATGACAGGTTCCTGACCCTTGTTGTCAGCGATGACGGGCGGGGTCTCGCCATCGCACGCCTGAGAGAAAAGGGGCTCGAACTGGGTCGATTGACGCAAAGTTCATCCGTTCAAGAGGCTGCTGAACTGATCTTCGCTTCAGGCCTATCGACGGCCAAGAAGGTCTCGAATATATCAGGTCGAGGAGTCGGCATGGATGCGGTTCGATCCTATCTTGAGAAAGCAGGAGGACAGGTCAATCTCCGTATTGGAACCTTCAAGGACGCCGAGGGAACTTTTTGTGACTTTGCCTTGGTCATCACACTTCCGCTCGATCGAGGAGACGACCCCATGGCATCGGGATTCTAAACGGCAACGACGACGAACGATTGTTACTGATCCAGACGAAAATAGATCATCATGAGAGGCTGACATGAAGATGTGTGTCGGGTTGATTCTGCTAGGTCTTGTTTCCGTATCCTCGACGGTATTTGGGAAAAACTATGAGCTCTATCAGGTCGACGTGAGCCCCATGGAATTGATTCCCGATGGGGCTCGTACCTACAAACAACTACAGGAGACCTATGAGACACAGCCTCTCAGCCGTGAAGAGCACAGATGGCGGATCGACTTCCTCAAGAAAATTTTGCAGCAGAAACCAGAATGGTTGGACGGCTATTGGCTCCTGGCGGGCGAATCACTCCAGCTCGGCTCAAGCTATCTCGATCCCGACCAACATGCGATAGCCCGAGATATTCTGGTCGATGGTAAATCGGCAACAGAGAACTGTCTCAAACAAAATCCACAGCAGATTTTGTGCCAGTTTCTCAATGGATCGCTCACAGCTCGCATCGCCAGTATTGATGGAGTCTTTGCCTCGCTTCGCTATGCTCAGGATGTTCATGACACATGGCTGAAGGTCACCCGATCCCAGGTCAATCTCCAATTTCGGCCGAATGTGAGCCTGCAGGGAATCGCGCACTTTGGTCTTGGCGTGTTCTACCGAGTCGTCCCGGATCTGAAAATTATCGAGTGGCTCTTTGGCGTGAGAGGAAACATCGACACTTCGATCGACTTTCATCGAAAAGCCGCGACCTTTGATCCCCAAAATCCGTGCAATCGCCTGATGCTCGCCGTTGCTCTCCTCTGTAAGATCAGAGGCCAAGCCGACCATCGCTTCTACAGGGAAGCGATGAACGAACTCGATCTGACAGAAAAAATCCGACCTATCGACCTCGCCCAAGCCGTCTGCATCAGGGATGTTCGCAAGATTCGCGAAGCTCCTCATAAGACCTGTGGTTACACCCAAGCCAAAGACCAGGAAGCAGGTGATCCAGCCCAACTGAAAAAGTGAGATCCACCGGTTGCGTCTCGATATCAGCCAAATCGCCTCTTTGGGGAAGTCTCCTCCAGGAGATGCCGTCCAGGGAGCGATTGGGTTCTAATGGCAAAACAGCGGCCTGCTACCAAAGGACCCCGTGTCTCGGGACGAGACACGGGGTCCAGTTCACGCCAGTACGAAATCTCGATCAGTCAACGGTGATGAAGTTATTGTCTTGAAGAATAGGATCCGAAAATGAACGATCCAAGATGTTGTCCAGGAGGATGCGCTCAGCTGCGCTCAGAGTATTCACGGCCGCGTAGACATAGAGACTGCGAGACAGAGGATAACTCGAATTACGAATGTTAGCAGGGGTCGGCAAGAAAGCGCGCGAAGCGGCATCTTTGGCAATGGCAAGCTCACGATTGTTGGGACGAATAGCGGCTTGTCCTGAGTATCCGACAGCCGTCACTTCACTTGAGGTGATAGCAGCGATGTCAGAAGTTTCCGCCACCACCTTCACGCAGGCTCCGAAGGACTTGATTCCGACTAAGGATTTGAAAGCGTCTGTCGTGCCCGAGTTATCATTCCGCCGATAGACCGTGATCGCGAGGTTCGGTCCACCGACCTGGTTCCAGTTGGTGACTTCGCAAGAGTAGATCTTTTTCACCGCGTCGATGGTCAGACTCTGGAGGGCATTTGACTTATTGACGAAGAGACCGACACCGTCGAGGCCTACGACGTAGCCTTCAATCTTTAAACCAGCATTTTGACCTTTGGTCAGCAGTTCTGGTTTCATGGCACGCGACATAGGAGCAAGGCCCTGGGTCTTTGCGACCAGGGCTGTCTCTCCCAAACCACTGCCGCCGCCCTGATAGACAAGCTTCTTGTCAAGCCCGCTCGCAACGATGATGTCGCTGATGTAGCCTGCCAGCGTGTCAGAACCCTGGATCGAGGCTGTTTGGCTGAATGCAGGAGCTGTAAAGAAAAGTGAACCGAGGATCAAATGGCGAAGCTTCATGACTGTTCTCCTTGTTCATGTATGCGCTAGGCAGCTTCGTTATAAGACTGCATGCGAATGATTGCAAAAAAAGATTTCATTAATTTTTGTCTGTCTGGAAACTTCTTTTCTCTGTTCGGACAGAATCCAGACATTCCGCATCAGATGATCCAAAGTCTCCCGTCGAAAGGGAACCCAGAGGAGACTTCGTATGATGATGCCACGCTGCATATGGTCCCTGCCTGAGCCCCTACTCTTGGGTCAGTCGTATCCAACTTCGAGCTACGATATTGTGCAAGCTTTCTACGGCTTCGAAAAGACCGCCTCACATTCCCCCTGTGAATACTGCTGCACGCCTTTTGAGATCTGCGAACGCACGTAATCATAAATCATCCAACCCGCGTTGGAGGCTGCCTTACGCAACCAGACATCGAGCTCTCCAGGATTTTTTGCTAAGCCTGTCTCGAGGTCATACTGAATGCGCTCGTCTGTAAGCGGCCAGTTATCATGGGTGCATACCTCGTTGAACAGATCGTAGTCTCGGAAGAAGGGTTTGGCTGCCTTACTGTTGCTTGGGATCTGTCTTGCACATCGATCCATAATGGTCTTTAGCATCTGAGCTTTGTTGCTACCCAGGAGCTCGGCAACTTCCGGTGGGGGATTCATCTTGGTGCCTTCGAGGGCCATCCATATAAAATAGTTACCGCTGAGATCTAAGGATCGACCCTCTCCGTCTCGGCTCGCAAAGTTAAGGATGTTGTTTCCCTCAGCGCCGAACATGCCACGCCGGAAGTTAGCCACTCGAATACTGCCACCTGACCAGGTCGCGAGGTTCTGGGCTAGCGGTCCATCGGCTTCTCCCAATCGTCCGTGGCACTTGGTGCAGGTGATGTTATAGAAGTACGCACCTGGGGTCGTCCAATAGAGTTGGCCGAAGGGCTTGACGGGTGTGACTCGATCTGCACGCATCATCCAGGATTTGATCTGGTCAGGCTGTAGAGTCGTTTCCGGGAACTGACACTCTGCTTTGTCCTGCCAATAGTCAACTGCGTAGCGAGACTTTGCAATCAGGTGCAAACTATCGTTGAAACGAAGATCTCGATACCAGGGAGCCATGCCTGTCGTTGGATCATTCCAGTCTTCCCGCCTGGGACGGTAGGGCCCACTTGCTTCGGTCGGGTCCTGCTCCAGCGCATCGATCTCTGCAGCCGCATAATCGCTATCCTCGTTGCAGGGCTTTTGTGGTGAAAAAAGGTCAATGTCGAAGGGGCTCAACGTTGGATCGTAGGTTTTGATCCATCGAGCAAAGACCTTGACTGCGCGACAATCAGGGGAACCAAGACTGTGTAGAGGCATTCGGACTTCCGTCTTGAGCTCTGCTTGGGTCGATGCGACTCGATGAAAAAGATAGCTCTGGGACAGGTCACCCTGGTGGTGGACGATCTTTCGATTCGAAAATGATTTCGAAGTTAGGTTGGTATCGAAGTTAAAGATTCGGCCTGCAGAGAAGTCCAGTGGTACCTCAGCCTGAAGTTTGGCATAACCCCTCGGATTATGACACTGAGCGCAGTTCCCGAGCATATACCCTTGGGCCCGCAGGGTGTGATCGTCAAGCATGCGCGTCGAGGGGTAGTATTCGAGTTTCGGCAGACCAGCAGCGTCTTTTGGTGTGAGAAGGCCGTAGGCGATCAGCCTCGATACTTGCCGTAGTTCATCGGCCCCCACAGGCAGATCTCGTCCAGCCTCGCCTAGATCCCGACGATTGATCTGCAAGGGGGTAAAGCCCAAGACGAAACTTCCATGATCCGCACCCATGTGACACTGTTCGCAGCGGTGTTTGGCTGGGACAATGTAAGGGCGTTTGGCCCCGCGCTCTTGATCAAAATCAAGAGACAGCGTTAGGTCTTTCCAAGGAGTCCCATCTCGATAGGGAGTCGTCAGTAACTTGGCTTCACTGGCCTCGTCGTTCCAAACGTAAGTCCCATAGAGCGGCTTACGCGGAGCCTTACGAGTCACGATGAGCCGAGTCTCCACAGGTTTGAACCTAACTTGACCGTCTTTTTCCTTCACCCCTCTAAAGAAGGTCTTGTAGAAGCGTGTGTTATCAGGAAAATCGAACTGGGGGTCTTCACCACGCGCTTGCTTCATGAGCTGGAGAGGTCCCGGACGAAAGGCTTTACCTCCGGCTATGACTGCCGGAATATGCACGTGCCGCAACTTTTGGATGTGGTCGTTCCAGAGTGGATACTCCACGTTATAAGCGACCGTACCGTTCTTGGCCAGGACCTCCGAATCAAGACTGGAGAGGTCGGTGTTGCTCAGGAGTTCAGGTAGCTCGAGGGTGCGTTCGAAAAAATAGTCCGTGTTGGTATCAGTCCCAAGAGTCTTCTCATCCGGCAGACAGTTACCAAGATCTGTGAAAACCTGGCTTTTGTGCAATCCCCAAAGCTGAGGGTACGCACGACCCACCTCTTCACCTGTTGCTGACTGAGGCTTCCCCGCGTCAATCCATGCCTGCATTTTTTTTCCGAGCGCTTCATACGCCTCGGGCTTAAGCTTCCGAATGGCTGCGGGTGGCATGCTGCCGTCTAGCAGTACAGAGCGCATTTTCTCGGCTTGGCTCGCGATTCCACCAACCAGAACCCGCTCATCATTCACAGTGACGGTTTGGTCCTCATAGCTATCGATGTACGAAAAGCCTCCGACATCGGCACCTGGAGCCAGGTGACAAGATTTACAAGCCAGATTCAACTCGTTGCGTAAGCTTTCGAAGGCGACTGTCGGTGTCTCCGGTGTACCCGAGAGTGTCGCTAAGGCGAAGCTGTGTGCACTTTCAGGCACTTTGCAACGAGCTTGGACGCCGCTATTATCCCCTTCACCCGCTTGACCCTGCCCAGGTATCTGTGGTCCCTGGCCTGGACCCTTAGGAGGTTCGTTCAGCTGAGCACCATTCGGCGGAGGCTTGCTACCACCCCCGTCGGGCTCGAGACACGCGCTCAGCATGAATTGGCAAACCATCAGGCTCAGAAGACCCACCGTCGTGAGCTTCCATCGAATGCCTAGCGTCCTCATACAATTCCTCCTTCGTTTGCAGCGTGGCGTGAGGCGAGGAGCTTGCGCTCTAAGTGGTGAACTCCCAGATCCTCGACAAGAATCCGGCCGACTGCTCGATGGTCACCGAGCCCGTATCAAAGTTACCAACTCCTGAACACAGTCCATGCCGCCGTCTTATAGAGATAGACTCTGCTTGGAACAAATGAATTCATGTTTAATTTTTTGTGAAGAAATCATGCTAAAGTATCCAATCCCAGCACGAGAGGCTTTTGACGAGATAGCCGCCGTATCAGACGTTGCGAAAGACCTACCAGTAGGAAGGAAATCTAAGAGTAATCCAATCAAAAGACTTCATGACTCGCTCTTCTTTGCTAATCACCTCGCACAAAACAGACCCCGAGAGTTCGGAGACTTCAAGTCGAGCTCGAGTCGCAGCTGTTTTGAGTGATAAGCCGGTGAGGATTCGAGGACTGGCGGACTCAAGGTCCGCCCTTGATGGAGGCGATCAGATCGAGCGCGCTTCGCAAGGTAGAGTCTCAGAGATGAGAACCTTCTCGTCCAGTGCCAGGCTATGATAAACCGTAGCACTGACAGCTTTACCATCCTCCGACACGCTCAGACGCACGCTCAGAGCGGAAGCAGCAGGGGAGTACTTGAGAGACACGGACTGAGTCCCAAGTCTTGCGATATCGAGATCCTGCTCGACAAGGAAGGTATCTGTCGGATTCCCGTTGAAGAGCTTGGTCAGCGAAAGGCTTGTGTCGGAAGCGCTCGCGAGGCGACCCAGTTCGGTATCGTAGTCAAGGACGGCTTTAATCTCATACTCGAATCGAATCTGAGACGAAGGCTCAATTACTGCCTGGCATACATACTGAACTGGAGCAGCAAAGAGCGGAGCGGAGACACATAAGGAAGCAAGCAAAAGGCTACGGATCATGGGACACCTCGACCATAGTTTAAAGTTAATGACTCCTATGGCTAGTGTAGTAAGTGAAAAATCATGCGCGAGCAACCTGATTCTGTTCGTTAGGACAGAAGATCAGACGAAAGAAAAAATTTCTGATTACTTGTTAGGAAATTCATCCTGCATTTATATTTGCACGACTACTCGATGCAAGAGAATGAGCAGCAAACACGACGAACCCTGGCATCTTCTGACCCCCCAAAGCACGAGAGGTCGAAACGGTTCATGGCATGGCCCGAAATACTTTGTCGATGGGGAAGCATTTGAGCCTCATGCTTCCGACACAACTCTCTCTGCAGATGTTTCAGTAGTCAGCTTTTTTTCGCACCATAGGTGCCTTGAAGCTTTGATTGCACCAGATTGAGAGAGGGAGAACGGAGGTTCTCGATGCAGCACAGCCTCCTTTCGAATAACAGGAGGAACCGGCCTGTCCCCCCATAAGGCTCCGAAGCCCAGAGTGCTTCGGATCGTGACCTGAGGGAGAGAGGTACGAAGCAGCCTGAGTCCTTGGTCAAGGAGCAGGGCTGCATCCTGCCGCCGGCTTGCTGCCAATTCACACTGAGATTTAGGAACACATGCGCCTTCTGTTCGCGGCAATCCTGCCCACTTGGCTTCCTTCCGCCTCGAGGAGAAGTTCTGCCTAAACATCCGTTATTGCCGCCAAAAAAACATCTGTCAGACCAAAATGTGTGCTGAGCTTGATCACGACGCTTTCCGTCAGACTATTCTCTTGCTTCCCAGACGGACTCACTCTACCTATTCGTCTTATCCGTTATAAGGAGATTGTTCCATGAAACCTTTGATGCATCTCGTCTTGGCCCTTGGTTTTGGTCTCACCGCTCCCCTCTTTGCAAAGGACGAAGTGTCCCTTCTGTCCGTCATGAACGTGCCTATGAGTAAGTATGGCATGAGCTGGCTGGTCCCGCAGGTGCGGGTCAAAGTGCAGAACCTCGCCTATGAAAAACGAGTCAAGATAGTGTTCACCGCTACGAATGGCCAGGTAAACGAGACCGAGGCGCAGTATCTCAGCCCTGCAGACGCTGGCTATGAAGTTTGGGAGGGTGCGACCAACCTCCAGGCTGGAGACGAGTACGAGGTGCATGTCGAGTACGAGGCTGCGGGTCGTAGCTACAAGACGCCTGCGGTTTCCCTCAAGGCAGGTCCCGTGTTCTATGCCGCTCAAAATGTACAGCAGATTCTTTATGGTCGGCAATTTTACGGTCAAACCGCGAACTTTACTGTAGGCCTGCGTAATCTCGCTTACGCCAAGCGCGTGCAAGCGCATGTAAGCTGTGACGATTTCCGTTCATCCCTCTCGGTCGATCTCTCATTCCAGCCCTATTTCATGTATGGCTACGGAGTCGTTCAGTCACCAACCCCCGAAGGTTTCGAAATATGGACTGGCTCGACTCACGCGCTGCCTGAAGGCTGCGGTATCGCGCGCTATTACTACACCTACGATATCGATGGACAACGCTTTGCTGATACAAATTTTGGGCAAAACTACGTGATGTATCGTCAGTGATCTCGATTAGAGCGTGGCTGAAACCAGCCACGCTGCGACCCAGTATCTAACTTGCATCACTCTCTGGGGCTTCTTCTTCCAACTGTCGGATAAGATCCAAAAGATAGCGTCCATGCGGTAGGCTTTTCGCTGCCTCTCGAATCAAAGACAGGGAATCGGGCGCCAACTGCCATAAAACCCGGAGCGCCTTCGCTTTTTCATAGGCCACGACCTGCTTTCTTTCCATCAGCTACGTCGCCTGGATGTTATCCAGTTCTTCTTAACGTGTACCCATCTCCGGAAGAATCGACCGAGCGCTATCACCGTTCCCTTCGCCTGCCCCCCCTCGAGCTGTTATGTATGCGGCTTTTACTCAATTGTTTTTGGATGTCTTGCACCAGTGAGCGCACACTTTGATATTGATTGTCGCCTTCACCTCAGTGTTTTTACTGATCGAGCTGCCCCACAAAGCCTGCACATACTATGACATCGTCACGTCGCATTCTTTTCCATGATGTATCGTGTTTTATCTTGCAAGAGAGAGTGTTTTGAGGCGTCATAGACGTGACTTCAGGACAGTGTCGCCACCTCTGATTAGGCGGCGAAAGGGCTGTCGTATTTGGGAGGCCATGCGATGACATTACAATCCAAGCTGATCTTCGCTATGTGTTTCTTATTGCCGCTACATGCCGCTACGCTTTATGCTCAGGCTCCTCGAGGTCCAGCTGTATTGACTTCTAAGTTCTGGATTTACGAGGTCGATGAACGTCAGGATCTAGTGTTCAATCTGCCTTGGGACGAGCAACCAGGAGATGCGAGCATCAACGTCGCAAGTGATCCGCGTGTACCTGAATTTGCTCGAATCTGCTTGATGACCAGCGAGCAAGCTCTCCGGGAAAGATTGTCTAGCCCGGCAAACGCTGCAGTCTGGGTGCAGCTCGGGCAAGCAGGGGCGACTGAGCGTATCACGATCATTATCAATGTTTTGCCTCGACAGAATCTCTATCGTCAGCTAGCACGCCTGGATCGCGAGCCCTATTTTTGGCATTGGAATGAAGATAGCAGAGTACCAAGCCTTGCACTCAGCAACTATCGTCGGGGAAGCTTTGTATGGGAGGCTGTTGCGACACCTGAGACCTGTAGTCAACCTCCATCGCAAAATCTTAGTGAATACCTCAACTATGCGGCCCGTCGGCTCGCAATCAAACGATGAGGAGGCACTTTATGAAACGCTTGTATGCCCTCTTTCTCCTTCTGGGTGCCCTAAGCATAGTGGCTTGTGAGGAGCCATTGCACAGATCGTCTTCCCAAGTCGATGTCACACGTGTCGATCACTCTGAGGTGAAGCGGCAGGCGATCGGCAATTGTTGGCTTTACGCGCAGGCTACCTGGCTCGAATCGATGCTCAAACATACCGATAGCTATGAAACCAATGTTTCCGAGACATACTGGACCTACTGGGATCTCTATGAAAAGATTATGAATGGGGCCAAACTTGATGATGCCGGAGAGGTCCCTACAGGTGGCAGCTGGCAACGTTCCACCTATCTCATACAGAACTATGGATGGGTGCGAGAAAATGATGTGCAAGCGCTCGACCAGACCCCAGAGAAGATGAGTCAGATGCAAGCTTGCGCCGTCCGGGAGCTCAAAAAAGCCCTCGCAGAGGGAGGTGTCCTAGCAGACTCTCACCTGCGGAACGATCAGCTCGTCCGAGACGCTCTCGATCAAGCCTTTAGTTGCCAGGGGGCTTATCCTTTCGATATGAACTCCATTCGTCAGGAGAAGGTCGTCACGGCTGAGGAGACAAAATTGGTCGATCCAGCAACGAATCAAGAACTCCCTCTCAGCGAATGGCTGCAGCGATGGCGTGAGTACAGCAATCCCGCCAATGGCCTCAGCACGGCGAAACAAGGCAAAAAGCTACCGACCGAGGTCGAACGCAACGCTTGGAGGCGCCTGGAGCAACGCATCAAGCGAGCTCTGAACGATCATCAGCCTGTCGTCCTCTCATTTTTTGTCAGTTTTAATGCCCCAAACGATGACGGAGTGTTCAATTTCTATACCTTAGCTGAAAGAGGCGACCTTGGACGGACTGGGGGACACATGCTGGTCCTGCATGACTACACGGTGCGTAACGCACCCGAGAGGGGCGAGCTTGGAGAGGGAGACCTCAGTCCGGAGGATAAGGCCCTCGCTTTGCAAGGTGACCTTGACCTGCTGGTTGCCAAAAATTCTTGGGGTGCGAATCGCTGGGATCGCCCTTGGATCGGTAACGGCTACAGTCGCATCACCTGGGACTACCTCATGGGGCGATACTACGACGAGCGAGATAAAGTCTTCCGTCCGTTTTTACAGAGTGTCGTACTACCGCCCCAGTACTGATGCTAATCGACTCCCGACGCGCTAATATGTTATTGCGAGGAAGCCAGGCAAAAAGGAGAGATCGTGACTCAGACCAACCCAGGGGCAGGTGGCTCAAAAACGACAGAAAAGAACGAAATCTTAAAGGCATGGACAAAAACATGCCAATACTTCCACATCGATGAAGCGCATATCCCGGAACGGCGAAAACGGGTCGAGGCTGTGGCAGCTTTGTCTTTCATGCTCGTTTATGCTGCAGCCTGGTTTAGCTACGTTCCGCTTTATGCTATTTTCTTCCAAAACATGGTGGCAGCTATTGCTGTAGCCGCCATTGGTTTACCGACCGCACTCGGCGCCCTTGTGGTTCAACGTAAGACCAAGAATCTTGCGATTGCCAGTGCATTACTCAATTACGGTTGTGTTATTACATTAGTCGGCTGCATCTATGCCACGGGCGGAACCTGGTCACCTATTTATTTTTGGTCGTTCTCACCAGTAGCTGGAGCTTATCTACTGTCTGGTGCTTGGCACGGCATCGCCGTCACCGCTATCGCTGCAGTCGGAAACTCAGTGGTTGCATTAACGACTCGCCCTCACGAGGATCCTGAGAAATGGTTCTTTCAATTTGACACTTTTTCGTCATTTCATGTCATGTTCTATGCCTTTACCGTATTGATGTCGATGTCAGTCTTCTCCTTAATCCTTTATCTTTTTCACAACAAACTGACTCGAGCCCTCCATGAATCTGAATTAGCTAGGGAAGATTCTGACATTCAAAAGCAAAGGGCAGAAGCTGCGTTTGACACGATTAAGGAGCAGATGGCAGAGAAAAAAGCGATCATGAACGCCACAGAGGTGGCATTGGTGATGATTTTTGAGAATATGAAAGTGGATCCCGAAAAATCTTCGGCCTATTTTCAAAAACTTTTCCCGGGTATTGATAATTTTTCCCAAGCACTCAAAAAGATGAACCTCGATGCAACGTCCGATCTTTTGAAGTCGGTGATCGGAGAGGATGAACTCACCTGGTCGATGAATTCGAGTTCATTCCCTCTCGAAGCCGTCATAGATGGACATACTCACGAACTTGAATGGAAACAGATTCAAAGCAAGGGGGTTATCAATGCTGTCGTGTTTGCTGCGAAAAACGTACAGCCTCTCCTAGATTCCAAGACTACGATGGAAAACATGGGGCGTTATGCCAAGCTACTTGTAACGGTCTTAGGGGGACAGGAAAGTCCAACTCAGCAGCTCAAGGAAAAGAAACCTCGACTAGTCCTCAAAACCATCAATCGGCAGATACCACAAATTGAAGAAGCTATAGCGAGAGCTGAGATCAGCCTGGTCGACAATTGGCAACCCATTTACATCACCTTGCATACGCTTAAGGGTGAGGTGGGCTCATTTCATTTCAGTGACCTTCGTGATGACATACATCGGACCGAAGAGCATGTCAAGCATGTCAATGACATTCGGCAGGCAGCCCAAGACAATCTTGACGACAAATATCTCGCGGAGATTGACAAAGTCAAGAATCTACTCATTCTTGAACTGCGCAAGATACGCGATCAGCTCCTGGAAATTCGTGACATCTGTCGCCAGACAGGAGCCGATCAATCCTCGGTGGTCCTACCCCGTGATCTTTTGATGGTTGCAAAAGATGATCTAAAACACCTTCAGGAGATCATCACGAATTCACTTTATGAAGATCTTTCCTTCGTCATAAAAGGCTTTGAATCTGAAATCTACAAGATTGCGGGTGATCTCGGTAAGCCTTCGCCTCGTCTTGTTGTGTCCTGCCCCAAGATTTACCTCTCAGACTATGCTGCAGACAAGATCAGGCAAGCTTTTACTCACATCATTCGCAATTCACTCGATCACGGCATTGAATCACGCGAAGAGCGTTTGAAAAAAGGTAAGAGCGAAATCGGTGAATTGACTTTTCTCGTTGAAGATACGGACGAGGCCATCGTGGTGAGGGTTCGAGACGACGGTCGGGGTCTAAATCTCGTGAGCATCCGCGAAAAGGCTGAATCGCAAGGCCTTATGGGGAAAGGTAGAGAGTATACAGCATCCGAGCTTGCAGACTTCGTGCTGCTCCCGGGATTCTCGACAACACGAAGCGTGTCGATGATATCCGGAAGAGGCATTGGCATGGAAGCTGCGCGCGGATTCATGACTGAACTCGGTGGATCATTCGAACTGAAGCTTCTTGATCACTCCCTCCATCCTGCGCTCGAGATACGCTTAAGCATACCGAAGCTACACGTCCCCCTATCGATACAGAATCAACCACGCAGCCTCAGTGCCTAAGCTCTACCATTCAATCTGTCAGCAAGGGTCGTTGCAGAAAGCCGAGCAAAGACCTGATGCACCTCGTAGCCGATCAGACACGATCTTCGTCATTGAGGGGATGGAATCGATGCTCCACCCACAACCAGAGGCTCTGACTGAAGGGAAAGAACCAGAGACCAAAACCCAAGGTACATGCAGAACTGACCCCTGCAATGCCGAGCGATCCCATCTCAGGTTGGGTCTGCTGCAAGAGTATGACGAGAAGAAAAGCGAGTGTGGCAGTGACAGGGAAATTGATCATCCACGATGCGCCCGTGAAATACCCAGACTCTCGTTCGATTCGATAACGGCAACGCGGGCAGCTTTTTTTAAAGTCAAACCAAGATCCACGATCCCGCAAACTCTCCGTACAGCAATAGGGGCAACGCAGGCGCAGTACAGGAAGGAACCGAGGTTTGGGAAAGGGTGGGTGTGTCACGTTTGGCTCTCTTCATCGTCAGCGGGTGGCAGCAGCAGAACGCGGCCCGATTCAACCCGTACCGAGGCCAGGGTCAGTGGATCTTCGGCAGGCCAGCAAAGTGCTACCCCTGTGCGATCACAAAATCGAGCGCCATGGGCGAAGCAGAGGATCGTCCCACCATCAAGATGCCCGAACTCCGAGAGCTTGATATCCTGATGCGAGCAGCGATCTAGAAAACAACGCAGCTCTTCCCCGTGCTTCACGATCACCCAATCACGCCCTGCACATCTGACTGAATGAAGTCGGCCCTCGGGGATCGATTGGACGTCACCCAGATCGTACCAATGACTCATCGGGGCCAATCCTCAACAAGTTTTTCAAGAGCTTGCCACGCGAGACGCACACATCGAGATCGAACAGGATACTGCCTGAGGCCACCGATGACCTGCCAGTCGATACTATCGCGCGTGTTGGCTCCCTGGCTCCACACCTCTTGAAATTTGGACAGGACCCCGCGGGCTTCGTCTTGGCTCCGATCTTGGAGCAGACTGCACATGAGCGAAGCGCTGGCGATGCACAGCGAACAGCCTGCGCCTTGAAACTCCAGAGAACCCCGTTCGGGCGTCGTACCAGGAGCGAGATAAATGTGCACATGATCGCCACAGGTTCGATTGTGTTCTTCCGTTTCTGCTATAAGAGTCGTCGGCCTCCTAAAGTGCCGCGGTTGCTTATAGTGATCGAGGATCATACCTTTCCAGGTCGAGTCGGATCCTTGGTTCATAACGGCCGGAGACTCCTATGATCAGAGAAAAAGTTGTTCAGCCTTCCGAAGGGCACCAAGGAAACGCTGGATATCGCGGCTTTCGTTATAAAGAAAGGGACTGACGCGTGCTGTCGCCGGAACTTCAAGTACCTTCATCAAGGGCTGGGCACAATGATGTCCAGCGCGAATACAAACCCGCTCGCCATCACAGACTGCCGCCAGATCGTGAGGATGGATCTTGGCGTGAGCGAAAGTGACGATTCCTATCCAATCCGGTCCCGGCTCGACAAAGGTCTGAACCCCTCGAAACTCCTTGAGGCCCTCGAGCAATTCAAACCCGAGCTGGCGATCATGAGCCAAGGTGCTAGTGAGGTCGAGATTTTGCATGAATTCAAATGCTGCTCCAAGACCGATGGCACCTGCGATATTGGGAGTTCCTGCCTCAAACTTACTCGGCAGGACATTCCAAGTCGAACCTTCCAGGGTGACCTGCTCGATCATGTCGCCGCCTCCCTGATAAGGAGGCATGGCTTCGAGATGCTCGGCTTTTCCGTAGAGAACGCCAATTCCCGTGGGCCCAAACATCTTGTGACCACTGAAGGCGTAGAAGTCACAATCAAGTTCTTTGACATCGACAGCGAGATGCGCGACGCCCTGAGCTCCATCGATGAGGGTGATGGCGCCCACGCTCTTGGCCATGGCGATGACCTCACGAATGGGATGCATGATACCCAACACGTTCGAAATATGGGCCAGAGCCACAATCTTCGTCCTAGGGCCGATGATCGTTTGCGCGGCCTCGAGGTCGAGTCGCCGATCCTTGCGGAGCGGGATAAAACGGACCCTAGCACCATACCGCTCTGCGGCTAGCTGCCAAGGGACGATATTCGAATGGTGCTCAGCTACGGTGAGGACGATCTCATCACCAGGCTTGAGAAAAGCTTGTCCAGCGCTGAAGGCTACCAAATTGATTGCCTCGGTGGTACCCCGCGTGAAGATAATCTCCTTGTCCGCTGCGTGCAAAGCGCGAGCAACGGTCGATCGTGCGCCTTCAAAGGCCCGCGTCGCATCCTCGGAGAGTTGGTAGACACCGCGATGAACGTTGGCATTCTCGAAACTGTAATATTGATCCATGCGGTCGATGACCAACTTCGGCTTCTGGCTTGTCGCAGCGCTGTCCAGATAGACTAGGTCGGGATCTCGGGCAAACATGGGAAAGAGTTCTCGTAACATAGGCACTCCTCATGCGTGTCACCGTCTGAATGGGGCTCAAGGGGCTAGGCTTCCTGGAATAACCC
>Ga0209985_10000746_pt1 | contig 34100 bp, 35 predicted proteins | sample NOAtaG_FD_187305 | JGI IMG/M metagenome (GOLD analysis project Ga0209985, IMG submission 187305) | Freshwater lake microbial communities from Lake Erie, under a cyanobacterial bloom - NOAA_Erie_Diel6S_1000h metaG (SPAdes) (version 2) | ecosystem: Environmental > Aquatic > Freshwater > Lake ...
TTCCTCGATGCTCAGCGCGCGCTTCTGGGCGTCGAACTCGACCACGCCATAGCGTTCGGGGTCATGCACGTGGTAGGCAAAGACCGTGGCCCCCGAAGTGCGGGCGTTGGCGTCGCGGACCATGCCCTGCAACTCGTGGCCGTGGAAGATGTTGTCGCCCAGCACCAAGGCACTGGGAGCGCCGCCGATGAAGTCGCGGCCCAGGATGAAGGCCTGCGCCAGGCCATCGGGGCTGGGCTGCACGCAGTAGCGGAAGTTCATGCCCCAGGCACTGCCGTCGCCCAGCAGGGCCTCGAACCGTGGCGTGTCTTGCGGCGTGCTGATCACGAGCACGTCGCGGATGCCGGCCAGCATCAAGGCCGACAGCGGGTAGTAGATCATCGGCTTGTCGTACACCGGCAGCAGCTGCTTGCTGACCGCCAGCGTGGCCGGATGCAGCCGCGTGCCGGCGCCGCCGGCGAGGATGATGCCCTTGCGATTCATGGCGGGGGTCCCTGGGGGTTGCGGATCAGGCCAGCACTTCGTCGAGCATGCGCAGCACGCCGGACTGCCAGTGCGGCAGGCGCAGGCCGAAGTTGCGTTGCAGCTTTTCGGTGGCCAGGCGGGAGTTCAAGGGCCGTGGTGCGGGCGTCGGGTAGTCGGAGCTGGCAATGGCCAGCAGCCGATCCGGGGCGACGCGCACCGTCTGCCCCTTGGTGCGCGCGGTCTCGATCGCCAGCGCGGCGTAGCCGTGCCAGTTGGTCTCGCCGCCGGCCACGCAGTGGTAGGTGCCGGCCAGCGTGGCATCGGCCTGCACCCGCGGCAGGCAGTGGGCCACCACATCGGCCAGCAGCTCGGCGCCGGTGGGCGCGCCGATCTGGTCGGCAATGACCCGCAGCTCTTCGCGCTCGGCCGCCAGTCGCAGCATGGTGCGCACGAAGTTGCCACCCCGTGCGGCATAGACCCAGCTCGTGCGCAGGATCAGGTGGCGGCAAGCGCTGGCCCTGACCCGCTGCTCACCCTCGAGCTTGGTGTGGCCGTAGACGTTCAATGGCCCCGTCGGGGCCTCCTCGTCGCGCGGCTGGTTGCCGCTGCCGTCGAACACGTAGTCGGTGCTGAAGTGGACCAGCGTCGCCCCAAGTGCGGCCGCTTCGTCGGCCAGCACGCCGACGGCGGTGGCGTTGATCGCGCGCGCCCGCTCAGGCTCGCTCTCGGCCTTGTCGACGGCGGTGTGCGCCGCGGCATTGACGATCGCGTCCGGTCTCAGTTCGCGCACCAGCGCCCGCAGCGACTCGGGGTCGCTGAAGTCCGCCCGTCGAGGCCCTGGCGAGTCGAAGTCGCAGGCCACGACGTCGCCCAGAACGGCCAGCGAGCGCTGCAGTTCCCATCCGACCTGGCCGTTGCAGCCCAGCAGCAGCAATCGGGTCATGTTCAGCGCGCGGCGTAGTTGGCCGCGACCCAGTCGCGGTAGCTGCCGCTTTGCACATCGGTGACCCAGGCTGCGTTGGCGAGGTACCACTGCACGGTCTTGCGGATGCCGGAGTCGAAGGTCTCGGCCGGTCGCCAGCCGAGCTCGCGTTCGATCTTGCGGGCGTCGATGGCGTAGCGGCGGTCATGCCCCGGGCGGTCGGCCACGTGGCGGATCAGGCGCTTGTAGGAGCCTTCGGCATGCGGTCGCAACTCGTCGAGCAGCGCACACACCGTGTGCACGATCTCGATGTTGGGCTTCTCGTTCCAGCCACCGACGTTGTAGGTCTCGCCGATGCGGCCGCCGGCCAGCACGGCTCGGATCGCGCTGCAGTGGTCCCGGACGTACAGCCAGTCGCGGACCTGCATGCCGTCGCCGTACACCGGCAGCGGCTTGCCGGCCAGCGCGTTGACGATCATCAGCGGGATCAGCTTCTCGGGGAAGTGATACGGGCCGTAGTTGTTCGAGCAGTTGGTCGTCAGCACCGGCATCGCATAGGTGTGGTGCCAGGCGCGCACGAGGTGGTCGCTGGCGGCCTTGCTGGCGCTGTAGGGGCTGTTGGGTTCGAAGGGATGGGACTCGGTGAAGGCCGGCGCGCCCGGTCCGAGGCTGCCGTAGACCTCGTCGGTGGAGACATGCAGGAAACGGAATGCGGACCTCTCGTCGCCTTGCAGGCCGCTCCAGTACTGGCGCGTGGCCTCCAGCAGCGTGAAGGTGCCTTCGATGTTGGTCTTGATGAAGGCCCCCGGGCCGAGGATGCTGCGGTCGACGTGGCTTTCCGCCGCGAAGTGCAGCACGGCGCGTGGCCGGTGTTCGTTGAGCAGGCGGTCGAGCAGGGCGCGGTCGCAGACGTCGCCGTGCACGAAGACGTGCCGTGGGTCGCCGCGCAAGTCCACCAGATTGCCGAGGTTGCCGGCATAGGTCAGCGCGTCGAGGTTGACGAGGGTTTCGTCCGACGTGGCCAGCCAGTCGTGGACGAAGTTGCTGCCGATGAAGCCGGCGCCGCCGGTGATGAGGAGGCTCACTTGACGCGCCCGTAGGTGTCTTCGAAACGCACGATGTCGTCTTCGCCCAGGTAGCTGCCGGACTGCACCTCGATGATCTCGAGCGGCAACTTGCCCGGATTGCGCAGCCGATGCGTCTGGCCGAGCGGGATGTAGGTGCTCTGGTTCTCGGACAACAGGATCACCTTGTCGCCGTTGGTCACTTCGGCCGTGCCCTGCACGACGATCCAGTGCTCGGCGCGGTGGTGGTGCATCTGCAGGCTCAGCGAGGCGCCGGGCTTGACCATGATGCGCTTGACCTGGTGCCGGTCGCCGTTGTCGATGCTGTCGTACCAGCCCCAGGGGCGATGGACCTTGCGATGCAGCGCATGCTCGCCGCGCTGCTCGGCACCGAGGCGATTGACGATGGCCTTGACGTCCTGGCTCTTGTCGCGTCGTGCCACGAGTACCGCGTCGGGCGTCTCGACCACGACCACGTCGTCGAGTCCGACCACACCGACGAGACGGCTGGTCGCGTGGACCAGGACGTTGCGGCTGTCGCTCAGGATCGCGTCGCCGATCGTCGCGTTGCCGGCGGCGTCCTTGGGAGCCACCTGCCAGACCGCGTCCCAGGCGCCGAGGTCGTTCCAGCCCGCGTGCAGCGGCTGCATGCGGATGTCGAGCACGCCGGGGCACTTCTCCATGACCGCGTAGTCGATCGACTCCGCCGGAACCGAGGCGAACTCGGCCCTGCCCGGGCGCACGAAGGCCGCGTCGCGCGAGCGCACCGCCCAGGAGGCCTGGCAGGCGGCCAGGATGTCGGGTCGGAAGCGCTGCAGCGCCGCCAGCCAGACCGAGGCCTTGAGCACGAACATCCCGGCGTTCCAGAAGTACCCGCCTTCAGCGAGGTAGCGCGCGGCCGTGGCGGCGTCGGGCTTCTCGACAAAACGGGCCACCCGCTGGTCCGGTGCGCTGCCCTCGGCCAGGATGTAGCCGTAGCCGGTCTCGGGTCGGTCGGGCGCGATGCCCAGGATCGCGATGGCACCGGCCTCGGCCTGCGAGACCGCGCGCTGCATCGTGGCGGTGAACGCGGCCTCGTCCGGGATCACATGGTCGGCGGGCGTCACCACCAACACCGGATCGGCACCCCCTTCGCACGCCTCCAGCGCCGCCAGCGTCAAGGCTGGCGCGGTGTTGCGTCCGCTGGGCTCGAGCAGCACGGCGGCAGGTTCCATCTTCAGCTCGCGCAACTGGTCCAGCACCATGAAGCGGTGCTCCTCGTTGCCGACGACGATGGCATTGCCCAGGACTCTTCCCTCGCCGGCCAGGCCACGCAGCCGGCTGGCGGCCTGCTGGAACAGGCTGGAATTGCCGGCGAGCACCAGGAACTGCTTCGGATAGCCGGCGCGCGACAGCGGCCACAGCCGGGTGCCGGAGCCGCCGGCCATGATGACGGGGACGATGGTGGTGGAAGAGTTCATGCTTCGAAGCCTTGCGGATTCAGGGATTGCCAGCGCCAGCTGTCGGCGCACATGCGGTCCAGGCCGTGCTGTGCCTGCCAGCCCAGCAGGGTGCGGGCTCGGGTCGGATCGGCCCAGCATGCCGCGACATCGCCGGGCCGCCGCGCCTCGATGCGGTAGGGCAGCTCGCGCCCGCAGGCCCGGGCGTAGGCCGCGACGACTTCCAGCACGCTGTGACCACGTCCGGTGCCGAGGTTGACGGTGAAGCTGCCTGGCATATCGAGCAGGCGCCGCAGCGCCGCGACGTGGCCCTGTGCCAGGTCGACGACATGGATGTAGTCGCGCACGCCGGTGCCGTCCACGGTGGCGTAGTCGTTGCCGTAGACCGACAGGAACTCGCGCCGGCCCACGGCGACCTGCGCCACGTAGGGCATCAGGTTGTTCGGCGTGCCGCGAGGGTCCTCGCCGATCCGTCCGCTGTCGTGTGCGCCGACCGGGTTGAAGTAGCGCAGGCAGGCCGTCTGCCAGGTCGGATCGGCCGCGCCCAGGTCGGCCAGGATCTGCTCGCCGACGAGTTTGCTGCGGCCGTAGGGGTTGGTGGCCGACAGGGGCGAGTCCTCGGTGATCGGCAGCGTCTGCGGATCGCCGTAGACCGTGGCGCTGGAGCTGAACACCATGCGCGAGCAGCCGGCCGCTCGCAGCGCCGTGCAGGTCGCGACCAGGCTGCCGAGGTTGTTGCCGTAGTAGGCCAACGGCTGCGCCGTCGACTCCCCGACCGCCTTCAGTGCCGCAAAGTGCACGGCGGCGTCCACCGGGTGGCGGGCCAGGACCTGGCCCAGCGCAGCCGCGTCGGTGCAGTCGGCCTGCTCGAACACCGGACGCTGGCCGGAAAGCGTGGCCAGACGCTCGAGGACACGCGGGCTGCTGTTGACGAAGTTGTCGACGCCGACGACCTCGAAGCCCGCTTCCAGCAGCGCCAGCCAGGTGTGCGAGGCGATGTAGCCGGCGGCTCCGGTGAGCAGGATTCGAGGGGCAGTCATCACTGGAACGTGAACTGTCCGAAGCAGTTCAGGCCCTCGGTGGACAGGTTGGTGCCCAGGTCGCCACTGCCACGACGGCGTTCGCTGGTCAGCTCACAGCCCAGCAGCGTGCTGCGGTAGGGCGTCCACCGGAGTCCGAGGCTGGTCTGCGTGTTCCGTTCGCCCCCGGTCGTGACGCTGCGCGTGAAGATGTTGGGCGGCAGCGTCCGCACCAGCTTGCGGTCGGCTTCGGAGAGGCTCGCCGAGACGGTGATCTTGGCCGTCGCGGCCCACTCCGCGCGGATGCGCAGGACATCCTGGACACGGCTGTAGTCCGAGGTGCCGGGAACGAATCCCAGGTTGCGGTCGAACACGGTCACCGCGTACGAGTCCTGGCCGGTGTCGCGGGTGTAGCGGGTGTTGAGCGACAGCTTGCCGGTCGGCACCCAGTTCCAGGCGAAGCTGCCGGTGACGCCCGTGAAGTCACGCTGCTGGGCAAGGTCGTAGCGGGTCTTGCCGCTGGAGATTCGCAAATCGAGCTGGCTCGCGCCACTCGGGCGCCACCCGACGAACAGATCGACATCCTCGCGTCTGAAGCGATCTGGCTGGAAGCTGCCGTCGGCCTGCGCCTGGAACTGCGGATACAGGCCGTTGGTCTTCCGCAGTCCCAGGCGCAGCGACACCCGGCCCGACGGCCGCCAGCCGGCAGCCACCGAGCCGGTGTCCTGGCGGTAGTTGCGGGACTGAAGAGCGGCTTGTTCGAGCGAGTTGTCGATGTTGCGTCGGCCGAGGCCGGCTTCCAGGCTCCAGGGCCCGGCGATGCCGAGCCGGACCGTGGTGTCCAGGCTGGTTCCGGTTTCCTGGTTGCGTTGGCGAATGAGGCCGATCTCTTGCAGGTTGAAGCTGGCCAGCGAGCGCGAACTGGCCAGGGAGACGTTGCCCGACAGGCGGTTCACGGTCTGCCAGTCAAAGGCGGCTGACGCCGTCCAGCCCTGGTTGTTGTAGAGGTCGTTCTTGGCGTAGCGGTCGTCGCGCAGGGTCGCACTGGCACTGACGCGCTGACGGCCGAAGGTCTGGTCCAGGCCTCCGACCAGGGCCGTGGTGGACAGGGTGTCGGACTTGCTCTGGTCCGGCCCGAGCACCGTGCCGTCGATCGCGCGCAGCATGTTCGACTGGTAGTTGAAGGACTGCGACAGGCCGATGTACCAGGGATTGGCCTGCGCCGTGGCGGCTCCGGAGGCCACCGCGATGGTGGCCAGTGCGACGGTCTTGAGGGCTTGCATGGTGGATGAGTCAGTACGCGTTGCGGTCGAAGAACACCACCTTGATGGTGCGGGCGATGATCTGCAGGTCCAGGCCCAGGGTCCAGTTGCGCAGGTACTCGAGGTCGTACTCGACACGGGCCGCCATCTTGTCCAGCGTCTCGGTCTCGCCCCGATGCCCGTTCACCTGGGCCCAGCCGGTGATGCCGGGCTTGACCTTGTGGCGCACCATGTAGGCCTTGATCAACTGTCGATACTGTTCGTTGTGGGCGACGGCATGCGGGCGTGGGCCCACGATGCTCATGCGCCCTTGCAACACGTTGATGAATTGCGGCAGTTCGTCCAGCGAGGTGCGGCGGATGAAAGCGCCGAACGGCGTGACGCGCGGATCGTCCTTGGTCGCCTGGGCCACCACCGGGCCGTCGTCCTGGGTGCGCATCGAGCGGAACTTGTAGACCACGATCTCTTCGCCGTCCAGGCCGTTGCGGCGCTGCCTGAAGATCACCGGCCCGGGGCTGCTCAGCTTGACCCCGATGGCCAGGACCAGCAGCAGCGGCGCGATGAGGACCAGGATCAGCGAGGCCAGGACGACATCCGACAGCCGCTTGACGAGCCGGTTGGTGCCGGTGAACGGGGTCTCGCAGATGCCGACCACCGGCACGCCGTTCATGTCCTGCAGCCGGCCCTGGATGATGCTGATGCCGAAGACGTCGGGCACGAAGAACACGCTGGCCGTGGTGCCCTGGACCTGCTCGAGCAGTTCGACGATGCGCGGCTGCGAGCCCATCGGCAGCGTGATGTAGACCTCATGCACGCCGTGCTCGCGCACGAAGGGCGCGAGCTGGCGCAGATTGCCCAGGCGCTGGCCCGCGGATTCGGAGTCGACGCGTTCGTCGCTGCGGTCGTCGAAGTAGCCCAGGAAGCTCAGGCCCTGATCCCCGCGCAGCACGAAGGCCCGGGCCACCTTGACGCCCAGAGCGCCGGCACCGACGACGACGGCGCTTCGCCGGTTCTCCGGCCGGCTGGCCATCCGGTACAGCGTTGCGCGGCCCGCAAACACCGCAAACCATTGCAGCGCGGGGGTCAACACGACCCACCAAACGATCACGTTCCAGTCGAAAAGGCCCAGGCTCCGTGTCGCGTAGCCGCACAGCAGCAGGATCGCGCACAGGCTGAGCCAGGAGCTGGAGATGTCGACGGCGGCGTTGAGCGGCCGGTCCCAGAAGCGGTTGCGGCCCGGAAACGTCAGCGCGAAGATCAGCAGGCACAGCGTCAGGTCCGACCGCACGATGGGCTCGTCGAACCACCACGACACGGCGAGGAAGGTCGCCACCGTGATCGCGGGTTCCAGGAACGCACCGATCAGCGACGTCACCGACTGCGGTGCGCTGTAGAACGTGCGTTTGTAGCCTCGGTCTTCGAACATGAGTGCCGGGTTGGGTGCTTGGCCCCGGGGCGGCACATGGCCCCAGATCCAGAAAGGTAAACCATCGATTTTGCGCGACTTCGCCGGAGGGCCTGTGACACCGACTGTGGCATCTTGCGCATGTTCCGTGGGGCAGACGGCCGCCCCTGGAGCCATCCCTAGAATGCGGGCCATGTTGCAGACCCTGCATGCCCTGCTCGCTCCGGCGGCGGCCGAACGACTGACCCTGGTCATCAATCACGTCATCGGCAGCGAGCCGGTGGCAATGCAGCGCCTGCAGCCCCACGCCGGCCGTACGCTGATGCTGGCACTGGACGGTTGGCCAGCCCTGCTGCCGTCGCCGCCGGTGCTGGCCTGGCGCATCACACCGGCGGGGTTGCTGGAATGGTGCGGAGCGGAGTTCTCTGCCGCCTCCGATCTGCAGGTCCGTATCGATGCGTCGAATCCCGCCGCTTTGCTGGCCCGTGCCGCCGCAGGTGAGCGGCCCGCGGTGCAAGTCCAGGGCGATGCCGCGCTGGCCGGGGACGCCAACTGGCTGCTCGAGAACCTGCGCTGGGACGTCGCGGCGGACCTACAGCGTCTGTTCGGCCCGGTGGTCGCCGACGGCCTGCAACGCCTGGGGTCGGTGCTCGCCGGCGCATTGAAGGCGGCTTTTTCAGCCGCCAGTGGCCTGGGCGACAGGTTCGGTGCCCGCTTCGGGCCCCGTGTCTGAGTCCACCGGCCCAACGTCCCCAACCACCGATGCCGCGCCCATGACCAGGCTGGCCCGCCTGGCCGTCATCGTTGTCACGATCCTGCGTTTCGGGCTGGACGAGGTCGCGTTGTCGGCATTTCGCCAGCGTTGGGTGCGTACCTTGGTGCGCCTGGTCACCGTGGGACGCAAGCTCGACCGGCCGCGGGGAGAGCGCCTGAGGCAGGGCCTGGAGCGGCTTGGGCCCATCTTCGTCAAGTTCGGGCAGGTCCTGTCGACGCGACGCGACCTGATCCCGCTGGATGTCGCCGACGAGTTGGCGCTTCTGCAGGACCGGGTTCCGCCGTTCCCGGCGCTGCAAAGCCGTGCTCTGGTCGAGCGGGCGTTCGGGCGACCCATCGAGGAGCTGTTTGCGAGCTTCGACGCCGAGCCGGTGGCCAGCGCGTCGATCGCCCAGGTCCATTTCGCAACCCTGAAGGACGGCCGCGAAGTCGCGGTCAAGGTGCTGCGACCCGGCATGCGAGAGGTCATCGACAAGGACCTGACGCTGCTGCACACCCTGGCGGGATGGGTCGAGCGGCTTTCGGCCGACGGACGGCGCCTGAAGCCGCGCGAGGTGGTGGCCGAGTTCGACGGCTACCTGCACGATGAACTTGACCTTGTGCGCGAGGCGGCCAACGCCGCCCAGCTGCGGCGCAACATGGACGGGCTGAACCTGGTCATGGTGCCCGAGATGCACTGGCCGATGTGCACCGACGGTGTGATCGTGATGCAGCGCATGACGGGCGTGCCGATCGGCCAGATCGACCGCATCCGTGCCGCCGGCGTCGACCTGCCGAAGCTGGCTCGCGACGGCGTCACGATCTTCTTCACCCAGGTCTTTCGCGACGGCTTCTTCCACGCCGACATGCACCCGGGCAACATCATGGTCAGCCTGGAGCCGGCGACCTTCGGGCGCTACATCGCACTCGACTTCGGAATCATCGGCACGCTGACCGAGTTCGACAAGGAGTACCTGGCGTACAACTTCATCGCCTTCTTCCGGCGCGACTACAAGCGGGTCGCCGAGCTGCACATCGAGAGCGGCTGGGTGCCGCCGGGCACGCGGGTCGATGCACTGGAGGGCGCCATCCGCGCCGTCTGCGAGCCCCAGTTCGACCGCCCCTTGAAGGACATTTCGCTCGGCCAGGTGCTGATGCGCCTGTTCCAGACCTCGCGCCGGTTCAATGTCGAGATCCAGCCTCAGCTCGTGCTGTTGCAGAAGACGCTGCTGAACATCGAAGGCCTCGGGCGCCAGCTCGACCCGGAGCTCGACCTCTGGACCACGGCCAAACCGTTCCTTGAGCGCTGGATGAATGAGCAGGTCGGCTGGCGAGGGCTGGTCGAGCGGCTGCAGAAGGAGGCGCCGCGCTACGCGCAGATGCTGCCGGAGTTGCCGCGCCTGGTTCACCAGGCGCTGCAGGCCCAGGCCGCAGGCGCGAGCCGGCGCGACGACTCCGCGGCCTTGCACTCGCTGCTCGCCGAGCAGCGGCGCACCAATCGCCTGCTCCAGGGCCTGGCCTGGACCTTCATCGGCTTCGTGCTCGGACTGGTGGTCGCCCGGATCGTCGATGTGCTGATGGCGCCCGGTCTCTAGGGTCGCCACCTATACTTCGCTGTTTTGTCGCGCGCTTTCGCGCGCCCACCACGAGCTTGCCGGCGCCATGCCCATCTATGCCTACCGCTGCGATGCCTGCGGCCACGCCCAGGACGTGCTGCAGAAGCTGTCGGACCCCGTGCTGACGGTCTGCCCTGCCTGCGGCCAGTCGACCTTCGCCAAGCAGCTGACCGCGGCTGGGTTCCAGCTCAAGGGCTCGGGCTGGTACGTCACCGACTTCCGCGATGGCAACAAGGGTGGCAAGAAGCCTGAGGGCGACGAAGGCAAGGCCGATGCCGCCAAACCTGAAGCCAAGCCCGACACCCAGGGCGAGTCGACTCCAGCGTCGTCCGAGGCCAAACCGGCATCCGCCAGCACCGCACCGGCAGCGACCGCCAGCCCGGCAGCCGCGCCTCCGCCGACGGCCGCGGGATGAAGAAGTACCTCGTCGCCGGCCTGCTCGTCTGGCTGCCGTTGGCGATCACGATCTGGGTGCTGGGCTGGTTGCTCGGGGCCCTGGACGGGGTGTTCGCGTCCCTTCTGAACCTGTCGCAGGCGGTTCTGCCGGCTTCGGCGATGCAGGCCATCGCCTTCCTGCGCACCGTGCCCGGCATGGGCGTGCTGGTCCTGGGCACGCTGATGTTCCTGACCGGGGTGTTCGTCACCAACATCTTTGGCCAATGGTGGGTCAAGCAGTGGGACCGGCTGCTCGGCAAGATCCCCATCGTCAAGAGCATCTACAACTCGGTCAAGCAGGTCTCGGACACGCTGTTTTCGAGCAACGGCAACGCCTTTCGGGAGGCCGTGCTGGTGCAGTACCCGCGGCAGGGGGCCTGGACCATTGCCTTCGTCACCGGCAAGCCTGGCGGCGAGGTCGCCCAGCACCTGCATGGCGACTACCTCAGCCTGTACGTGCCGACGACGCCGAACCCGACCTCGGGCTTCTTCCTGATGATGCCCCGTGCCGACGTCATCGAGCTGGGCATGAGCGTCGACGAGGCGCTCAAGTACGTGATCTCGATGGGTGTCGTCGCGCCGGGCACACCCGCGCCGCGCGCGCTGGCGGCGGCTGCCAACGTCCGAAACTGATCGGGCTGGCACGGCCTGGAGCAGCCGGCCAGTCCTTGAGGGCTTGCGAAACAGCCCACCCCAGCGCCCGCCCCGATGTCCCGGGCCGATGCCGTCGCGTGCGGCGCCGTGCCGCCACTGAATCCGATTCTTCGAAGTGAGACCGTTCACCATGCGTACCGAATACTGCGGCCTCGTCAGCGAGAAGCTGCTCGACCAGACCGTGACCCTGATGGGCTGGGCCCACCGCCGCCGCGACCACGGCGGCGTGATCTTCATCGACCTGCGCGACCGCGAAGGCATCGTGCAGGTCGTCTGCGACCCCGACCGCGCGGACATGTTTGCCGTTGCCGAGAGCGTGCGCAACGAGTTCTGCCTGAAGGTCGTCGGCCGCGTCCGTGCCCGACCGGCCGGCACTGAGAACGCGGCTCTGACCAGCGGCCGCATCGAAGTGCTCTGCCACGAGCTCGTGGTGCTGAACCCGAGCGTGACGCCACCGTTCACGCTCGACGACGACAACCTCAGCGAGACCGTGCGCCTGACCCACCGCGTGCTCGACCTGCGCCGGCCGCAGATGCAGCGCAACCTGATGCAGCGCTACAAGATCGCGATCGAGGTGCGCAAGTTCCTCGACGAGCAGGGCTTCATCGACGTCGAGACGCCGATGCTCACCAAGAGCACGCCCGAAGGCGCGCGCGACTACCTCGTGCCCAGCCGCGTGCACGACGGCACCTTCTTCGCGCTGCCGCAAAGCCCGCAGCTGTTCAAGCAGCTGTTGATGGTGGCGGGCTTCGACCGCTACTACCAGATCGTCAAGTGCTTCCGCGACGAAGACCTGCGCGCCGACCGCCAGCCCGAGTTCACGCAGATCGACATCGAGACCAGCTTCCTCGACGAGCAGGAGATCCGCGCCGTCACCGAGGCCATGATCCGCACGGTGTTCCGCAAGGTCATGGGCCTGGAGCTGCCGGTGTATGCCGAGATGAGCTACGGCGAGGCCATGCACCGCTTCGGCAGCGACAAGCCTGACCTGCGCATCAAGCTCGAGTTCACCGAGCTGACCGCGGTGATGAAGGACGTGGACTTCAAGGTCTTCTCGGGGCCCGCCAATGCCGTGGGCGGCCGCGTCGTGGCGCTGCGCGTGCCGGGTGGCGGCGAGATGAGCCGCGGCGAGATCGACGCCTACACCGAGTTCGTCAAGATCTACGGCGCCAAGGGCCTGGCCTGGATCAAGGTCAACGACGCGAGCAAGGGCCGGGACGGCCTGCAGTCGCCGATCGTCAAGAACCTGCACGACGGCGCGATCGCCGAGATCATCGCGCGCACCGGCTGCGTGAACGGCGACCTGATCTTCTTCGGTGCCGACAAGGCCAAGGTCGTCAATGACGCCATTGGCGCGTTGCGGCTGAAGGTCGGCACCAGCGAGTTCGCGCGCGGTCGTGGTCTGTTCGAGGACAAGTGGGCGCCGCTGTGGGTGGTCGACTTCCCGATGTTCGAGTACGACGAGGACGGCAAGCGCTGGAATGCGGTGCACCACCCGTTCACGGCACCCAAGGACGGTCATGAGGAGTGGATGACCACCGACCCCGGGCGCTGCCTGGCCAAGGCCTACGACATGGTGCTCAACGGCTGGGAGATCGGCGGCGGCTCGGTGCGCATCCACCGTGCCGATGTCCAGGCCAAGGTGTTCGAGGCGCTGAACATCAGCCCCGAGCAGCAGCGCATCAAGTTCGGCTTCCTGCTCGACGCGCTGCAGTACGGCGCACCGCCGCACGGTGGCCTGGCCTTCGGGCTGGACCGCATCGCGACGCTGCTGGCCAAGGCCGAGAGCATCCGCGACGTGATCGCATTCCCGAAGACCCAGCGTGCGCAATGCCTGCTGACGGGCGCGCCGAGCGAGGTCGACGAGGCCCAGCTGCGCGAGCTGCACATCCGGCTGCGCAACCCCCAGCCTGCGTAAGCGCAGGGACCGGCCAAATTAGCTGATTTGGCTATCATGGCGGCTCCTGTCTCCCGGGAGCCCGCCATGGAAGTGACCGCCACCGAAGCCAAGAACCGCCTGGGCCAGATGCTCGAGGCATGCCAGCGCGAGCCGGTGGTGATCGAGAAATCCGGCCGCCGGCACAGCGTGCTGCTGTCGGCAGAGCGCTACGACGCGCTGGTGGCGGCCGCCGAAGGCCGGACCGAGGACGAGCCTGCGCCGCCGCGAACGGCGGCCGAGTTTGCCGAGCGCTACAAGGACTGGATCGCCGAACAGAATCGCCACGTCGAGAAGTACGGCATCTGGAATCAGGAGTTCCGGACGTGGTGAGCCGCTTCTGAGGCGCGAACGATGGCGCAATGGGATGTGCACCCCAACCCGGTTGCCAGGGCGCGCGACGAGATCCCGTACCTGGTCGTGCTGCAAAGCGGCCTGCTCGACGCTCTGCCGACGCGTTGGGTGGCGCCTTTGTCGCGCACGACGGTGGCGCCCGGCGCACTGCCCAGCCGGATGACGCCGGCGTTCCAGGTGCAGGGCGAGCGACTGCTTCTCAAGCCGCACGAAACCGGTGTCGTTCTCGCGCTGCAACTCGGCAAGCCGGTCGCCACGCTCAAGAGCGAGTCACACCTCATCGTCAACGCCATCGATGCCGTCTTCAGCGGTGTCTGAGCCCCGCCCCTTCAAGATCCCGCGCTCGGTGCTGGTCGTGATCCACACCGCGGCGCTGGAGGTGCTGTTGATCGAGCGCGCCGACAGGCCCGGCTTCTGGCAGAGCGTGACCGGTTCGCTCGACGCTGAAGACGAAGATCCGGCCGGGGCCGCGCGGCGCGAGGTCCAGGAGGAAACCGGCATCACCGGTGGCACGCTGGTCGACTGGCAGCACCGGATCGAGTACGAGATCTATCCCGTCTGGCGCCACCGCTACGCGCCCGGCGTCACACGCAACACCGAGCACTGGTTTGGCCTGCGGGTGCCCGCCGGGACCGCGGTACGGCTGAGCCCGCGCGAGCATCTTGCCCACCAGTGGCTGCCCTGGGACGAGGCGGCGCGGCGCTGCTTCTCGCCGAGCAACGCCGAAGCCGTGCGCCAGTTGCCGCGGCGCCAGCGCTGACGATGGCACTGCGCCGGCCGCCGCTGAACAGCCAGTTCGCCAGTGGGACCACGGCGCTGGCCCATCTGCGCGTGGCCAGCTACAACATCCACAAGGGCGTGCGTGGCGTCGGCCCGCGCAAGCGGCTCGAGATCCACAACCTCGGTCTCGCGGTCGAGGCGCTGGACGCCGACATCGTCTGCCTGCAGGAGGTGCGGCTGTTCCACACCCGCGAGGCCCGGCGCTTCGATCACACCCACCTCGGCTGGCCGGCGCAAGGCCAGGCCGACTACCTGGCCCCCGAGGGCTACGAGGCCGTCTACCGAACCAACGCCGTCACCCGATACGGCGAACATGGCAACGCGCTGCTGTCGCGCTGGCCGATCGGCAACGTGGGCCACCACGATGTCAGCGACCACCCCTTCGAGCAGCGCGGCCTGCTGCACGTGCCGGTGCTCTGGCAGGGCCTGGTGGTGCATGTCGTGGTCGTCCATCTGGGCCTCGTGCATGCCAGCCGGGTTCGACAGATCGAGCGCCTGGCTCACTACCTTGAAGCCGAAGTGCCTGCAGACGGCCCCTTGATCGTCGCCGGCGACACCAACGACTGGAGCGAGAAGCTCGACGCGCCGATGGCCGATCTCGGCCTCGATCGGGCACTGCCACCGGATGCCCAGCGGCGGCGCGCCAGGGCGACGTTTCCTTCAATTGCGCCGGTCTTCGCGCTCGACCGGCTCTACCTGCGGGGCCTGGCCTGTCGTTCGCTGGTGGTGCCGCGTGGCATGGCCTGGGCGCGGATGTCCGACCACCTGCCGGTCGTCGCAGAGCTGGAGCTGGCGTGAGCCGCGGCCGCGAACTGCTGCTGATGGGCCGCCGCGCCATGCGCGAGCTCACGCGCGTGCCGCGACCGCAGACCGTTGGTGGCAACCGGATCGAGCTGCTCCAGGGCGGCGACGCGCTGTTTCCGCAGATGCTGCAGGCTTTCGCCGAGGCCGAGCGCGAGATCTGGCTGGCCACCTACATCTTCCACGACGACCCTTCGGCGCTGGCCCTGATGCAGGCCCTGGCCGATGCGGCGCGGCGCGGCGTGGCGGTCCACGTGGTCGTCGATGGCTTTGGCTCCAAGGCGACGCTCGCGCGCCTTCGCGAGCAGTTGCTGCCCGCGGGCGTCATGCTGGAGGTCTTCCGCCCGCTGGAGCGCTGGTGGGCCTGGCTCCAACCGGGCCAGTTGCGTCGACTGCACCAGAAGCTCTGCGCCTGCGACGACCGCGTCGGCTTCGTCGGCGGCATCAACCTGATCGACGACCGTCTCGACCTGAACCACGGTTGGGGCGACGCACCGCGGCTGGACTTCGCGGTGGCCTTGCACGGCCCGCTGGTGCCCTCGGTCCTGGCAGCGGCGCGTGCGGTCTGGGCCCGCGCCCACCTGGCCAGCAGTTGGCGCGAAGAGATGCGCACGGTGGCCCGCAGTGCGCAGCCCGTGCGGCGCACTTTGGCCTGGATGCACGACCTGCGCGCCCGCACCGCCCTGCCGACACACGACGAACCGGTGCGCGCGAGCTTTGTGGTGCGCGACAACCTGCGTCAGCGCCGGGCCATCGAGCGCAGTTACGTCAACGCGATCCGCGGCGCCACGGCGCAGGTCGACATCGCTGTGCCCTACTTCTACCCGGGGCGCACGTTCAGGCGAGCGCTGCGCCAGGCCGCGCGGCGTGGCGTCCAGGTGCGGCTGCTGCTGCAAGGCAAGATCGACTACCGCATCGCCGCGCTCGCCGCGCGTGCGGTGTACGACGAGCTCCGGGGCCACGGCGTGCGCATCTACGAATACACACCGGCCTTCCTGCACGCCAAGGTGGCCCGGGTGGACGGGCGTTGGGCCACCGTCGGCTCCTCGAACATCGACCCGTTGTCGCTGTTGCTGAACCTGGAGGCCAACGTGATCGTCGACGACCCTGGCTTCAACCGCGCACTGGGCGAGCGGCTTGACGTTGCGTTTGCCGCCTCGCGCGAGGTCGACGAACCTTTGCGCGGTCAGGGCTGGCGCGGCTGGATCGGCCGCGCGCTGGTGGCCTGGGCATCGGCGCTCTACCTGCGCCTGGCCGGGATCGGCGGGCGATACTGAGCGCTCCGGCGCATGCCGCTTTCGTCCACCCTCCGGCCATGGCCCGCAAGCCTGCACGACCCTCTCCAAAGGCCGGCCACGGGCCGGTGACGATCGACCTCGCCCTGCAAGGCGGTGGCTCGCATGGCGCCTTCACCTGGGGGGTCCTGGACCGCCTGCTGGACGACGAATCACTGTCTTTCGATGGTGTTTCCGGCACCAGCGCGGGGGCGCTGAACGCGGCCGTGCTGGCCACCGGGCTGGCCGTCGGGGGTCGGGCTGGGGCCCAGCAGGCGCTGTCGGCGTTCTGGCACGACGTCGCGGCGACCGGGCGATGCTTCGGCGGGGGTCTGTCAGCGTTTGGACGCGCGCCGGACAGTGACGACTTCACGGCCTGGGCCACCAACCCCTGGCTCGCCGGCACCGCGTGGTGGTCCCAGCAATGGCTGCGCCTGTTTGCACCGGTGCAGCTCAACCCCACGGGGATGAACCCGCTGCGCGGCATCATCGAGCGACACGTCCGGCCGCAAGCGCTGGCGCAAGGTCCGCTGCAGGTGTTCGTCTCCGCCACGGCGGTCAAGACCGGGCAGCCCCGGCTGTTCACGTCGCAGCGCGAACTCGGCGACGCTCGCACCTGCATCGACGCGCTGCTCGCGTCGACCTGCCTGCCGACGCTGTTTCCGGCCGTGCGCGTCGAGGGCGAGCCGTACTGGGACGGCGGCTACACCGGCAACCCTGCGCTCTGGCCGTTGGTCTACCGCACCGCGCCGCTGGACATCCTGCTCGTCAAGATCAACCCGCTGGTACGGCCCGAACTGCCCGACACCGCCGACGAGATCGCCGAGCGGATCAACGAGATCGGCTTCAACTCCGCACTCGTCGGCGAGATGCGGGCGATTGCCTTCGTGCAGAAGCTGGTCGCCGAAGGCCTGCTCGACCCGGGCCGCTATCGCGGACTGCGACTGCACATGGTCGCCGACGAGGACCGGCTGGCCCGCTTTCCGCCGGCAAGCAAGCTCGACACCGACATCGGCTTCCTGCGCACGCTGCATGGATTGGGAGTGGCCGCTGCCGAGCTCTGGCTGACCCGCCACCGGGGCGACATCGGCCACCGCTCGACGCTGGACCCGCGCAAGACCTTCCTCGAACCGCGCACGCTGTGACGTGAGTGCTGGCGACCTCGTCGTGCGCCGACCCGAGGGCCTGTACTGCCCGGCGGGAGACTTCTTCATCGACCCGTGGCGACCAGTGCCTCGTGCCGTCATCACCCATGCCCATGCCGACCACGCCCGGCGCGGCCATGGCCGCTACCTGGCCAGCGCCCAGGGGGTCGGCGTGCTGCGGGCGCGCCTGGGTGGCATCGACCTGCAGACCCTGGCCTGGGGTCAGGGCCTGTACACGAACGGCGTGCGCATCAGCCTGCACCCGGCCGGGCACGTCCTGGGTGCGGCCCAGGTGCGAATCGAGCACCGCGGCGAGGTCTGGGTGGTCTCGGGCGACTACTTCGTCAGCGGTCACGACGACGCCGATCCGCGACCGACCTGCACGCCTTTCGAGCCCGTTCGCTGCCACTGCTTCATCACCGAAAGCACCTTCGGCCTGCCGGTCTACCGCTGGCGGCCACGCGCCGAACTGGCTGCGGAGTTGAACGTCTGGTGGGCCGGCAACGCCGAGCGCGGCCGCACCAGCCTGCTGATGGGCTACAGCTTCGGCAAGGCGCAGCGGCTGCTGGCCGCTGTCGATCCGGCCATCGGGCCGATCGCCGTGCACGCGGCGGTCGAGCCGCTGAACCGCGCCTACCGCGAGGCGGGCATCGCCTTGCCGCCGACCCGCACCCTGGAGTCGCTGAGCGCCGACGAACGACGGCGTGCGCTGGTGGTGGCACCGCCCGGCGCGCAGGACAGCGCCTGGGCTGCGCCCTTGGCAGACGCGAGTGCCGCATTTGCCAGCGGCTGGATGCAACTGCGTGGGCGCCGCCGCCGCGAAGGCTTGGACCGCGGCTTTGCGATCAGCGACCATGCCGACTGGCCCGGCCTGATGCGCGCCATCGCCGCGACCGAAGCCAGCCGCGTCATCGTCACCCACGGCTACGAGGCCGTGATGGTGCGCTGGCTGCAGCTGCAGGGACTGCAAGCCGGCAGCTTTGCCACCGCCTACGGCGACGCGGCGGGTGCCGATGCGTGAGTTCGCCGCGCTCTTCGAGGCCCTGGACGCCAGCACCGCCACGGGCGACAAGCTCTTGGCGCTGCAAGGCTACTTTGCACAGGCACCCGACGAGGACGCGGCCTGGGCGGTGTACTTCCTGTCCGGTGGCAAGCCCCGCCAGGCCGTGCCGACCGCGGTGCTGCGGGCTGCCGCATGCGTTGAGTCGGGTCTCGATGACTGGCTGTTCGAAGAGTGTTATCAGGTGGTCGGCGACCTGGCCGAGACGATCGCCCAGGTGCTTCCGGCCCCGGCGCAGCGCCCCGACGGCGGGCTGGCGTTCTGGGTCGAGGCGCGCATCCTGCCGCTGCGCGGCCTGGCCCCGGCGGAACAGCAGCGGCGCGTCATCGAAGCTTGGCGCGAACTCGACGTGGCGGGACGGTTCCTGTACGTCAAGCTCATCGGCGGCGGATTCCGGGTGGGCGTCGCGAAGCTCCTGGTGCAGCGCGCGCTGGCCGAAGCGGCCCGGCTGCCGGTGCAGCGGGTGGCCGAGCGAATGGTCGGCTACACGGACGCCAGGCGCCCGCCCGGCGCTGCAGACTACCGGGCCCTGATCGTCGCCGATCACGCTGTGGACGGGTCCGACCGTGGAGGGCAGTCCTACCCGTTCTTCCTCGCCCACGCGCTGCAGGGCGAGCCGGCCACCGTGGCCGGTGATCCGCGCGACTGGATCGTCGAATGGAAGTACGACGGCATCCGAGCCCAGCTCGTCCGCCGAGGCGGCCAGACCTGGCTGTGGTCGCGGGGCGAGGAACTCATCACCGAGCGCTACCCCGAGGTCTCGGCCGTCGCCGCGGGATGGCCGTCCGGGCTGGTGCTCGACGGTGAACTGCTGGCCTGGGGCCCCGATGCGACGCAGCCGATGCCCTTCCAGGCGCTGCAGAAACGCATCGGCCGCAAGACGATCGGCAAGAAGCTGCTGGCCGAGGTGCCGGTCCGCTTTCTCGCCTACGACCTGCTCGAGCTCGACGGGCACGACCTGCGACGGTTGACGCAGGCCGAGCGACGGGCGCGCCTGGTTGCGCTCGGCCTGCCCGGTCTGGAAGTCTCGCCAGTCGTCGAGCCACCGGCCGAGCTCTCGGGCGCGGCGGCGTGGGCCTGGCTGGCCGAGCGCCGCAGCGAGTCGCGCTCGCGCGGCGTCGAGGGCTTGATGCTCAAGCACCGGGACGCGCTGTATGGCATCGGGCGCAGCAAGGCCGAGGGCCTGTGGTGGAAGTACAAGATCGAACCGCTGGTCGCCGACGCCGTTCTCGTCTATGCCCAGGCCGGCCATGGCCGGAGGGCGGGTGTCTACACCGACTACACCTTTGCGCTGTGGAACCGTGCCCCGCGCGATGCCGCCGAGGCGCAGGCGGTGCTCGACGCGATCTCCCGTCGCGATCCGGCCCCGCGTGGCGACCCGCTGGCGCTGCAGCTGGTGCCGTTCGCCAAGGCCTACTCCGGCCTCACCGACGAGGAGTTCGCGGTGGTCGACCGCGAGATCCGCCGTCACACGCTGGAGAACTTCGGCCCCGTCCGCAGCGTGCTGCCGACGCTGGTGTTCGAGCTGGGGTTCGAGGGCATCGCGGCCAGCCCTCGCCACAAGAGCGGCATCGCGGTCAGGTTCCCGCGCATGCTGCGCATCCGCCACGACAAGCCCCTGTGGCAGGCCGACACGCTGGACGGCGTGCGCCAGCTGGCGGCGGGGTCGCTCTAGCGGAACAGGCCCAGGCGCTGCGCTTCGAGCGCGGCCTCGGCGCGCGAGCTGACGTTGAGCTTGCGGTAGATCTGCTTGACGTAGTCGGCGATGGTGTGACGCGACAGCCCGAGCTGGACCCCGATCTCCGGCAGCGTGTAGCCCTTGGCCACGCGCAGCAGCACCTCGCTTTCGCGATCGGTCAGGCTCACGTTCGGGATGCCGGGCGCGTTGTTCGGCGCGGGCTTGGCCTTGGCGCTGAAGTACTGCATCACGCGCCGCGCGATCGACGGCGACAGTGGCGGCTCGCCCTGGCTGATGCGCTGCAACTGCTCGGCGATCATCTCGCGCGGCTGCTCCTTCAGGATGTAGCCGAAGGCGCCGGCCTGAAGCGCCGGAAACAGATGCTCGTCGTCATCATGGATGGTCACGACGACGCTTTGGGCGTCGGGCTGGATGTCCCGCAACTTGGTCACGACATCAACGCCAGAGCCATCCGGCAGGCCGAGGTCGATCAGCGCGAGGTCGAACTTCACGGCCGCGACGAGCTCTAGGGCGTCGCCGATGCGGGAGCTCTCCGAGATCGTCGCACCAGGGAAGATCTGCAAGACGAGCTTGCGCAACCAGGCCCGGATCTCGGGCAGGTCTTCCAGCAGGAGGATGGTCTTCATGGTGCGGGCGCAAGACCCGGGCGAGCGGGCCAGCAAACTTCGTGGGCGATCCTATCGGCGCAAACCCCCCGCGTCATGAACCCTCGGCCGCACGATCCAGCGGCAGCGTGAGGCGTATCACGGTTCCGTAGCCTGGACCGCTCTCGACCAGGCACTGGCCCTGCAGCTGCTTGGCCCGGTTCTTCATGCTGGCCAGGCCGTGGCCGCGGTCCAGACGGCCTTCGACATCGGGTCCGATGCCGTCGCCGTTGTCCTGGATCACCAGCGCGAAGTCGCCTTCGGCGATCCGCGCGTTCACCGCGCAATGGGTGGCGCCGCTGTGCTTGATGATGTTGCTCGTCGCCTCGCGCAGTATGCGGGTGGTCTGGACGTAGGCGCGTGCCGACAGCCGCTGCGGCAGGTCCTCAGGCGCTTCCCACTCGCTCTCGATGCCCGCCTGGGCCAGTCGCGACACCACCTCGGCACGCCAGTCGCCGAGCGCGTCGGCCAGCCGCACCGCCTTGCCGGTGAGACCGCGCACGGACAGTCGCATCTCCTCGAGCGCCTCCCGCGCGAGGGTGCTGATGCGGTCGCTCTCGCTGGTGTGCACGATGGTCAGCAGCTTGGCGCCGAGGTCGTCGTGCAGGTCGGCGGCGATGCGCTTGCGCTCGCGCTCGGTGACCTGCTCGACGCGCAGTTCGGCCAGTTGCCGCATCTTGCTTTCGACCTCGGCCGTCGCCTCGCGGACCCGGTCTTCAAGCTCCTTCTTGTCCTGCTGGGCGACGTTGAGCGCCCGACCTTGCTGCTGCACCAGCCGCATGCCGACGATCACCAGCACCAGCGGCGTCAAGAGGCTCACCGCCAGCGTCACGGTCCAGCGCTCGACGCTCCAGGGGTCGATCAGCCGGGTCAGGCCGGCCACCGCGACCACCGCCATCAGCACCGCCATCAGGCCCCGCGAGCGTCGGCCGCCGCTGGCGCTGCGTGCCGACCAGTGCAGGTAGAACCATGCCGCCGCGGCGACCTCCAGCGTCAGCACCGCGTACCACAGCGTGGCCATGGCGTGCATCTGCCCGCCACCGGCGAGCACGAGGGTGGCCGGCATCACGGCCGCTTGCGTCGGCAAGGCGCGATCAACCCAGGACAGGCGGATGCCGGCGTAGCGCAACAGGAACTGCACCGCGGCCCAGGCGATGAAGCCGAGCAACGAACACAGCAGGAACTCCACCACCGTGTGCCCGAGCGGCAGCCCGCGCAGCCACAAGCGCACGTCGAGCAGGGCCCAGCCGATCGACAAGGCGCCGAAGTACGCGAGGTGGCTGTCGCGCCTATTGACGAAGCCAAGCACGAACATGAAGCCGCCCATCAGGACCAGCGTTGCCGCCATCGCCTGCGGCAGCGTCACCAGGCCGAGCTGCTGGCGTGCATGCACGGCGGCGAGCACGGGCTGCGGGCCGACGAGCAGGGCCGACAACCCGCCGGCGCTGCTTTCGCTGGCGAGTTCGTTGACCCGTTGCCCGGCCACGCGAACGTCGATCACGTTGACGCCGTCGCGCAGCAGCGCGGCCGGCAGCGTCACCAGCTGCGGCTGATTGCAGTGGTAGGCCAGCGGTTCGGTCATGCGGCCCGCCCGGTGGAGCAACTGGCCGTTGAGGTGCAGCTCGTAGGTGGTGCAGACGCGTTCGATGCTGACGGCCAGCAGCTCGCCGCGACCCAGCGGCCCTGCGGTGCCGGGGGGCAGGCCGAACGCCACGCGGTACCAGAGGCTGCCGTCGAAGCCCGGCCGGGTGTCCGCCCAGCGGTCGGGCAGTTTCACCTCGAACGGCCGGACATCCGTCGGAAACCGACCCTCGCCGCCAGGTGCCGCCAGCGCGCTGCGGAGTTGGATCGTGGGCAGTTCTGCGGCCCACGCCGGAGCGCACAACCCGAGCGTCCCCAACGCCGCGAGCAGGACCCACGCGCAGCAGCCCAAAAGTGAGCGCGCGCAAGCCAGGCGGAAACGGAAGTCGTGCATCGACTCCGATTCTGCGGGCCCGGCGTGGCGCGCCAGCGGCCAGAATGCGCGCTTTTGCGCCCCGCTGGGCGTTCATGCCGCCGTGATTCGCCGTCATCGACTCGAAGCTCCCGACAACCGACGCCTGGCGCACCTGTGCGGCCCGCTGGATGAGCACTTGCGCCAGATCGAGGCGACCCTGGAGGTGCGGCTGTCGCGGCGTGAGGCCGAGTTCCGCATCGAAGGCGCCCGCCCTGCGGTCGAGGCCACGATGGCCTTGATCGACACGCTGTACACGATGGCCCAGGCTCCCATCGGCGAGCGCAGGCTGCAGCTTGCGCTGGTCCATGCGCGCGAGGCCGTTGACCCACCCGCGCGCAGTGTTGGCGGCGATGCCGCGGCGGCCGACCCGGACGCGCCCGTGGTGCTGCACACCCGCCATGCCGACCTCGCCGGCCGCACGCCCAACCAGGTGCGCTACCTGCGCTCCATCCTCAGCCACGACATCAGCTTCGGCATCGGGCCGGCCGGCACCGGCAAGACCTTCCTGGCTGTCGCCTGCGCCGTCGATGCGCTCGAGCGCCAGGGCGTACAGCGCATCGTGCTGACCCGCCCGGCGGTCGAGGCCGGCGAGCGGCTGGGCTTTCTGCCTGGCGATCTGGCGCAGAAGGTCGACCCTTACCTGAGGCCACTGTATGACGCGTTGTATGACCTGATGGGTTTCGACCGCGTGACCAAGGCCTTCGAGCGTGGCCTGATCGAGATCGCCCCGCTGGCCTTCATGCGCGGACGCACGCTGAACCATGCCTTCGTCATCCTCGACGAGGCCCAGAACACGACCCGCGAGCAGATGAAGATGTTCCTCACGCGGGTGGGGTTTGGCAGCAAGTGCGTCGTCAACGGCGACACCAGCCAGGTCGACCTGCCCAAGGCCACGGCAAGCGGCCTGGTCGATGCGGCCCAGGTGCTGGCCGGCGTGTCCGGGATTGGATTCACGCACTTCACGGCCGCCGACGTGGTGCGACACCCGCTGGTGGCGCGCATCGTCAAGGCCTACGACCGGGCCCGTGAAAGAGGCGACGACTCGTGAGCGCGCCGGCCCTGAGCCTTTCCTTGCAGTTTGCCGACCCGACGCTGCGGCCGCTGCTGCCGCGCCACCGCATTGCCCGATGGATCCGCGCTGCGCTGGCCCATCCCGCCGAGATCACCGTGCGGTTTGTCGATGCGGACGAGGGCCTGGCCCTGAACCGCGAGTACCGCGGCCAGGACCATGCGACCAACGTGCTGACCTTCGACTACGAGGCCGGGCCGCCGCTGGTGGTGGCCGATCTGGTGCTTTGCAGCCCGGTCCTCCTGGCCGAAGCCGAGGCCATGCGCAAGACGGTCGAGGCACACGCCGCGCACCTGCTCGTGCACGGCACCCTGCATGCCCAGGGCTGGGACCACGAGACCGGCGAAGCCGACGCCCAGGCGATGGAAGCGCGCGAGTCCGCGTTGCTGCTCGCGCTGGGATTTCCTGACCCCTATGGCCCGCGAATGGCTGCCCCCATGGCGTGCACGCCTGTAACCCCGAAGCGGGCTGCCGCGACATGACTGCTGGGGAAGCCGCCACTGCGGGGGTGCCCGGGGCGCTGGAAGCCGAACTGGCGCCTCTGTGGGGTCGAGCGCATGCCGGCGACGACGCCGCTTACCGGATGGCTTTGGCCTGCATCGCGCGTCGGCTGCGCGCCTACTACCGCCGCCGCATGCAGTCGCGGCCCGATGATCTGGAGGATCTGGTGCAGGAGACTCTGCTCGCGCTGCACGTTCAACGTGGGACCTGGAACCCGGCGATCCCGGTCAGCGCCTGGGTGCACGCCATCGCGCGCCACAAGTTGATCGATCTCTGGCGCCGCCAGGGGCGGCACGACGCCTTGCACGACTCGATCGACGAGCTCGACGACACCGCGATGCCCGAGGCCGTGGCCGACGCCGGACCGGCGCAGCGCGACCTGGGCAAGCTGCTGGCCCATCTGCCCGAGGCCCAGCGCCAGGCGATCGTGCTGACCAAGCTCGAAGGCCTGTCCGTGGCCGAAGCCTGCGCCCGCACCGGTGCCAGCGAGTCGGCGATCAAGGTCCAGGTCCATCGCGGGCTGAAGAAGCTTGCGGCCTTGGTACGGGGCGAGGCCGTGCGCGCTGGCCGGTCCGTCCCCGAGCCCCGTTCGCTGGATTCCGCGGCATGAAGACCGACGCCTTGATCGACATGCTGGCGGCCAATGCCGGCCCGGCGCCGCGAGCGGCCGTGGCGCGCCGGTTGGGGCCTGTCGTGGTCTTGGGCGTGGTGGCCAGCGCGATCGGCGCCGTGCTGAGCTACGGCCTCATTCCCGCCTGGATGTGGTCCGATGCCTCACTCTGGATCAAGCTCGGCTACGCGCTGGCCCTGGCGGCCAGTGGAGTCGCCCTGGTCAACCGCCTCGCGCGCCCAGGCGCCGTCGCCACGAGCGCGTGGCGTGTCGCACTGGCGGTGCTGGTGCTGATGGTGGCGCTTGGCGTTGCGACGCTGATGCAGGCCCCGCCGGAACGACGCATGACCGACTGGATGGGCCACTCGTGGGCATCGTGCCCCTGGCACGTGCTGCTGCTGTCGCTGCCGGCGCTGGGCCTGGCGATGTGGGCTCTGCGCGGCTTGGCGCCGACGCATGCGCGAGTGGCCGGTGCCGCTGCGGGACTGCTGGCCGGGGCCTTGGGCGCCGCCGGTTACTCGCTGGCCTGCACCGAGCTGGCTCCGGCATTTGTCGCGACCTGGTACACCCTGGGCATTGCGGGCGCGATGGCCCTGGGCGCCTTGCTTGGGCCGCGGTTGCTGCGCTGGTAGGGGCGCGACCGACTACTTGGTGCCGAAGATGCGGTCGCCCGCATCCCCGAGGCCGGGCACGATGTAGCCGTGATCGTTCAGCTCGCGGTCCACCGCCGCGGTGTAGACCGGTACGTCGGGGTGGTGGTCGTGGAAGTGGCGGATGCCTTCGGGAGCCGCGAGCAGGCAGACGAAGCGGATCGACCGCGGCCCGGCCTTCTTCAGCCGGTCCACGGCTGCAACGGCCGAGTTGCCGGTCGCCAGCATCGGGTCGAGCACGATGGCGTCGCGCTCCTCGAGCTCGCTTGGCATCTTGAAGTAGTACTCGACCGCGCCCAGCGTCTGCGGGTCCCGATACAGGCCGACGTGCCCGACCCGCGCCCCTGGGACCACCTCGAGCATTCCGTCCAGAAGCCCGGTGCCGGCACGCAGGATGGCGACGAAGACCGTCTTCTTTCCATCGATCACGGGCGACTTCATCGCCGCCAGCGGCGTTTCGATGTCGATCATCTGCGTCGGCATCTCGCGCGTGACTTCATAGGCCATCAGCATGGCCACCTCGTGCAGCAGGCGACGGAAGCTGCTCGTGCTGCGGTCTTTCTGGCGCATCAGCGTCAGCTTGTGCTGCACCAGCGGATGAGTGACGACGTGGACGGCAGGCATGGCCATGGAGACTTGGGAGTGCTTGACGGGCATGAGTGTGCATCGTCGGCCGCCCGCCTTTGGGCCATTGGACAATCTCTTCGAACTAGGGGATACGCTGTCCGATTTCCACGAACTCGGGTTTTCCCTTGTTATCCCTTGGCATCCTTTGAAGCGTTAGGGATCCGTGTGACAGTACGTTCCATTGCAGGGGGCAACTCCCGCAACAGAAAAGGCGACAGATCCGCAACACCGAGGCCGGCGGTGATCTGTCCCTCTCAAACCCGCGCGGCCTCGTAGATGTGCACTTAGGAGAGATCGAGATGACCAAGTTTTCCAAGACCCTGCTGGCCCTGGTTGCTGCTGCCGCTTCGTTCGGCGTGATGGCCCAGACGTCGACCGTTGACCTGAAGAACGCCAAGCAGTCGCAGTCCGGCGGCCTGGCCAACAGCCAAGGCGCCAACATCGGCAATGCCTCCGGCACCGCTGCCAAGAGCAACGTGACGGCCAACCAGATCGGCCAGTCGCAGAGCGGCGGTCTGGCCAACAGCCAGAAGATGGACCTCGGCAACGCCAGCGGTTCGGGCCAGACCAAGGTGACGGCCACCAACGTCAAGCAGTCGCAGAGCGGTGGCCTGGCCAACAGCCAGAAGATCGAGCTGGGCAATGCCTCCAAGGGCAAGAGCGACGTCAAGGCCTCGAACGTGACGCAAGACCAGTCGGGCGGCCTGGCCAACAGCCAGAAGATGAGCGCCGGCAACACCAAGTAAGCTGCGCCTTCGCCTGAAGGAATGCGGGCCGGGGCTTGGCAGACAAGCCCCGGTCCGCTGTACTTCAGAACCCCGTTTCCTCCACTCGCCGACGGAGCCTTGCCATGCGCCGAATCGCCATCCTGTCCTTTGTTGTCCTGGCTGTCACGGCTGCCCACGTGCAGACCGCCTCGGCCCAGAACCGCGCGCGCTCCGACGCGCTCGACATGGAAGACAAGGACCGTGCGCTGGTCTCCAAGGAGTCGGTGAAGGCCATGCGGGACAAGCGCAACAACGAGCGCAACAACCGCAGGTCGGGCAGTTCCGGCAAGGACGACGACTGCGGCAGCGTCGACATCGGCAACGACGACAACAAGAAGGGGTCGAGCCGCATTGCCGAACGCCAGAAGACGATCATCGTCACCGGCAACATCATCAACAACGCCAACTGCCGCTGAAGCAGTCGGCAGCGGAATCCCGAGGGACGCCATGCGCGCAAGCGAGCTGTGGGTCGGCGCGTCCGGCCTCTTGAACACCCTGCCCAGGGCGGTCGCCCTTGCGGCCGCGGCAGTGGCCCTGGCCGCACCGATGCTGTCCCAGGCCCAGGACGCGCCCAAGAAGACCACCGCGCAGAAGAACCAGGAAGAGGCGATGAAGCTGACGACGGCCCCCTCGGCCGGTGGCCCGAAGGCCAGCGTCACGAGCTTCACGCCGGCGCTGCGGTGCATGGACACGCAGTTCCGGTCGTTCGGCATCCGCAACGTCCCGGTCGTGATCGAGGACGTCGAAGACAAGACCAGCAAGGTCAAGGCCGGTGGCCGCGAGATGTTCATCTCGGCGACCTCGCAAATGACGCGTTCGAGCCGCGCCATCCGGTTGATCCCCTTCGACCCGAACCGTCAGCTGTTCCGCGACGTCTTCAAGGAAGGCGAACTGGCGCAGAAGTCGGCCTTCTTTGTTCAGGGTTCGGTCAGCCAGTTCGACGATTCGCTGCTCAAGAAGCAACGCGACGGCGGCATCTGTCTGGGCGTGATCTGCCTGGGTGGCGCGGACAGCGACTCGTTCTCGGGCATGAGCATGGACATGAGTGTGCTCAACGTCCAGGAATCGATGTCTCTGGTGCCGGGCGCGATCTCCAAGAATTTCGTTCTCATCCGCAAGTCGGGCAAGGGCGCCGACGCGGACATGACCTACAAGAAGTTCGGTGTGAACTTCAACTTCGTCAACAGCCAGTCCGACGGCACGGGCCAGGCGCTGCGCAACCTGATCGAGTTGTCGGCCATCGAGCTCTACGGCCGTCTGCTGAAGGTGCCTTACTGGGCCTGCCTGGGCGTTTCGGACGATGACGAAGGCGTGAAGTCCGAGATCGACGACTGGTGGGACATGCTCCAGGGCGACCTGCCTTCACTGGTGGTCTACCTGCAGGCGCAGATGAGCACGCGCCAGCTCTGGAAGGGCGAGATCAACGGCGAAATCGACGATGCGCTGCTTCGCGCCGTGCGGGCCTACAAGTTCGCGATGGGCCTGAAGGACGACGAGAACATCGATGGTGAGTTCTTCCGCCGCTACCTGATCTCCAACCACGCCGAAGTGCAACCCAGGGCGCTTGCCAAGTTCAAGGCCATCGAGGCGGCTGAAGGGCCGATTGCACCGCCAGCGCCGACCCAGGTGGCGGCAGCCGCGGCGCCGGCCGCGGCGGTCGCGCCGGCGGCGGCTGCCGCTCCTGCCGCGGCGGCTCCCACAGGCGGCGCTGCGGCCGCGGTCGCCGCAGGCGCCGGGGCGTCGTTGCCCGCTGCAGCTGCAGCCGCTCCGGCCGCAGCCGCGCAGCGCGCCTCGGCCGTGGCCGTCCAGGGCACCAAGGGACCGACCTACGTCTACAAGCGTGGCGAGTCCTTCGATGTCGAGGTCGCGGTGGCAAACAAGGGCTTCCTGTACTGCTACCTGATCGACGACAACAAGGACGTCGTGCAGTTCTTCCCGAACCCGGCACAGGCCTCGGCCGCGGTCGGTGCCGGCCAGCGCATGCTGTTCCCTGGACGATTCCCGTTCCAGTTGCTGGCCAGCGCCAAGGGTGCGACGGAAACCATCGCCTGCTTCTCCAGCCCGCAAGACCTCGGGCCCCAGGTGAATCTGGCCAAGAACGTACGCGACGTGACCGCGTTGCGTCAGGCCATCAGTCAACGTGCCGGTTCGCCGGTCGAGGTGGGGGTGTTCGATGTCAAGACTCAGTGAGTTTCGTGGCCCGGCGATCGCTGTCGCCCTGGTCGGCGCGTTGAGCTTCGTCTCAAGTCCCGCCCTGGCCCAGGACAGTCCTTCGGCTTCCTCGATCAAGAACATGGGTGCGCCTTCGGCCACCAAGGACAGCGGCGCCGCCAAGCCGGCTGCCAGTGCCAAGGATGCTGCCGCGCAGGCCACCACGGCCTCTCGCGGTGGCGGGGGCGGCGGGCGAAAGCCGGTGATGCGCTGCTGGCAAGAGGGCAAGCTGCTCTTTGAAGGCGCTGGCATGACACCGGCCGCGATGGGCCAGGCGTCGATCGAGTTGCGCAACGGCAGCGGTGTGGCCTTGCAGGTCTTTGACCTCAAGAACGCACTGTGCCTGCTCGACTACACCGACTGATCGCGGCAACCCGATTGCCTGGAACCGCGACCCCATGCTGCGCCGCCGCGAGATCGTTGAAGCCGTTCCCTTGCTGGTGGCGGGTCTGACCGTGCCCGGACTGGCTGTGGGCGCCGAACCTCAACGCCGCTGGGACATTGCTCCGTTCACGGTCGTCAAGACCGATCTGGCCGCCGATGTCGTGATCGTGCCGGCGGCGACGCAGAGCGTGGTCGTCCAGGCCGAGGCCAAAGTGCTGGAGCGCTTGCGTGTCGAAGTGAGGCAAGGCACGTTGGTCGTCGAAGCGGCCGGGAACTTCCAGACTCAGCGCGCCGTGACCGTTCGCATCGGCTACACCACGCTCGACAAGCTGCTGGCCGGTGGCGCCGCCGAGGTCAAGCTGCAAGGCCCACGTGCCAACAGCCTGGAGATCCGCACCGAGGGTACCGCAGGCCTGGAGGCTGGAAGCCTTGAGCTGCAGCAGTCGCTGCAAGCGGACTGCCGCGGCAGCGGCACCGTGCGCCTGGCGGGTCGCACGCCGCGAGCCAGGCTCTCCGCGAGTGGCAGTGCTGATCTCTTCGCGGCGGCCTTGACCTGCGAGGACGCCCAGGTGCGCGCCAGCGGTTCGTCCACCGTCGAGGTCGGTGCCCGCGCCTCCTTGGATGTGGTGGTGGCGGACGCAGCGACAGTGCGTTACAAAGGCAAGCCACGAATTTCGCAGAAGGTCGGCGATGCCGGCACGCTGGAGGCGATGGGCTGACGACCGATCCGGTCTGTTCGCTGCACGTCTTCCAAACCGAGGAGTACAGAACATGTTCACCGTACAACCGCGCCGCTTCGTGATCCCGGCCGTCATGGCGGGCCTTGCCGTCGTCCTGGTCGCTCCGGCCTTTGCCCAGACATCCAACACGACGATCAACAACGCCAAGCAGACGCAGTCCGGCGGTCTTGCCAACAAGCAGGAGGCGAACATCGGCAACGCCACCGGCGGCAGCAGCAGCACCGTGAACCTGGGCGCGTTGCGCCAGCAGCAAAACGGCGGCCTCGGCAACCGGCAGAGCGTCAACGTCGGCAACACGGCCAACGGTGCCCAGAGCAATGTCACCGTGGGCAGCATCAGCCAGACGCAAAGTGGCCTGGGCAACAAGCAGGAAGTCGACATCGGCAACGCCAGCGGCAGCAGCCAGACCCAGGTCAACGTCGGCTCGGTCAAGCAGAACCAGAGCGGTCTTGGCAACAAGTCCGAAGTCGACATCGGCAACACCTCAGGCAACGCCCGCGCCAATGTCAGCGTCGGCTCGGTCAGCCAAGGGCAAAGCGGCCTGGGCAACAAGCAGAAGGTCGCGATCGGCAACGCCTCGGGCAGTGGTCGCTCGGATGTGACGGTGGGCAATGTCAAGCAGAGCCAGAGCGGTCTGGGTACCAAGCAGACCGTCGAGATCGGCAACGCCAGCAGTGGCAGCACCACCGTGAAGGTCGGCAACATCACGCAGAACACCGGCGGACTGGGCAGCAACGACAAGGTCCGTATCGGCAACCGCTGAGTCCGGAAGTGCCAGACCAGCCCGACCCAGTGCTCCGCTGACCAGACGACAACCCCATTCGTTTCAGAATCGTTCAAGAGATACCCCCGGAGGACCCCGATGAATGCTCCCACCAAGACCCTGATCGCGATCGCCCTGGCCACCGGCGTGTTGGCCGCCCAGGCCCAGGTCAAGTCGTTCGACAAGCCGCCCACCCTCGAGGAACTGCGCAAGTCGCTGGCCGCACCTCAGCCGGCTGCGGCCGCAGCCGCGCCGGCCGACACCGGAGCGCCGCGAGCCCGTGGCATCGTCTGGAACGCTGCGCCGGCCAAGGCCGACAGCGCCGCAGGCGGCTCGCCGTCTGCACAGACCGTGGCTGCAGCAGCTGCAGAGCCCGCACCCAGCGTGGCGTTGCCGATCAACTTCGCCCCCGGCAGCAGCCAACTTGTCGGGCAGTCGCTCTCGTTCATCGAGCCGATCGCGATGCTGATGCGGGCGGAGCCGTCTCTGCGAATGGTCGTCGAAGGCCACACCGACGCCATCGGCTCGCCCGAGCGCAACCTGATGCTGTCGTGGGACCGTGCGATGACGGTGTTCAAGGTCCTGGTCGAGCGCTACGGCATCGAGCCGCAGCGCCTGCAGCCCATGGGCAAGGGCTCGACCGAACTGGTCGATCCGAGCAACCCCGGCGCTGCTGCGAACCGCAGGGTGCAGTTCCGCCCGGTGGGTTGAGGCCCACGACCCTGGACTGAGGATGATCTGACGCCATGAGGGCAATCCTGGGTTTCTTGCTGGCCTGGACGCTGGTCGTGCCTGCCTGGGCGGCAACCCAGCGTCTGGCGCTGGTGATCGGCAACGATTCGTACAGCAAGATTCCGGCGCTGGTGGCGGCCCGCAACGATGCGCGTGCGATGGCCGAGGCGCTCGAGAAGGTCAACTACCGCGTCACGCTGCATCTCGACCTGGACCAGCGCGGCATGCTGACCGCCGTGCGCAACTTCAAGGCGAAGATCCAGGGGGGCGATGAGGTCGTGTTCTTCTTTGCCGGCCACGGCGTCCAGCTCGGGCCGGCGAACTTCCTGTTGCCGGTGGACCTGGCGGCCGACAACGAAGAGCAGATGCGCGACGACGCGCTTCCGCTGCAGCGCGTGCTGGACGACATCGCTGAGAAGCGGGCACGTTTTTCCCTGGCGATCATCGACGCCTGCCGCAACAACCCATTCAAGGGCCACGGCCGCTCGATCGGCGGCACCCGCGGTCTGGCGCCAACCTCGGCGGCCACGGGCCAGATGGTCATCTACTCCGCCGGTACCGGACAGCAGGCGCTGGACAGCCTGGGCGACAAGGACCCCATCAAGAACGGCCTGTTCACGCGTGTCTTCGTCAAGGAGATGCTGGCGCCGGACGTTCCGATTGATCGCGTGTTGAAGAACGTCCGCCTGCAGGTGCGCGACATGGCACTTCGTGTCAACCACGAGCAGGTCCCGGCGATCTACGACCAGGTGGCCGGCGACTTCTTCTTCATTGCCAGCCAGCCCGGGGGCCCGGCGCAGCCAGCTTTCGGGGCCGGCACTGCGGTCGCTGCAGCACCGCCGCCGGCATTCAGCGCTCCGCCCATGTCGCAGGCCCAGCCGCAGCCGTCCCAGGTGTTCGCCAGCCCGGCGCCCGTGGTCACGGCACAGCCCGCCCGGCCGGCGCCGGCGCAAGCGGCCGCCAGCAAGGACGACGATGATCTGGTCCTGGCCTGGCAGAAGATCCAGGCCCGAGGCGACCTGGGGGAAAGTTCGCGCCGCGCATCGGGCACAGCGCCGGCTCGACCGGCAGCCGCGAGCCGGACCGCGACGGCTGCGCCTGTGGCCGCTGCGGCCATTGGCAGTGTGTCCTCTCGTTCATTTACCCCGGCGGCCACCTTGCCGATGCAGCGCATCCAGGCCAGCCGAAGCATCGTGTTCGGGGTGCGCGACGATGTCGAGCCGCTGTCCTTTGCCGAAGGCCCGAACCGTTACGGCGGTTTCCACGTCGCCTTGTGTCAGCGCATCGCGCAGGACTTGCAGAAGAGCCTGGGCCTCGCGAACCTGGAGATCAAGTACCGATCCATCGCCAATCGCGAGGTCGTGCCGATGCTGATCTCGGGGCAGATCGATCTCGATTGCGGGTCCACCGTCAACACCGTGGCCCGCCAGGCCCAGATTGCATTTGCGCCGACCACCTTCGTCGAAGAAGGCCGCGTGATCGTCAAGGCGAACTCGGGAATCCGAAGCGTCAGCGGGCTGTCGGGAAAGCGTGTAATGACGGTCGCTGGCGGCGTGCCTGCAGCCGCCTTGAAGGCCACCGCCGAAACCCGCAGCCTGGCGTTTGAGGACATCCCGGGCGCCGATGCCTTGCAGGCCTTCATGCTGCTCGAAGCCGATATGGCCGATGCCCTGCTGGTCGACGGAGCCACGGCAGCGCTGATGATCGCCCGTGCGCGCAACCCGGCAGCGTTCCGGATGCTCGACGGCAGCTTTGCGGCCGATCCGGTGGCCATCGCGATGGTGCGAGACGACGCGACCTTGCGCGCAGCCGTTCAGGACACGGTCAAGACGCTGCTGGCATCGGGCGAGTTGCAGCGCCTGTACGCGCAGTGGTTCGGCAACCAGCCCAGCGGCCAGGCCACGGCTGCCGCCTGGGCGCAGCCGAACGAGCGGCCGAGCACTTCGAACCTGCGCTGATCGCCACGGCCCTTCGGGGCTTGACCTTGCAGGTCATCGCCCGCGGACCCGCCCCGGGCCAACATCGCCGCATCACCACTGAGAGACGGAGATGCCACGATGGAAAGCGTCAACCTGCTGCCACTGGCGGTCGGCCACATGATCGGGCTTGGCGCCGTTGGCTCCTGCCTTGGGGTGGGTGTCCTGGCCGCCAAGTACCTCGAAGCCAGCGCCCGCCAGCCCGAACTGATGGAGCCTCTGCAGACCAAGGTGTTCCTGCTCGTCGGGGTGCTCGACGGTGCCTTCATCATCGCCACCGGCATCGGGCTCTGGTTCGCGACAGCCAACCCGTTCGGGTGACGTCCGGAACGGCTCTCAGTGCGACA
>Ga0209985_10000747_pt1 | contig 34099 bp, 28 predicted proteins | sample NOAtaG_FD_187305 | JGI IMG/M metagenome (GOLD analysis project Ga0209985, IMG submission 187305) | Freshwater lake microbial communities from Lake Erie, under a cyanobacterial bloom - NOAA_Erie_Diel6S_1000h metaG (SPAdes) (version 2) | ecosystem: Environmental > Aquatic > Freshwater > Lake ...
CGAGCAGCTCGACGAGCTGTACCGGACACTGTCGACACACCCGATGGTCAAGGTGGTTCTCTAGCCTCGGCCGCAAGGCCTGCACCGGAAGCCACGGCTGCCCTGAAGGGCAGAAAGACGAACCACGACTGGACGCCACGCATGGAGTGGGAAAAAATCCCACGGAATGCAACCGGCCCGTGATCCTTGACCGCGCGGCCCCATCCTGTCGCGGAGAGTCCCTTGTCCCATCGTCCTTCAACAGCCCTGGCCGCAGCAGCCGCTGCCCTGGCCTTGTCCGCTTGCGGCGGAGGCGACGCCGCCGACGGCATCGCCTGCACCACGGAGGTCAGGCCTTCCGTGGTGCTGACCGTCGTGGACTCGAACGCTGTCGCGATCCCGAGCGTCACGGTGACCTACCGCATCGGCAGCGGCGCCTGGCAAAGCCTGGTCTGCCCGGCCACGGGCTCATGCCCGGTCGGATCCGAACAGGTCGGCCGCTTCTCGCTCAGCGTCAGCAAGGCCGGCTACTTGACGGGCACCGCCGACGTTCAGGTCAACAGAGGGGTCTGCCGCGTGACGACGGAGCAGGTCCGGATGGTGCTGCGACCGACCTCGTAGCCGGCCTCCACCGCAACGCAGAAGCAGCCGGTCAGCCGGGCACTCGCGCAAGCCGTTCGTCGAGCTCCTTGACCTTGCCCGGCGCGGCGACGTCGCCACCGGCTGCGGCCAGCAGGTACCAGTCGCGGGCGCGGCGCAGGTCCAGGGCCACGCCGTCGCCGCTTTCGTACATCGACGCCAGCAGGTACATCGCGCCGATGTCGCCACGTGTCGCGGCTTCGCGGTACCAGTGGGCGGCGCGCTCGGCGCTCAGCGGACGCCCGCGACCCAGGTAGTGCGCGGTGCCCATCGCCAGCTGCGCATCGACGCTGCCGCTGACGGCGGCACGCTCGTACCAGTCGTAGGCCAGCGCCGGCTCGCGGGCGCCGAACAAGCCACCCTCCAGCGACTGCGCCAGCATGTACTGCGCGGTGACGAAGCCCCCTCGGGCCGCTTCTTCGAGCAGGCGACGCGCGGCCGGCTTGTTGGCGCCGGGGACCTGCCGGTCCAGGTGCATCACCGCCAGGTTGTAGGCCGCTGCCGGCACACCTTGCTTGCGCAAGGCCTCGAAACGGCGCCTGGCTTCGGCATGGCGACCCGCGGTATGGGCGATCACGGCCTGCTCCAGCGCCTGGCGCTGACCGGAAGTCAACCACTCGGCCGACTGGGCCCATGCATGGCCAGGAGCCAACGAGGCCACGAACAGGATCGCGGTGGCGAGCGCGGCGGCAAGAACGCTGGGTGACATGGCGGCCGATGATGCCGGCATCCAGGCCAATGCGTCGAAAGCGGTGGGCGCGGCCTGGCGGTACATGGACACAACACCTAGCCTCGGGGACTCCAGACACTTTCGATTCGCTGCATGCCTGGATGCACCGAGCGGTAGCTGACCAACCGAACATCCAGCCCCTCGTCAGCGATGCGGCCAAGGCCTCGGAGGATCGCGTCGTCGATCCAGGGATCCGGGTTGCCGAAGGCGCCGCCGCCCAGACGGGTCAGCAGCACGGTCGACGATGTGCCGCGTCGGGCCTGCTCGACCGCCGCGAGCACGGTCGCTTCGTAGGCTGCCTCCAGGATGAGCCGGGCAAAAGGCTCCCAGGCGGGGGCGGGGATGCCGCTGTAGGAGATCGGCAGCGCCGAGCAGTAGACCTGGGTCACGACCGGCGGCTCGGTGCCGGGCACGTCAGTCACCGCCACATCCCGATGCACGCCGACGGCCAGCAGCCCACGCAGATGATCCAGCTCCACGTCGTCGGCCCGTTGCAGGTGCCGGCAGATTGCGGCCAGACCGTCCGGCTTGCACAGCGCATAGCCGTTTCGCAGGGTCCAAAGCGAGGCCAGCGGCCAGCCCAGGCGCTGCGCGAACGCATCGCCGAGCAGCGCCAGCGTGTCGATCTGGCGCTGATGCGTCTGGCCGATGCCACCGCCCACCGGCACCAGGTAGTTGCGGTAGATCGTGCCTGCCCCGGCCGCGATGGCGCACGCCGGGCCCTGTGTCTTGTCGTGGATGTAGCCGGTAACGCCGCATTCCGGAGTGACGCCCGGCCCGATCATCTCCAGCAGGTTGAACTGGGAGGCCACCTGGAAGGTGGCGCCGGCGAACTCGGGCTGCGCATGCAGCCCCCGCGCATCACCGGCCAGGCATCGCACCGTGCTGCGGCGTCCGGCCGACGGGACCGGTGCTCTGCGAGCGCGCAGGGTCCGCAGGGTCACGAGCTCCAACTGCCCGAAGCGGTGCCGGCGGCCGTCGTGCCGCGAGACGAGAGAGTTGCCTTCGACCGCCAGCCGGGCTTGCGTGCTGGCGTAGTCGGCCTCGGCGAACCCGGTGATGCGCTCGAACCAGTCCATCAGACCTCCTTCGGCGTGGCTTCTGCGACCTGCCGTGCAACCCTGAGCGACACGACATCGTCGCATGGGCAAGCTGCCGGCGCCAGCCGCCGGGTGTCGCAACGTCTGGCCCCGATCTGAACGGCCCATCGGCCTGATCTGCGGCGCCACGCTGCGGTCAACGAGGCTGAGGACACTGCGTCGCTTTGAACGCCAAGCGAGGAGAGCCCCGTGGGAAAGCCAAATTCGATCCGCAGCCGAAACCGCCCGCCGCATGCCCTGGCGGGGCAGGACCAGAGCACCTCGCGCCGGGGTTTCTTCGCCCGCTCGGGTGCCGCGCTGGTCGCAGCGCCGGGCCTTGCCAGCGTCGCCCAGGCGCAAAGCCAGGCCCTCAGCCGGGGCGGGGTCGGCGGCGGCACGGTGTTCCAGCATGGCGTCGCCAGCGGCGACCCGTTGGCCGACCGCGTGATCCTCTGGACCCGCGCGACCCCGCCGGCCAAGGGCGAGCCTGGCGGCAACATCGCAACCACCTGGGTCGTGGCCACCGATCCCCGGTTCGCCCGTGTCGTCGCCAAGGGCGTGGCCCAGGCACGCGCCAGCGCCGACCACACGGTGAAGATCGACGTCACCGGGCTGTCGGCCGGCACGACCTACTACTACCGCTTCGGCGCACTCGGCCAGCAGTCCCCCATCGGTCGCACCCGGACACTGCCCAGCGGTGCCGACGCGCAGCGCCTGCGGCTGGCGGTCGCGAGCTGTTCCAACCACGCCGCCGGGCTGTTCAACGCCTACCGCCAGATCGCACGTCGTGCCGACCTGGACGCCGTCATCCACCTCGGCGACTACCTCTACGAATACGGCCCCAATGTCTACGGCAGCCAGCGCGTGCCCGACCCGCCCTTCGAGATGGTGAGCCTGTCGGACTACCGCCGCCGCCATGCCCAGTACAAGGCCGACGTGGACAGCCAGGCCATGCACCGCCAGCACCCGCTGATCGCGATCTGGGACGACCATGAGACGACCAACGACGCCTGGGCCGACGGCGCCGAGAACCACACCGAAGGCGCAGAAGGGACGTGGCCGGTTCGGGTCGCCGATGCCCTGCGGGCCTACTACGAGTGGATGCCGATCCGCCAGCCCGATCCGAGCGATCCCCGGCGCCAGCAGCGCGCGTTCCGCTTCGGCGACCTGGTCGACCTGACGATGCTCGAGCAGCGGCTGCAGGCGCGCTCGCAGCAGCTGCCGGCGACGATTCCGGTCCCGGGCCTGGGCACCGGCTTCGTCCAGGCGGGTCCGTTCCTCGACCCCTCGCGCACCCTGCTGGGTGCCGATCAGGAGGCCTGGCTGGCCGCTCGGCTGCGCGGCAGCCCGGCGCGCTGGAAGCTGCTCGGGCAGGGCGTGATGTTCGCCCACCTGAAGATCTCGCCCGCACCACTGGCGAATGGCGGTGGCGTGTTCGTCAATTCCGACCAGTGGGACGGCTACCAGCCGGCACGCGACCGGCTCTACGACGTGCTCAAGGGCAATACCCAGCACCCGCCGGTGTCGAACTGCGTCGTCCTGACCGGCGACATCCACAGCGGCTGGGCCAGCGACCTGACGCAGGACCCGAACAACCCGAACCCCGCCACCGGCGGCTACGACGCGGCCACTGGCGAAGGGTCGCGTGCGGTCGAGTTCGTCGCGACGTCGATCACCTCGCCGGGGTTGAACGACCCAGCCGGCACCACGGCCGCGTTCCTGCGCAGCGTCAATCCGCACATCAAGTACATCGATCTCAACCGACGCGGCTACAACCTGCTCGACATCACCCGCGAGCGTGTCGTCTGCGAGTTCTGGACCGTGGACACGGTGGTCGCTGCCAGCGACGTGCAGACGATGAATGCCGCCTTCGAGGTCGGCGACGGCACGAACCGCTTGCGCCCATCGGCCATGACGACGCCACCGGCCGCCCCTCCGGCACTGGCCCCCTGAGCGCCCACGGTGGCGAGGCCATGCTCCAATCGCGGGCATGGCCGAACCGCCACCCGACGATCCCGCGGCACCGAAGCGCCCGCGCCTCTCGCTGCCCAGGCGGGCGGCGGCACCCGGCCGCCCCGCGCCCCGTCCGGACGCCGAACGCGCGCGTTTCGCGCCTCGGCCGCCAGCACGGCCGCCAGCCCTGCCACCGGCTCGCCCGACCGACCGCCAGCCTGACCGCCAGCCTGACCGCCCGCCCGCCCCGGCTCCGCACGCCGACGGCGTGCGGGTCTCCAAGCTGATGACCGAACGCGGCCTGGCGTCACGGCGAGAGGCCGACGAGTGGATCGAGGCCGGCTACGTGCGCATCGGCGGCCAGCCGGTGGTTCTGGGCCAGCGCGTGGCGCCCGACGTCGCCATCGACATCGACCCGGCCGCGCGCGAGCAGCAGGCGCAGCGCGTGACCGTGCTGCTGCACAAGCCGATGGGCTACGTCAGCGGCCAGGCCGAAGACGGCTACGAGCCGGCCATCGTGCTGGTCACGGCCGCCAACCGCTGGTCCGAAGACCGCGCGCCGCTGCGCTTTCATGGCGGCCAGCTGCGCCACCTCGCGCCGGCCGGCCGGCTCGACATCGACAGCACCGGGCTGCTGGTGCTGACGCAGGACGGCCGCATCGCCAAGCTGCTGATCGGCGACGAGACGCGGGTCGAGAAGGAGTACCTGGTGCGCGTGCGGCTGAAGTCCGGCGAGCCCCCGCAAGGGCTGCCCGAGAGCGAGCTCGCGCGGCTGCGCCACGGCCTGGTGCTCGACGGCGTGGCGCTGCGCCCGGCCCACGTGAGCTGGCAGAACGAGGACCAGCTGCGGATCGTGCTTCGCGAAGGCCGCAAGCGCCAGATCCGCCGCATGTGCGAGCAGGTCGGCCTGGACGTGGTGGGGCTCAAGCGCGTGCGCATTGGCTCCATCGTGCTGGGTGCGCTGCCGGCCGGCCAATGGCGCTATCTTGGGGAGCATGAGCGCTTCGTCTGACGCCTCTGCCTGCGCCCCGGGAGGGAGAATGCAGCTCCACTCCAACGGTCCGACCGAGGCTGCATGACCCCACCGCTGCTCGCCACTCACCACGACGCGCTCGACGCCTGGATAGACGCCCACTTCGACGAGCAGGTGGCCTTCCTGCAGGCCCTGGTTCAGGTGCCGACCGACACCCCGCCGGGGAACAACGCGCCGCATGCGCTGCGAACGGCCGAATTGCTGGCCGACTTCGGCTATGTCGCCGAATCCCACCCGGTACCCATCGAGCGGGTGCGCGACGCGGGCCTGCAGAGCATCGTCAACCTGGTCGTGCGGCGCCGCTTCGGGCCCGGCGGCCAGACCATCGGCCTGAACGCCCACGGCGACGTGGTGCCACCGGGTGAGGGCTGGAGCCACGACCCCTACGGCGGCGAGGTCGTCGACGGCAAGCTCTACGGCCGCGCCGCGGCGGTGAGCAAGAGCGACTTTGCGACCTACACCTTCGCGGCCCGTGCGGTCGAGTCACTGCGAGCCGCGATGAGCGCACCGCTGCGGGGCGCGGTCGAGCTGTACTTCACCTATGACGAGGAGTTCGGCGGCGAGCTCGGCCCGGGCTGGCTGCTGGACGAGCGCATCGTCAAGCCCGATCTGCTGCTGGCCGCGGGCTTCAGTCACGAGGTCGTCAATGCGCACAACGGTTGCCTGCAGCTCGAAGTCACGGTGCACGGAACCGCCGGCCATGCCGCGATCCCGCACACCGCAGTCGATGCGCTGCACGCCACGACTCAGCTGCTGGTGGCCCTGTACCGCGAGAACCAGCTCAACCAGTTGCTGAAGAGCGGCTTTGCCGGGATCGGCAGTCCCTACCTCAACATCGGCACGATCCAGGGCGGCAGCAACACCAACGTCGTGCCGGGCAAGGTGGTGCTCAAGCTCGACCGGCGCATGATCCCCGAGGAGGATCCGACCGAGGTCGAGGCCCATCTGCACGAGGTCATCCAAGGCACGCTCGCGCCGCTGCCCGGCATCCGGGTCGAGATCCGGCGGCTGTTGCTGGCCCGCGCGATGCGCCCACTGCCGGCCGGCGCACCGCTGGTCGAGTCGCTCTGCCGGCACGCGAGCACGGTGTTCGGCGAGCCCGTCGCCACCTCGGCAACGCCGCTGTACACCGATGCACGGCTGTTCGCCGAGCGGGGCATTCCGGCCGCGATCTACGGCGCCGGCCCGCGAACCGTGCTCGAGAGCAACGCCAAGCGCGCCGACGAGCACCTGTGCCTGTCGGACCTGAAGGGCGCCACCCGCGTCGTCGCGCGGACGCTGCTCGACCTGCTGGCCTGATCGACGGATCGACCGGTGGCCGGATCGCGCCGGCCGGTCAGCCGCCCAGCTCGGCCAGCCGCTTGCGTGCGTCCTCCATCGCGCTCTTCTGACCCTTGCCGGCGGCGATGAAGCGCTTGTACGAGGCCTTGGCGGTGTCGGTCTGGCCGAGCATCTGCTGCGCGATGCCGGCGCGGTAGGCGATCGGCAAGGTCTCGGCGCCCTTGCCCTTGGCCGCACGCTCATACAGCGGCAGCGCGTCCGCGGGGCTGCCGCTTTCGGCCAGGACCCGGGCCAGGCCGTAGGGCGCCATGGCGTCGTCAGGCTGTTCGCGCATGACCCGCTCGAAGTACGGCCGCGCCTTGGCCGGGTGGCCGGCGTTGAGCAGCCCGAAGGCGGCGCCGCGGCCCCAGCCTCGCACGTCGGAGTCGAGCGCCGCGTCCTGGCCGGGCTTGTGCGCCAGCAGCATCGTCAACGCCTGCTCGTGACGCTCCTCCTGCACCGCGATGCGCGCCAGCAGGGCCTGGCTGTGGGCCGGACTCGGTGCCGACCTGGCCAGCGCCTCGGCCTTGCCCTTGCTGCCCCCCATCATGCCCGGGGCGATCAGGTAGAACTCCGCCAGCGAGCTGCGCGCCGGCCACCAGCCAGGGGCCAGCGTCTGCGCCTCGATCAGCGAGTCGCGCACGCGGCCGAGGTTGCGCGCGACGGCCATCATGCCTTCGCTCATCGCCTGGATGCCGAGCACACTGCCCAGCGCCCACTGGCAGGCCGTTGCCTTGGCATTGCGCTCGACGCAAGCCTCGGCCGCGGCGATCGCGGCCTTGCGAGCGGCGGCGTCGTTGGCCTCCAGCGAGACCAAGGCCAGGCCCAGCACGGCCTGCTCATCGTCGGCCTTGGCGGCGACACGCGACACGACGATGCGGCGCAGCTCGTCGTTGCGCTCGGCGACGTACAAGGCCTCGAGCGCCGGCTCCGAAAAGGTCTGGGCCTGTGCCGCAGGGGCGGTCGCCAGCGCAGCCGTCAGGCTGGCAAGGACCATTGTGGGCAGGTGTCGAGCAGCGTTCATCGAGGTTCGGATCGTGTGTCGTGGAACAGGGCGCGAGCATCGCATCGCCGGGCCTCCAGACACCAGCACAGGGACGACGAACTGCGGATCCGGGTGCCCGAATCGCAGCGCCGGTGGCCTGGAACCGAAACCCGCGACGCGCTGTTAACCTCGTTCGCCAAGATGTCCAGTGCCAAGAGCCTTGCCCCACCCTTCCGCATCCCGGCGCTGACTCCCGCCAGCGCAGCGTTGGCACTGGCTCTCCTGCTGGGCTTGCAGCCGGTGTCGACCGACGTCTACCTGCCGGCGCTGCCGGCATTGACGCGCCAGCTGGGCGCCGCGATGCCGCAGGCCCAGCTGACGATGTCGGCCTTGATCCTCGCGTTCGGGCTGGCGCAATTGATCTGGGGGCCTCTGGCCGACCGCTTCGGTCGCCGGCCGGTGTTGCTGTCCGGTCTGGTGCTCTACACGCTGGCCAGTCTGGGCAGCGTCTGGGCCGCCAGCATCGAGTCGTTGATCGTCTGGCGCACGCTGCAAGGCGCGAGCATGGCCGCCGCGGTGGTATCGGCACGGGCGATGGTGCGTGACCTGTACGAGCCCCACCAGGGCGCGCGCGTGATGTCGCTGGCCTTGAGTGGCCTGGGCGTGCTCGCGGTGGTCGGTCCGGCCGCCGGGGGCCTGGCCGCTGCCGGCCTGGGCTGGCGGGCGGCGCTGGCACTGGTCGCCGCGTTTGGAGCCTTCACGCTGGCCTGGGTGTTCTGGCGCGTCCCTGAGACCCTGGCGCGGCCCAACCCGAAGGCCCTGCAGCCCGGCCCGCTTCTGTCGGCCTGGTCGGCCATTGCCCGCCACCCGGTGTTTGTCGCCTGGACGCTGCTGGTTTCCTTCACCTACGCCGGACTGTTCGTGTTCCTGGCCGGCGCGCCGTTCGTCTACATCGAGGTCCTGGGCCTGAGTCCGGCGCACTACGGCCTGGCGATGGCCTCGGCGGCACTGGCCTACATCGCCGGCACCTGGATCGGGAGGCGATGGCTCGCACGTCATGGCATGGTCGGCGCGGTGCAACGTGGCGCCGCGCTCACCGCTGCCGGCGGACTGCTGCTCGTGGGGGCGATGGCGCTTGGGGTGATCGGCCGCACGACGCCACTGGCCTTCTGGCCGGTGCTCGTTGCGCAGTGGCTGTACATGCTCGGCCATGGCGTGCACCAGCCCTGCGGCCAGGCCGGTGTCGCAGGACCGTTTCCGCAGGCCGCGGGCGCCGCCTCGGCCTTGGCGGGCTGCGTGCTGGCGCTGCTCGCGTTTGGCGTCGGCGCCTGGCTGGGCGTCGCACTCGACGGCAGCGTACGGCCCCTGGCCTGGGGCGTCGGAGTGGCGGCTCTGCTGACCAGCGCCACCGCCTGGACGCTGGTCCGCCGTCTGGGCCGCTGACCGCAAGATGGCCACCGGGCGTCCCGCGGGCTGGCCGGCCATTGCCCTGGCCGGACCGACGGCCAGCGGCAAGACGGCACTGGCCCTCGAACTCGCCGACCGGCTGCGGCCGCAGGTCGTGCTGGAGATCGTCAGCGTCGATTCGGCCCTGGTCTACCGCGGCCTGGACATCGCCACGGCCAAGCCCAATGCGGCCGAACGCGCCGCGGTGCCGCACCACCTGATCGACATCCTCGATCCCGAAGAGGCGTACTCGGCCGCCCGCTTCGTCGCCGACGCCCGGCGCCTGATCGCCGAGATCCAGGGCCGCGGCGCACTGCCGCTGCTGGTGGGCGGCACGATGCTGTACATCAAGGCCCTGCGCGACGGACTGGACGCGATGCCGGCGGCCGACCCTGCGTTGCGCCGGCAGATCGAGGTCGAGGCCGCTGAACGCGGCTGGCCCGCCTTGCATGCCGAACTGGCCACGGTCGACCCGCAGACGGCTGCGCGGCTGGCACCTGCGGACGCGCAGCGCATCCAGCGTGCGCTCGAGGTCTGGCGCGGCACTGGGCGCCCCCTGTCGCAGTGGCAGACCCGGGCCGCCATGGGGCCACGCCATGGCGACGCGCCTGCGCTGATCGCACTGGAGCCCCGCTCGCGGGCCTGGCTGCATGAGCGCATCAACGAGCGCAGCGCCACCATGCTTCGCGACGGCCTGGTCGAGGAGGTTCGGCGCCTGCGCGCGAGGCCTGGCATGCAGGCGACGCTGCCCGCCGCCCGCTGTGTCGGCGTGCGCCAGGTCTGGCAGACGTTGGAGACTGGCGCTGCAGGTGCTGGCGAGGCCGTCCCGGACACCCCGGTGGCGGCTTTGCACGGTGCGGTTGCCGCGGCCACCCGGCAGCTGGCCAAGCGACAACTCACGTGGTTACGGAGCATGTCCGATCGAGTCGTGTTGACCGCCGACGACGGCGACCCTCTGCAAGTCCTCCAGAGCACGTTGATGCGCCTCGTGGACGATGCGTCCTGACCCCCGGTTCCGGGGGGCGGCGTTTCGCCCGGTTACCGCGGTGCCAAGCCCGTCACTAGGGTGATGCCCCGGGTCGAGAGGGGGATGCCTGCCGCTATAGTCCCGCGCCTTGCAGACGGCTGACAGGGCCTCTTTGCAAGCGTTTGAACCGCAGCAAGACACCACGCGGTGCGAGCGACAAGAATGGACCGCTTCGAATCGCAGCTCCCGGTGCCGCATGGCCTTCCATGCGGCTCGGGTTGACTGGAGGATGGATGGATTTCGCCCAACAACAGCGCAACCCCGGCCGCCACATGGTGGGCATCGGGATCGTGCTCGCTTTTCACTTGCTGCTGGGCTGGGCGCTGGTCAGCGGACTCGCCCAGCGCATGGTCGAGGTGATTCGCAACCCGATCGAAACCAAGATCATCGAGGAAACGAAGCCGCCGCCGCCGCCGCCGCCGGACAACCTGCCGCCGCCACCCAAGACCGCGCTGCCGCCGCCGTCGTTCGTGCCGCCGCCCGAGGTCAACGTGAACCCGCCGCCGACCCCGGCGCCGACGATCACCACGACCACGGTCGCGCCGCCGCCGGCGCCCTTCATGCCCGCCGCGCCGCCGCCGCCGGTGGCAGCGCCGGCACCGCCGGCACCAGCGCCGCGGGTCGCCTCCCGTGCGGCAATCACCAACGTTGGCGCCTGCGCACCCAAGGGCGAGGACTATCCAGCCGCCGCCCAACGCGCCGAGGCCACCGGCACGACGCGCATCCGCTTCACGGTCGGTGCCGACGGCAAGATGCTCTCGGCCGAGGTGATCCGTTCAGCCGGCCCGACACGCGAACACAAACTGCTGGATCGCGTTGCGGTTTCCAAGCTCAGCGAATGCAAGTTCCAGGCGGGCAACGACGAAACCGGCAAAGCGGTCGGCGCGACCACCGAGGTCGAGTACGTCTGGAAGCTCGACTGATGCCCGTTTACTGCCCCCTCTTCATCCTGCCCTTGTCCTGATGTCTTCTCGCGCCCCAGCCCCGCAGGGCGCGGTTCCCAGTGGAGTGACCATGTCCTTGATTTCCTACCTGCGCGCCTCGCTCGGTGCCGCCCTCGTCGCCGCCGTCGTCCTGACCGGCACCGCCCCGACCGATGCGCTGGCCCAGGCCGCCGCACCCGCGTCCGAAGCTGCCGCCGCTCCGGCACCCGCCGCCGCGCCTGCGCCGGTGCCGACCCCGGTGGCCGAGCAGGTCTCGGTCGAGAACCCGTTCGGCCTGAAGGCCATGTGGGCCGCCGGCGACTGGGTCAACAAGGGCACGCTGGTGATCCTGGTGATCATGTCGATCTGGAGCTGGTACGTGATCTTCACCAAGGTCTTCGAGCAGCGCGCGATGATGAAGAGCGCAAAGGTCTCCGGTGAGGCCTTCTGGAAGGCCGGCTCGGTCAAGGCCGGTGTCGGCGCGCTCGAAGAAGGATCGGCCTTCCGCTTCATCGCCGAGCAGGGCATCCGCGCCAGCGAGCACCATGAAGGCACGATGGTCGAGAGCATCGACAAGCACACCTGGATCAGCATGTCGATGGACCGTGCCGTCGGCAACGTCAACAGCCGTCTGCAGGACGGCATGGCCCTGCTCGCCACGGTGGGCTCGACCGCTCCGTTCGTCGGCCTGTTCGGTACCGTTTGGGGCATCTACAACGCCCTGGTCAAGATCGGCATCAGCGGCCAGGCCTCGATCGACAAGGTTGCCGGCCCGGTCGGCGAGGCGCTGATCATGACCGCCATCGGCCTGGCCGTCGCGGTGCCCGCGGTGATGGGCTACAACTGGCTGATCCGCCGCAACAAGGCGGTGATGGACGACACCCGGGCCTTTGCCGGCGACCTGCAGAACGTGCTGCTGTCCGGCAAGCGCTGAAGCCTCCCGCCTCTCACCGAATCCACGCGAGAAGCGAGGCCTGCCATGTCGATGCAAGTCGGATCCGCCGACGGCGACAGCGAAGAGCAGTTCAACAACACCATCAACACCACCCCGCTGGTGGATGTGATGCTGGTGCTGTTGATCATCTTCCTGATCACGATCCCGGTCGTCACCGAGACCGTCAAGCTCGAGTTGCCGAAGGAAGTGAACATCCCGCTGCAGACCAAGCCCGAGAACATCGTGCTCGCGGTCAACCGCGACGGCGAGGTCTTCTGGGGCAAGGAGCGAATCCCCGACGCCGAGACCCTGGTCAACCGGCTGAAGGTCGAGTCGATCAAGGAGCCTCAGCCCGAGGTCCACATCCGGGGCGACCTGGGCGTGCGCTACGAGGCCATCGGCCGTGCGATCGTGGCCTGCCAGCGGGCGGGCATCTACAAGGTCGGCTTCATCACCGAGCCGCCTTCGCCCGGCGGCTGACCGCCGTGGCCCCGAATCTGAAGGAAGTCCAGACATGTCAATGAACGTCGGCAACTCGAGCGGCGACGAAGAGGTGATGGTCGACATCAACACCACGCCGCTGATTGACGTGATGCTGGTGCTGCTCATCATGTTCATCATCACGATCCCGATCCAGACCCACGCGGTCAAGATGAACATGCCGGTGCCCACCAACGCGGCACCGCCTCCGACGCCGCCGATCATCGTCGTGATCAACGTCGACTTCGACGGCACGATCACGTGGGTCACGGGCGACTCGAGCGAGGTGTTCCAGCCCGGTGACCGCAACTCGATCGAACAGCGTCTGGCCGCTGTGGCTGCGGCAGCCGATCAGCCTGAAGTCCACCTGCGACCGAACAAGCTCGTCGAGTACCGATATGTCGCGATGGTGATGGCCACCGCGCAGCGCTTGGGCGTGACGAAAATCGGCATCGTCGGCAACGAGCAGTTCCTGTGAGCACGCGACGGATGTCCCCTTCGATGAAGCCGCTTCGTACTGCTCTGGCGTGGACCGCCATCGCCCTGGCCGCTGCGCTGGGCTCCGTTTCTGCCCACGCGCAAGGCGTGCGGGCCGAGGTCGGCAAGCCGCTGCAACAGGCCGGCGACTACCTGCGCCAGAACAAGGCCCGCGAGGCGCTGGCCAAGGTGCGTGAAGCCGAAGGTGTGGGTGGCATCACGGCCGCCGAACGCAGCACGATTGATCGGATGAAGGCTGCGGCCGCCCAGAGGGCAGGCGACTTCCCGACGGCGATCGTCGCGCTTGAAAGCCTGGCCGGCCGCGCCAGCGGCAGCGAGCTGGGTTCATGGGCCGAGCAACTGGCCGGCGCCTACTTGCAGACCCGCAACAACGCCAAGGCGGGCGAGTGGCTTCAGAAGGCCGTCGCGGCGGGCAACACAAGCCCGTCGATCCGCCAGATGCAGCAGTACCTGCAAGGCGCCAGCGGGGACTTTGCGGCGGTTGCCAAGGCGGCCGCCGCCGAGGTCCAGGCCGCCGAACAGGCGGGCCGCAAGCCGGCCGAGGACGACTTGCTTCGCCTGGCCGACGCCCAGCAGCGGCTGAGCAACACCGCAGGCTACCTGAACACGCTGGAAAAGCTGCTGTTCAGCTACCCCAAGCGGGACTACTGGGCCGCCTACCTGGCACGGCTGCCGCGCAAGGCAGGGTTCAGCCCGCGCTACGAACTCGACGTCCTGCGCCTGCGCCTGGCCACCGGCAACCTGACCAAGACCGAAGACTTCATGGAAATGGCCCAGCTCACGCTGCAGCAGGGCATGGCCAGCGAGTCCAGGCGCGTCATCGAGATGGGCTACAAGGCCGGTGTGCTCGGCACCGGGCCCGAGGCCGGCCGCCACCAGCGGCTGCGCGACCTGATCACCAGCCGCGAGGCCGACGCCAAGAAGGGCATTGCCCAGCAGGCTGCCGACGCCGCGGCCGAGGCCTCAGGAGACGCGCTGATCAAGGCCGGCAGCATCATGGCCAACGTCGCAAGCACCGACGAGGGCATCAAGCTGATCGAGCAGGGCATTGCCAAGGGCAAGCTGAGCCGCCCGGACGAGGCCCGGTTGCGCCTGGGTCTGGCCCAGTTGTCGCAGGCCAAGACACGCAACGCCGGCCTGGCCACCCTGCGCAGCATCAGGGGCACCGACGGTTCGGGCGACATCGCCCGGCTGTGGCTGATCGCACCGGCGCAAAGCGGCGGCTGAGCGCCATCGTGGAATCACGGCCAGCCTCCGGGCTGGCCTTTTCTTTCTTTGGCCTCAGAAGGGGACAACGCAGGGGACACGGCCACGTGTTCGCGGGATGGGCAAGCTGCGCGGCGGGCATCACACTGGTTTTGGCGTTCTGTTCCAGAACGAGGAGTCCTTCGATGGCCATGTCCCCCTCTTTCCAACGTGCCCTGGCGCTTGCCGCCACCGGCCTGGCCCTGAGCTCGATTGCCGGTGGCGCTTCGGCGCAGGTGGCCTGGTCGTCGCTGAAGCTCGAGTTCACACAGCCCAGCGGCGTGGTCGGTGCCACCGACTCGATCCCGGTCGATCTGCGCTTCACCAACACCGACGCGAGCGAGAGCTTTGTCGTCGACAGCAGCCTGCCGTTCGGTGGCCTGTTGCAAAGCGAGCTTTTCACGACGGCAAGCTGGTTCAACCCGGACACGCAGGAGTTCGAGACGGTGCCGTTTGCCAGCTACACCGGATTCGACCTGACGGTCGGCTTTGGCTGCAGCGGCACGTTCACGACCGTGTGCACCGGTGGCCCGCCCTACATGTTCGAGTTCGCTGCCGACCCGTTCAGCGAGCCGTTTGTGCTCGCGCCAGGGGATTCGGTCAGCTACAACTTCGGCACCTTCGTGCCTTCGGCCGGCCCGGTGGCCCCGGGGACTTACGAGTTCTACCGCTCGGTGGTCTGGCTCAATGTCTACGGCCTGGGCCCGGCCGGCCAGGAACTGTCTACCGTGCAGTTTCCGACCAGCACCTGCATGTTCGACAGCGCGCAGGCGTGCCTCGACGACGGCAAGGTGATCTTCACCCGAACCGTGACTGCAATTCCCGAACCCGGTACCTATGGCCTGATGGCGCTGGGGATGGGCGTGCTGGCCATCGCCGCACGTCGCCGCCGTCGCGACTGAACGGTCAAGGGGTGGCCGCGGCCAGCAGGTCGCGGCCGACGATCAGGCGCTGGACTTCGCTGGCGCCTTCGTAGATGCGCAGCGCGCGGATCTCGCGGTACAGGCGCTCGACCATCGAGCCGACCTGCACGCCGCGGCCGCCATGCAGTTGCAGCGCACGGTCGATGACCTGCTGTGCGGACTCGGTGGCGACCAGCTTGGCCATCGCCGCGCTGCGGGTGGTGCGGCCGCCGAGGACGTCGCGCTGCCAGGCCGCGCGGTAGGTCAGCAGCGCTGCAGCGTCGATGTCGGTGGCCATGTCTCCGAGCGTGGCCTGGGTCAGTTGCAGGTCCGCCAGCGTGGCGCCGAGCATGCGCCGGCCGCGGGCCTGGACCAGCGCTTCGTCGAGCGCCCGCCGGGCGAAGCCGAGCGCCGCCGCGGCGACCGAGGCACGGAAGATGTCGAGCGTCTGCATCGCCAGCTTGAAGCCCGAACCCACTTCGCCAAGAAGATGGTCCCTGGGCACCCGGCAATCGGCAAACCGAAGCCGTGCGAGCGGGTGCGGGGCAATGGTCTCGATGCGTTCGGCCACCGTCAGCCCGGGCGTGCCCGCCGGCACGACGAAGGCGCAGATGCCCCGGGTGCCGCGCCCGCCTTCGGGCTCGTCGGCGCGTGCGAACACACAGTAGAAGTCGGCGATTCCGCCGTTGCTGATCCAGGTCTTTTCGCCGTCCAGCACCCAGTGGCTGCCGTCGTCTCGCGCCCGGCAGGCCATGGCCGCGACGTCGGACCCGGCGTCGGGCTCGCTGAGCGCAAAGGCGGCAATGCTGTCGCCGCGCGCCACCGCCGGCAGCCAGCGCGCGCGCAAGGCCGGGCTGCCGGCAAGCGAGATCGGCCCGCTGCCCAGGCCCTGCATCGCAAACGCGAAGTCCGCCAGCCCCTCGTGCCGGGCCAGGGTCTCGCGGCAGACCACGAGGGCCCGCGAATCGAGTTGCTCGCTCGCTCCGCCCCAGGCCGCGGGCACGCAGTGGCGCAGCCAGCCGGCCGCGCCCAGGATGCGCACCAGGCCACGGCAGGCGGCATCGTTGTCGTGGTGGTCCAGTCCCGCCAGTGCATCAACCGCCCATCGATCGAGATCGTGGGCCAGGCTGCGGTGTCGGTCGTCGAAGAACGGCAGCGCCAGATGCGCCAGACGGGGAAGCGGCGATGCCTGCGATTCGGCGGTCGGGGCTGGGCGCATCTCAGTTGCCCTCGAAACTCGGGCTTTGCCTGGCCGCAAAGGCATCGAAGGCCCGCTTGAAGTCCTGCGTGAGCATGCACAGGGCCTGGGCCTGGGCCTCGGACTCGATGATCTCGTCGATGCCCATCGCCCACTCCTGGTTCAGCATGGTCTTGGTCACCGTGTGGGCGAACCAGGGGCCGTCGGCCAGGCTGCGGGCCAGGGCCTGCGCGGCCGACACGACCGCGTCGCGCGGGTGCACGGCGTTGAAGAAGCCCCACTGCTGGCCCTCCTCGGCCGTCATCGCCCGGCCGCTGTACAGCAGCTCCGCCGCCCGCCCCTGGCCGATCACACGCGGCAGCAGCCCGCAGGCGCCCATGTCCGCCCCCGCGAGGCCGACCCGCACGAACAGGAACGCGGTGCGCGCTGCCGGCGTGCCCAGGCGCAGGTCCGAGGCCAGCGCGATCATCGCGCCGGCACCGGCGCAGATGCCGTCGACCGCTGCCACCACGGTCTGCGGCGCGCGCTTGATCGCGCGAACCAGGTCACCGGTCATGCGCGTGAAGCGCAGCAGTTCCGGGGCTGGCATCCGGGTCAGCGGCTCGATGATCTCGAACACATCACCGCCCGAGCAGAAGTTGCCGCCCTCGCCGGCGATGACGACGCTGCGCACGTCGCTGGCGTGCTGCAGGCCGAAGAACAGGTCGCGCAGTTCGGCGTAGCTCTCGAAGGTCAGCGGGTTCTTCTTCTCCGGGCGGTTCAGCGTGACGGTCGCGACGCGGCCGTCGTCGCTGCAGCGCCAGCCGAAGTGGCGCGAACGGTAGTGCTGGAAAGGCTGGCGGTCGTCGGTCATGGCGGACTCAGGTTGCGGCGTTGCGCTGCAGGTTGCTTTCAAGCTGGCTGCGGCCCGAAAGATAAGGCTCGGGCCAGCGCACGCTGCGGTCGCCGAAACGCGCCGCCTCGTGCAGCGTCCAGGCCGGGTCGGCCAGGTGCGGGCGGGCGATGGCGCACAGGTCGGCGCGGCCGGCCGCGATGACCATGTTGACGTGGTCGGCCTCGTAGATCGAGCCCACGGCCACGGTCGGGATGCCGACCTCGTTGCGGATGCGGTCGGCAAACGGCGTCTGCCACATGCGCCCGTAGACCGGCTTCTGATCGGCCACGACCTGGCCCGACGAGCAGTCGATGATGTCCGCGCCGGCCGCCTTGAACAGCCGCGCGATCGCGACGGCGTCGTCTGCGGTGTTGCCGCCCGGCGCCCAGTCGTGGCACGACAGCCGCACCGAGATCGGCCGTCCGTCGGGCCAGGCCGCACGCACGGCAGTAAACACCTCGAGCGGAAACCGTGCCCGTTCGTCGACGCTGCCGCCGTAGCCGTCGGTGCGCCGGTTGGTCAATGGCGACAGGAAGCTCGACAGCAGGTAGCCGTGCGCGCAGTGCAGCTCAAGGATGTCGAAGCCGCAATCGGCAGCACGACGCGTGGCGGCCACGAACTCGGCGACGATGCGGTCCATGTCGTCGCGTGTGGCCTCGCGCGGGGCGTCCGAATGGGGCAGGTAGGGCAGCGCCGAGGCCGACACCAGGTCCCAGCCCTGGCCCGCCGGCAGCGGTTCGTCCATGCCACCGCCCCAGGGGGTGCAGCTGCTGCCCTTGCGCCCGGCGTGGCCGAGCTGCAGGCCCATCTTCGCGTCCGAATGGCGATGCACGAAGTCCACGATGCGCGCCCAGGCCAGCGCCTGCGTGTCGTTCCAGAGGCCCGCGCAGCCCGGCGTGATGCGCGCGTCGGGCGCCGGGCAGGTCATCTCGGTGTAGATCAGCCCGGCTCCGCCCAGCGCGCGGGCTCCGAAGTGCACGAGGTGGAACTCGCCCGGCACACCGTCGGCGGCAGAGTACATCGCCATCGGGCTGACGACGACGCGGTTGGCCAGCTTCAGCCCGCGCAGCGTGTACGGCGTGAACATCGGTCGCGGGGCGGGCGTGCCCTCGGCCAGTGCGACGCCGGCACGTCCGGCGAACCAGCGCTCGAAGCCCTGCAGCCAGGCGGCGTCGCGCAGGCGCAGGTTCTCGTGGCTGATGCGCTGGCTGCGCGTGAGCATCGAATACATGAACTGCGGCACCGGCAGCTGCTCGCAGTAGCGGGTGCCGACGACCTCGAACCACTCCATCGCATTCCAGGCCGCGTTCTGCAGCCGCAGCACGTCGACCTCGCGGTGGGCCTGGTACTCGGACAACAAGGCCAGCAGCGCCGGCCCATCGCCTGGCGCCGTGCCGCTGTCGCGGAACAGCCGCGTCAGCTCGATCGCATCCTCCAGCGCGAGCTTGGTGCCCGAGCCGATCGCGAAGTGCGCCGTGTGCACCGCGTCGCCCATCAGCACCACCGGCGCGACGCCGTTGTGGTGGACCCAGCGCTTGCAGCGCACGCGCTGGAAGTTCAGCCAGGCCGAGCCGCGCTGGTGGCGCGCATTGCTCAGCAGCGGCTGGCCCCCCAGGTGGCGGGCGAACAGCCGCTCGCAGAAGGCGATGGACTGCTCGGTGTCGGCGCCATCCAGGCCGTGGGCACGCCAGACCGCTTCGGGCGTCTCGACGATGAAGGTCGTGGTCTCGGCGTCGAACTGGTAGACATGGGCCTGGAACCAGCCGTGTTCGGTCTTTTCGAACAGGAAGTTGAAGGCGTCGAACGGCTGCTTCGTCCCGAGCCAGATGAAGCGGTTCGGTCGTGTCACCAGCTCGGGCTCGAAGACCTCGGCGTAGCGGTTGCGGATGCGCGAATTGACGCCGTCGCTGGCGACGATCAGGTCGGCATCGGGCCAGGCGCGGTCGTCGTCGACCTCGGTCTCGAACAGCAGCTCCACGCCCAGCGCCTCGCAGCGCGACTGCAGGATGTTCAGGAGCCGCTTGCGGCCGATGCCGACAAAGCCGTGGCCCCCGCTGCGCACGTGCTCGCCGGCGATGTGCAGTTCGATGTCGTCCCAGTGGTTGAAGGCGAGCTCGATCTCGTCGGCGGTGGCCCGGTCCCACTGGCGCATGTTGTCCAGCGTCGCGTCGCTGAACACCACGCCCCAGCCGAAGGTGTCGTAGGGCCGGTTGCGTTCGACCACCGTGATCCGGTGGCTCGGGTCGAGTTGCTTCATCAGCAGCGCGAAGTACAGGCCGGCGGGGCCGCCGCCAATGCAGACGATGCGCATGGACCGGATGGTTGAAGAAGGAGGACAGGACAGGCCAGGACGGGCACCGTCATTGTGGAGCGCCGATCCCCGAGAATGCGCCCATGCCAACCCGCAGCCTGCCCGCCCGGGCGCTGGCGGCGACGGCCGAGCCCTGGTTGCACGACCTCGGCCACGGCGTCCACGCCATCGACACGGGCTTTCACCGCGACGAGTTCGACGCCGCCTACCTCGTCGTGCACGGCGGCGAAGCGGCCTTCATCGACACCGGCACGCACTTTGCGCTGCCGCGCCTGCTGGGCGCGCTGGAGGTGCTCGGGCTGGAGCGCGCTGCGGTGAGTCACGTCATCCCGACCCACGTGCACTTGGACCATGCCGGGGGCGTCGGCAGCCTGATGGCCGAGCTGCCCCGGGCGCGCTGCCTGGTGCACCCGCGTGGCGCCCGCCACATGGTCGACCCCAGCGTGTTGTGGCAGGGGGCGACCGCGGTGTATGGCGACGAGACGATGCGCCGAGACTACGGCCAAGTGCGGCCGGTCCCCGCCGACCGGGTCGACACCAGCGACGACGGCATGACGCTGCGCCTGGGCGGGGGGCGCAAGCTGTTCTTCGCCGACACGCCTGGCCATGCCAAGCACCACCACTGCGTCTGGGACGAGGCCTCCGGCGGCTGGTTCACCGGCGACACCTTCGGCCTGAGCTACCCGGAGTTCGACAACGCCGCCGGGCAGGCCTGGATCCTGCCGACGTCGACCCCGGTGCAGTTCGAGCCCGAGGCCTTGCAGGCCAGCATCCGCCGCATGCAGTCGCACCGCCCGGAATGCCTGTACCTCACCCACTACAGCCGGGTCGACGACGTCCCGCGGCTGACCGAGACCCTGCTGGAGCTGCTGTCGCGCATGGCCGCGCTCGGGCTGGCGCACCGCAAGCGCCCGGCGGCCGAACGCCACGCGGCACTGAAGGCCGGGCAGCTCGAACTGTTTGTCGCCAGCCTTCGTGCGCATGGCTGCGGCTTCGACGAGGCCCGCATCGCCGAGTTGCTGGAGATCGATCTCGAACTCAACGCCCAGGGCATGGCGGTCTGGCTCGACCGCTGATTCCTTTCAACACACCACAGCCATGAACAACACATCGATTCGCTGGGGCCTGCAAGACCGGGCCATGGTCGTCACCGGGGGATCGCAAGGCATCGGCGAGGCGTGCGTCCGCCTGCTCGCGGCCCAGGGGGCTCCGGTCGCCATCTGGGACGTCGCCGACGGCCCGGGCCAGGCCTTGGCGGCCGAGTTGACCGCGGCCGGCGCGCACGCGATCTACCGCCACTGCAATGTCGCCGCCAAGACCGAAGTCGATGCCGCGCTCGAAGCCACGCTGGCGGCCTTTGGCCGGGTCCAGGGTCTGGTCAACAACGCCGGGATCTTCAAGGCCGCGCCCTTCCTGGACGTGAGCGAGGCCGACTGGGACGCGGTGATCGCGGTCAACCTGAAGGGCTCGTTCCTCGTCGGCCAGGCCTTGGCGCGGCACATGGTGGCCCGCGGCGGCGGCGCGATCGTCAACATGAGCAGCGTCAACGGCCGCCTGACGATCCCCAGCATCGCGAGCTACAACGCCAGCAAGGGCGCGATCGACCAGCTCACGCGCGTGATGGCCCTGTCTTTGGCCGACCAGGGCGTGCGCGTCAACGCCGTCGCGCCGGGCACGATCGCCACCGAACTCGCGCGCAGCGCGGTGCTGACCAGCGACGAGGCCAAGGCGCGCATCATGAGCCGCACCCCGATGAAGCGCTTGGGCGAGCCCGGTGAGATCGCCGACGCGGTGGCCTGGCTGCTGTCGGACGCCAGCAGCTACGTCACCGGCGAGATCGTGGTGGTCGACGGCGGGCGCATGACGCTGAACTACACCGTGGCGACCTGAAGCGGCGCCGATGCTCGAAGCTCTCGCCGTCAGCGCCGGCGCCGTCGCGCTGGGGGAAATCGGCGACAAGACGCAGCTGCTGGCGCTGATGCTCGCAGCGCGCTACCGCCGGCCAGGCGCGATCCTGGCCGGCATCACCGTGGCGACGATCGCCAACCACCTGCTCGCGGGCGCCGTCGGCGCCTGGGTGGCCACGCTGCTGGCGCCGACGACGCTGCGCTGGCTGCTGGCGGGCAGCTTCATCGCGATGGCGGCCTGGCTGCTGGTGCCCGATCGTGACGACGGGCTCGATGCCGGATCCGGCCGGACGGCCCGGTTCGGTGTCTTCGGCATCACGCTGGTGGCGTTTTTCCTGGCCGAGATGGGCGACAAGACCCAGATCGCCACGGTGGCGCTCGCGGCGCGCTTTCCGGCCGAGTGGCTGGCCGTCATCGCCGGCAGCACGCTCGGCCTGGTGCTGGTCAATGCGCCCGTTGTTGTGTGGGGTGGGGCCCTGCTGGCCCGCGTGCCGATGAAGGCCGTGCGGCTGGCTGCGGCGGCGCTCTTTGCCGCGCTCGGCCTGGCCCTGCTGCTGACGGCCGCCTGAGGCGCGATCAGCCCTCTGCGGCTGCGGCTGCGGCTGCGGCTACACCACAAGGTTCAACCCTTGGCGGTTGGGAGTTTTCCCGCCCCTGTTTCGAGGGGGCATCCCCGGGTTCGGGGTACGGTATCCGTGCCTCAAGCGCTGAAGATCGGGGGGTGTCGGCGAGTCTGATCGGCAATCCATCGTTGCCGCTTGCAAGCCGCCCCTTCAATACCTCCACGAAAGGCTGAATCGATGTCTGTTCACCGTCTCGCCCTGGTCGCCGCTGCTGCTGTACTGGCCATGGGCAGTGCGCACGCGCAGAACCGCCACACCCAGGTCGGCTACTACGACCCGTCCGTCCTCGGCCAGGCGCCGCTGACCGGCAACAACCCGGCCGATGGCACCCCGTCGGTGCAGGACTGGCGCGTCACCGCCGGAATGACCTTCAACGGCGTCAACTTCGATGGCAACGTGCGCATCAATTTCGACGGCGACGGCTCATTGGCCAACGGTGGCTTCGTCTGCTCGGGCACCCTGCTCAAGGGCGGCCAGTACGTGCTGACCGCTGCGCACTGCGCGGACGACTCACTCACCCCCGCCACCTTCGTGATGGAAGTCCGCAGCGGCATCTACGGCAACGTGGCCCAGACGACCCAGAGCATCCAGGCCAGCAACGTCTACGTCCACCCGGGCTGGAACGGCTCGCTGGGCACCGGCGCCGACATCGCCGTGATTCGCCTGACGACGCCGATCCTCGGCACCACCGGCTTCGACATCAGCCGCAGCAACGACGTCGGCAAGACCATGCTGATCATGGGCCACGGCACGACGCAGCTGGGCAACGTGGCCTCGGCCACGAACTGGAACGACTACGGCTGGGCGCACTACGGCTACAACCAGGCCGACGTCACCGACAAGGCCTTCAATGACGCCTGGGACAACAGCGGCGACAACACCTTCGGCGAAGGCTACGTCTTCGACTTCGACGCGCTGAGCAACGCCGCCACGCACAACACGATCAAGCGCCTGGGCGACCTGCGCGGCGGCATCTTCTCCAGCAGCGAAGGCCTGGGCATCCCCGAGGCGATCACCGCCGGTGGCGACTCCGGCGGCGGCGACTTCGTCTGGAACGGCAGCGAGTGGCTGCTGTCGGGCGTGCACAGCTGGGGCTGGCAGTTCTGCGGTGGACGCATTTCGCCGACCTGCGACTTCACGACCCGCAACGGCTCGAGCTGGGGCGACATCTCCGGCTCGACCGCCGTGTTCAGCCACGCGGCGTGGATCGAAGGCATCACTGGCCCGATCCCCGAGCCCGGCACCTACGCCCTGATGGGCCTGGGCCTGGCCGCCGTGGCCGGTGCCGCACGTCGCCGCAAGGCCGGCTGAGGCATCCACAAGCAAGCGCGCCCCACTTCGGTGGGGCGCAGACAAAAAAGAAGGCGCCCCGCGGGGCGCGACAAGAAAGAAGGCGCCCCGCGGGGCGCGACAAGAAAGAAGGCGCCCCGCGGGGCGCCTTTGTCATGGCCGCGAGGCCTTCGTTCAGGCCTGCTGCTGGCGGCGACGGCGAACCATCGCGCCGACGGCGGCCAGGCCCAGGCCCATCAGGGCGTAGGTGCCGGGCTCGGGCACGACGCCCGTGGCGATCCACTGCGCGTGGATGTTCACCGGCACGTAGCCGCTGAACTCGCCGAAGCTGCTGTTCAGGCAGCTGGGCAACGGAGCACCGCCACAACCGGCCGGGCCGATGTCGCCCCAGGGAAGGCCAAAGGTCAGGCCATACGAGTTGACCGAGCTGATCATCCCGTTGATGAAGCTCGGGCCGCCCGAATCGCCACCGGCCACGCCGACCTCGCGCGCGCCGAGGCCGGTGTTGCAGAAAGCCGCGCCGGCAGCGCCGCCGATGTTGCTGGCCTGCGCCACGAGGCAGGCGGTGTCGTTGGCGGCCAGGCCGTTGTCGAAGTCGGAGACGATCGAGTGTTCGATGCGGCTCATCGGCGCGCCCAGAACCGTGCCCCAGTTGGTCCCGAAGGCGGCGTTGCCGAGATCGAAGTCGTACTTGTTGTCGCCGTTGCGCAGCCGTGCGGTGAAGTTGTTGCGGCCGGTGGCGCCGTCACCCAGGGCACCGTAACCATGCACCGTGAAGTTCTGGCCCTCGAGGTCCATCGCCGTGTACAGCTGGTAGCCCGTGGCGTGGGCCGGCGCAGCGGAGGTCAGGGTCAGCAGCGCGATGTCGTTGTGGTCGATCACCTGGCCGGTGTACAGCGGGTGCACGTCGTAGCTCGCCACCGTCCGCGACTCGGCACCACCGTTGGGCAGGCCGTTGGTCTGGATGCGGGTCCCGGGCGCGATCCCACCGACCGGCTGGAAGTAGACGGTGGTCGTCAGCGGGTTGGCCGTGCCGGCGCCGTCAGAGACGCAATGGGCCGCGGTCAGGATCCGGCCGTCGGCCAGCAGCGAGCCGCTGCAGATGAAGGCGCCGATCTGCGGGCCGTAGTCCATCAGCAGGTGCACGACACCGCTGTCACGCGGGAACGAGGGCCAGTAGATCGGGTCGCCACCGTTGGTGACCGGGCCACCGACCTGGGTGTTGGTGACGCCGGTGAGCATGCTCTGGGCGGTCCATTCCATGCCGTTGTAGGTGCCGGAAACCGAGCGGGCGCTCTGGGCACTGGCGGTCGCGACCAAGCCGCTGGCCAAGGCCACGGCGGTCAGGGCGAGTCGAACACTCTTGCGCATGCGAAAACTCCTTGTGCAAGCTTCTCTTGGAAGCGGAAAAAACTGACGTGATCGCCACAGGTTGGCGGCGATCGTGAATCGTATTCAGCCGCAAGGGCTGGTGGCAGACCTCATCCCCGATGCACGGGGTGGGGTAAACGCCAAGCGGTGCTTCCAGACGCTTCTACCGACGGGTGCCCGAAGTGCGGCGCACCGAGCAGCAAGGCCAGTTTCAGCGCCAAGGCCAAGCCCGCTGCCAGCAGGCCCAGCACTCTGTTCGGTCAGCCTTCGCGCGGCTGGCGGCGGCGGCTGGCGGCTGCGCCGCAGGCCAACAGGCCGCCCAGCATCATCGCCCAGGTGCCCGGCTCGGGAACCGGGGTCAGCACAGGCATGCCCAACTGCAGAGCGGCCACACGCTGCAGCGCCCAGCTGTCCCTCGGGCTGATGCCCAGGTCGGCGGCGGCCCGTTCGACCCAGCCAAACTGAGTCGGGTTCTGCCCGGTCACGCTGCCGAAGAGCGTCAGCGCGCTGAGGTAGCTGCCGTACTTGCTGGGGTGGGTGCCGTCGTTGAACCAAAGGTCGATCAGGCCGTCGGTGCCGGCGTCGGAGGCGTACATGTCGCGCGTGGCGACTCCGCTTTGCACGGCACGCAGGAATGCCTGGCCCGTTGGAACGATTGCCTCGATGCCAGCAGAACCATCATCGTCTGCGTAGTCACGGACTCTCACCATCGCTGCGGCCATCTCGGCCGTCATCTCTTCCAGCGAGGTGAAGTAGCTGGGTGCCGGGGTGTTGAGATCGTAGGTGGCCAGGGCCGTCGCGGGATTGAGGGTCTTGGCGCCCGGGGAGTTGATCAGATCGGGACGCGCCCAGGTCTCCTGCAGGAAGATCTTGGCATTGGGGTTGGCGTTCACGTTCTCGCCCAGAACGCGGTTGGTCGTGTTGGTGCAGAAGTTGCCGCCGCCGGCCGCTTGGCAAGCCGCATCGGCTTGAGCATTGGTGCCACCGGGCGGACGGTACTGCGCGCGAAACATGTCGCGTTCGGTGAAGCTCGTGACGGGCTGCAAGCCCGGGGCAATGGTCACCTTGCCGGTATGCACCCAGTCCTCGATCAGGTCGACATAGGCCCTGACCGATGGAAAGTTGGACCCCAGCGTGGCCGTGCCATTGATGATCGTCGTGCCATTGCTGATCAAGGGTCTGCCGGCAAAGTCGGTGGTGCTGGTCCTCGGCCCCAAGGCCTCGTCGCTCTGATCCTGCAGCACCAGCTTGTCCCACTTCTGGCTGGCGTTGAGGATCGGGTCGGGGTTGAGGGTATTGCTGCCGATGTTGCTGCGCAGGTCCCAGCTGGTGGTGTTGGCGGTGTTGAGCAAATGGCCGCGAAGTGAGGCCGCGTTGCGGGTGGACAGCGCCACGTCGTAGTCCAGGCCGGCCTGCACCGTCAACTGCTTGAAGATTCCGGCCGTGCCGCCCCAGGTGTTGACCTGCGTATGCGGCGAATACGAATTGCCCTGGATGGTCGTGCCCGGGATGTTCATGCCAATGGGATAGGAATTCGTGCCGAAGACGTTGGTGAACGGGGCTCCGGTGTAAGGGGGCGCACCACTGGGATTGACAGCCTGCAAGACGCCATCGCCGCGGGGCGCGGTGAGGTCGCGCACATTCCTGGCGTTGTAGGTCAGCACTTGATTCGTCAGATTCAAGGTGCCGTCAGGATTCAAGGAGCCATCCGTTCGACCGAAGGTGTAGCTGTTGCCGATGAACAGGATCGAGATGGGTGCCGGATCCGCCATCGCAGACGATGCGGCAACGACGGCGAGGGCCAGGGGGGTGAGGCGCTTCATGGGACTTGTCTCCGAGCCTTGTTTGGATGGGGTGCACTCTGCAAGGCTTCAGGCGTGTCCACCGCGCGATGGCAGCTCGGCGACCACGCACAGCGAGCCGAGCTTCGCTGCGGCCTGTGGACTACAGGCCGATCACATCCGGAAGCATCATGCCCGCCGAAAAGGATCGGCATCCGTAGTCGCCGCAATCCAGGGTTCCCCCCACCCCTCAGGTGCAGGGGACGCAGGCATCGGCCCCTGGCGGGGCAGCACACGGCCCGCGACGCCGGTGTGTCGGTTCCTGGGACATCAACCGGCAGAATTCCAGGCTGAGCCGAAGACTGGTGTGTGCAATGCAGTGGTTTGCGATGTTGGCCGCAGTCGCCTGGATGATGGGGGCGCAACCAGCACTCTCGCAGCCAGTTCGAATGCCGCCGAAGGTGGTGGAAGTCGAGGGCAGCCGCATGGCCTTCTACCCCGCGGGCAGCGGCACCGCCACCATCATCCTGGAGTCGGGCTTCGGTGCCGACCATCGCGCTTGGACGGATGTGCAGCCCTTGCTGGCCGGCAAGGCCCGGGTCCTCAGTTACGACAGGCTTGGCCTGGGTGCCTCAGGCCCCTCCAAGCGACCGCGCAGCGCCGCCATCGCTGCGGAACAACTGCGCGAAGGACTGCGCCAGGCCGGCATCGCTCCGCCCTACCTGCTTGTTGGCCACAGCTATGGCGGAGCCATCGCGCGTGTCTTCGCCGACCGCTGGCCCCGAGAGCTTGCCGGGCTCGTGCTCGTGGACCCCGCGTTGGAGGACTTCTACACCCGCGCCACCCTGGAAGCGCCAGCGGAGTATCGGGCGCTGCTGGAAGGCCAGCTCGCGGAAGACGAGCGTGCCGGCCTGACGGTGCAGCGCGAAGCGCTGGCCTGGGAAACCAGCAAGCTGCAACTGCGGCAAACACGGCCAGCAGAGGGCTCACGCACCGTGCTGATCTCAGCGCAGCAGATGCTGGCCGATGTGCCTGCATTGCAGCGCCTGTGGCTGGACGTGGCCACCCAATGGGCCAAGAAGGTGGGTGCGCGCCACGTTGTGCTGGATGCCGGGCACGACATCCCGCAGCGTGATCCGATGGCGGTCGTGCGGGCGGTGGAACAACTGCTGGTCCAGAACTGAGCGGGTCGAGGCGGGCAGGCGGGCTGCACAGGCTCTCAGCAAGAGGCAAGACCTGACCCACGGTACGCCGGTTACGCCGTGACCCCCGATCCGCCTATGCCAAGAAATGACCTCGCGGCCTGGATGGACCGCGTGAACCGGGCTCAGCCGCGCAGCGCCTGAGCCTCGCGCGCGAGCTGCACGATGCGCGGCCAGTCGCCCGCGGCAACTGCCGCTTCCGGCGTCAGCCACGAGCCGCCGCAGACGCGCACATTGGGCAACGCCAGGAACTGCGGCGCAGTCTCGACCGTGATGCCGCCGGTGGGGCAGAAGGCCAGGTCCGGGAAGGGACCGGCCAGCGCCTTCAGCATCGGGATGCCCCCGGCCGCGGTCGCTTGTGACGGCGCCGCTGTCGGCCTCCTCGGGTTTGAGCCCAACTTGGCGAAGCCGGTGGTGCGTGATCACGCGATGCACCATTTGCAGCCCGGGCGTCATCCGCTTGGGCTGTGCCGCCAGCAGCAGGCGCAGCGGGATCGGCGGAGAAAGCACCCGCCGGCGCACCGGCAACACCTGCTGCCGCGCCTTCCGCAAGTGGACCGGCAGCGCGCCGTGCGACTGGCGCAGCCGGTCCGCTGCGGGCTGAGCATCGGCGCGGCCATCCGTCCAGGCTGAGAACCTCAATGGCCAGGCCGCTGCAGCGCGCTGCTACCCTTGCGCTGGTTGGTGCAGCAGCGCACAAGTGCAGAAGAACAGAAGCGCGCTCAGCCAAGGCGTTGCAGTTTGTCTGGGGAGCGCACGATGTCCGGCCATTTCGACCTGATCGTCGACACCGCCGCCGAGGGGCGGGTGGCGAGGGTTCGCCTGCAAGACGACGCAGGCAGATTGCTGGCGGAACATGACGCCGACATCGCCGGCATGCGCGCTGGCCTGCGCGAAGGCTTGTTCGACCTGCGCAACGCCGTGCAACGCCATGCCGACGACAGCCAGCAGGCCGAGGCGGTCGACGAGGTGGGCCTGTGCATCGCCCAGCAGGTGCTGGGCGACGCGATCATGGGCCACCTGTGGCGGCCCGAGCACCAGCGCACCCTGCGCGTGCTGCTGCCCGGCGCGGCCGACGAAGACCGGCCCCTGGCCGCCGCGCTGGCGCGTGTGCCCTGGGAGATCGCCCGGCCGGCACCCGGCCAGCCCAGCCTGGCCGACCGCAACCTGCTGGTGCGGGTGGTGCACAGCATGGCGCCGCCACATTCCCAGCCGATGCAGCTGGACAGCGACGAACCGCTGCGGCTGCTGATCGTCTTCGCCGAGGCGCGTGGTGCCCGGCCGCTGGGCGCACGGGCCGAGCGGCTGGCGCTGCTGCAGATGTTGCGCACCCAGGTCTACCCGCAGCGCCGGGTGCAGGCCGATGTGCTGTGCCACGGCGTCACCCGGGCGCGACTGCAGGAGCAAGTCCGCCAGCAGGGCGGCTACCACCTGCTGCACTGGAGCGGCCATGGCCACCGCAACCTGCTGGAACTGGCCGGTGAGGACGGCGGGCCCGACCACCTGTCGGGCGCCGACCTGCTCGGCCTGTTCATCGATGCCGGCGGCTTTCTGCCGCGTCTGGTGTTCCTCAGCGCCTGCCATTCGGGCGATTTCGTGCGGGTGCGGGATTGGGACGACTTCCAGGCCGTGGCCCAGGGCCGTGCGCCGCATGTCGCTGCGGCAGCCGACAGCAGCGACCCGCATGCCGCCCTGCCGCTGGAGCGCAAGCTCGATCTGGCCGAGCGGCCCGGCTTCACCGGCACCGCCCACGCCTTGCTGCAAGGCGGCGTGCCCTCGGTGGTGGCGATGCGCTACGCCGTGGGCGACGACTACGCGGCGGCGCTGGCGGTGGGCTTCTACCGCGCGCTGCTGGCCGATGCCCAGCCCAAGTCGGCCGCCGCCGCGCTCACCCAGGCCCGCCGCGCGCTGCGCCAGCCCGGCCACCCGGATGCGCGCCGCTTTGCCGCCTGCGACCACGCCACGCCCCTGCTCTATGGCCAAGAGCATCCGGGCCTGCTGTTGCCCGCCGGCCCCAGCCCGGCACTGAACCCGCCCAACCCCTGCCTGCACCACATTGCCGAGTTCCAGGGCGCGGCCCATGCGCACTTCGTCGGCCGCAGCTGGGAGCTGGCGGCGCTGCATGCCGGCTTCCTCGGCAACGCACCGGGCGCGGTCACCCCGGCGGTGGCCCTGGTCACCGGCCTGGGCGGCATGGGCAAGACGGCGCTGGTGGCCGAGCTGCTGGCGCTGTGGCAGCAGCGCTTCCAGTGGGTGCTGCTCTACCAGGCCAAGCCGCATGCGTGGGGGCTGGACAGCTGGCTGCGCGACGTGCACGCCTCACTGCATGCCGAGCTGGGCCTGTACCACCAGCATGTGAAGGCCAAGCCCGCAGACGCCATCTACCGTGATGCCGAGCCGGGCTTCGACGGTGCGGCGCGGCTGCAGCGCCTCACCCGCAACCTGCTGCGCGCGCTGCACAGCGAGCCGGTTCTGCTGGTGCTGGACAACTTCGAGACCCACCTGGCCGCGCCGGCGCCGGGCGAGGCCGCCGCGGCCGACGCCCGTTGCGCCGACCCGGCCTGGGACGCGGTGCTGCAGGCCCTGGCCAGCGGCCTGGCCGGCTCACCATCGCGCCTGCTGGTCACCAGCCGGCGGCCTGTGGCAGCACTGCCGGCGGCGTCGGTTTGCGGCGTGGCGCTGGGCCCGCTGCCGGCGACTGAGGCCGCGCTGTTCCCGCGCCAGCACCCGGTGCTGGCGCGCTGGCTGTTCAGCGCCGATGCCGCCGAGCAGGCGCTGGCCCGGCGCCTGCTGGCGGCCAGCCGCTTCCACCCGCTGCTGATGGACCGGCTGGCGCGGCTGGCTGCCGTGCCGGGCCAGGCGGCCACGCTGCAGGCCGCGCTGGCGGCGTTGGAAGGCACAGCCGGCCATGCCGCGCTGCCGGCCCTGTTTGCCGCCCGCCCGGGTGATGCGGCCGAGCTGGCCTACCTGGACGAGGCGCTGGTGCAATCGCTGGACCGGCTGATCGCCGAGCTGGAGCCGGTGGCGCGGCAGGCGCTGTGGCTGGTGGCTCTGACCAACCAGCCGGAGCCGGGTGCACTGCTGCAGGCGGTGTGGGCGGGTGAGGAGGATGAAAAAACGCAGATCTTGCGGCGCATGCAGGCGCTGCTGGCCGATCTGCCCAACTTGCCGCCGGGCTTTCAGCAACAGTTCCGTGACCTGCCGGCCGAACTGCGGGCTGAGATCGAACAACTGCCGCCCCGGCCACCCGCCCCGCCGCCGCTGGCGCCGCTGCTGCACCAACTCGCCGGGCTGGGGCTGCTGGGCGCTGCGGGTGCTGCAATCGCTGGCAACCCGGCAGGCGAGAGCGGCGCGAGCACCTGGGCCTGCCATGAACTGGTGCGCGAACGCATCCTGGCCTGGATGGCAGTGCACCCGGTCGAACAGTGCGGGCGCGATGCAGTCACCTGGTACGGTGGGCTGGCCAAGCAACTTCAGCCGGTTTATCGTGCTTTGCAGGGCAAAGGCAGCGTTAATGCGCCAAACGTAGGACGCAGGGCGCTGGTGTATACCGCACAGGCGGGCGATTGGGATCAGTTGGGACGTTTCGCCAGCAGTGTCGTGACGCAGCTTCGCGACGTGCGCCAGTTGCAGCAGCTACTGCCACACCTGCAGTCCGCTGCCGATGCTGCCCCCGAAGGACAAGCGCGATGGGCTTGTCTGACTTGTCTTGCTGATGCATTGAGAATGGCGCAACAGCCAGATGCCAGTCTGGCCTTCTATGAGCGTGCCTTGGCACTGGCCCGACGTGCTGCTGAAGCCGGGGGTGACGAAGCGAAACAGGCTTGGTCAGACCTGGGCTGGATCGGTGGCCAATCGGCTTGCGCACTGGCCGACCTCGGAGACTATTCAGCAGCAAAACGACGCCATATTGAAGCTGCCGATGCCAAACGACGTGGCGGCAGGCCGCTGATTCACGTGATCAACAGTGAGCTCGCGGCACTGGAGATGGACGTGTTGCTAGGCGATGCGAAGAAGGCATTGTTTGCCATTGAAGAGCGGTTGACGGTAGTTGCTTGCTGGTTGGAGCTTCATAGCGCAGGTCAGCCGGTGCCAGAGGCGCCCGATGGCGAGATGCTGTTTTCCGTTTATCTCGATGTACTCGGCAAAGCCCAAGGCGCTGAAGTGTCACTCCAGGACTGGCACGCCGCGATGCGCCGAATAGATGCCATTCTTGACTTTTTGCGTGTTAATCGACGCACTCATCCAGACATGCCTGCGTTGCGGATGAGACGGGCGATCGCGCTGCAACATCTTCCTGGCCGTCTGCCCGAGGCAAAAGCTGAAATGTCAGCTTGTCTAGACCTCTTTCGGGGCGATCCCGGCCGTAGCGCCGCAGCCCTGTTTGCTTTCGCAAGTACCTATGCCGAACAAGGCGATCTGTGCCAGGCCGTGGTGCTTCAGCGCAAGGCACTGGCGATGTTCGAGCTACTGCCAGGTGCCGCTGGCCGTGCAGTGTCGCATCACAACTTGGCATTGTTCCTTGATCGTCTTGGCGGGCCCGAAGCGCTGGCGGAGTCACCACAGCATCTTATGGCTGCGCTGGTCTATCGCTTCGTCGCGTTCCTTGGCGAGCAACTGCAGTCCTCAATGCACAACTACATCCGAATCTTTGGCTACGCCAAAGCTGCAGGTGAGCGGCTGTCCATCCCCAGGGTTGCCGATCTGGTTGCCGACCCTGCCTTTCACGTGCTGGCGCTTTGGTTGCGCCAGCGCCAAGAAAACCTCGACGAGCTGCAAGTCGGCATCGATGAATTGCTCGGCTCTCTCCGCCAAACCGCCCAGAGCCTCGCCGAATGACCATCCCAACCCTCGCTCAACCCGACCTCGCCGCCCTGCTGGCCAACCTGCAAGCTGCTGTGTCAGCCGGCGACCGCAGCCGCGCCCAGACGGTGATGCACCGGCTGCAGCAGGCACTGCTGCAAACCCACCACGACCACGCCGCGCTGGAGCGCCGCGCCCGAGAACTGATGGCCGAGCTGGACGACCCCGTCCGCCGGTTGCAGGCCAGCGCCGCGCTGCGCAGGTTTCCCGATGCCGACGCCGGCGACGTCCCGGCGCTGGACAGCAACGAACGTTCAAGCGCTGCCGCACACCAAGCCACTGGCACCGTGTTCCCCGTCTGGTTCGGCACCAACCGCCGCCCGCTGCCCAGCGCCGACAGCAACCTGCAGTTCAGCGGCGAACGCGCCCCCACCACCACCCTGGGCCGCGCCGAGGTGTTCATCCCCGAGGCCCACCGCTTCGGCGAAACCGGCACCTCGTTTTGGCAGCGCCTGAAACGTGGCGACCTGCGCGACGACCGCCTGCGTCTGCAACGCACCCAGCGCCTGGCCAGCACCGCTGCGTTCTATGCCGAACTGCAGGCCGAGATGGCCGCCGCGCGCGAGTCCGGCACCGCGCCGCAGGCCCTGGTATTCATCCACGGCTTCAACGTCAGCTTCGAAGAGGCGGCCATCCGCGCCGCGCAGATCGGCTGCGACCTCAAGGTGCCCGGCGCCACCGCGTTTTTCAGCTGGCCCTCACGCGGCACGGTGGCCGCCTACCCGGCCGACGAGGCCAGCATCGAGGCCAGCGAGGCGGCCATCACACAGTTCCTGGTCGATTTCCACGCCCGCTGCGGCGCCGACACGGTGCACCTGGTGGCCCACAGCATGGGCAACCGCGGCCTGCTGCGAGCGCTGCAGCGCATCGCCGCCAATGCGCAGACCGCCGGCAAGCTGAAGTTCGGCCAGATCTTCCTGGCCGCGCCCGATGTGGACCGCGACCTGTTCCAAGACCTGGCCCACCTGTACCGGCAGCATGCGCAGCGCACCACGCTCTACACCTCGCAGGCCGATCGGGCGGTACACCTGTCGCATGTGCTGCATGGCGCACCGCGTGCGGGCTACCACGAGCGGCAGAACAACCAACTGCTGTGCACCGTGGCGCCGGGCATCGACACCGTGGCGGTGCCCGACTTCGACATCGATGCGCTGGGTCATGGCTACTTCGCCCAGGCAGAGGCGCTGCTGCATGACATCTTCAGCCTGATGCGGCAGGACACACCGCCCGTCAGCCGGCAACGCCTGCATCCGCTGGTGACGCCCGACGGCACGGTTTGGCGGCTCCAGCGCTGACGGCGAACGAGCGCAGCGCCAACCACGCTGCTGTCTCCGAGCAGGAAGTCTTTCAGCCGTGCGCCGTTGCGCAGCCCGTCGACCTGACGGAAATGCGCGTCCAGCGATCTCGCGGCCCGGATGGACCGCGCGAGGCTCAGCCGCGCAGCGCCTGAGCCTCGCGCGCGAGCTGCACGATGCGCGGCCAGTCGCCCGCGGCGACCGCTGCCTC
>Ga0209985_10000748_pt1 | contig 34090 bp, 26 predicted proteins | sample NOAtaG_FD_187305 | JGI IMG/M metagenome (GOLD analysis project Ga0209985, IMG submission 187305) | Freshwater lake microbial communities from Lake Erie, under a cyanobacterial bloom - NOAA_Erie_Diel6S_1000h metaG (SPAdes) (version 2) | ecosystem: Environmental > Aquatic > Freshwater > Lake ...
CCGGTGGAGCCAGCCCGCCGGCCGGCGCCGCTCATTGCGTTGTAGCTCGAGTTTCGATATCCCGAGACGCCCACGTAATAGGTGCCTGTCGACTTTGGCGTGAACCGCAGGTCACTGTCGTGCGAACGATTGAAATCGTCGTTTCTGGCGAGCCTCTCTGCCGCTTGCCGTTGGCGAGTAGTTTGTGTTTCCAAAAGACGAGATTCCAATGAAGTAGCGGCCATCAGCCGGCGCTACGTATGAAAGGAAGCTGTCGGGCCCCATGGCATAGTCGTCGTTGCTGGCCACTTGCTTGCCCGCGGAATCAAAAATCCGCACGACGGTGTCGAGCTTGGAGCCCATTGCATGGGCATCGGTATCGACGATCCCACTGCCGGTCGAACGAAATGACGAGTTCATCGACGGGATCTTCACGCTGATCGGGCGCTACATCGACGATGTCAGCCAGCGGGCCCAGCGAACGAAGTGCGTCGTAGACGTTGAGCAGGCCGCCGGTGGCCACCTCGGATAAACAGCGGATTCGTCATTGTCGTTCGCGTCGTTGCCGGCGGCTGCGACAAACAGAATGCCTGCCTTTCCGCCCTCGTCGATGGCGTCCTTGAGGGATTGATTGAAGGCACCGCCACCCCAACTGTTGTTGCTCGCAACAACGTTAACGCCGGCTTTTCGCATGGTGGTGACATACTGCACAGCCTTGATTGCATTCGCCGTTGTTCCACCCCGAGTTCCGAGAAACTTGACGGCCATGAGAGACACGTTCCAATTCACGCCTGCAACGCCGATGTCGTTGTTTCCGGCCGCGTCAATTGTGCCGGCTACGTGCGTGCCGTGACGGTGATCGTCCATGGGGTCGCCGTCATCGTTGGCAGCATCCCAGCCGTAGACGTTGCGGCTTGCGGCGACGAGCCCCACCGCGGCTGAAGGACAAAGACATGACGTGAAGCCCTTGGGAAAAGACGAGAGCGTCCTTGGCTGGCCGTTTTTACCGGCCGGCGGATAAAACCCCCTGAAAGTAACTAGCCGCTCGGGCACTGTCCAGAATTCGGTCGATTCCCGAGCGGGGCTGCCTGAAGGCGGCTATTGTGGCAGACTGAGGCGTCTCGAAAGGCCCCCGCGGGCATTCCCACCTAGCTCTCGAGCGGACTGCAAATCAATGGTTTTTCCCGTCGGTGACGACAACGCGGATCGGCGGCTGTTTCCGTATGTCACGATCGCGCTTTTGATCGCGAATGTCTTCGTGTTCGTGGTCCTCCAAGGGATGGGGGCCAACGAGGATTTCACGATGGCCTATGTCCAGGTGCCGGCCGAGATCATCTCGGGGCGGGACCTTGTCACGGAGCCCTCCGTCCAGCAGATTCCGGTGCCGGGGGGCCAGGGGCAGGTGATGGAGGTGACCGTACCGGGCCTCAAGCCGACGCCGGTGCCGGTTTGGCTCACGCTGCTGACGGCCATCTTCATGCACGGCAGCATCATGCACCTCGCCGGAAACATGTGGTTTCTCTGGATCTTCGGCGACAACATCGAAGACGACATGGGCCACGTGAAGTATCTGCTCTTCTACATCGCGACCGGTGTCATCGCGTCGCTCGCGTTCGTCGCCCTGAATAGCACCGGGGAGGCGGCCCTCACGCCCTGCCTCGGAGCCTCGGGGGCCATCTCCGGCATCCTCGGGGCCTACCTCGTCCTCCACCCCAACCGGCGGGTGAGCGTGATCCTGCTGCGGATGATGGTCGACGTGCCCGGCTATGTGGCCGTCGGCATCTGGTTTCTCTTCCAGGTGGTCAGCGGCATGTTTGACTCCAGCGGTGGCGGCGGCGGGGTGGCCTATTCGGCCCACGTGGCCGGGTTTATCGCCGGCATGATCCTGGCCAAACCGATGAGCTACGGCCATGTGCGCGATGAGGCCGATTCGCTGGTCGTTTTGCGGCGGCGGGTGCCGTAAAGACGGCGGGAAGGCTGTCCGCCGGGGGGCGGGGCTTCTATAAAAAGGTACGGCGGATAGAGCCGGTGAGGGCAAGGCAGGCTGAAGCCTACCCTACCGGGCCATGCGGTTTTTCGTGCGTTGATGGGAGCAGAACGAATGGTGAGCGGCGGGCCGGCGCAAAGCGAGGTGGTCGTCATCGGCGGCGGGCCGGCCGGTGCGACCGTGGCCACGCTCGTGGCCCAGCGAGGCCGCCGCGTGACGCTCTTCGAGCGGGAGCGGTTTCCGCGGTTTCATGTCGGCGAGTCGCTGATCCCCGAGACCTTCTGGGTGCTCGAGCGGCTGGGCATGCTCGACCGGATGCGGGGCAGCCGCTTCGTCGAGAAGCATTCGGTGCAGTTCGTGAGCGAGAAGGGCCTGCTCTCCGAGCCCTTCTACTTTCACGACCACAAGCCGCAAGAAAGCTCCCGCACCTGGCAGGTGGTCCGCAGCGAGTTCGACGAGATGATGCTGCGGAATGCCGCGGGGCAGGGGGTCGATGTCCACGAGGGCGTGCGGGTGCTCGACGTGCTCTTCGAGGGCGACCGGGCGAAGGGCGTGCGGGTGCAGGATGAGCGCGGCGACGTCCGCGAGGTGATGGCCGACGTCGTTGTCGATGCCAGCGGCCAGGGCTCGATGATCATGAGCCGGCTCGGTCTTCGCGACTGGGATCCCGTCCTCAAGAAAGCAGCGATCTGGAGTTATTGGAAGGATGCCGAGCGCGGCACGGGCCGCGACGAGGGGGCGACGATCGTCCTGCAACTCGACGACAAGCAGGGTTGGTTTTGGTATATCCCGCTGCACGACGGCACGGTGAGCGTGGGCGTGGTCGCGGGGTATGACTACCTCTTCAAGGACCGCCCCACGAAGGATCCCGAAGCGATCTATTTCGAGGAGGTGGCCCGCTGCCCGGGGCTCCAGCCGCGGATCGCCCACGCCGAGAAGACCGCGCCCGTCCGCGTGGCGAAGGAATATTCCTATCGCTCGCGGCAGGTCGCCGGCGATGGCTGGGTGCTCGTGGGCGACGCCTTCGGCTTTCTCGACCCACTCTATTCGTCCGGCATTCTGCTCGCGCTCAAAAGCGGCGAACTCGCGGCCGACGCGATCACGGCGGCGCTCGATGCTGGCGACACCTCCGCGGCGCGGCTCGGCACCTGGGGGCCGGACTACATCCGCGGCATGGAGCGGATGCGGCGGCTTGTCTGCGAGTTTTACGAGGGCTTCAACTTCGGCCGGTTCGTGAAGCGGCATCCACATCTCAAGGGGCACGTCACCGACCTGTTGATCGGCGATCTCTTCAACGACCGGGTCGACGAGATCGTCGCGCCGCTCGATGCGATGCGGGCTGAGGAGCGAGCGACCGCCGGTCGTTAACTCTCCGGCCATGGCGTGACGCTGACGGTTGTGCGGCCTGGGCAATCGCTTGGAAAACGGGCGGAAGCGGGGCTGGGAAAACACCCTGCCGCAACACTGCCGACGACGGGGATCGATCGGGCTCGTCCCGGGGCTCCTGGCAATCTGGGCGCAGGCCGGCGGGCCGCGGTGACGCACGCTCGCTTGGCTGGCCGAATGCAACAGTGTTCGGGCAATTGCGGCCCTCTGTGCAGCTTGGATTCACGCATCAGGGAGACCACCGATGCGATCGGTGCTCACGCTCAGCCTCGTCATCGTTCTCGGTTTCACCGCGGCGGCCGATGCCGTTGCCGCCTGGCCATTTCGTCAGGTCTGGGAGCGCCGCAAGGCCGAGCTCTACTCGCAGCTTTCGCGGGATGTCACCAGGAAGGTGAACGCCCGCGTCGAGACTGCGAAGCAGGAGCTCGAGGAAACGCTGAAGGCCGAGGCCGCCGCGGAGTCTGCCAGGCTGCAGGAGCAGGCGAAGGCCGACAAGGCAGATCTCGAAAATCTCTTCGACGCGGAGTTTGAAGAGCTCGACTCCCGCGTGGACAAGAAGATCGACGAAAAGACCGCCGCGCTCGATGCGCGGTTTGAGAAAGAGCAACAGGAGCGCGACCAGGCTCTTGCGGCCGAGGCGAAGAAGCTCGCGGCGGCCACCGACACCCAGTCGAAGCAACTGGCCGACGCGGTCGAGGCCCAGGCGCGCAGGCTTACCGAGTCTGGCGATGCGACCCGGAAGGAGACGCTCGCGAAGATCGAGGCGGAGATGCGACGCATCGAGCAGCAGTCGGCCGCGGACGTGGAAAAACTTCTGGCGGCGACCGGCAAGCGGATCGACGGCGAATTACAGAAGCTCGATGCCGAGATGGTGAAGCTCAAGACCAGCCTCGATGACCGGTTCGCGGCGCTCCAAAAGCAGCTCGACGCCGAGCGGCAGGCCCCGGCGGAGCCGATCAAGCCGGCGGAGCCGAAGCAGCCTGAGGATGACGCGAGCCCCGCGGAATCAGACGGCTCCACGGATTGAAGCCGGGTCAGCCTTTCTTCGGAAGCAGCCCGCGGCGCATCGTCAGGGGGCGAGCCGCTCGAGCGTCCATCCGCCGGAGGTGTCACGGCGGAAGACGAGGCGGTCGTGCAGCCGGCTCGGTCGCCCCTGCCAGAATTCGATCCGCTCCGGCACGAGCCGGAAGCCGCCCCAGTGTGGCGGCCGGGGGATCGCGGTGTCGTCGGGATGCTCCTCGCGAAACCGGGCGAAGAGGGTTTCGAGCGCGGCCCGGCCGGCGATCACCTCGCTCTGCGGCGAGCTCCAGGCGCCGATCCGTGACGTGCTCGGCCGCGACCGGAAGTAGTCGTCCGACTCGGCCGCGGTCGTCCGCTCCACACGGCCCTCGATCCGGATCTGCCGCTCGAGGTCGGCCCAATGAAACGTGAGCGCCGCATGGGGGTTGGCCGTGAGCTCGCGTCCCTTGCGGCTTTCGTAGTTGGTGAAGAAGCAGAAGCCGCGGGCATCGAAGCCGCGCAGCAGCACGATCCGCGCCGACGGGCGGCCGTCGGGCGACGCGGTGGAGAGCGTCATCGCCTCCGGCTCCGGCACGCCGGCCGCGACGGCGGCGTCATACCAGACTGCGAACTGGCGGAGCGGGTCGCGTTCGACCGTCGTCTCGTCGAGCGCTCCCTGCTCGTATTCCTTGCGGGCGTGCGTGGTGCGAGGGTCCATGGGGCGCGAGGTGCCTTGCTGGGGTGGGAAACAATGAAGAATACCCCTTCGCTCCTCCGGCGTCATGCCGCCCGCCAGATCATCCACCACGCGGCGAGGCGCTGGACGACGAGTGGCACGAGGCCCGCCTGCGGCACGCCCGTCGCGAGCAGGAACGCAACTGAAGCGGCCGGTCTCCGCCGGTATTCGTTCCCCTCCGAGATCTGGCGCACACGTCGGGCCTCATGGCCCGCCAACGAGCCGCGCCACGGCGCGGGCGTCGGCCTCGGCGCAGGTCTCGGCCCGCACCGTCGCCGTCGGCGACCGCGGGGCGACGACCTTGCCGGTGCGGGGATCGACGGGCGAGCGGCCCGCGCGGGCGGTGCTCGTGGCCACGGCCTCGCCCGGGGCGAGTTGCCACACGTCGCTGGTGCCGCGGATCGCAACCCGCCAGCGGCCGCCGGAGGGCGGCGCCCCCCACGCCCGCACCTCGCCGCCGAGTTCCACGAGATGATTGGCCGAGCCGATCGCGACGAGCCGCGCGCCGATGGCATCCACGGCGTAGCCGGGGCCGATGCCGCCGAGGTCGAGGGCGACGTGGTCGCGGGCCTTGCGGAGCGCGGGGGGCTGCTCGCGACTCTCGACGAGGTGCATCCCTGCCACGGCCCCTGGGGCGGTCGTGATGTCGAAGGCCCCGCCCGTGTCGGCGTGCACCCGCCGGGCGATGGCCACGACGGCCAGGAGGTCGGGGGCCACGGCCACCCACTCTCCCGCCGGTGCCCGGTTGAACCGGCTGGCGTCCGCATCGTCGCGCCAGGTGCTGAGCGCGCGATCAATCCTGGCGAGCACGTCTTCGACCTCGCGATGCACCTCGCCCCGCGTCAGGCCGGGGATGTCGCCGCCGAGCGTCACGCGGTACGTGGTGCCCAGCCCCGGCCCGGCGACGGTGAGAAGGTCCGCGGCAGAAGAAAAAGAAAAAGGTGCCAGCCACCAAATCCAGGCAAGATGGCAAATTACCCAGATTTGGTGGCTGGCACCTTTTTTCATCGGGGCCACCAGTGGGCGAGGATGGCGGCGGCGAGGCAGAAAAGCAAAAGGCCGTCGCGCCAGGTGAATCGGTCGGAGCGGCCGTTGAGCCGGAGGTGGTCGAGGAGGGCGCCCGTGGGGCAGGCGTGGCGGCAGTAGGCCATCGGATAGAAGCCGCTCGCGAGCAGGCTCACGGCGAAGATCGCGAGGGCGGCGGTGCCGGCGACCGTGGGCAGATAGGCGTCGAACGGCTCGAGATCGACGAGGGCGAGCGGCAGGTGGAAGACCGCGACGAGGATCGCGAGCACGAGCAGGGCCCAGGGGAGCGCCGCGAGCCACGGCCGCAGCCACACGGGCACGCTCCGCTTCGGCTTCGCGAACCGCACGAGCAATTGCTGCGCCGCCCCGTGGGCGCAGAGGTGCGAGCAATAGACGTTTTTCCGCGTCGTCGCCGGAAGCACGACCGCGGCGGCGGCGAGCGCCGCGAGCACGACGGCCCCGCGCGGCACGCCCGCCTGGGCCCAGCCCCAAACTTGCGCCTGCGAGAGGAGAGCGCCCGCCCCGAATCCGAGATATGCGAGCACGGCCAGCGGCAGGGCGAGCCTGCCAAACCAGGTGCCCCGGGCCCGCGTGAACGCCGTCGCGATCGCCGTCGCGATGATCGCGAGGGCCCCGAGCCGTGGCCCGTCGAGGTCGCGGCGCAGCGAGGCCACCCACGAGCGGCCCGTGGCCGACGGGGCCGCGTGCGCCCGCACGGCCCGCACGATCCCCTCCGCGACGGCCTGGCTCGTCATCGTGGCGCCGCTCACGCCCTCGATGCCGGTCGCCGCCGGGTCGAGGCCCGCGAGTCCCTCGAGCGTCATCCCGCGGTAGACGCGGCGAAACGCCCGGTCGTCGCGGACGTAGCCCACGTAGGGCTCGTTGTCGAACGTGGCGAGCACCGCCACGCCGGCGACTTTTCCCTGCGTGTCGAAGCCGATCACGGCGTCGGTTGGCCCCTGGTAGCCGATCACGCGGTCGGCCGCGGGGCTCGTGCGGAGCACCCAGCCGAGCGGGATGCGGTCGGCCGCCTGGACGCGGATCACGGCGGGATCGCCCGCGTCGGGCTCGATCGCCACGGCGTCGGGGAAGATTTTCCTCAGATCGTCAAGGGTGGGGGCCGCGGCGAATCGGCTGCCTGTCGCCGAGCCGCCGAGCCGAAGCGCGAGCGCCTCCGCGATCGCCAGGCAGGTGAGCGTGGAGCCGCCCACGGCGTCGATTTTGCCCGTCGCCAGGGATGCGAGGTCGGCGAGCGATGTGCCGCGGAACGACGCCAGGAACCGCTCGTCGCGCTCGATCGCCGACACATGGTCGCGGGTGTCGCGGCTGGAGAGGATCTCGACGCCGGCCACGCAGCGGTCGCCGTCGCAGACGACGAGCAGATCCGTCGGGCCGGAAAAGCCGATCGCCGCGTCGCCGGCGGGGGACGTCTTGAAGATCGTGCCCACGCGCTCGCCGGCGGCGTCGACGAGGTCGCGGGCGCCGGCGAGTGAATCGGCATCGCCGCCGATCGCCGCCGCCTCGGGCAGGTGCCGGCGGATGCGATCCATGGGCAGCGTCGCGAGGTCGGCCCCCGACTGCCGCGCGAGAAACGCCCGGTGCTCGGCGTGGACGAGCCAGGCGAGCGCCGCGACGACGGCGAGCCGCGCGGCGTGGATGGCGTAGGCACGGAGTGTCATGGGTGGATGGTGTACGTAGGACAGGCTTCAGCCTGTCGTGCTTGACGTAGGACAGGCTTCAGCCTGTCATCATCGCAGACAGGCTAAAGCCTGTCCTACGTTACTTCGCCGGCACGAGCATCACGGCGTCGGCGTGGGCGTTGCCCTTGGCGCCGTCGGTCGAGATCACGACCACGCACGAGTCGCCCCTGCCGAGCCGCACCTTCCCGGCCGAGCCGAAGCCGTCGAGCGGCGCCGGCTTCTGCATGTCGAACCGCACGCTCGTACGGCCCTCGGCCGTCTCCACGAGCACCGGCACCGCGGAGCCGCGGTTCTTGTGCGGCTGCCAGGAGACGAGCACGTCGTAGGTGCCGGCCACCGGCGCCTGAAGTTCGTATTTCGCCGTCGCGCCCGAGTCGGGGCTCGCGAAGAGATAGCCGGTGCCCACGTAGCCCTTGAGGCTGTCGCTCCCCTGCCAGCCGCCGACCCGCACGGCCTCCGTGTCGTCGCGGATGACGGCCCCCTTCGAGACCGCGAGTTTTCTGGCGTCGATGCCCGTGGGCGGGCCATACGGGCCGGCCAGCGGCAGGGCGTCGGCCGGAATCTCGATGGCCGACTGGAGCGTCGCCCGCCGGGCCTTGCCCGGCAGCTGCAACAGCTCGTGCATCTCGCTCCAGTGGTTTTCATACACGCCCCGCGGCGTCACGCCGTGCTTCACGGCCACGCTCGCCGCCTTGCCCACCACCTCGCCCATCATGCCGCACGTTTTCATCACCCGCACCGTGCCGAGCGCCTCGTGCGTCACGGAGATGCAGCGGCCGGCCATGAAGAGATTCTCGATGTCCTTCGAGTAGAAGCAGCGGTAGGGCACGGGATAGCCGTAGGTGCGGTCGACACGATTGTCATGCACGGCGATCGAGATGAAGGGGTTGTCGGGAAACTTCTTGGCGTATTCCTGCTTCGGATAGTGGAGGTCGATCGACCAGGTCGAGGGCACGCAGCCGTCGGGAAACTCCCGCTTGGAGATGATGTCGTCCTGCGTGAGCACCACGTCGCCGAGGATCCGCCGGCTCTCGCGCGGGCCGCCCACGTAGGCCACCCAGGTGAGGACGGCGTTCGTGTGGTCGGCGGCACCGTCGCCGTTCTTCATGGCGTTCCAGGCCCCGAATGCCGCCCGCAGGTTCCAGTCGCGGATGCCCTCTGCATCGGCGAGCGGATCCTTGTCGAAGCCGCTCTCCCAGAACCACTCGGCGTGGTAATTGCGCGGATAGGGAAAATCGTCCATCGTGAGCGGCAGGGCCCAGGGCGTTTCGGGAAACGCCTGCGGGCCGTCGAGTTCGCCCCAGGCCCACATGTTGCTCATCCCCATCCGGCCCTTGGGCTCCATCACCGTCTCGGCCCCGGCGAGGTGGCCGATCGTGGCGTGGCCGGTGGCATCGCAGAAGAACGTGCCGGCACACTCCAGCTCGCGGCCCGTCTTCACGTCGAGGCAGGCGACGCTCCTGATCCGGCTGCCTTCCTTCCTGACGGCGAAGGCGTGCGTGTGCAGAAAGAGGTCGATGTGCGGCTCGTCGCGGACGATTTTTTCCTTCTTGGCATCCTCGAACTCCTCGAACGTGCCCGGGCTCTTCTTGGCGTGGTCGCAGAACTCCTCGACGATCTCGCCGATCCGCGGATATTTTCCGCGACGGATGAGCCCCATCGCCCACACGCGCACCTCGCTCGAGCCGTTGCCGCCGAGCACGCCGCGGTCTTGGATGAGCGCCACCTTCAGGCCCATGCGGGCCGCGGAGATGGCGGCGCCCATGCCGGAATAGCCGCCGCCGACCACGACGAGGTCGTAGGGGCCTGCCTGCTGCGGCTTGTCCGGCAGGCCGAGCGCGGCCCGCCGCCAGCCGGGCAGGATCGCCGAGTCGTTGGGGGGCGGCGCGGCTTCGGTCGTAAACACGATGCAGTCGCAGCGGCCGTCGAAGCCGGTGAGGTCGTGGAGGGCGACGGTCGCCTCGCCCGCGGCGAGCGTCACGGTGCCGCCGTCGTGCCAGTCCCAGGCGGCGGCCTTCGTGCCGAACGTCTCGGCGAGGGGCGTGCCGTTGACGACCACCTGGAATTTCCCGGGCGTGCCGGGGGCGTTCCACCGGGCCACCCAGTCTTTCGTGCGCACGAACACGCGGTAGGTGCCGGCGGCGGGGATCGTCACCTTCGTGGCGGCATCGGCGACCGGCTTGCCGAGGCCGTGGGCGATCAGGTAGGGCGAGCCCATCTCGCGGATGAACTGCGTGTCGAGGCTCCAGCCGCCGGGCGACGCAAAACTCTCGGCCTCGACGAGCACGGTGGCGGCGGAGGCCGGTCCGACGGACAGGCAGGCGACCGCCGCGAGAATGAATCGCTTCATGGTGAGGCTCTTCGTTGTGTCGGCGTATCCGCGGTTGCCGCGGACTCCGGTGGAGTGTAGGCGGTCGGCACGTCGAAATCGACCGTCACGGCCGCGAGCGGCAGGTCTGCATGCGTGATGAACGGGGGAAACAGCAACCGCCGCCTCAGCAGTTTCTCGGGCGTGTCGCCCTTATAGCCCTCGATGACGACGCGGTGCGGACCGCCGACGGCGCCCATGCCGCGGTAGGTCGTGTAGCGGCCATTCACGATGTCGCCATAGCCGCCCGGCCCCTTGTTGCCGCGGCCGGTGTCGGGCTCGAAGGAGATCCGGCCCGCGGCGAGAGGCTGGCCGCCGAATGTCACGGTGCCGCTGACGGGATACCGCGTCGGGCCGGCCGTCCGGCTGCAGCCGGCGAGCATGATCAGCCCGGCGAGCCCGAGGGCGGTGAGCGGCAGGCCCGCCGCGCGGCACGAAGCGTGGATGTCGGCGGCGGTCATTGGGAGAAGGCAGGCTTGGGCGCCCGCGAGTTTCGCTGCCCGAGCAGGCGGTAGACGGCCAGATCGATCGAGTCTGAAAGAAAATGCGTGGAGCCGTCGGCCATGGCGAAGCCCGCGCCGCCGGGATGCCGGCTGCCGAACGTGCTGATCATCCACGGTCCGTACCACAGGGTCGTCGAATCGCCCGACTCCGAATTGATCCCGCGATTCGTCGCGCAGAGGCCAACCGGCACCGAAAAGTCACCGCTTGCCCACCAACGCAGGGCCGAGTCCCAGCCGATGCCGGGTGGACTGGGATCACGCTGGATGAGCGGCATATACCGCGACTCGCCGACGAGGACCACGTTCGACAGCCCGTCGAGCACGTGGCCGGCCGTGATCCGGGAATTGGCGTGGAAGATGCCGTTGTGGAAAAAGTACCGGTCGGCGAAACCGACCGACGCGCATGCGCGGCGCGTGGGGGTGTCGGGATCGGGGCCGCCCCCCTGGCAGGCGAGGTAGTTCGTGTTGCCGTGCTGCCCCGAGGCCGTGTTCGGGTCGGATGGGCAGACGAAATCGGGATTGAACCGGAACTGTCTCCCGCCGTTCGGCACGCCCGCCAAGGCGGTGGTCACGTCCTGCATCGCCCGGGCAAAGCCACCGTTCATGTCGTAGGCGTCGTATCGCGACTGCCCCTCCATGAACGGCAGGATCAACACGCCCCACGGCGGGCCGCCGGCGGTGCCGGAGGTGGCCGCAAGTTGGCACCGCTGCGTGGCGTTCAATGCCGGATCGAGCCGCATGACCCCGCCGGGCGGAAACGCCCCCTGTTGGCTGTCGTAGTGAAGGCACGCCAGCGCCAACTGCTTGATCTTGTTCGCGCAGGTGTTTCGGCGGGCCGACTCCCGGGCGCTCTGCACGGCCGGCACGAGGAGTGCCACGAGCAAGCCGATGATGGCAATGACAACGAGCACCTCCACGAGCGTCATGCCGCGGCGGCGGGGCATGATGAACTGCATGGTGGTTACGTGCGGCGGCGGCGGACCCACGCGGCGGCGGCGATGCCGATGGCGGCCAGCGCGATCGCCCCCGGCTCGGGCACGATCACGAGGTTGCCGTGGAGTGGGTGAACTCGAGCGTCTGCGAGTCTTTCGTGGCCGTCCACGTGTCGCCAGCGCCGGTGGATGCAAACGTCAGCCCGCCGTAGAACGAGCCGTCGTTCACCGTCGTGATGCTCGTGAAGAGGCCCGAATACGAGGCGAAGTCGAAGAGGTTGAACGTCGTGTCGTCGGCAAACGCCGCCGTGATCCCGCTGCCGAAGTCGATCACGAGCGAGCCGCCGTAGGTGAGGAGGCCGATCACATCGGTGCCGTCGTACTGCGTGGCCCGCGTGAGGCCGTCGATCTCGAAGACCGACGTGCTCGTGCCGCCGAGCGTGAGCGCCGCCACGGAAAGCAAGCCGGGGCTCGTGCCCGGCGAGAAGAACCCGTTCACCGTCACGGCCCCGGCGATCGAGCCCGAGCCGCCGAGCGTGGCGCCCGAGTCCACCGTTACGGCCGTGTTGCCCAGCTGGCCGGTCACGAACAGGCTGCCGGCGGCCACGGTCGTGGCCCCCGTGTAGGTGTTGACACCGAGCAGGGCGAGCACGCCCGCGCCCGACTTCGTGAGGGCCACGACGCCCGAGCCGTTGTCTTGGATGACACCGCCGAAGATCGACGTGCCGGACGCCACGGCCGAGGTGAGCGTGGCCGTGCCGGCGGCGGTGGACGTGGTGATCACCGCGCCGGCCGAGCCGGTGAGGGCGCCCACATTCACGGAGAACCCGCCCAGGTCGAGCGTGCCGCCGTTGACGGCCAGCGCCCCCGTCGAGCCGCCAAGCGCGTTGGCATTGCCGAGGCGGAGCGTGCCCGCCGAGACGGTCGAGCCGCCGGTGTAGGAATTCGATGCCGAGAGCGTGAGCGTGCCCGACCCGCCGAGGCGGAGGCCGCCGGAGTTGGTCGAGTCGATCGAGCCGGCGTAGGTGATCGACTGGCCGTTGGGGTCGATCCGGATCGCGGCCGTGCTGCCCTTGATGCGGCTGGCGTAGTCGGCCGTATTGGACGCCGTGTATTGGAGCGTGCCGCCGGTGAACGAGAGGTTGCCGCCGCCGCCCAGGGCGCTCGCGTTGGCGAGCCGCAGGGTGCCGTCGGCGAGCGTCGTGGTGCCGGAATACGTGTTGGCCCCGCCGAGCACGAGCATGCTCGTGCCCGTCTTCACGAGGCCGAAGCCGTTGCCGCCGTCGCCGATCGGGCCATTGAAGTAGATTCCGGTCGTGCCCGACGCTGGGTTCGCGTGCACCACGTCCACCGTCCGCGTGGCCCCGACGATCGTCATCGAGCCCGTGAAGAGGAGGCTCTGATCCGTCTGGCCGCTCCCGGCCGCGATGAAGCCGACGTTGCCAGCGAGCGACACGGTGTTGGAGATCGTCCGTGCCCCACCACCCGTGGACGACCGGAGGCTGCCTCCCTCGATCGTGAGAAGCCCCGTGCCGAAGCCGCCATCGGCGGTGTAGGCGACAGATGCGCCGGGCTTGAGGATCGTTCCGCCCGAGTAGGTGTTGCCAGACGAGGCGACGAACAATGCCCCCGCGGACCCCGACGCGAGCGTGACCGCTCCTGTTCCGGAGAGGTTGGAGAGCGTCAGTTGCGTGCCGGCGGAGTTGTTGCGGAACACCGCGCCCGAGCCGGTGACCGCGATGGCGCGGGAATTGAAGCCGTAGCTCGCTCCGACCGTCGAATCGATCGTGCCGCCGTTGACCGTGATGGTGCCGGCGCCCCCGAGGGCATTGGCATTCGAGAGCGTGAGGGTGGAACTGATGAGGGCGATCGCCCCGAGCGTGTTGGAGTTGGAGAGCGTGAGGCCGTTTCCGCCAGAGATCGCCAGGCCGACCGTGCCCGACAGCGAATTCGCGAACGTGCGGCTGCCGGCACCCGTGTTCACGCCGAGCACAGCGTTCGCCGCGAAGTTGCCGGTGCCGATCATCGACTGGAGCGTGGCGTCGGTGAACGCCGTGCCCGTGGCGAGCGTGGCGTTCGCGGCGACCGAATACCGCCCCGCCGTGACGATGCCGGGGATCGCGGCCGTGTTCGAGAGCAGGAGCGTGCCCGCGGAGACGGTGGTGGTGCCCGCGTAGTCGTTCGTGGCCCCGGTGAGCGTGAGGGTGCCGCTACCGATCTTCGTGAGGCTGCCTGAGCCCGTCAGCCGGCCGGCGAACGTGCTCGACGCGTTGCCGCCGCCGACGGTGAGGGCGAGGGCCGCGCTGGAAGCGTTTTGCAATGCGAGCGTGCCCGAGTTCGTGAGCCCGCCGAACGTGGCCGACGTGAGCGTGCCGAAGGAGAGTGTGCCGCTGCTCGCCGTGTCGAACGTGCTGGCCTGGAGGGCCGCCGCATCCGCGAGCAGGAGCGTGCCGGCCTCGATCACCGTGGGGCCGTTGAACGTGTTGGCGGCGGAGAGCGTGAGCGTGCCGCTGCCGAGCTTGCGGAGGCCGCCGTCGATCGCCGCATCGCCCCCGATCTGCGACTTCCGCAGCACCTGCGGCAGGCCGATATTGAATGCCCCCGAGTCGATCACCGCCCCGCCGTTTCGAACGTCGGCCGCATCAAAGTTTTGGAGAAACGTCGTGGAAGAGGCGCTCGCCTGGAGCGTGCCGCCGTTGAAGCGAAACGACGTGTTCGCCGCAGTGCCGACCGTGAGCGTGCCGAGCGTGAGCGTGCCGCCGTTTAGGTTGATGGTGGCGTTGCCATTGGCTGCCTGGAGGGAGAGCGTCGGCAGGACCGCCACGCCCGCGGTGAGCGTGAGCGTGCCGGTGCCAGGATTGCCCAAGCCGATCCCTCCGATCTCGAAGCCCCCGGAGGTGACTTCGAAGCGGCCGCCGTTGATTTCGAGCGAGCCGGTGGCGGCATTCGCGCCGATGATGGAAGTTGATGCACCGCCGAGCGACAGGGTGCCGCCGGTGATCAGCATGCTGCCGGTGCCACTCGAGTTGCCGATGACCAAGGCGCGTGCTGAACTCGCCAGCGTGGTCGTGCCCTGGGCGGCACTGTAGTTGAGCGCCGAAGCCGCACCGTTTTGGATGTTGAGCCGGCTGTTCGACGACTGGTTGAAGAGCGTGAACGCCGTGCCTTGCCAGTTGGTCGAAACCGTTGGATCGCTGCTCGTCGTGCCCCGCCATTCGTATGCGGTCTGGCCGTGAGCCCGCGGTGCGAACGCGGCCAGCCCGCAGACCATGGCGACGATCGCCAGCGCCGAGGGGCGCAGCCGCGGCCGGGTCGCGCGTGATTTGATCGTGGTCGAACGTTTCATCGTCGTCATCCAGCGAAGGAAAATGGATCCACCCACCGACTCTGAAACATTAGTGCGCAACACCACCGTCTTCTACGGGCTTGTTGCGTCCTTTTTCTTCCCAAAAACGCCAGCGGGCCGCGAAAAAACAGCGTGTTTTACGCCATGTGCCGTCGATCTACCGCGTGGCGCGACTGCGCAACAAATCTTCCCGGATGCGCCTCGCGGCCGGCCGGTGAGGTATGCTGCCGGTTGCCACGAAGGTTGAGGAAGAGCGTCGCGAGGCAGGCATGGGGCATCCGCCGGGAGCATCGGAGAAGCAGTCCACGAAGGGCCGGGGCGGCTCGTTTCCTCGCGTGACGGTGCTCGTGTCCACCGCCACAGGCTGGGGGAGAGGAATCGTCAAAGGGATTTCAGCGTTTGCCAATCAACACGGGCCGTGGCTGTTGCAGGTGGAGCCTGAAGGTGAACGGCAGGCGCTGCCCGCGGGGTGGCGGGGCGACGGCGTGATCGCCAGGCTCTCCACGCCGAAGACGGCCGAAGCCCTGCTCCGCATGCGGGTGCCCGTCGTGAACGTGTCGAGCATCGCGCTCGCCGGGCGGGCGGCCGCCGTGCCGCGGGTGTGCAGCGACGTCGCTGCGGGCGGGGCGCTCGCCGCCAGCCACTTCCTCGACCGCGGGTTCAAGCATTTCGGCTACGTGGGCCTGCAGAAACTGTCATACGTGCGGGAGCACCGCGAGGCGTTTGCAAACCTGCTCGGCGAGAAGGGCTTTGCCTGCCACGTGCTCGCGCTCGGCGACCGACCGGAGGTGGCTGATATTCCCCGACCGCTGCTCGAGTGGCTCGAGGCGCTGCCGAAGCCGGTGGCCGTGCTCACCTGGAACAATTCGCAGGGCCGGGCGGTGATCCACGCCTGCCGAGTCGCGGGCCTACTCGTGCCCGAGGACGTGGCCGTGCTGTCGGGCAACGACGACCCGCTTCTCTGTGAATGCTGCCTGCCACAGTTGTCGGCGATCGCCGTGGCCACGGAGCGGATCGGAGAGACGGCCGCGGAGCTGCTCCAGCAGTTGATGCGGGGCAAGCCGGTGCCGAAGACGCCCGTGCTCGTGCCGCCGATCGGGATCAACGCCCGCCAGAGCACGGATGCCCTGATGATTCAAAACCCCTCGCTGCTCCAGGCGCTCGGCTACATCCGCGAGCATGCCACCGAGCCGATCCAGGTGGACGACATCCTCCGCGTGGTGCCGATCGCCCGCCGCAGCCTGGAGCGGTTTTTTCAGGAGTCGCTCGGCCGCTCGCCGGCCGAGGAGATCCGCCGCGTGCGGCTCGAACGGGCCAAGCACCTCCTCGCCACCAGCGACCTCCCGATTCCGAAGGTGGCCCAGGCGAGCGGGTTCGGCACGGGCGAATACCTGGCCACGCTGCTCCGCCGCACGACGGGCATGACGCCGCTCAAATACCGCGCCGCCGCCCGCGGGCATTGACCGCCCCAACAAGCCCGGAGCGGGAGCGACGGGGTATTGCGTGACGCGCCGCCTCCGCGGCGACCCCCGGGCTCCCGCCCGGGGCCAACCGCAATCACCGGCTTGCCCTTCGCCGCTGCCGGCGCGACGATCGCGAACTCCGCGCCGGTGACCTTCGTCAGATATGCCGCCAGTTCGCCCGCGGCGTTACGGCTCGCGCACAAAGATGAATCGGTCGACGTAGATCGCCTTGACGTTCTTCGGGTCCACGCCGCCCGTCGTTCCCACCCAGAGGGAGGTGGTATCGCTGAAATCATGCACTCCGAAATCATACAGACGGTAGCGGCCGTCCGTGATCGGCTCGTCCAGCGCCTTGGTCAACTCCGTGGTGACGTTCGGGTCCGGGGTGCCGCCGGTGCGGCCCTCCAGACGCGGTGAAATTTCCACCAGATTGCGTTTCCGATAGCTGTCATAAACTCCGGCGTGGAAGGCCACGCCGCTCTTCGCCAACGCTTCGACACGTATGACGGCATAGGCATGCCACCGGCCCTGTCCAATCCCCTTGGCAGCCAGATTTTGGACCTGTACCCCCCAACTCAATACTCCTGCATCAATGCAGGCGGCCGCGTGGTTCACGGCCTGCTCATCAAAGACGATGTGGGCTGCCCCCCCCTGGGCCAAACACATCCGGTCTTCCTGGACGTCCACCACGCGCTGGAGCGGGATCGCGGCCAGTTCCGGCGGCAACGGCATGGGGGTTCCGTCGCTGAAGGCCTTATAGGTCTTGTCCGCCTCCAGAACGAAGCGCGCGGTAACACGCTCTCCTTCACGGCGGGAGCTCTGCAGGTAGTCCTTCAGGCTGGCCGGGAAGCAATAGCCGACTTTATCAACGCCGGCCTCCCGGCAGCGGGTGGTGAGGTCTGCCAACAGGGCATCCCTGTCGGACGGACCGCGGCTGGGCTTTTGTTCCCGTCCGCTCAAGTAGCGGTAATAGGCGTTACCGCAGAGCCACTGGTGATCCAGCGCGATGCGGGCGCGCCGCACGCGCGTCGTGAACACCGGGTCGCCGTCGACGGCGGCGACCGCCGCGTCAAACAGCTCCGTGGCGCGGTTCATGGTGTCCAGGTCGAGCCATTCGGCCATACGCGGTGACATCCAGGTGTGGACGAAGTTCGTCCCAACCCGGTCGGCAAGCAGTTGCTGGTACTCGTACAGAGCCTTGCCGGCGCGCCCATAGTAGCCGTCGAGGAACTCGCGGATCAGGGCGCGGTCATCCTGGTCCGGGTTCCAGAGAAGCTTGGAGAGGAGCCAGGTGTGGAGCTCATCGAAGTCGCTGAGAGGACTTTGGCCGTGGCTGTGTTCCATAAAGACGGCGACAGCGCCCATCTGTCGGTAGAGGCGTAGATCCGGACCATAGACGAAGGCCCGCGGCTCCGGGGTGAAGGAATTTTCCAGGTTCGCGGTGTAGTCCCAGATGTAGAGATTCGGCTTCATCGCCGACCAGTCCTGCAGATCCTCCGCAAGCCGATGGTTGATCTGCGCTGTGATCGGTTGCACCGCTGAACGCTCGACGACCGAGTACCGCACAATGACATTGTGGCGGGGCCGGATCGTTTTCGGCGGCTTGCGCCCGTACTGGTACGCCAGCGTCTCGACGAAGAACCCGGGGAACTCCTTCTCCACGCCCTCGGCCACCCGGTTGATACCGTACAACAGCGAGCCGGCGGGCGACCCTTCCGCGTCATCGAGGGCTTTGCAGGTGGTGCACTGACAGTTGCCGCCAGGGTAGTCGTTCTGCGACACTGAAATGATGCCGGCCTCGGGGTTTTCCCGGATGCGCTCCAGCACGTTGCGGGTCAGTTCCGCCAGCATCGCCTGGTTGGTCAGGCAAAGCTGGGCATCTTTCCGCCTGCGCTCCCCGTTGATTTCGCTGTACCAGTCCGGGTGGTCCGCAAAATACTTCTGAGGCGGCATCAGCTGCTTGTTATCGAAAAAGGTGTGGCACCACCCGATCAGGTGGTAGTGTCCGCCCCACGCCGCGGGAATCTTCGGGAAGTGGCCATTCTGGCGCATGCGCACGGCGAACCGTGGCACCTCGTCGGTCGTTTCCCCCTCGTAAGGTCGGATGGCGGGGCACAGCGATTCACGGTAGACGAACGGCGGCACGTACCGCGTGTCCAGCGCGCTGACGGTCAGAGCCGGCTTGCCGGGAACCAGCTCCTCCGTCGGCGTCCACCAGCGCACGCCCACCTCGCGCTCGAGGAACTCGTACACGGCATAGAGCGTGCCGCGCTTGGCCCCTTCGGCGCCGGTCAGCACCAGATGCTTCCCGACAACCTTGAGCACGATCCCGTCATCCCCCAGCCCCGTGGCACCGGCCCTGGCCAGATCCAGTGTGGGGGCAACGACCCGGGCCGCACCGGGGCCAACCGCAATCACCGGCTCGCCCTTCGCCGCTGCCGGCGCGACGATCGCGAACTCCGCGCCGGTGACCTTCTTCAGATATGCCGCCAGTTCGCCCGCGGCGTTCTTCTCGGGTTCGGTGGCGTCGTCCGCCAACGTGATGACGTACGGTGTCGCATTCGCCTGCGCCAGCGTCATCCTCTCCCCGCTCCCGTCTTGCGCCGCCCCGAGCACTCCCTTGCCCCCGGCCAACAGGCCGGCAACCGCAATCCCAACCATCAGTGTGTCTGTCACCGTTGGTCTCATTCTTTGTTTCTCCCATGCCTTTGTTGCGCCGACTGTTTTGGTCCGATTGCAACGCCGGTCCCGAACTGACCGGCGCTCGCTGCGCTCTTCAACCGCACCATGTTCCCGCGGCGTTACGGCTCGCGCACAAAGATGAATCGGTCGACTTCGATCGCCTAGACGTTCTTCGGGTCCACGCCGCCCGTCGTTCCCACCCAGAGGGAGGTGGTATCGCTGAAATCACGCACCCACGATTATACAGACGGTAGCGGCCGTCCGTGATCGGCTCGTCCAGCGCCTTGGTCAACTCCGTGGCGCGGTTCATGGTGTCCAGTTCGAGGAGGTCGGCGGCATGCACATTCGCGTGCGAACCATTATGCTGCGCTGCTGCCGGGCTGAACCCAATCACGCAAACATCTCTTCTGGCCATGATCCGCATGCTCACCCTCCTTGCCCTGGCCTGCATGCTCTCCGCCATCGGTTCTGCGCAGGCAGAGGTGGCTGTCGATAACTCTCAACCGCCCACACCGTCTGCAACCAAGGCACGGCTCGCCCCGCCGTTCACCGGCGCGGCGCCCGGAGCGGTTCTTTCGCACCAGGAAATCGGCACGGACATCAAGCGTGCTCGGGCCTGGAAAGTCCGCTACGTGGCAAAGGACGTCAACGGCGTGCCGACCGAAGTCACCGGCCTTGTGATCGCTCCGCACGAGAAAGGCGAGAACCGCAAAGTGCTGACCTGGTGTCACGGCACGACCGGGCTCGGCGATGCCGCCTGCCCCTCGGCCCAGCCCAATCCGGCGCGCGAACTCGCGACCTACTTCGACACGTCCTCCACGCAGCAGATCGACTTCGGCGTGCCCGGACTGCAAGGCTTCATCGACGACGGCTACGTCGTCTGCGCCACGGATTACCAAGGCCTCGGCACCCCGGGACAGCATCAATACATGGTCAATCGCACCCAGGCGCGCGATGCGGTGTACCTCGTCCATGCCGCGCGGACGCTCGGCGATGTCGGTGCCGGCATCAACGTCGGCAGCGCCGGATGGTCGCAAGGCGGCGGCGCGGCGGCGGCCGTGGCCGAGCTCGATCCCGAGGATTACGGCGACTTGAAGCTGGTCGGCACTGTCTGCATGTCGCCGAGCGTAGCCACGATCATCTTCAACAGCCCGAGAGGCGGCCTGGCGGCCGCCTTGTCGAACGCCGCAGCCGCCGCACCCGATCCCCACGGCGTCATGATGCTCGCAGGCGCCCAGGCGGCGAATCCCTCGAGCCTGCAGCTTGCCGATGTGTTGACGCCGCTCGGGGTGGCCATCGTCGAGCAGGCTTGGAACATCCAGCCCGTGCATCACCTCGGCAACACGCTCGGTCGCCTGCAAGTGCTCAAGGGCCCGATCCTGAAATCACCACCTGTGAATCTCGATCGCTGGAAAGACGCGATCACCGCCGGGTCGGCGGGCATGCGAAAGCCGGTCTGTCCGGTGCTCGTGTGCATCGACGGATTCAAGCGGGGCACGGTGCAGCCGGTCGCCTGGCAGGCAGCCTATGCCGACAAGGTCAAGGAACTCGGCGGCAGCGTCGAGGTCAAGGACTACCCGGACGACGATCACTTCTCGCTGCCCGAGCGCTGTGTTCCCGACGCGCGGAAGTGGTTGAACGGCTTGTTTTCATCTTCGTCCTCCCGCGCATCGTTTCCATGAGCACCATCGCCGTCGCTGAATATGTCCTGCACCGCCTCTCGCAGCTTGGCATCGATCGGATCTTCGGCGTGCCGGGCGACTATGCGTTTTCGATTGACGATGCGGCCGAGCGGGTGCCCGGCCTCTCGTGGGTGGGCTGTGCCAACGAGCTCAACGCCGCCTACGCGGCCGACGGCTACGCCCGCATCCGCGGGGCCGCGATCCTCTCGACCACCTACGGCGTCGGCGAACTGTCGGCACTCAACGGCGTGATGGGAAGCAAGGCGCACCGCCTGCCCGTGTTCCATCTCGTCGGCATGCCGAGCGAGCGCATCCAGCGGCTGGGGCTGATCACGCACCACAACCTCGGCGACACGGCCTACGACCGCTTCATGCCGCTCTCCGGCGCCGCGGCCTGCGTGACGGCCCGGCTCACCGCCGACAACTGCGTGGAGGAGCTGGAGCGGGCGATCGCCGAGGCCCTCCGCAGGAGCATGCCGGCCTATCTCGTGATCTCGGAGGTCGAGGGCCTCATGCCGGTGCTTGGAACGCCGGTCGCCGGCCAGCCGCTTGCGGCGATCAAGCGGCAGCGGAGCGTGCCCGCGGAGCTCGAAGCCGCCGTGGAGACCCTCCTCGCCCGCATCGCGGCGGCTCGCAGTCCGGTGGCGATCGTGACGAGCCTCGTCGCCCGGTATGGCCTGCGGGAGCGGGCGATGGAGGTGATCCGCACGGCGAATCTGCCCGTTGCGGTGATGCCGACCGACAAGGGCACCGTCGACGAGTCGTTGCCGACCTTCATCGGGCTCTATGGCGGCGGGATGTCGTCGTCGCCGGCGGTGGCGGAAGCCGTGAAGGCGGCCGACCTGGTGCTCGACATCGGCGGGATGCAGCTGTTCGAGCTCAACACCGGCCTCTGGACCGATCTCCCGGCACCCGACCGGGTGGTCTCGATCCACGACAACTGGGTGCGCGCGGGCGAGAAGGTGTTTGTGAACGTCGCGATCGACGACGTGCTCGCGGCCCTCGCAGCGCGGGTGAAGCCCCGGGGGGCGACCCCGTCGCCCCGCGTGGAGCCGTTGCCCCTGGCAGGCGGGGGAGGCGATCGCCTCGGATCGGCGAGCTTCTATCCTCGCCTTCAGCGGCGGCTGCGGGCTGGCGACACGGTCGTCGTCGAGACGGGCACCTGCATGCTGCACGCGAACCGGATGCTGCTGCCCGCCGGAGTGGGTGTTGAAGAGCAGGGCCTGTGGGGATCGATCGGCTGGGCGACGCCCGCCTGCCTGGGCGTCGCGCTGGCGAAGACGTCGGGCCGCACGTGGCTCGTCACCGGCGATGGCTCCCATCAGCTCACGCTCAACGAGCTTGCGGTGATGGGCCGCTACGGCGTGAAGCCCGTGATCTTCGTGCTCAACAACGGGCTCTACGGCATCGAAGACGTGATCAGCGAGCGCGGCCATGCCTACGACGATCTCCCTGCCGTCCGCTACCATCTGCTGCCCGAAGCGTTTGGCTGCCAGAGCTGGCTCACGGCCCAGGTCGGCACGGTGGCAGAGCTCGACGCCGTGCTCGACCGCATCGACGCCCACGAGGGGGCGGCCTATGTGGAGGTGCTGATCCCGAACGAGGAGAGCCAGCCGCTGCCGGCCGAGGCGATCGACTGCGGCTACAAGCTTCGCACGCCGCCCGTCGGCTGAGCGGCCGGCGAGGACTTCCGGAGAGAGCGACGTGCCTGAACGTGAAGCGGCCGTGATTCGCCCGGCAACTCCGGCCGATGGCCGACCTCACCGAGGCCACGAGCTTTCGCGGTCGGCTCTTGGCTGGCCAGCGAGTCGCCTGCCGCGGCCCAGTCCTGATCGCGGAACAGGCGCGGGGGCAGGGGATCTACACGGCGTTCAATGCGGCGACCCGCGAAGCCTACCGTGATCGCTTCGACGTGGGCGTGCTGTTTGTCGCCACCGACAATCCGAGGTCGCTCCACACGACGACCACGAAGCTGGGAGCGGAGTCGCTCGGCCTGTTTTTCGTCGACGGCCGCTGCTATCACTTCTTGGCGTACGGGTTTTGACGAGGATCAGTTCGGTTAAGGTGGCCGACCGGCTGCGGCAGATCGTGCCCGAGGTGTCGATCGGGATCGCCCACGGCCGGCTCGGCGAGACGGAGCTCGAGGAGGTGAGCTCCGGTAGCACAGCGTAGTTCGCGATCGAGCAGGCACGCGACGGCACTGCTGGATACACTTTTGGTCATGACATACCTTCCCGCCATCCTGCCTCGCCCCCGTCGTGTCACGATCAGCCAGGTTGCCGAGGCGGCGGGTGTCGCTCGCGCTACCGCGGCGTTCGTGATCAGTGGGCGGGCGCCTGAACTGCGGATCGCCCAAAAAGCAATTGATCGGGTGAATGCCGTCGCCAAGAAGTTGGGCTACGTGCCCAACCAACTGGCCCGCGGCATGATCACCGGCCGCTCGCACGTGGTGGGCGTGATTCTCGGTGGCGTGTGGGGGAAGTTTGGCCAATATGTGATCGAGGCGATCGAGAAGCCGAAGCTGCGGCCGCAGGAGCGTCTCATCGAAGCCGCCGAACTCGTCGTGCGGTCCTCGACGGTTGGCGTGGCAGGCTCGGTCCGTTGATGCGAGACTGGAGCTATGACGTACGATCAATTGCCCGATGAGTGGAAGGAATGGCTGAGCCTTTCTCCGCTGGAACGATTCGCCCGCGGTGAGCGGATGCTGGTCGAGTACATCGCCATGGGAGGCAGCCTTGACCCCGACCCCGATCCGACAAGTCCTTTCGACATTCCAGAAGAGTGGCGTCCGGACGTTGCTCATGGGCGGGCAGGCCTGCGTCTTCTACGGCGCGGCGCAGGTTAGTAAGGACATCGATTTTCTGGTGCTGGCTGAGCCGGAGAACTTCCTCCGGCTCCAGGAGGCCCTCGCCGAACTGCAGGCGGAGCGGATCGCTGTTCCGCCGTTCGACCCGGCAGCCTTGGCTCGCGGACATGCGGTTCACTTTCGCTGCCGCGCACCAGATGCGGAAGGCCTGCGAGTGGACGTCATGACCCGCCTGCGGGCGATGCCGGAATTCGCGTCTCTGTGGGAGCGTCGCACGGCGCTCGTGGATGACGCTGGCGTCGAGTACCACCTGCTTTGCATCCCCGACCTCGTGCAAGCCAAGAAGACGCAGCGGAGCAAAGACTGGCCGGTGATCGAACTGCTCGTCACGATCCATTATCGGGAGAACGCACGCGCGGCTACGGATGACCATGTCGAGTTCTGGCTGCGTGAGGCCCGTACGCCCGAATTGCTCGTTGAACTCTGCCAGCGGTTTCCGACGCAGGCAGCCGAGCTGACGGCATGCCGGCCGCTGATTCGACTCGCGATCGAGTCATCGCTCGACGACCTTCGTACGGCGCTCGACGCTGAGGTGCGGGCGGAGCAGGCGCGAGACCGTGACTACTGGGAGCCGCTGCGGCGCGAGCTCGAACAGTTCCGCCGTGAGCACCGCAATCGCTAGGCCAACGGTTGTTTACTGGTTCTTCGGCCACCACACGCGGCCGGGCGTGGCGGTGCGCGCCGTGTAGAGCGTGCCACCGGCCGTGATGAAAAGATTCCGGCCGTCGGGGCCGCCGAACTCCTCGAACTTTTGATGCGGGGCAAGGTGGACGACATCCTCCGCGTGCGGCTCGAACGGGCCAAGCACCTCCTCGCCACCACCGACCTCCCGATCCCGAGGGTGGCCCAGGCGAGCGGGTTCGGCACGGGCGAATACCTGGCCACGCTGCTCCGCCGCACGACGGGCATGACGCCGCTCAAATACCGCGCCGCCGCCCGCGGGCATTGACCGCCCCACGAAGCTCGGAGCGGAACCGCTTGCCGTCTCTCCCGCTCGTGGCCCACCCACCGACTGGGGCGAACTCGTGCAGGTCCATGACGAACGCGACGCGACTCAGGCGTCGCCCGACGAACTGCCCGTGATCGACATCCACAGCCTCCGAGCGGTGCCGGAGGCAGCCGGGGGATCGTCATGGAAGTGCCTTTGACCAGGCTATCCGCCGGATCACGTTCGCCTGAGCAGCGTATGCACGGCCCGGCTACACTCGGGGTATGCGCATCCCCAACGCAATGCACCTCTCCAGCGCGTTGAAATCATGGTCGGCGCTGGCTGCGCTCGCCGCGGTCGTGTGGGCGTGGCCAGCCATTCCCTGCCTCGCCGCCGATGTGGCGCCTGCCGCCGCTCCCGCCGCGCGCGAGCCCCTGCGGTCGATCGCCACGATCCTCGCGCTCTCGCCTGCCGAGATCGACAAGCAGCCCGACGCCGTCGTCCGCGGTGTCGTCACGGCGAACCTCAGGCCTACCCTCGTGATCCAGGAGGAAGACAGCCCGATCTTCGTCACCGGGCCTGGTCACGTGGAGGCCGACGACGACCCGGCCCCGACGATCGAGCGGGGCATGATCGTCGAGATCGAAGGACGCGTGGTCGCCGGCGGCTATGCCCCCACGATCATCGGCCGTTGCGCCCGCATCGTCGGCCGCGGGCCGGTGCCGCCGCCGGTGCCGGTGAATCCGAGCCTGCTGTCCCGGGGCGGCGATGAGGGCCGGTGGGTGACACTGCGGGGCGTGGTGCATGGGTTCGGCGAGCGGGCCTCGCGGCATAGCCAGTTGATTCCGATGCTCATGCTCGACGCCGATGGCTGGCCGTTAAGCGTCTCGTGTCGGGCCGGCGACCGGCCGTTCGAGCCGGAACGGCTCGTCGATGCGGAGGTTCAGATCACGGGGCTCGTGGGCGCGATGCGCAACAGCCGCGGCCAGTTCGTCGCGCCCTCGATCAACGTCATCGATCCGAACGACATCGCGATTCTCGCGCCGCCTCCCGCCGATCCCTTCGCCGGCGAGATCACGCCGCTCGGCGTGCTCGGCCGATTTGGCGCGCAAGAGCGCTCCGGACACCGCGTCCGCACGGAGGGGATCGTGTCGTACGCCGCCCCCGGGCTGCTCTTTTTGCAGGATCCAAGCGCGGCCGTCCGCATCGACCTCGCCCGGGTCGCGGCGGCCGCCGAGCCCCCGTTCGCCCCCGGCGACCGCGTGCAGGTGGCGGGCTTTCTCGCCACGGGCCGCAGCATCACCGGCCTCACGTTTGCCGTTGCCCGGCGGGTCGGCTCCGGGCCGGCGCCGGAGCCCGAGCCGCTCGCTGTGGCCGAGATCGCGCGGGTGGCCGACCAGTTTCGCCAGAACTTATGGATCACCGAGCCCGGCAGCCACGACGGCCGGCTCGTCCGCTGCACGGGCGTCATTGAGGCGGTGGAGACGGGCCTGGAGGGGTTCACGGCCACGCTCACCTCCCCCGGCGGCCGGTGGTTCGCCACGCTCGACTCCGAGCCCGATTCGCCCGCCCGCGCGCGGCTCATGGTTGGCAGCACCGTGGCGGTGGCGGGCATCCTTCGGCTCGACCTCGACGGCGCGCGGATCAACGGCCTGATCGTCGATCATCCCAGGCTCGAGCGCATCACAGTGCTCGCCCGCGACGCGGCCGACATCGAGGTCGTGCAGGCGGCCTCGTGGTGGACGCCGCGGCGGCTGGCCGCGGCCCTTGCCACCGCCTGCGCCGCGCTCGCCGCCGCCACGGCCTGGGTCAACATCCTTCGTCGCCAGGTGCGCAGTCAGGCCCTGGAAATGGCGGAGACCATGCGGTCGCAGCGGGAAGCCTCGGTAGAGTTTGAGACAGCGCTGCGCGAGCGCAACCGCCTCGCCGTCAACCTGCACGACACCGTGCTCCAGACCGTCACCGGCATCGGCTACCAGCTGCAGGCCTGCCAGCAGGAGAGAGAGCGCGTCGGCGCGGTGGATGCGGGCCGCCTGCAGGTCGCCTCCCGGATGGTGACCCACGCCGTGGAGCAACTGCGCGGCACGGTGTGGGCGCTCCATACGCTGCCCACCGGCGGCGAATCGCTCGCCGCAGGCCTCGAGGCGCTCGCCGCGAGGCTGCAGGAAGGGCAGGCGGTGCCGATCCGCTGCCGCACGAGCGGCGTGGAGCCCGCGATCGCCGAATCGACCATGGCCGCGATCCTGCTCGTGGCCCAGGAGGCGATCGTCAACGCCCTGCGGCATGCCGGCGCGGCCGCGATCGACGTGAGCGTGAGCCATGCCGACGGTCGCGTGACGCTCGTCGTGGCCGACGACGGCCGCGGGTTCACGCTGGGCGAGCAGCCCGGATCGATGCACGGCCACTTCGGCATCGAGGGGATGCGCGACAGGATGCAGGCCGTGGGCGGCGACTGCCATGTCGAAAGCCGCTCGGGGCGGGGCACGACGGTCACGGCCGTCGCCGCGGCCGCATCACCGGGCGACGACCTGTCCGACAGGACGGGTGCCGAATTGGTCGCGGATGGTTCAATGCGGCAATGACGCCGATTCACAGCCGCCAGCCCGTTCGCCTGCTGCTCGTCGACGACCATCCCGTGCTCCGCGCGGGGCTTGCAAACCTGATCGCCATCGAGCCGGATCTGGAGGTGGTGGCCCAGGCCGGCAGCGGCGAGGCCGCATTGAAACTTTGCCGCGATCACCAGCCCGACGTCATCCTCCTCGATCTCGGCATGCCGGGAATGGGCGGCGCCGAGGCCGCGCGGCGGCTGTGTGAACAGGCGCCCCAATGCAAGGTCGTGGTGCTCACGTCGTCGGAGTCGGCGGCCGACGCCGACCGGGCGCTCGCCGCGGGCGCCGCCGCCTTTCTCACGAAGGCGGTGCCCTTTGGCGAGATCGTGGCCACGATCCGCGCGGTGCATGGCGGCCGCACGCAGATCTGCCGGGGGGTGTCGCGAGTGCCGGCCAAGGCCAACGACGCACTGCTCTCGCCCCGCGAATACAGCGTGCTCCTGCTCCTGCGCCGCGGCCTCTCCAATCCGGAGATCGGCCGGGCGCTGGGGATCACGGAGCGCACGGTGAAGTGGCATGTGAAGGCGATCCTCGAGAAGCTCGGGGAGACCGACCGCACGGCCGCCGTGGCTCGGGCCTTCGATTTAGGCCTGCTCCGAACCGAACCGCCGTCAACATGATGAGCCCGCACGACGTCCTTCCACATCGCCGCTGCCTGCCCGCCGGGCCGCCGCCGCCGAAAACGCGGCTTTTCCCGAAAAAAGCGGGTCCCCGGTGCCCGGAGCGAGTCGGAAAAAAATTGTCCCACCTGTCCTGTCGGACCATGGTGGCGGGGGAAGGGCCTATTTAATCTACAGGGGAGATGTGGAGGGGAGTACCTTCCCGCGGCAAATGAATTGGGAGCGTTCCATGACTCACGTATCTGCGAACAGCCAAGAGTCGGCAGGCACGGCCATCGCGTCTGCATGCATGCGGTCGATTCAGCGCTGCGGGCTCATCCTCGGGATCGCGGCCGTGGTTCTGGCCGGGCCGACAACGGCGCTGGCACAGACCACGACGTGGACGACCACGAGCGGCACCGTTTTTATAACCGGCTCCAACTGGTCGTCCGGCACCTCTCCGAATGCGTCGACGGCCACCGCGGTGTTCGCCGGAACCACCGCCAGCGGAACTTCGAACCTTGCATCAACCGTCATTAGCCTCAACCAGCTCATCATTCGGTCCGGCGCGCGGGCTTACCGGATTTCCGATTCCTCATCTGGTGCCGGTGCAGTGAATTTCTCCGCTGGCGGCGGGCTCACCGTCGAGGCCGGCGTCACGACGAACCAAATCTTCGATCCATTGGCCCGCGGCACGAGCGGAACCTCCACATTCACGAACAACGGCTCCGGCACCCTGACTTTTGGCCCAACCAGCTGGTTCAACGAGCTTGGCGGCCAGACTTGGACCCCGGCGTTTGATGGCTCCGGCGATATCACGGTGACAAATGGTATTCGAAACCGCAATAGTTCCAGCAACATATCGGTCATCAAGAACGGCAGCGGAACGCTCACGATTCTCAGCGGCGTGAATACGGCGCCGACCAGCACTGGCCTTGGCTGGTACACAGGCTCGACGACGATCAATGCCGGCGTGCTCCAGCTCGGCAACCAATGGGCTCTTGGCGGCGGCTCCGGCGACATCCGGTTTGGCGGCGGCACGCTCCGCTACAGCGGCTCGAACACCGTGGACTATTCGGCCCGCATCAAGTCGAGTTCGGCCGCGATCTCGATCGACACCGCCGGCCAGACCGTGACGTTTGGCACGTCGCTGCCCTCGACCAACACCGGCGGCCTCACGAAGCTGGGCGCCGGCACGCTCACGCTTTCCGCGAGCAACGCCTATACGGGCGCCACGAGCGTGAACGCCGGCACGCTCGCCTTCGACCGCGTGTCGGCCCTCAATTCGTCGAGTGGAGTCAACGTCGCCGCCGGCGCCATCCTCGACTACACGGGCGGGGCCGGCACCCTCTCGCGCAACGTGACGGTCTCCTCGAGCGGCACGGGCACGATCCGCAACTCCGGCGGCCAGGCGCTCACGCTCTCCGGCACGCTCACGAAAGACGGCCGCGTGCTGCGGCTCACCGGCGGCACGTTCAACGTGACGGGGCAGATCGTGGGGGCGAGCGCGAATAGTGACCTGCTCGTCGACGGCACGTCCACCGTCACGCTCTCCTCCGCGAACACCTACAACGGCCCGACGTTCGTGAATCAGGCGAGCACGCTCATTGTCGGCGTCAACGACGCGATCCCGAGCAGTTCGACCGTGACGCTCGGCAACGCGACGAGCACCGGCTCGCTCGATCTCGGCACGTTCACCAACCAGATCGGCGGCCTCGTCTTCTCCGGCTCCGGCGGCACGGTGCGGATGGCGGCCAACCAGACGGCGAGCCCGCAGCTGAGCACCAGCTCGGCGCTCACGCTCGGCTCGAACGCCAGCCTCGACCTCGCCGGCATGCAGACGTCGGCTGGCAACTACCGGCTCATCTCGTCGACGGGCATCACCGGCACGTTCGGCAGCGTGACGGGCCTCAACTCCAACTACGTCCTCCGCTACGGCACGGTGAATGCGAACGAAATCAGCGCCCAGCGGAAGGCGGAGTTTGGCACGGTTGCGGCCACGCCCGCGGCGGTCTCGATCATCACGGGCGGCTCGACGGCCTTCAGCTACACCGTGGTCAATGCCACGCCCACCAATGGCTCGACGCTCTCGTTCTCAAGCGCAACTGGCGCGAACGTGGCCGGCGCGAGCAACGGCACGGCGATTGCGGGTGGCACGAGCGCGAGCATCTCGGGCCTGGTGTTCACCGGCACGGGCGTGGGCCTGAATCAGACCGGCTCGTTCACGCTCACGGATCCGGATGCGATCGGCACGACGGCGAACGGCAGCGTGACGGTGAACGTGCTCAATCACTCGCTGGCCAGCTTCGCCGCCACCGACACGGCCACGAAGACGCTCAACTTCGGCACGTATGACGCCGGCAGTTGGTCGGGCGGCGACGGCGGCAACGGCACGCTGGCGTACTCGGTCTTCAATATCGCGTCGCTCGGGTTCAGCGACGCCGAGACGGCCGGGCTGAATTTCTATGATTGGGCATTCGCGAGCGGTGACAATGTGTTTAGCGTGGGCTTCTCGTCGTTCGCAAACCTCGCCGCGGGCGGCTCGAACGGCCTCTTCGCGACCGTGGTGTCGCCGGGCGGGCTCGCCGAAGGCAGTTACACGGGCACCTACACGCTGAAGTTCCGCGATCAGCAAGACCTCTCCGGTGCGATCAACACCCGCGACCTCTCGCTCACGATGAACGTGGTCGTGGTGCCCGAGCCGGGGGCGATCGCGCTGGCCGCCATCGGCATCGCCGCCGCCGCGTGGGCCCGCCGCCGCCGCCGCGCGTCTGCACAATGACCCCTACCCGACACCGCCGCGGATTCACGCTCGTCGAGCTGCTGGCCGTGATCGCGATCATCGGCCTGTTGATCGCGCTGCTCATTCCGGCCGTGCAGAGCGCCCGCGAATCGGGCCGGCGGAGCGTCTGCCTCAACAATTCGCGGCAGATCGCGACGGCGTTTCAGACGCATCACTCGTTGCTAGGGGCGTTCCCTCCGGGGCAGCGGCATCTCCCGGGCGGGCTTCTGTGCATGGATGGCGGCACGGCTGCGCTCTCGGCAGGCTGTGCGGCCACCAGGGGAGGACAAAGGGTGGCCCGGATCACGTGGATGCAGTGGATCAGCCCCTACATGGAACTGATGCCCGTGTATGACGACGCGATGACGGCGGACCAGAACAACAACCAGTATCTTTTCAACAGGCCGTCCGGCACCCAACGGCATCCGGCGTTCATGTGCCCCTCCGATCCCAATGCCGGCAAGATCAGTTACTGGAACGTGGCGGCAAACGGTCAGACTTCGTCATCGACCCGCGGCTTCTGTGGCAACTACATGGCCTGCGCGTCGTCTGGCACGTTGCAGACCACCCAGAATGGCGTCGTCCCTTCTGTGCTCGGCGGGCGGGGGGTCAACGCCGCTTCAGTGATCGACGGCCTTTCGGCGACCTTGCTGCTCGGCGAATGCGTCGTCGTTCCCGATCCGCCCAGTTCTGGCGACATGCGGGGCGGCTACTTCAACAGCGTGAACGGCGAAACGCAGTTCACCACGTTGCAGCCGCCGAACACGACGGTCGGGGACGGTGGCGATTATTTGACCGATTGGCGGCCCATGGCTCCGGCTGGGGCGTCTCCCTACGTCCACTACAGCCGCTCCATGCACCCCGGGGGCGTGAACGTGGCGATGGGGGACGGATCGACGAGGTTCGTGGCCAACGACGTGGCCGCCAACGTCTGGCAGGCCGCGGGATCCCGCAACGGCCGCGAGGTGACGGGGTTGCCCGAATGACGCGCAGGGGATCGATGAATGCGTCGCCCCCCGGCAGCCGCCGGCTACTGCTCCTGCTGACGGCCGGCTGTCTCGTGGCGGCCGGCTGCGGCCCGGCCGACTCGCGGGTGGCGGTCGAGGGCTCCGTCACGCTCGACGGCCGGCCGCTGGCCGAAGGCCAGGTGATCTTCGTGCCAAACGACAAATCCCTCAGCGCCGAAGGGGCCACGATCGCCGCCGGCCGGTTCACGATCCGCGTCCACCCGGGCCCGCACCGCGTGGAGATCGTGTCGATGGCGCGGGAGGAACGCCCCGTGCCGGCCGGCGGCCTGCCCGAGCAGGGCATCACGTTCCGCAATCTCGTGCCGAGCCGCTACAACGAGCAGTCAACGCTCACGGCCGATGTCGCGCCAACCGGCACGAACCGGGTCGATTTCCAGCTCACGTCCGCCAAGCCCGCCACGAAGTAGCTCTGCCGCGACCGCGCGCGACCGTTCCATACAAGCCCCCAGGCGCAAGCCGGGGGCAAAGTGGCACCGCCAACCGAGAGCCTCCGGATCGTTCCAATGCCACGCGGTTTGCCCCCGGGCGCGGCCGACCCGGGTCGGCCGATCGGGTATCATGCCGCTCCACTACGGAGGGTCGTGCCCATGGGAGGTCGTGCCATGAACGCCATGCGTCTGTTCGCGTTGTTCTTCGTCGTCGTCGCCGTGTCGGCGCAAGCCGAGCCGCCTGCCGCCGTCGCCCCGCCGGCGTCCGCTGCCGCCCCGCCGTCGCCCGCTGCCGTGAAGACGCCCGCCCCGGTGCGGATGGGCTGCGGGATCATGACGTTCGACACCGTGCCGGGCTGGGGGCTCGACGACCGCGGCCTGTCGCAGATCGGGCCCACGCACGGCGGCGTCGCCGTCGACAGCCGCGGCAACATCTACACGAGCGCCGACGCGGGCCTGTTCGTGTTCAGCCCCGACGGCAAGGTGGTCCGCCGCTTCCTCGGCGGCGACTACACCCGGCTGCACGACATCGAGATCCGCAGCGAGGCCGACGGCGACTACCTCTACGGCGCCCGCAACGCCAACGCAGAGGGGATCAAGATCCACGCCGAGACCGGCGCCATCGCGCTGCGGCTGCCGTTTCCGGAGGAGTCGGGCCTCGCGCTCAAGAAGTTCGCCCCCACGGCGATCACCGTGGCTCCCAACGGCGACATCTTCCTCTCCGACGGCTACGCCAGCGACCACATCTTCAAGTTCGACAAGACGGGCAAGTATCTCAAGCACTTCGGCACGAAGGGCAACGAGCTGAAGCAGTTCAGCACGGCGCACGGCATGACGCTCGACACCCGCTACGACCCGCCCCGGCTCCTGATCTGCGACCGCAACCACCAGCCGAAGGGGCGGCTTTTGCACTACGACTTGGAGGGCAATTTTCTCGAGGAGGTGGCGACGGGCCTGGGAATGCCGACGTCGGCGGCGGTGCAGCGGAACTACGTGTCGGTGCCCGACCTCCACGGCCGACTCGTGATCCTCGACAAGACCAACACGATCATGGCCGTGCTCGGCCACAACCCGGATCCGGCCCAGGGCCGCAACTACAACATCCCGCAAGACAAGTGGATCGAGGGCGTGTTCAGCGGCACGCATGGGTCGGCCTGGGACGCGGAGGGCAACCTCTATGTGCAGGACTGGAACGTGGCGGGCCGGATCATGAAGCTCGCGCGGGTTCGCTGACCACCCATCGCCGCCGCCCGGTCGCCCGGTCGCTTCCGCTCTCCCCGCAACAAGCCCCGGGTGGAAACCCGGGGATGCCGCGGTTTTCCGCGATCATTGCAACGCCCGATCGATGCTATAATTTGGAAGGCCCGAACGACCATCTCCCCCCGGGAGGAGTGTGCCGTGCTGCATCCCGCTTCTGCCTTCTGCATCCCCCTCTTCAGCGGCCTCGCCGCAACTGCCGCGGCGATCGCCTGCGCCGGCCCCGCCGCCGCGGCCGGCCCCGACTTCCAGCGCGAGATCCAGCCGATCCTCGCGGAGCACTGCGCCCACTGCCACGGGATCGACGAATCCACCCGCCAGGGCGGCCTGCGGCTCGACATCCGGCAAAACGCCCTCGAAGGGGGCGACTCTGGCACGCCGGCGATCGTGCCGGGCAACCCGGAGGAGAGCGAGCTGGTGGCCCGCATCCACTCCACCGATCCCGACGTGATCATGCCGCCGCCGCACGAGAAGAAGCCGCTCTCGGATGCCCAGAAGGCGCTGCTCGAGGCCTGGATCGCCGACGGGGCCGGCTACCATCCACACTGGTCGTTCGTGCCGCCGAAGAAGGCCGTGGTGCCGGCCACGCCCGGGGCCGCAAACCCGATCGACGCCTTCGTGGCCGAGCGGCTCGCGGCGAAGCAGATGCAACCCGCGCCTCCGGCCGACGCGGCCACGCTCTGCCGCCGGCTGTATCTCGACATCATCGGCCTGCCCCCCTCGCCCGACGACATCGCCGCCTTCGAGCGCGAGGGCTCCGAGAAGACGGTCGAGAAACTGCTCGCGAGCCACCGCTACGGCGAG
>Ga0209985_10000750_pt1 | contig 34037 bp, 29 predicted proteins | sample NOAtaG_FD_187305 | JGI IMG/M metagenome (GOLD analysis project Ga0209985, IMG submission 187305) | Freshwater lake microbial communities from Lake Erie, under a cyanobacterial bloom - NOAA_Erie_Diel6S_1000h metaG (SPAdes) (version 2) | ecosystem: Environmental > Aquatic > Freshwater > Lake ...
GACTGGATGAACGCCTAACTGTTTTGCTGCTTCTGAGAGTTTGAGTTTCATGAGGATAAACCAATACAAATAGTATCGCTTTGTATAGGTTTATTTAGTTTTTATTGAGCAGTGTCGAGCCCCAATTAGATCTTCAGCAGCAGTGAGAGGCCGAGCGTATAGCCGTAGATCGATGAAGCCTCCTTGCGATCTTCGAAGCGGATGACACCATACTGAGCCGCAGTGAAGAGCCCCATGGCGAAGCCTGGCAGGAGATGAAACTGATAGTTTCCGGCGATCGTCAGGCGCGACCCTGACTGGATCTGATCTTCGACGGTAGCGAAGCTACTCGTAGTCCCTGCACGAGCCGTCTGAGCCTGATAGCGAGAACGCAACTTACCCCCGAGGGTGTGATCGTAGCTCACGCTGACCAGGGCCTGGCCCCAGCGATTGAAGCTCCGGAGCGCACCGGCCTCCAAGACGATGGAGCTCATGTGAAGACTCCCTTCGGTTCCCCCAGTCTTGCTCATGGGTGTACCGCCGACTCCGATATCCAGATTTTCGAGTCCGAGACCGAGCATGTAGGTTCGGTTCCGCAGGGGCAAGATCGCTGAGGCTATGGTTCGCAACTGCTTGACACTGCCTTCGGCGTAAGTTCCACTGACAGGCTGCCCGTCCTCGTAGGCCTCAGTGTTGGCTGGGCGTGTCAGATTTCTTTTGCCATTGGTTTCCAGAGTGAGAGATCCTGTGCCATAGTTGATAGTCAGCTGAAAATTCGACTGGCCCACGTCGGGGCTGTCGTCGATCGACGAGTAACTGGTCGTGGAGTAGGAGGTCGAGGGGGCAGACGGGACTTGATTCTGCGCCTGAGCCAGGGAAGGCCCGGCTGTAAGGAGAACGAGCGACGACGTCAAAAACTGGACCACGCTTATCATACCTTTATGCCATCCCTTGTACGGAGACTCTCGGTGACGGACCCTTCGGTCGTTGGTTTTCAAACTTAAGCGGCTTCGAGACCTTTCGGGGTCTCGGCGGGCCCAACACCTCAGCTTGGCAAGGGAAGCTGCTAGTTTTAAGTTTTTTCACGAAAGTCTCATGTTCAACTTGCTTGGTTGACCTTCCGATTGAACCGCAGTATGTCCAAGAACAGGATGCCGTAGACACGACGCTCGCTTATGGCATGTTGATCTCCGAGTCGAGTGGCAACAGACAAGCACGGCGTGCGTTAGAGGAGAAGCAGGACCATGGGTAGCGAAAAAAAAAAGATCAAGTTCAAACTACCGATCGTCAAACAGCCTGATGATGTCACCTGCGGCCCGACCTGTCTCCATTCGATCTACCAGTACTATAACGATCGGACGGCCCTCGAGCAGGTGATCCGGGAAGTCCCGATGCTCGAAACGGGAGGGACCTACGCATCACGACTAGGAACCCATGCGCTCAAAAGGGGCTATCAGTCCGAGATATGGTCGTTCAACGTCAATATGTTCGACCCATCATGGTTCGGATTGCCAGCCGATCAGATGTTTGAGAAACTGAAGCTACAGAGACAAGCCAAAAAACATCGAAAGCTACGGACCGCCAGTGACGGTTATATGGAGTTTCTAAAGAACGGTGGCATCCTTCGCTTTGAAGACCTTACTCCAGAGCTCTTGGTGTCGTGCCTTCGCGAGGGTAAGCCCGTGATAGCCGGCCTAAGCGCGACCTATCTCTATAAGAGCATGCGCGAGGATCCGAAGACCTGCGAGCATAACGACGTGAAGGGTTATCCTTCTGGACATTTCGTCGTTCTTACCGGAATCGATACCGAAGCCAGGACGGTGCAAATCACCGATCCCTATTTTCCAAATATGCTATCGGAGCACAATACTTACACAGTGAGCATTGCACGGTTGATCTGTGCCATTCTCCTGGGTGTTGTGACCTATGATGCCAATCTTCTACTGATTCAGAAGAAAGAGACTCCGCATGAAGAATCTCATAGTCGTTGATTCCGTCGATGAATGGCCCAAACAGTTGGGAGATTTTGAGGTCATCAGCGACATCGACTATTTCGTGGACGAGAATTTCCAGGTTTCAAAAAGCTACCGTGTCTTTAATCTCTGCAAATCGTATCGATACCAAAGTTCAGGATACTATGTCTCACTCCTCGCAGCAGCGCGTGGACATAAGCCTTTGCCCTCGTTAAGCACGATCCAGGAAATGAAGACCAAGGCCTTCGTCAAGATTACATCTGAAAACCTAGATACGCTTGTCCAACGATCATTGTCTGAGATCAAATCAGACACTTTCGAGTTGTCGATTTATTTTGGTAAGAACATGGCTCGGAAGTACGATAAACTCAGTCACGAGCTTTACAAGTACTTTTCTGCGCCCCTAATTCGAGCAAAATTCGTTAAGAAGAATAAGTGGCTTTTGAGTTCAATTGGGCCGATTAGCCTGAAGGATGTGCCGGGATCACACCGGAGTGATCTCATCCAGTTTGCAGAGACTTATTTCAAGACTGGAGCGTCAAGAAAATTAATAAAATCAGCTCGTTACAGTCTTGCTATACTTCGGAATCCCAAGGAGCAGTATCCCCCCTCCGATGAAAAGGCCATTCAAAAATTTATGCGCGCAGCTCAACACCTCAACATGGAAGTCGACATCATTGGCCCCGACGACCTCAGGCGTCTTGCTGAGTATGATGCCCTCTTCATCCGCGAGACGACCAATGTCAATCATCACACCTTTCGTTTCGCTCAGAAGGCTAAAGCTCTGGGGCTTGTGGTCATCGACGATCCTGAATCCATTCTCCGCTGTACGAATAAGGTGTTTCTCGCCGAATTACTCAAGCGGCATAATATTCCGACTCCCAAGACCTTTATGATCCACGCCAAGAATCTCGATCTCATGCTGCACAAGTTGCCGGTGCCCTGTGTTCTCAAGCGACCGGATAGTTCGTTTTCCCAAGGAGTAACCAAAGCCAATAGCTACGATGAGATTCGAGAGAAGGTCACCCATATGCTCGAAGATTCGGACCTCATTATCGCTCAAGAGTTTATGCCGACGCCTTTTGACTGGCGGATTGGAATCATTGACAACAAACCTCTTTATGCCTGCAAGTACTTCATGGCACGTGGACATTGGCAGATCTACAATACAGAGAATCCGAAGGCAAATGGAGAGCTCGATTATGGTCCAGCTGAGACTTTGCCTCTCGAAGATATTCCACCTAAACTTCGCATGCTGGCTATGAAGACAGCTTCTGTCATAGGCGACGGTCTTTATGGTCTGGATATAAAGGAAAAAGACGGCAAATTCTATATCATAGAAGTGAATGATAACCCAAGTCTCGATGCTGGTGTGGAAGATAAAATCATTAAAAATCAGCTCTACGAAGAGATCATGCGGGTCTTCATCAAACGCTTGGACCGAAAAACCAAAGGATATAGTGAATGAGCGAGTCTCTGCACCTTTTCGAAGGCTACGGGATTGAGATGGAATACATGATCGTCGATCGCCAATCCCTCCAGGTCAAACCGATTTGTGATCAAGTCCTCGAGGCGTTGGGGGGGTCGATTGTAAACGAGGTATCGCTGGGAACGGTCAATGTCTCCAACGAACTCGTTCTTCATGTGATCGAGTTCAAGTGTAACGGCCCGCAAAAAGATTGGCCTGGAATGGCAAAGGCTTTTCATGAACAGGTCACACGGGTCAATCGACTGCTCGAGCGTTGGGAGGCCACGCTGCTCCCAACAGCCATGCATCCGCTGATGAACCCACAAAACGAAACTCGGCTTTGGCCCCATGGGCAAAATTCCATCTATGCGACCTACAATCGCATCTTTGACTGCCGTGGACACGGTTGGTCAAACCTACAGAGTGTACATATCAATCTCCCTTTTTCTGGCGATGATGAGTTTGGACGTCTCCATGCTGCGATCCGGCTTGTACTTCCTCTGTTGCCCGGACTGGCAGCAAGCTCTCCCATCGTGGAAGGCCGGGTCACGGGAAAGGAAGATAATCGCCTTGATTTCTATAGCCAAAACCAAAAGAAAATTGCTTCGATCATAGGGCACGTGATTCCTGAACGAGTTTTTACGGAGAGGGACTATCAAGAGAAGATCTTTGCTCCGATCAAGCGCGACATTACTCCCCACGATCCGGAGGGTGTCCTCGAGGAAGAATGGTTGAACTCACGAGGGGCGATCGCCCGCTTCGAACGGCAGGCCATTGAAATTCGTGTCCTGGATATTCAGGAATCTGTTCGAGCTGATTTTGCCGTGGTGAGCTTGGTGGTATCTCTCGTGCAAAGTCTGGTCAATGAAACGTGGCTATCCTACGAAGAGCAAAGGCAGGCGGATGAGCTTGAGTTGAAAAGCTGTTTCCTTGGTGCGCTCGATCTGGGGGGACAATTTATGGTTCGTCAGCCCTTCTTGTTGCAAGCATTCGGTCTGAAAGAGCCTGTTTCTCTCCAGACTTTATGGCAGCAGGTAGCTCGGGCACTCGATGGTGAACACTATCCCCTCGTTCACTTCCGCGACGAAGTCCAACAGCTGCTGAGCAAGGGGACACTGTCCTCGCGCATTCGTCGTCAACTTGGCAGCAGCCCCCAACGGGGTGCGGTCGAGTCTGTCTATCATGAGTTAGCTCGCTGTCTAGCGGATGGTCGCTTTTATGTCTAAGACGGTGGTAGCCCGTGGTCGATGGAAACTCTTTCTGAGTTGCGAACATGGAGGCAACGAGATCCCTGCGCCCTATGATCAGCTCTTGACTGCAGGCGATCGGAAAGCACTCCATACCCACCGTGGATGGGATCTGGGAGCTCTAGACGTTGCGAGCTGTTTGAGTGATGACCTGCGCTGCCCTTTACAGTCCGCGACGGTAAGCCGTCTCCTGGTTGATCTCAATCGATCGGAGCATCATCGAGCCTGTCTCGGGCCATCCTTTCGAGCTCAGGATACTCTCCTTAAGGAAGCAATCTTGGACGTTTTTTATCGACCTTATCGTCGTAAGATCGAAGGAGATCTCCAGAAGTTTGCGAGACGTCATGCGGTCCTGCACGTGGCTGTTCATTCCTTCACACCGGTCTTGAATGGAGAGGTGAGACGTGCTGATATCGGACTGCTCTATGACCCGTCCCGGAGGCACGAAGTCCTTTGGGCCAAGCGGATGAAACTTGCTCTTGGTGAGCTTTGGCCGGGTTTGAGAATTCGCTGCAACTATCCTTATCGAGGACGTGACGACGGGTTGACCAAGGCAGTCCGTACCCTGATACCCGATCGATCCTATGCTGGTCTCGAGCTAGAACTCAACCAGACGATCCTAGAAGACAAAAGGCAGCGCCTGCATGTGGCCAGCATTGTGGGGCGGGCCCTTCAAGTTATCTTGGTTGACTAGATCCTTCCGATCTGACAAAGCCCTGAACAGGTGCTCGCTGCAATCCTCCTTCGGTACCGGGGAGGTGAAGGCGAGCGGCTGAGATCTTATAGGAGCGAACACCACCGCTGGATCTGATGTGATAGTCGATCAGCTGACGCTCTCCATCGTCACCTGCTGTTTGTTTTTAGCTAAAGCCTTAAGAGCTAACATGCCAATAAAGATGAACGATCTCGATGTTTCGTATTCTTGTGAAATACCAAGCCTCATGGGATGTCCAGTCTTTCGGACTGCAAAGATTGCCTTTCTTGGTGCTTTGCGACTCGACATGAATGACGAAATACCTTCATCAAGTCATGGGCTTAAAAGCTTCTTTCGTGAAAGTAAGCTCACTTGATTTTGGTGCGAAGCGCAACCGCCGAAGACTTTGGGGTCCCGCGCAACTTAGAGAGTTGCAAAGCTCGAAGCAGCTCGGGAAAGAACTCCGGTAATTGTTTCTGGTCCCCTCTAACAACTGGTCTTGGGTGCGGAAGGCGTGTTATAGCCTTTCGCATCAACTTTTTAGGAATCATAACGTATCATTACCTTCTTGCTTACATCTTATCTCCTTACCTAAACCAGAATCGACGCGGAAAGTCTTTTTGTCATAGGTTATCTAAAGTTTTGCCGCAATTTGTACGATCCCTAGAAGAGCATCGAGTATTGGGGATTCGGCTTTTTGGCAAAGAGGCTGTGATGAAACCTACGTTCTGCCAATGTTGTGAACGACGATACGAGTCTCCCGAAGATTACCTGAAGGGAACCTCACGGTTTCGCGTATGTCCTAAGGGAATGCTATGGTTCGAGTGTTCCTGTGGGAGTGGACTGATTCTTCGCAAGGGTGAGTACGAGTGGTACTCACCAACGATGCAAATGAGCGAAGCCGCTGCAACAGTGTTCAAAGACGTGCAGGAGATCAAGAATATTCCCCTGATTCCAACAGCTGTGTTGACTCTTCAGAACGCGATCGCTGATGAGACGTCGTCGTCGAAGGAGATTCGCGAGGCACTGAAGCAAGCTCCAAACATCGCTATGGGAGTTATGCGGACAGCAAATAACCTTCGGGCTTCTGGTACCCCCGAGTTTTCAAGCCTCGAACATGCGGTTTCCTATATCGGTCGCAAAACCCTCAACGACATTATCCTCACGGCCACTCTGCAAGATTTCGATTTTAAGACGCACCACTTCAGCAAAGATGCCTACTGGCGGGAGTCTATTCTCACCGGTAAGATAGCCGAATATCTAGCCGAAAACTTTGCTAAAAACGTCCCCAAGGACGAGGCCTATATCGCGGGTAGCCTCTGTAACATAGGAAAAGTTGTATCCGCGATCTGCTTTCCCGATGTCACCGACGATGTCTCAAAGAACGTGAATAACCCTAGGCGCCCGAGAACATGGCAAAAGGCAGAAGATGAACTGCGGGCCTTCTCCCACATCGTACTCGGAGAAGTAGCGGCAGCCCTATGGGGATTTCCCGAATACGTGGTCCATGCTACCTCCAATCACCACACATTGCCCAGCAAGGTGAACGAAGCGGTGACTGATGAGCCCGACTTTCTTGACGAAGACGAAGTTCAAGAAAACAAGGGTCCGACCTTGCAGCAGATCGTCGCTCTTGCCAATCAGTACATGCATTGGATTCTTTTGCAGCCAGCTCGCATGGATGAGTTTCTTTTCGACCAGTATGCTGCAGTCTTGGGACTTGATAGCAAGCAAAAAGATCAGCTTGGCGAGACTCTGATGAGATTTAAAGATCAGAAAGCCAGCTGAGGAGAAGGGGTTAGCCGTATGGGGAAAGTCCTGCTCGTCGATGATACTCCGGACTTTCTGGATGTACTCAAAAAATCGTTGGAAGCTGCCGGTTTCGAGGTCGCGACCGTCGGAAGTGGGCTGGAAGCGCTCGCCTACATCAGGGGCCATGCGAAGCAGGTCGACTGTGTTCTTGCTGATTACATGATGCCGGAGATGCGTGGTGATGAATTGGCCTCCATTATCAAACACAAGACCGGTATTCCTGTTATCATCATGACCGGTGACACAAACCTTTCCTTGGAACAGCTGTTCAAGTGTGGTATTTCTGGCATTCTCAACAAACCCTTCGATTCGAAAGATTTCATCGAGTTTTTGAAGAACAACGATCTCCATATCGAAAACGAGCAGCTTAAGCAGCGAAAGTTTCTACGTCGGATGCCCCATGGCATACCACCGAAGATTTGGGTTACCAATGGTCGTCAGGCCTTATGGGGCGAAATCGTCAATCTCAGCTCAGGAGGAGTGGGTCTTAGTCTTCCCTCCGTGATCAGGCCAATTTCAACTCTCGAATTCAAAATGGAAAAAGATGGGGAGGAAGTTGGAGGCTTCATGCACTGCCGTTGGGAATCAAGGGTAGGGGAGCAGATTAGAGCCGGATTTGAATTTGATTCTTTGACGAAAAAATCACTAGCCAACAAAGAATGCTTCGCACGTTGGATCACGATATCCAAAGACGAGCCTGCCTAACACCAGTCAGCAGTCTGTTGGATCAAGCAGCATTCAGCTTTTGCCGTCTTCCCTGATCGAACCATAGACCAATCTAGTCCCAGCACGGGTGTCTACCAAAGGCACGAATGTGTCGGATTCTTAGCAGCAGGTTCTCCTGGGTTGCGACAGACACTTGCATTCACGAGGCAAAACTTTAAATTAGGAGCTAAGAGACTGGCTATCCGCAGCAACGCGGCTCCGAGTGGCGTCAGTGGGAGGTTTTTGAGGTAACACCAGAGAGACGAAGACCGTGGGTGGAGACAATGTCCCCACCCACGTATAAAGATGGGGAGCGAGTTGTTGCGTTTGCAGGGTACCGACGTGGCAAGCTTCAGACCTGGGGGGGTATCAGGCTTGTTCACTCGGATCTGAGTTCAAAAGGCCGGTTCGTGCCTTTATGCTCTGTAACCTTGCATGACGCAACTTCGCGCATCTTCAGTGCGGATTGTTAGAAAACTGCTCTTCTTCCGTCGAACCTTTGGTGGCCGCGGTGGAAGCCTCGCCACCCGTTACAGCCATAAGTATCTGATCAAAGTAGCCCGTGCCGACTTCTTTTTGATGCTTGATAGCCGTATATCCTTCTTTCTCGGTCTGGAACTCCTTCCGTTGGAGATCGACGTAGGCGGTCATGCCTTGGTCACGGTACTGACGTGAAAGATCCCACGTGTGGTAGTTGAGCACATGCCAACCCGCAAGAGTGATGAATTGGAATTTATACCCAAATTCAGCAAGATTCGACTGGAATTTTGCAATCTGCTCCTTATTGAGGCGCGCCTCCCAGTTGAAAGAAGGTGAGCAGTTGTAAGCCAGAAGCTTATGGGGATATTTTTTCTTGATTTCTGCCGCGAATTCACGTGCCTCACCAATGTCGGGCACGGATGTCTCAAACCAGAGCATGTCCGCATATTCGGCATAAGCCAAGCTACGCGCGATCGATGCTTCAAGGCCGGGTCTTATACGGTAAAATCCTTCTGAAGTCCGCTGCCCGGTGATGAAGGGGGCATCGCAAGGATCGACGTCCGAAGTGAGCAGAGCGGCTCCGAGGGAATCCGTACGTGCAATGATCAGAGTCGGCACATCGCAGACGTCTGCAGCCAGACGAGCAGCCGTCAGCGTCTTGATGAACTGGGAGGTTGGGACTATTACTTTACCACCGAGATGCCCGCATTTCTTTTCCGAAGCGAGCTGGTCTTCGAAGTGAACTCCCGCGGCACCAGCCTCGATCATAGAACGCATCAGCTCGTATGCGTGCAAGGGCCCACCAAATCCAGCCTCGGCATCGGCAACGATGGGTGCATACCAGTAGGTGTCATCCTTTCCCTCCTGCTTGGAGATGAGGTCCGCTCGCATGAGAGCATTATTCAGTCGCTTGACTAGAGTTGGGACCGAATGAGAAGGATAAAGACTCTGGTCGGGATAGGTTTGACCGGCAAGATTAGCGTCAGCTGCCACCTGCCAGCCGCTCATATAGATGGCTTTGAGGCCAGCACGGATCATCTGTACCGCCTGGGCCCCAGAGAGAGCGCCAAGAGCGTGGACATAGCCGCCATCGTTTACTAGATGCCACAGACGTTCAGAGCCAACTCGGGCGAATGTAAACTCAGGATTAAGCGAGGGCCGCAGTTTAAGGACTTCGTCTGCACTGTAGGTCCGCTTGATCCCCGCCCAACGGGCATCGTTCTTCCATTGATGTTGCAGAGCTTCCGATGTCAGTTTCACTTGAGTCATCACGTGGCCTCCATTGTTTTGCGTACGCTATCGAGCATCCTGTAGGCCGGCAAGGTTAAGAACTCACAGAAATCTGGCGCCAGTACCAATCCATCCAAAAGCTCCACGACTTCCTTGTGGCGATCTTTCGCGAGACCACCGAGGAGATCGAGCTCTTCTGTCCGGAAGATACGGTAGAGTTCAGGAGTCATCACCCGGCCATCGCGCAGGTGTGCTTTATGCCGAATCCACTGCCAAAGCTGGGCTCGGGAAATCTCTGCCGTCGCTGCATCCTCCATGAGGTTGTACAGCGCCACAGCCCCAAGCCCGTTTAGCCAGCAGTTCATATACTGAATGGCCACACGGATGTTGTGCCTGACTCCTTCTTCAGTTATTTCGCCACCAGCGATCCGTACATCGATCAAAGCCTCAGCATCAGGAGTGACGTCTTCACGAAGCACGTGCTTCTGATGGGGCTTTCCAGCCAGTGCCTGATCAAATACGGCCTTCGCTACGGGAACAAGATCTGGGTGGGCAACCCAGGTGCCGTCGAAGCCGTTGGAGGCTTCCAGCTGCTTGTCTTCCGTAACTTTGGTGATGGCACGCTCATTGACAATAGGATCCTTTCTACTTGGTATAAACGCCGCCATCCCCCCAATGGCATGTGCTCCCCGCTTGTGACAAGTTTTGACTAAAAGCTGTGCGTAAGCTTTCATGAATGGCACCGACATGGTCACCTGAGATCGATCTGGCAGGATTTTGTCAGAGTGTCGTGAGAACTTTTTGATCATACTGAAAATATAGTCCCAGCGTCCTGCATTCAATCCTGCAGCATGATCTCTTAACTCATAGAGGATTTCTTCCATCTCAAAGGCAGCTGGAATCGTCTCAATCAAACAGGTGGCACGGATACTCCCCCGTGGAATCTGCAGAGCATCTTGTGCGAAATTAAAGACGTCATTCCAAAGACGCGCTTCAAGATGGCTTTCTATTTTCGGGAGGTAAAAGTAAGGAGCACTGCCCCGAGCTCGCCTTTCCTTGGCGTTGTGAAAGAAGTAGAGGCCGAAATCGAAGAGACTAGCTGATAGAGGAACACCCCTGAGTGTCATGTTTTTCTCGTCAAGGTGCCACCCACGCGGACGAACAAGAAGAGTTGCGAGTTCGTGGCTAGCTTTGAGCTGGTATTCCCGTCCATCTTCCGAGCGATGCCTGAGTGTCAGACGGATCGCATCCTGAAGATTGAGCTGTCCTTGGAGCAGATTTGTCCAGGTCGGAGAAGTTGCATCCTCAAAGTCCGCCATGAAGACTTTAGCACCAGAATTAAGCGCATTGATCACCATTTTAGCATCCGTCGGGCCGGTGATTTCGACTCGACGATCGTCTAAGTCTTTGGGAGTAGGGGCGACTTGCCAAGCGGCTTCTCGAATCGATTGCGTGATTTCAAGAAAATTGAGAGTTTCGCCCGCATCAAGCTCAGCTTGCCGCTCCTCTCGTAGCCTCAGCACGCGGATTCTCTCGGACTGAAAGCGCTCTTGAAGGTCGCAGATGAAGTCCAGAGCAGTAGGTGTGAGGACGCGATTGAGATAAGAAGATGGAGTGTCTTGGTGGAGTTCCAGACCTTCTCGATTCAGGCTCATAAGGCTCCCCTGTGTCTGCAACAGCTTTGGCGATGAGCGGAGTCTAGATGTGCAGCACAACTCATGTCAAGCCGCAGGGACAGCCTTTCGGAAAAATGTGATTTGTGTTGTTTTATTCCAAGTTATTCGAATTTAGAAGCCCATATCGACTAGTTCGTCAGCTATTTTCTTGTAAAATTTCAAATGCTGATAGCGAACAGATGTGGTGCCAAAGAGTTGTCCAATGAGATCGATATGATCAGCGCTCACCACACCACGAAATCGCCCCCATTTCGCAGATTCCTCGGATACCAAACCATCGTTACGCTCGGAGAGTCCGAACGCGATTTGGAAGGGAGCGAGGATGGTATCCATCCGATCTCCTGTGCCCCAACCTGTGATCGAACTGACTCCTGCATAGGATTGATAGTAGATATTGGGGTTGTCTGGATTGTTAGGATTGAAGGTTTCGTTCAGAAAATCAGGTGAAAGATTCCAAAGATTGGCGCGGATATTGAGGTCGCTGGGACGCTTTTGGCCTTTGCTAATAAAGCCCGCAACGAGATATTCGAAGGCTTTGTAGAGAATGTTATCGCCTCGGCCCAAGACTTTGAACACGAGGCCAGGGATCGGAGTTCCAGAATGAGGTGTTCCAATGGTTGTCAGGGAGGCAATACGATCACCAAAACCATGGTTGATCAGGTAGCGTGCATCAAGGCCGCCCATGGAATGGGCGATGATGTTGAGCTTTTCGGCGCCGGTCACTTGAAGAATATGGTCGAGAATGGGGCTAAGTTCTCGGGCACGCACCTCGATTGAATTCACGGGATTGATCGCAGGCGTGAACACTTCGTAGCCTGATGTTTGGAGGTAAGCTCGCACCTGATAAAAGTAATCAAGCTTGAAGATCTCGTCCCACCCCATAAAACCGTGAAGAAACACCAGTGGGTAGCGAGAGTGGGCCGTTCGGTAGGAGCGTGATGGCTCTCCGCTCTGACCGAAGTCGAGGATGTCCTCCTCGACTACGATGTCGTTTGTCTCCTGCTTATCTTCACGAGCCGAAGGCATGTTGGCTTCAGCAGCTTGCGTAGACAGGACGCATGCAGCCGCTAAAGATACAATCAATCGCTTCATGAGATCCCCTGTATTCAGCGTTTCTTGGTTTTTCGCAAATTGAAAGGCTACTTCTCCTATACTCCGGCACGGTAGAAGCGGCAGATTCAAAAAAACGAAAACGGAGGGAATGAAGGGCTGTATGCCCTGAGCGATAAATGTTCAAGATTTTGAGCGAATTTTCGATATGAAGATTCCGTCAAGACAGGTGGCATGGTGAGGGGATGAGGGCGCTGAGAGCCTTATTGCGGCCGGAGACCAGGTCTAGTCCCGGTCTCATGAGTTCGTTCATTCGCTCATGGTCCTGTTGGGATCAAGCCCCAAGATCCGTTTGTTGTCATGGTCTGGTGCAGGAGTCCAGCCTGGTTTATGCCAAAGATAGAGGAGGCGATCCTGCCATCGCTTGGCTTTTCGGATATCTTGCCAGAGACTCACATATTCGTGAAAATTGATCCAGACGATGTTTGAGCTATTCAACTGTTTGACAAGACCGTACTCGACAGGTTCCTCTTCTCGAGCGAAGGTGCCAAACAAGCGATCCCAAAGTATGGTGATACCACCGTAGTTCTTATCCAGATACTTCGGATTTCGTGCGTGATGGACTCGATGGTGGGAAGGAGTGGAAAGGACATGTTCTAGCCAACCAAGTTTCGAAATGTATTCGTTGTGCAGGGTGACTTGATAGAGGCGCGTGATCATATAGGCAATCATACTGACTTCGGGTGTAAAGCCTGCGATAGGCAGAATGCACCAAAAAGGCCAGCGAAAAAGTCCTTCAAGCCATGACAGACGGATCGATGTCGAGAAGTTGTAATGCTCGGAGGAGTGATGCACGTTGTGGATGGCCCAGAGGAAACGAACCTCATGGCCCGCTCTGTGATACCAATAGAAGGCGAAGTCAGACAGCAGGAGGGCGAGTGGCCACGCCCACCAGTTACTCATGTCGATGCGAAGGGTCGTGCCATGCTGGTAAATGGCGACGAATGCCTTATACATGATCACTGTCCAGAAAAGGGTCGTGACAAGGCGATCGATCAATCCGATGGAAAAATTGATCAGAACATCCTTTAGCGGAAATGTCTGGCGTCTTTTTTTCCAGTCAAGAATCGACCTTACGACAATCTCACCGATGATAAATGCTGGCACGAAAAAATAGGCAAATTGATTGATATCCATCGAGCAATCACCTCAACCTCAGTATTGGCTAGCAAGCCTGCCCAGACTGCAGCTCAAACCAGTAGCAAATACGATTCCCAATCGTTTGACTGTGCGAGCCGCCGAGGAACAAATCTGATCAGAAAGACCATCCGATATAATCAATCTGTCTTCAGTGGAGTTTCATTGTACATCCACCACAAAAGCTCAGAATGCCGCCATGACAAGCAGCATCCTGAGGCGAAGTTCACGATTCACAAGTCAAACGAGGCGTGTCCTCCTTCGACGATTCTGTTTTGGAACGGCTCGGATAGGATGTTTCAAGCCCTCTCGATGCCTCAGGCGCCTCCACGAAAGGGGCAAACGCTCGACCCAGCCCTGATTTGCGAAAAAGCTGGGCATTGTTGGTAGCTTCGAGTTATTTTTAGAAGCTACGGCCTGAGCCACATGTCGGCTTGTACAGGCTCTACGGGGGTTAACTATGGAATTGTTACGCAGAAGGAATTCCGGTCACCCAGTGCCTCCCCATAAGACGTCAAAGAGGACAGAACGCGTGGATGAAAACCTCATCGCCCAAGTGACCGCAGATGAAAAAGCCGTGGTGGTCGGAGTCTTGTTGGCCGGGGAGTCAGCGGAGATGGTCGAAGAGGAGATTCGGGAGCTCGAATCTCTGCTCGAAACCCTCAGAGTGAAGGTGGTCGGCCGGATCCTTCAAAAGCGGCAGAAGCTGACGCCTAACTGCTTTATTGGAAGCGGAAAAGTTCAAGAAATTAAGGATCTTGCTGCTGCAAGCTCCGCTCGTCTCGTGGTTTTCGATCGGGCCCTTAGTGCCCCCCAGGTCCGAAACCTGGAACAGATGACCGGCTGTGTCGTGCTGGATCGGACGGGGGTGATCCTAGAAATTTTCTCCCGTCACGCCCGTACCAATCAGGCCAAGACCCAAGTTGAAATTGCCAAGCTTGAGTATCTCCTGCCTCGACTCACAGGAGCTTGGAGCCACTTTCAGCGCCAGAAGGGTGGTGGCGCTCTGCAGCGGGGCATGGGTGAAAAGCAGATCGAGATTGACCGGCGTCGGGCACGGGAGCGTATCGCTCGCTTGCAGAAGCAACTGGAAAACATTCGCAAGGAAAAGGCTACGCAAAGGAAATCTCGCTCCAACGAGCTCAAAGTGGCGATTGTAGGTTACACCAACAGTGGTAAAACCACTCTGATGAAGGGCTTAACCAAGTCACAGGTTGCTCCTAAGGATGAGTTATTCGCGACTTTGGACACTAACGTGAAAACGATCGATCCGCGCACACGGCCCAAAATTTTGCTTTCGGATACGGTTGGATTTATTCGGAATTTGCCACACGGCTTGGTTGAGTCCTTTCGGACCACTCTCGACGAGGTGAACGAAGCCGATCTGCTACTTCATGTGGTTGACGTAAGCTACCCTTACTATGAGGAGCATATCAAAGTCACCCGCGCTGTTCTCGGGGAAATGGGAGCGGGAGAAATTCCTCAGATTTTGGTGTTCAACAAAGTCGATCGCTTGAACGACCCTATCCTACCCAGGATTTTGCGGACAGCCTACCCTGGATGTATCGTCGCGTCGGCTGTCATTGAGAAGGATCTATTAGCTGTTCGCGAGCACATCTACCAGTTTTTCAGAAAGAACCTTGTCACATTTAAGGTATCTATTCCGGCGGATCATGCTGCAGCTCAATCCCTTGTTTATAAGAATTGCTTGATTATTGGTAAAGACTTCGACGAAGAGGCGGAGCGCATGGTATTCCACGCGCAAGCAACGCGGGCGACTATGGCCAAGCTACGTAGTTACATCATTTCGGTGGAGGATGAAGCCTTTGCCACCGACAAGACGGAGACGGATCCATGAGTTATGTAAAGTTCAATCAGCGTTTTTTGGGTGAGACCCTAGGGGCCGCCGCGGAGTCTCTCCGAGGGAAGGCGCAGGAACAACTCATTAATTTGATGAATAAAACCTGCCTCGGAGCAGAGTGGACCGGATGGTGGGATTACCCGAAGCAGCGAGGATTTGAACTCGAAGAAGAGATCCGTCGCTATGTGGAGAAGCTCGACCTTGACTACGATCTTGTTCTTGTGATTGGCATCGGTGGTTCCTATCTCGGGACTCGAGCTGTGACGGAAGCCCTACTGCACAGTCACCACGGTTCGGTTCGTGATCATCGTCCGATGATCGCCTTTGCGGGACATCATCTTTCAGAAGGTCAGTTGATCGATACGCTCGAACTCTTGGAGACCAAACTCCCGCTCGTTAATGTGATCTCAAAGAGTGGGACCACCACGGAGCCAGGAGTTGTCTTTCGCGTCGTTCGCAACTATATGGAACAGCGTTTCGGCAAGGAAGAAGCCTCAAGACGTATCATCTGTACGACCGACGCAAAAGAGGGGGCGCTTCGACAGGTGGCGAGTCAAGAGGGTTATGCAAGCTTTGTCATTCCCGATGATATCGGTGGACGCTTCAGCGTTTTGACTCCGGTTGGACTCGTGCCCCTGGCCCTTTTGCGTCTGGACACGCGAGCTCTGCTGGAAGGAGCCGATGTGATCTTCCGCGAACTGGCTTCCTGTCAAGGTCAGCATCCGGTCTTGAGCTATGCTGCAGCGCGCTTTGCAGCTTTTCAACAGGGCAAGCGAATCGAAATTCTGGCAAGCTCGAATCCCAAACTGAGTCACCTCGTGGAGTGGTGGAAGCAACTTTACGGTGAGTCGGAAGGCAAGCAAGGGAAAGGGCTCTTCCCCGCAGGCCTTGGCTACACGACCGATCTCCACTCCTTGGGCCAGTATGTACAAGACGGAGTGCGGAACGTGATCGAGACCTTCCTCCAATTCGAGGTTGAGGTCCCACGTCGCCAGGGTGTCGAGAAGCGGGTGCGAGTTCCTGCCCAGGAGAGCCGCCTGGATCAGCTCGCGTATCTCGAAGGACGCTTGATCAACGAGATCAACCAGGCCGCAATGCAGGGGACGATGCTAGCACACTTCGATGGAGGGGTACCCTGTATGCAGCTGACTCTTCCTGAATTGAACGAGCATGGTATCGGTGCGCTTTTTGCGTTCTTTGAAAGCGCCTGTGCGGTGAGCGGGAGTCTCCTCGATGTGAATCCTTACGATCAACCAGGCGTCGAAGCCTACAAGAAAAATCTCTTCGCTCTTATGGGCAAACCCGGTACCGAAGCACTGGGAGCCAAACTTCGGGAGCGCTTGTAAATCCGCTGGGGTCCCTTGCGGCCCCGTCCCCCTCCCCTCGCTTCAGTCTAAATTCTTTGCGTGAAGCTGAGCACGGCCTAGCATCATTGCCGTCAGTCCCCAAATAGGGTGAGGGCCAGCCGCATACACGGCCGTGTCACGCCATCGACCGAAGACGTTGAATCGAATGTTTTGACGAGCCTGGGATGTGAGTGCAGACCATGGCAGAGCAAAAATCTCTGCGACTTCCTCATGATTGGGCTTGAGATCTGCGAGTTCGACTGCAGCGCAACCGACGATGGGAACAACAGGATGCAGGTCGAGTGCTTTCAAGGGGGGAAGGCTGCCGAGAATCGTGACACGTTCCGGCGATAGTCCAATCTCTTCCTGACTCTCACGTAGGGCCGTGGCGATGGGGCTCCTGTCTTGTATCTCCCTACGGCCGCCTGGAAAGCCGATCTGTCCACGGTGGGTGCGAACCATCGCGGATCGTTGGGTAAAGACCACCCGTACCTCGAGGCTTGGCGCCTGGGGAGGGATAAACAGACACAGCACGGCGGAGGCCCGGGCTGGAATAGCCTCAGGCCATTGGTCGGGAGCTGGTTGCAGGCCGCCGATCAGAGGAAGCTCATAGTGTTCCGACCAAGACGCCCACATGGATCGCTCCTTTTACTTATTCGCGCCGAGCTGATTAGCAAATGCAAAAGCCTTCTCCATATCGGGCAACTCTTCGACTTTGGGTACGAACTGCATATAGCGTATGACGCCTTTTTGATCTAAAACCAGGACCCCTCGCGTCAGGAGCTCGGGTCCCTTGATCAGGAGTCCGGTGGTTTTGCCGAATCCAGCATCTTTATAGTCCGAGTAGTACTGGATATTCTCGAGCCCACTCTCTGCCGCAAAGCGCTTCTGAGCCATAGGCAAGTCCCGACTGATCACAATCCGATCGACTTCAGGCGTTAGGGTTGTGGATTCACCAAGCTGATGAGTCTGCTCCTCACAGACGGCAGTATCGATCGAAGGCACGATGCTGACGATCGTAATCCGATTGCGGAACTTTATATCGAGGTCTTTGGCTTTATCGAGAAAGTTATCACCGAGCTGCAGCGTTCCAGGATGCAGAGTAAACTCCTGGCCTTTCATGGTAATCTTGCTGCCTGGCTGAATCGTGTCTTGATTGATTTTAGCAGCTGGTTGCGTGGTGGTGCAGGCACCTATGAAAGAGGTAAGGACCATACCAAATATTGCATAACGCATGACAAAGCTCTCCTTCGGGACTCGGTTTGAGCTTCACCATAGCCTGGGTCATCAGTCCAGGCAAGTTCGCAATATGAGCCCGTAGCTTTACAGCGGTGATACCGACTCACCTTTGAGGAGCTGGAGGCGGGGTTTGCTGACAGGTCGTGATTGAGTCAGCTTGACAATTGCAGATTCCAGCTGCTGGAGAAAGCTTTTATGATCCTGAATGGCTTGTTCGACCGTAGCCTCTCCAAGGAGAGTCTTCGCATCACTGACGATACGAGCCGCGAAACAGACTTGCTGCAAAACCGTGCTATGGATCTGAGTCTCAAATTGTTCCAGATCGAGCTTGGCAAGTTCAAGCTGAGCGATGAGGCCCTCGTCGGTGCCTAGTTCCCAAAACAATGCTCCAACTGGCCGAAAACGCCAACGGATGCGGTCCTCACGACGCCATTGAATTTCATAAAGGATCTCGCCATCACGCGTCGGAATGCGCCAGTAAAGGCGGGGATCGATGCAGGCAAATTCCATAAATTTCAGTATCTTATCCATTTTCCACTCCGCTTCCACATTCACCTATCCACAGCTGGCACGAGCGCAGGACACGGTCTCGGCTCTGCAAAAGGATTGCCAAGAGCTTACGGAGGGCTTTTAATACCTTAGTGGCCACTTGGGATGTAGGACCGACCAAAAGTCCGACAGGTTCCTAGCCACTCAACACCTGGCAAAAACCTCCGATGGGTCGAGGATACTGCATGTTTTATTCTTTGTTTCTGTTGGGCACTCTGGTCTTCGGTTCTGTTTTCACAACCCAGGCTAGGGCTCAGACCTCAGGAACCCCGCAGTCCGGAACAAGTTCAGACGAATTGCCTCCGCCTAAGTTGCCAGTCAAACGGACCTTCACTCCCGCAGAGGTTCAGGCCGAATGCCGCAAATTCGAGGGTCGGTTCATCGCCTACTACGACCGCGTTTACAAGGTCGAGCGTTGCCAGCGTCGTGAGGTGATGAAGGAAAGCGACGAGAAGAGCGACGTGCTAGCTAAGCAGCGGATTATAGTCGTCGAGGGTGAAACGATCGCGAAGATTCCGGAAGGGGAGGCGCTTGGAACGAAGCAAGAGAAGCCGAGTTGTGCAAAAATCGAGGGACGCTACATCCTGTCCCGGGGGGACGATCTCTACTTTATCGAGAAGTGTAAGAAGCGTCTGCTTCCCGATTGGGATACCTATGCCGACCATGCACAAAAGCGGGGGAAGCGTGGTACCGAGATTATCGAGCTGAGTGAAGAGGCTCTTGCAGCGCTGGCAGCTGGTAACGACATCAAGTCCGTGCTCGATGAAGAGTACAAAAAGCTACTTGATGCAGAAAAAAACATCGACGTGCTTCCTCTCGACGAAGCGTGCAAAGGTTTGAACGGCAAGTTCGTTTCCTACTACTCCCGCATCTATCGGATCGAAGCTTGTCGCAAGCGGCCGGTCGATGCTGAGGTCTTCGTAGCTAAGAATCCTCGTTATCAGCTACAGGAGCTAACATCAGAACAATGGATCTCGATACCGGTGGGGAAGAACCTGAAGCTTTGAAGAAAGACCTAATCTCAAGGCCACAAAGGCCTCTTTGCGGCTCGACCAGCTTCCTTTAGTATAAGACGGTGGGCGTGCGTGGATCAGGGAGGGAGGAAGCGGCATGGGATCGGACAAGCGCAGACGGATCGCTCTTGTGTTGTCGGGTGGTGGTGCTCGTGGTGCTTACCAAGCTGGCGTCGTCAAGGCGCTCGGAGAAATCAGCCATGAATGTGGACAGCCTGATATTTTCAGGATCGTGGCAGGGGTGAGCGCTGGCGCAATCAACGCCAGCTATATCGCGTCACGGAGTACTCCTTTCTTAAGTGCCAGTCGACATCTGGCGGAGATCTGGGAAGAGCTGACGATTAATGATGTATTTCGGACCGACCTGCGCTCGTTATCAACCATTGGTTTGCAGTGGGTGAGTGATGTGGTGACGAGCGGTGCACTAGGTCAGAACCGTGCTAACTCCTTGCTCGATACCGCTCCTCTCTTTCGCTTTATCACTAAACATGTCGACTTCGATCAAATTATAGAGAACCTCCGGGAGGAGCTTATCGATGCTCTGGCGGTGACAGCGACCGATTATTCGACCTCGGAAAACGTTACCTTTGTCAGCAGTGTCCAGCCGGTGACTCCCTGGCATCGAACGAGGCGGATGAGTGAAACAGCCCGTATCACTCTCGATCACGTCGGTGCTTCGGCAGCGATTCCCCTTTTTTTTCCACCAGTTCGAATTGGCGATCGTTATTTTGGGGACGGTTGTCTGCGCAACACAGCACCCTTGAGTCCAGGCATCCACCTCGGAGCAGATTCCCTGATCGTCGTGGGTGTTCAGTATTCACCCGTCCAGTCGGATCCCCGCAACCATTCACCCTATCGAAGTAGCTCGCCCAGCATCGCGCGTGTCTTAAGTGTGCTTCTCAATTCGGTCATGCTCGATGGGGTAGGGATCGACGTTGAGCGTTTGCATCGCATTAATAAGACTCTGCGCCTGATTCCTGACACCGAGCGACACAAGGCTAATCTGCGAATCGTTGACTGTCTGCATATCAGCCCGAGCCAGAACATCAGTGAAATCGCTTACCAAGAATACGAACGACTGCCGCGATCGGTGCGCTACCTGATGGGGGGCTTGGGTTCAAAGGACGATGCCGGTAACCTGGTCAGCTACATCCTGTTCGTGCCTTCTTACTGCAAGCGTCTGACCGCGCTCGGGTACAACGATGCGATGCAACGCCGGGAAGCGATCAAAGAAGTGATCCATTCTGGAGTGTAAGACTTGAAAGCCTTGCACGATCGCGTGCCCGTCGAGAAAGAGTCCATAGGCTTTGTTGCGTAAAAACCCTCGACTTTTTATGGACCGCATGTCCCTTCCGGACTTTGGAACCTGAGGCGCCGAGCCTCTGGACCATGTCTGAACTCTCAAACAGGCCTTCCAGGGCAGACACAAGCTAGCCGTGAAACGTGAAGCTTCGTGTCTTGCTAGTGTCGTCTCGACGCCAATCTATGCACATCAATTGATAGCGAAAAGCGGCTTAAATGAGGCTCGAAGACCATTCTTCATGGCTCGACATTTTGCCAAATCTTCGTTGCAAGTTCCATAAGCCATTGCATTTTTTTTAAGACTCTCAAGTTCTTGCTGGTGGCGCCGATCGTGTCGGGGGTTCGTTATAGCCAATGTTTGCATAGAGAAAGAGGGGACCATGGAAAACTTTGCAAGCGTGCACCTTTGGTGCGCACGGGCGGCTTTTGCCCTGATGTTGCTAGGAGGGTGCGGCATCGAGGAAAAAGCGACCAAGAGTGAGGCCCCCGTAGCGGTGCAGAGCCTCGAGGCCAACGCAGTAAGCGAGCCGAGCGAGGAAAACCCGACGCCAGGGAGCGGGACCGAAGGGTCTGCAAATGGAGTCGGAGCAACCGGTACGGGGCAGGGTCAAAGTGGTGGCAAGGACGGCACGCAGAGTGGTCAGAATCCTGGCCAGAGTAAGCCTGGGGACAAGCCTGGACAAAACGATGACGATGCTGGACAGAATGATGATCCGCCACCTGCAGATGATTCAGATGGAACTGCCTACGTGTATATCGAGGCTGACTGCTGGTGTGCACGGAAGGAAGACGTCTGCACCATGCTCAATTGGTTCGAGATTTCCATACTCGATCGAACGACCCGAAACGTTCTCTGGGGCTCTGAAGGTCGTCGGGTGATTATGCACAACGATTGCAATTTCATGACGGTTCTTGGCAAGGAGAAGAAGATCCCGAAGGAAGTTCTAGCTCGTCCAGCCAATAGTCTGCTGTTCAGTTTGAAGAACGGCAACGAACACCAGATCGTTCCATTCTATGCTCCCTTCCATCACGGAAGAATGGGGTTGCAAGGGCCCGTGGGTCCGCGTGGTCCCGCAGGCTCCAAGGGTGATAAGGGGGATCGTGGCGAGCAAGGACCACGCGGGGAAATTGGCCCTCATGGTCCACAGGGTCCGAAGGGTGACATGGGTCCCCAAGGTCCGCAGGGTCCGAAAGGTGACAAAGGCGCAGTGGGTGACAGAGGCCCTCAGGGTCCGCAGGGTCCTCGCGGCGAGGTTGGCCCTCAGGGTCCGAAGGGTGATGTCGGTGTGATGGGTCCGCAGGGTCCTCAGGGTCCGCGCGGAGACGCGGGGCAGCAGGGTCCCAAAGGTGATAAAGGAGATACAGGGAACATGGGTCCCCAGGGGCCTCGAGGAGAAACAGGCGTCACTGGTCCCAAAGGTGACCGAGGCGATACGGGTCCTCAAGGTCCTCAAGGTCCCCGAGGTGACAAGGGAGATACAGGCCCTATGGGACCGAAGGGTGACAAGGGAGAGCAGGGTGAAGCTGGTCCTCGTGGGCCGCGCGGTGAGACGGGTGCTGAGGGCCCTGCAGGTCCTCCCGGCCCTCCCGGCCCTGCAGGTCCTCCTGGAAGTGGAGCGCTTCGTTAAACGGATCTCTGCTCTTGTCAGCGCTCCGTCTGGTGCAGAAGCATCGCGAGACACAGGCATTATAAAGCTTTAGGCATCGCAGCGCCCTGCTCCCGGCTGGTTTCCAGGGAGATGAGGTGACCAAGGCTCGATCTCAGGTCCCGTGTCAGTGGCACGGGGCCTCTTGTCTTGGAGAGACCAGCAGGTTTTTCTGGGCAAACATGACTTTTTAGTCAGAACCCAGTCTATCCGGACCAGCTCCGAGCGCATCTCTCTTTCTCGCAATTTCCATTGATCAAATCGCAGAGCTAGAGGATCTTCTGATCAGCTCAAACCTGGGAGGCATTATGGGGACATTAGCAAGCATCATCGGCGTGATCCTCCTGGTGCTTGCGGGTATTCTCATTTTCGTAGTCGGAATGGGCCTCCTATTCGTTCTGGGCATTCTCCTCGGTGTGCTGGCCCTCATCGCAGTCATTGCGAGCCTTTTTGGAGCTTGCGAGCCCCTTTCCGTGCTCGGACCAGGATGGAATCTCCGTCATGAGTCTTTGATTCAGTCCTTTCATACCTGCCTTGTGGAACAAGTTCCCGATGACTGCCGAAAGTCCTATACGACATGGGATAAGGATCGACTGGAACTGATTCAACATCTGGCCGACACAGCACGACGCGAGCTAGGACATCGCAAGCAAGGGAGCTCAAGTCAGTCGAGCCTCAAGACTGAGATCGTCAACGGTGAGCAGACGACAGTGATCGATGGTGTCAGTGACTTCGAGAAAAAGACCAAAGTCCGGGAGCACTACGTTCTGAAGCGGCAGGATGGCGAGATGAAAATCGAGGATCTGAGCTGGCAGTTTTAGTTCGCAGACTTAAAGGGGCCTCCTGATGTTTCAAATCTCAAAAGTGGGTTTGATCACAACTCGGCCACAGGCAGCTTTGGTCCCACCCCACGCGGTACCCTGGACTTCAACTCGGTCAGCGGTGATCTTCGATTATCTTCGATTCGAGCTGGATTGAGAGAGCTGAGACTTAGGCAAAAGAGAGCCGCTGCAAGGGCACACCAGACTGCCTTTCGGTCCGCTCTCTTCAACCCCAAGGATCATCATCGTGCTGGGTGAGAGCAAGTTCATCCTGCACGAAGAGCTTTTCCAATTCCTCACGAGCTTCACGCGACTGAGAGATGATTTGTCTTTCGTCACGATGCACACGATACAATTTTTCGACCATTTCTAAGTCATAACGGTGAAAGCGAAGAGCGGTACGATGAGCGTAGTATGCCGGGACACCTAGCATACGCAGGGCTTGTTGTCCCAGGCTCAAAGCGGAACCGAAAGTTTCTCGTTCAAAGGTCTGAATCCCCAAATCCATAAGCTGGTAAGCGTGCACCCTGTCCCTAGCACGAGCCGCAATGGGGAGTGTGGGATAGTGCCGTTTGACATCTTGAATCAGTTGATTCACCGTATCGGGGTGATCGATGGTGATAATCAACAGGCGCGCTTGAGCAATGCCTGCAGCCTCCAGAAGAGGCAGTTGAGAGGCATCCCCGTAGTAGGCCTTATAACCGAACCGTCGCAATCGATCGATGTGTTCTGGATTGTGATCGATCACAGTACTGCTGATTTTATTGATGTGTAACAGTCGAGCGATGATTTGCCCCATGCGACCAAAGCCGGCGATAATCACAGGATGGCCCTCATCTTCAATCACGTCTCCAGGCCGTTTTTCACTGGGAGCGCTGCCGGCGAAGAAGCGGTCAAATCCCAAGACCAGTAGAGGAGTCGTGAGCATAGATAGGGTTACAACACCATTGAGCAGAGCGGCTTCTGCATCAGGCAGGACACCTTGCGTGACTGCCTGACTGAGAAGAACAAAGGCAAACTCGCCACCCTGCGACAGCAGAAGCGCAAACAGGAGAGAGGAGCGCGATTCTAAGCCAAACTGCCGACCAAGCCCCCAAAGGACTCCAATTTTAAGAGTGAGCAGTCCGATCAACAAACCACCGATCAGGAGCGGTTGCTCCGTGAGCAGTTGCAGTTGAATGGTCATACCAACCGCCAAGAAGAAGAGACCCAGGAGGAGGCCTTTGAAGGGCTCCAGGTTAGCTTCCAACTCGTGACGGTACTCTGATTCGGCCAAGATCACGCCTGCCAGGAAAGCACCGAGAGCCATCGAGAGACCGACCGTATACATCAGGTAAGAGATGCCGATGACGATCAAAAGGGAGACAGCGATGGAGAGTTCTCGAATGCGGCTCCCTGCGATCCAGCGAAAGATGGGCCTTGCCAGATAGCGACCTGCCACGACGATCCCGACGATAGCAGCCAGAGCTCGAACGATGCGCTCCCACAGAGGGAGAGTCGTGGCTTCGCTCGGGGCTACCGCAAGGAATGAGACAAGCAAAAGGATGGGGATCACTGCTAAATCTTGGAACAGGAGTACAGAAAAGCCATTTTTGCCCAGGGGATGAGTTTTCAAACCTCGTTCGCCCATCATCTGCATAGCGATAGCAGTCGATGACATCGAAACGCCTAGGCCAGCCACAAGAGCATGCTGAAAACTCCAGCCTAGCAGAACAAGTCCACCCCCAATCAGCATCGAGCTGAGGACGAGCTGTAAAAGTCCCAAGCCAAAAATCGAGCGGCGTAGATCCCACAGTCGTTTGGGATTGAGTTCAAGACCAATCAGAAACAGCAGCAGAACAACACCAAACTCCGCGAGATGAAGGATCTCACTCGGGTTGTCGATCCATCCAAGTCCTTCAGGTCCCAGTAAGACACCTGCAAAAAGATAGCCGATGACAGACCCAAGGCCCAGGCGAGCACTCGCTGGCACGATTGTGACAGCAGCGGCCAGGAGGATGGTGAGAAAGAGCAGCAAACTTTCACTCATAGGGGTAAGGGTCCTCTTCGGCACGAGAAGATTGGGTGCTATCCCAAGGCACAAGGGCGGATCGACCCTGCTTGAGGTAAGCCTCCAGTATATGGCGATAGCGCTTTATTTCACGTTCAAGCTGAGCATCTGTAAGCTGGCGAGCCCCCTGGATCAAGAGGGGATGGTGGTAATGCCAACCACAGAGGTGAGCCGTGGCTTCAAAGGGTCTTAAAAGCTCCAGGACACTGAAGCGGTTGTTGCCTGAGCGAGAATAGACACTGCTGGATCCACCGGTTGACACCACCTGAAGAAAATCTTTGCCGCGCAAGAGAGTTGATCCCTCACCGTAGGCAAAGCCAAATTCCAAGACAGCGTCGAGCCATTCCTTCAGCAGGGGCGGACAACTGTACCAATAGAACGGATGTTGAAAGACGAAAAGGTCATGGGCCACAAGGCGGTCTTTTTCGCGAGGAACGTTGATCAGAAAATGTGGATATTCTTCATAGAGATCCACCAAGGTCACGCCGGGAATATCCTTCACAGCCTGGGCGAGGCGCTTATTAACTTTGGACTGAGCAAGCCACGGGTGGGCGAAGAGGATCAGGATCTTCCGTTCCGCATTCATCTCGTGTGGGTCTCCACTTGAATCACCGCTCAATGGTAGATCATTTTTGAGAGCGAGTCGAGTGGAGGCCGCTGCATCATCGACACTAAGGGGGGGTCACTGAGAGAGTTCGGAAAGGCGTCGTAGCACATTTTTCTCAAGGGTTGCTGTCGGGTTCTTCGCTTGATAGTTCTCTAGATTTTTGTAGCAGCGTTTGGCTTCAGGACTACGGGGCTTTGAGCGGATACAAGCTTCATAATACGCTTCGGGATGCATCCACAGAAAGACGTTGCGTAGCTTTTCGCCGGTTTCCCCCGCAAGCATGTACCCCGGAGCCTTAATCGCCTCAGGCTCGCTACTCATCGAGAGTTCGTTGAGCAGATTCATCGCGCGCATATATTCGATGTAACCGAAGCTTGCTTCCTTGCGCGAGAGCTGATCGCCTCGTTCGATCAGCTGCTGGGAGCGGCTCACCAGCTCAGCTGCGCTCAGTTTTTGACCTATTTTTTCGTTGGTCCAAGCTTTTGCTGAGCTGCGCCATGACTGGAGCATCTCCCTTTGTGTCTCGGTCGTACCACCTTCTTCGATCAGGCGCGCACACATTTCGAGCGTGATATGGGCATCGTTGCGGATGCGAATGGTGATTGCCATGAGATTTTCGACAGCCTGCTCCCAAAGTTCAGGTTGAGCGATTTTGAATTGTTTGTTGGTGAGTGCTTTTTCGTAAGCTAGCATGGCATCTTCGTGACGACGTGTGGCTGCGAAGTACTCGGCTTTTTCTAGGTCACTCAGTCTGCTGAGCGGCTCTGTGAATTGCAGGACGGCCGAATGCTTGACAGAGGACGCAGAGTGACAGGCGATACAGTACTGGGTGGTCTGGCGAAGCAGGTAGCGGGCATGTGCATAGTTGCTGTTGACATAAGCCTGCTCGATGCGCTCGAACTGCTTCGGCATGTCGATAGAAAGATGACGCATGATCGGGTCAACGGTGTAGAGAGCCATGGTTGCTTGTACCTCGTGAGCCGAGTTGCGCGCTCCTTGTAGAGCCTTGATCACGAGGTTTTTCTGCTCAGGGCTTGGCGTGCCGATAGCGGAGATATTCTGCAAAAGGAGTGATAACAGTTCCGAGTACAGCTGCATCGTTGGTCGCGCAGGAGGTGGTGTCGCGGAAGCTGCTGCGGGCTTGCTGGAGGCTGGGTGGCCCGCAGCGGGGCTGGCTGCAGCCTTGCCACCAGTCGAAGGTGCCGAGCCGGTGCTCGCAGATAAAGGGAGCGAGCCGGTGCTCGCGGATAAAGGGAGCGAGCCGGTGCTCGCAGATAAAGGGAGCGAGCCGGTGCTCGCAGATAAAGGGAGCGAGCCGGTGCTCGCAGATAAAGGTGCCATGGCAGCGGCACCAATGGAAGCGATCAAGAGTCCAGGCCTTGCCACGAAAAAGCCCAGGGCAGCCCAGCACACAAGAGTGAAAAAAGGCATCCTAAGTCTCCTTACTCTCAAGAGGTCTATCCTGTGGCCGGACAGCGAGGGTGACGTCCATGGGTGCCGGCCTCTTTGTATGTCGATAGAGGAGAGCTTAGCCTGTTTCGCGCTGGATTGGCAGACTTTTCCTTCAGAGCCGTGCAGACTCAGATTTCAGAGTTCTTTTCGATGATCTCTTTCAAACGGCCGTTCATGAAAGTTTTGGACATCCAAAAAACATCCGCCAACTGAGCGACGATATCTTTAGCGGCATCTAGATTGGCTAGCTCCTTACGAATGAGATAGGCTGGGGTCAGCAGTTTGGCCGCGAAAAGATTGGATTGAATCTCGTTGATATAAACGGCATGGTCGCCGCTCTCCGACGGTGCGACCACGTTTTCTTTTTTTAGAAAGTAACGTGCCATGGCCCAGGCGATCCGATAGCGGATGAATGGCCGCATTTTGACGTCCATTGGATAAACAATAGTCATGCGGCCATTTTGCTCTTCCTGGACCTGGATAGGTTGGTCCGGCTTCTCGATCTCCATGTCGGTGGCGCGCATGTTGAGATCGGGATAGGCTGCCACAATTTCAGGAAGGTAGAGGGGAGCTTCAAGAAAGGAGATGGTGTCGTGGATTGAGCGCACGATTCGATTGATCTCGACTTCATTAATCTCGAATTGCTTTTTGAACTCTAGCTCTTTTTCACGAGACCAAGTGCTAGCATTGCGCCTATAGAATTCTTTCTTCGCGAGCTCCAAGACTTTTGGATCAGGCGAAAAATCACCATAACCCGTGTACTCAAAGAAAGCCTCCCACTCCGTCATCTCACCCGAGGCTACGTCGACGATGAGACGTTCGTCCACCCCGAGATGCTTGGCGATCGACTTCATGGCTTGTATCGAACGGATGTTCTTCTTCCCCTTTTTCCAATGACTGCAATCAGCAGGATCGAAACCGAGGATCTGCCCGACGTCTTGGTCGATGACACGGATACCCCCAAACTTATGGTCAAGCACCTTGCGACAAAATTGGAAGAGGTTTGCAGAATGGGGGTATTTGACCGCCGTGTCCTTCTTCATACCAACCAAATCCTCCCTGGGTATGACACATCGCAATGCAGCATGCTCTTTGCTACGGCATAGGCCGCAGCAAGACCCTGCAACAGCTTTTTGACGTAAGCAGCTTCTTTTCTATTTCACCATGCTTCCCTTTTAGCATCGATTGGGGGGTCGGTCAATCTAGGTATTGAGAGAAAAACAAAGGATTTTTAAAGCTTCAGTGAGTATGACTTGGCAAAAATCTACCAGATGGTCGGCAACGGCTGGTTGCCGACGCACAGCCAGAGTCAGAGGAAATGAGACGCATCGAACTCACTGCCCTGCTTTTCGAGAAAGACAGCAGCGGGCGATCGTGAGGGAAGCTTCCTATCGTCCGGTCGACAGGAGCGGCAGTGAAGCCAACGTGCTGCGTGCAGGTTCTCATCCAGATTTGCATACCGTGCTGCCTGAAGGAGACCTCGGCGTCGCTACAAAAAAGCTGGTTCCACTGCATGGAATCTAGGCCGCCCGCAGGTTTTGGAGCTTGTGACCTCCCACATCTCGACTCATTGCGGACCGTGAAAGGGTCTTCCGGTGCAAGGCCGGGCTGAGTGGTGCGATCGGTGCAAAGGCTAAGACTTGCGTTTTTCGTGTTCAAGCAAAACTTGCTGAATCAATTAAGATTTTTGGGGTTATAGTGCAGGCTTTGACTTGACATAACCCGAAGCAGGCTTACTGTCTTATATTGAGGAGCACCTGCTTGGGGTATGATGGCAAGAGAGTCAGCTTCGAACAGGAGGTCAGAACCCGGAATGATTGTTCAAGATGAAGCGGTGTCTCGGCTCGTAGGGATGGCGGGGGGGGATCGTAAACCCGAGGGTGATACCAGTGTTGTGGTCAAAGAACACGTCAAGGCTCAGCGTCCCCCTCTTTATGGGGTGTTTCTGCTCAATGACGACTATACCCCTATGGATTTCGTCGTTCTCGTACTGGAGAAGTATTTTAACAAAGATCACGCAACAGCTACGGACATCATGTTAAAAGTCCATAACGAGGGTCGTGCGCTTTGTGGTATATACCCCTATGAGATCGCCGAGACCAAGGTTACGCTGGTGACCGAAGAGGCTCGGCAGAGTGGACATCCGCTCCAGTGCGTCTTTGAGCGCGCTTGACCTGAGGTCGTTTGGATCAGATGGTGGTCTATGTCGGTCCACAAGCCCCCGGAGGCATCGCCGGGAAGAGTCAGCATTCGGGTGGTTTTCGAATCGGCACTGGCGTGAAGAAGTCACGTGCAGACTGTCTGTTTGCGGCGTATGGTAGAAAACAAGAGTGCCTCCCGAGGTGGATTCATCTGGGAAGGGGTGAGCTCCGGTAGCAAAGCCCCAGGAGGAATGTGTCATTAGCATGCTAAGCCCTGATTTAGAGATCAGTTTGAATCTTGCCGTTTCCGAAGCAACACGACGCGGGCATCCTTACGTGACTGTCGAGCATATCCTATACGCTCTCCTACACAATACGACGGCCCGTGAAGCGATCGAAGCCTGTGGTGGCAGTATCGAGAACGTGCGGCGCGACCTCGAGACATTTTTCGAGGAGCATATTGAGAACAATGCCCTCCGTCAGGGCCAACTCCCCCAGCCAACGATCGGTTTTCAGCGGGTCATCCAACGAGCAGCTCAGCATGTGCAATCAGCCGGTAAGGATAAGATCCAGGGAGCGAACGTGCTGGTTGCGATCTTTTCGGAGAAAGACTCGTTCGCGGTATTTTACCTCGAAAAGGAAAAGATCACTCGTTTTGATATCATTCAGTTTCTTGCTCACGGGATCGCTAAGGACCGCGAGCCAGGTGAGGGAGAGGAAAGCAACAGCGCGCGTTTCCTGCCTGGCCAGACCGAGGAGGACGGGGAAGCATCGCCTAAGGATGCTCTGGTCAAGTATGCGATCGATCTGTGCGAGCGAGCACGCCAGGGTAAGATTGACCCTCTCATCGGACGCGATCACGAACTCGAACGTATCATGCAGATCCTCTGTCGACGACGGAAGAACAATCCCTTGTTCGTCGGCGATGCTGGGGTCGGAAAAACAGCTCTAGCGGAAGGTTTGGCGCTGAAAGTTGTCCAAGGGGACGTCCCGGAAACGCTGCAGGGTCTCAAGATCTACTCACTGGATATGGGATCTTTGATTGCAGGATCAAAGTTTCGTGGTGACTTTGAACAGCGCTTGAAGGGAGTGATCCGCGGCCTGCAAAAGCAACCGAAACATGTCCTGTTCATCGACGAGATTCATACCATCATCGGTGCTGGAGCTGTCGGGGGCGGTGCCCTCGATGCATCGAATATCCTGAAGCCGGCCCTGGCATCGGGGGAAATCCGGTGCATGGGGTCGACGACTTTCAAGGAGTACCGAACTCATTTTGAAAACGACCATGCTCTAGCGCGTCGCTTTCAAAAGATCGATATAGAAGAACCTACTCGCGAAGACGCGCTGAAGATACTCAAGGGGCTGAAGCCCCAGTATGAAAAGCATCACAATGTACACTATACGCCGGGGGCCCTTCAGGCGGCTGTCGACCTTTCGGCTCGATACATCAACGACCGCAAATTGCCGGACAAAGCGATTGATGTCATCGATGAGGCGGCTGCTGCCGTGGCTTTGAAGGGACCGAGTGCTAAGAATCGGACGATTTCAGCCGAGATGATTCAGGCAGTCGTCGCGAAAATGGCACGCATCCCGATCACCAAGGTGTCTTCAAGCGATCGCGAGGCCCTGCGTGATCTGGATCTCCGTCTTAAAAGCAAGGTTTTTGGCCAAGATCGAGCCATCGAGGCTCTGGCATCGGCGATCAAACTCGCGCGCTCGGGTCTCGGTGACGAAGAGCGACCGATCGGGTCCTTCCTCTTTTCGGGTCCGACCGGTGTGGGGAAGACCGAGGTTGCCAAGCAGTTGGCCGGTATTATGGGGATCGAGCTCATTCGCTTCGACATGAGCGAATACATGGAGCGTCATTCCGTCTCGCGTCTCATCGGAGCGCCTCCCGGTTACGTTGGCTTTGATCAAGGCGGACTTCTGACCGATGCGATCACCAAGAATCCTCATGCCGTACTTTTGCTTGATGAAATCGAGAAAGCCCATCCCGACATGCAGAACATCCTGCTGCAGGTCATGGATCATGGCACACTGACGGACAACAATGGTCGGAAGGCTGATTTTCGCAACGTCATCATCATTATGACGACCAATGCTGGCGCCAAGGAGTTGTCGCAGCAGTCGATCGGTTTTGATAAGGGCACCAAGGCGAAATTGGAAGGTACGATGATCTCGCGGGCCGTCAAGGAGCAGTTTTCCCCCGAGTTCCGGAACCGCCTGAATGGCATCATTACCTTCGGACCTCTGCCACTCGAAGTGGTCAAGATGGTTGCTCAGAAGTTTATTGACGAGCTCAATGAGAAGCTGTCGAAAAAGAAAGTGCGCTTAGTTCTGGACGATGCCGCCATCACCTGGGTTGCAACAAAAGGATATGATGAGGCTTATGGCGCAAGGCCTATCAGGCGTCTGGTCGAAGAGAAGGTCAAACAGCCCCTGGCGGATGAACTTTTGTTCGGAGAGATGTCGCGTGGCGGTACCATCCATGTCTCGGTCAAAGAAGATACTTTGCATTTTGAATTTCACAAAAAAGTAAGCTAAAACTCCTTCCGGCACCGAAGGTTCAGGTCGAAAAGACTGCATACCTGCAAGGAGTGGCATGTGAAAAGGGCGAGACAGTTACTGGCACTCTTACGCAGTCTTCCTGGAAAGAAGATCGTGACGTTGAGCATTATGCTCGACGAAGAGACGTCCGATTTTGTATTCGATATCGACGAAGATGGTCATATTGGTCATCATAAGGATCACCGTAAGCAGCTTCTGACATTGTTAGATTACGGCATACAAAATAGTGGGGGGCTGATCATTCGGCAGTTTACTCGCATGACCTACGAGGGTCAAAGCTCCGACGGTCGATCGATGCGCTTCCCCTACAAACTCATTTATGCCGTCTTCCTCGGACAGGGAGACTACTTCCCCTTGAGCAAGGAAGAGACGGAGGATGTTTGTTGCACCGACGCTCAGACGGGACATCGTCTCAAGAAAGAGGAAGGGGTCATCTATCGGGGTCTACAGATGTCAACCCATGAAGCAGCAATGCATTGACTTGCCGTAGCAGATAAAGAGCTTCTAAGAATTCCTGTCGACCGCAGTGAGGTTGCTAGCATGTCCCATTTGCATCTCATGAGTCACGAACTCTGTCCTTACGTGCAACGCGCAGCGATCCTGCTCCACGAGAAGAACGTGATCTTCCAGCAAACGTACATCGATCTGGCCAACAAACCGGCTTGGTTCTTGGAAATCTCGCCGTTGGGGAAAGTTCCCGTTCTCAAAGTTGATGATGAAGTTTTGTTTGAGTCAGCCGTCATCTGTGAATACTTGGACGAGACACATGGTTTTCCCTTGCATCCAAGTCAGCCCATGCCGAAGGCTAAGCACCGTGCTTGGATGGAGTTTAGTTCGGTCTTGCTCACGGGGCTTTGGAACCTTAGCATGGCTCAGGATGAAGCAACACTCGAGCGCAAAAGACAGGACTTGAACCTTTACTTTGCGACTCTCGAAGCGAACCTAGGTCCAGGCCCTTACTTTGCTGGTAGTGAATTTTCGATGGTCGATGTTTTTTTTGCGCCCGTCTTTCGTTACTTTGATGTGTTCGATACGCTCCGCGACCTTAGACTCTTTGAGGGAAGGCCTAGGGTTGCTGCCTGGCGTCAGATGCTGGCAGCAAGAAGTGCCGTCCAGAGAGCTGTGCCAGCTGACTACGCAGCTCGTTTGCTACATTATCTTAAGGACAGAGAGAGTATCCTGACCGGACGATCCTAGTTGTTGCTATGAACAACTCGATCTCGATTCGCAAGAGACTAACTATCTTGAAGCCTATCAGCTTGATTGAGGCCTCGACTATGTTGTCGGCCATCACAAGTTGGAGAGTGCCTTTATACTCAGCGATAGCTCGAATTTGACCTTGAAGTTCGTAACCCCTGATATCATGCCACCTTCGTGACAAGCAAATCTCCAACTGCCTCATTTACAGCATTTTTGAAGCCCTGAACTCCGTTAAACCGAGTACGTTACTAGACTTCATCCTGAAGCTGACATCCTCTGTAATTGTAGTACCAGACTTGGGAATGCCTGATGCATTGCATCTTTGCAGCTCCTGTTCCCAGAAACTAAGTCAGAAAGCCATTGAAATGCGGCACGAGTAACGGAAAACCCGTTAGGGACTTCAATTGTGTGATCAGAAGACAATTGCCCAACAAGCCCACTGAGGATAAGCATGAGCGATTAGGCAGCCGAGCACAAACTCATAGCACGAACGCTTCGTTATTTCTGGGAGTGTAATGCCTCAATCGGGCAGATTGCGTTCTGACGAACAACTTCCATGTCCCGACCAGCCTCTCTGTAAAATCGTAAAGGTTGGCATATTCAATCGAAACTGGACAAAATAGGGCCTGTTGACCCATATTCCCACGAAAAAAATCCTAGCTAAATCGATTATCATGCAGCAATCTAACCTCCTGTTATCGCGGAAGAAGACTCTAAATGAGGCATGAGCA